>Ga0308175_100000009_pt1 | contig 185576 bp, 154 predicted proteins | sample PhyCR1_3_FD_203893 | JGI IMG/M metagenome (GOLD analysis project Ga0308175, IMG submission 203893) | Soil microbial communities from UC Gill Tract Community Farm, Albany, California, United States - DLSLS.C.R1 | ecosystem: Environmental > Terrestrial > Soil > Agricultural land | place: USA...
ATCTCGTTCGGTCCCATCGAGATCCGTCACCGGGTTGCCGCTTATTTCGTGCTCCATGCCGCACTTTTGCTGCAACCCTGAGACCAGCTCAGATCGGCCCCCTCTCGCCGACGGGGGCGACCACGTTCGTTGGGCCCGCGAAAACGCTGGATGGCCGCGAACCCCTGCGCTTTGAGCAACCTGAGCACCACGTGGCACACGTGGCAGCTGCGCGATCTGGCGCTCGCCGTCACGCGCGGGATCATGGATATCTATCGTCGAGTGAGCAACTGATTACGCGCTTGTGACGATTCCGTTATACGGCTTGAGTACGAGTTTCGACATGTCGTCTTTTGCCAGATTCTATCGTAACAGTTCTGCCGCGAGCCGGTGGTGATCTCGGTGGCGATGATCGATGCTCGGAGCGGGCTCAGGTCGCCGCGAGGCGAGGCTGTCGTAGGCCAGGCAGCGCCTGGTGGAGGGCGCGTCCCGCATGAAATTCGCCCGGTCGTAGGCGTAGGCGTAGGCGTAGGCGTTGCGCCGCAGGCGCTTGCGCATCGCGCCCTGCGACGCATTGACGTCGCACCGACACGGCGGGCTTCATCGCGCCATGAAGCAGCTCCTGATCGCGCTCGGGTTGGTCGCGTGCGGCGCGCCTGCAAAGCCGGTCGCACCCGCACCCCCGGCAAAGCAGTTCAAGATGCGCACCTACACGTTCGTGCTGCTCAAGCGCGGACCGGCGTGGACGCTCGACGAGACGCCCGAGTCGAAGAAGATCTTCGAAGGCCACATGGCGAACATCCGGGCGATGGGCAAGGCCGGCAAGCTCGTGCTGGCCGGCCCGTTCGACGCGCCCGCCGACGACAAGACGGCGTATGCGGGGCTGTTCGTGCTCGACGTCAAGTCGGACGACGAGGCGCGCGCCTTGCTCGCCAACGATCCGGCGGTGCAGGCGGGCCGGTTCGTTCCGGAGCTCCGGCCGTGGTACGGCCCCGCGGGCATCACGTACGACGGCGCGGGGCAGGTCACGCCGTAACGCGGGTCAGGAGATCACGAACTGCGCCGTGCCATGGAGGTTCGTGATGTCGTAGGTATCGAGCTGCCCGCGGCTGAGCTGCGGTGCGATCGAGAGGCTGTGCAGCGTCGTGACACAGTAGGTGTGCACGGCGGCGCTCACCCCCTGATCGATCTGCATGCGCGGAATGAAGATGCTCACGCTCGTGGACCCCATGTCGACGGTCATGCGGACGGTGACGCTGACCAGCGTCCCGAGGTCGCATTCCATGGCGCGGATCTCGCTACCTCGGAACGATTTGGCCTCGTGGGCATCCTGGTAGGTCAGGTGCGGTTGGCCATCGAGGCTGGTGGTCGAATAGGTGATGTTCAGGTGATGGCCCGTGAGGTGATAGAGGTTCGGTACCGTGGTCTGCATGGGTTGCTGCGGCCCCGGCGGCGACTTCATCTGTGGCGTTTGTGGGGTTCGCGGGGCTTGCGGTGTTTGCGGCATCGGTTTTCCTTTCCCTTTCCATGACGGATGGTGGATACGTCTGCGCTCGCTTCATCGGGAAATAACCCGACGAACGGCAAGCGGGCGTCGGCCATAGATGGCCGATCATCATCATGGGGATGAGCAACTCACGTGCCGTGGGTCCCTGATGTGATTCATGACCGATAGCTGACATTCGGAGCGGGACTTGTAGCAACTCGCCAGGCATTTCCCGCACGTGTGCGGAGACGCCTCGGTGCGCGGTTTGACACAGATCCTGACGTGTCGTGATTGCTACAATGGGCGGGACATATGCGTCCGACCATCAGCTTGATCGTGCTCGGCTTGCTCGCCGCGCCTGCCGTTGCTCAACCAGGGCAGACACCGGCGCAGCCGGTGCAGCCGTACCCGCAGCCGCCGCCGGACGCGCAGCCGCCGCCGTACCAGCCGCCGCAGCAGCCGATGCCGCCGGAGCCGCCGCCCGGCACGACGCGCGCGACGTTCGTGTCGACCGGTGAAGCGCGCTGGGACGTACGGGTCGACAACAATGCCGTGTGCACCACGCCCTGCGCGCTGGTCATCGATCCGCTGCGATTCGTCACGCTGCACTCGCAGGAGCGCTCGCCGAGCCACCTCGCGGTCGGCTATCTCCCGGCGGGCGACGTCCTGGTGCAGGCGCAGCCCCGGGCGCAAGGCGCGTTCGCCGTGGGCGTCACGTTCACCACGCTGAGCGGCATGGGCCTTGCCACCGGCATCACCTTGACGGCGGTCGGTTGCGCCACGGATCGCTCGACGATGTGCACGGCGGGGCTGATCACGGGCGGCGCGAGCGCCCTGGGGCTCTACCTCTCGATCGATCTGCTGCTCCGTTCGCTGCCGCGCGTGAACATCGGCCCTGCGCAGGCGTTGCCGTATGCGGCCGGCAACACCGTCGGGCTCGCCGGGCGGTTCTAGCCGGCTCGACCGCAGGACAGGGTCGCGGGCGAGCTCCGCGCGAACGGACGCACCAGGTGACAACGGGACACATTCCATCTACGCTCATCTGGGAGGCGAGCGGTGGATCTGATCGGAACGCGCATCGGGAGCTATGTGGTCGAGCGCCAGCTCGGCGCCGGCGGGGCGGGCACGGTCTACGCGTGCCGCCACACGATGATCGATCGCGAGGTCGCGGTGAAGGTGCTGCACGACGAGCACGTCCGCGATCCGGATCAGGTCGCGCGGTTCTTCCAGGAGGCGAAGGCCGCGGCCGACATCGGCCACCCGAACATCATCGTGATCATCGACTACGGGACGCTGGAGCTGCCGGGCTGCCCGCGCACGTACGTGATGATGGAGTCGCTCGAGGGCGAGAGCCTCGACAAGCGGATTGCGGCGCGGCGGGCTGGCGCTCGACGATATCCTGCATATCTTCACGCACCTGCTGCACCTCGGTCGCGATCGGCGCCGGGACGTCGAGCGCGCCGGGAGCGGCCACTCCGGGCACACGCTGGTCTCCGGGACGTCCAACGACAGCCGCACGACCCTGCGGGTCGACGTCGGCGAGGTGGTCCCGACCGGCGCGTATCCCCCGGCGCCACCGCCGCCCTTGCCGGAGTCGATCCCGGCCGCGCCGCTGATCACGTACGCATCGTTCGATCCGCGCAGCGCGTGCAGTTCGCTCGTCGAGGATCCGCGCCACGCCGCGTTCCCGCGCACGCTGATGGCGCGACCGGTGGGCCGCTGGTTCGAGGTTGCCGAGGTGTGCCAGACCGCGAGGGTGGCTCAGCCGGCGACGCTGCCGATGGATCTCGGCCTGTTCGTGGCCTGGCTCGAGCACCCGTACCCCGACCCGAGCCTCGCGGCCGTGGTATTGTTGTCCCTGCGTTCTGGCTGGAGCGCGGTGGTCTTGTGCGCGCGGACGCGATGATCGCGCGCGCGGGTGGCCTGGATCTCGGCCTACTGTGCGCCCACGCGCGGGAGCTGAGCGAGCTCGCTCGAACGGTGATTTGCGTCGCGAGGCGAGCTCAACGCTCCTCACCGATTGAAGCACCAGCTCATCAGCTCGGTCGAAGCTGTGAGCGGTGCTTCGTCAGTTGCCAGCGCGAAATCGCGGCCCTCGGTGAGAGTTTGTTGCAAGATACCCAGGACGGGCGGCACGCGCCGCATGGGAGCTCGACATGATGCATTCTCACGAGCGAGCCGACAGAGAGCAGGCAGTCATGAGCAAAGACGACGACCGACCCCGTGCGGCGTTCACCAACATGGAGGCCTGCACGCAAGAGGACTGGACGCTCATCAGCGCCGAGTTCGTTCGCTACGCTCAGGGCCTCCCGGATCGCGTCCTCAAGCACCTCGCGCTGCTCGAGGGCGACTACGGCGGCTTCCCCGTCGATCGGTTGACCCATTCGCTGCAGACCGCGACGCTCGCGTACGACGATGGGCGCGACGAAGAGTACGTCGTCTGCGCGCTCGTCCACGACATCGGCGACACGCTGGGGTCGTACAACCATCCGGACATCGCCGCGGCGATCTTGAAGCCGTTCGTGTCCGACGAGAACCACTGGATGGTGGAGAAGCACGGCGTGTTCCAGGGCCATTACTTCTTCCACCACATCGGCCTGAACCGCGACATGCGCGACGCCTACCGGACGCACCCGTGGTTCGCGCGCACCGCCGAGTTCTGCGCGAAGTACGACGGCTTCGCGTTCGACCCCAAGGCGGAGGTCCGGCCGCTGGCGTTCTTCGAGCCGATGGTGCGCAAGATCCTGTCGCGGCCCAAGCGGTCGATCTACGCCGCGGCGATGAACCGCTGAGCCGTGGCTACGGCCGGCTCACCGAGTCGGTCGGCAGCGGCGGCGCGCTCGCGGGCGGCTGGCGATGCTGGGTCGCCTGCTCGAACGCGAAGGCCAGGCCGATCAGGGTCGGCTCGCTGAACGCGCGGCCGGTGAACGCCACGCCGAACGGAGACGGGTTGACGACGTCGCCCGACGGGGGAACGAAGCTGCCGGGCACGACGACGGTGGGGTAGCCGGCCTTGGCGGGGGCGCCGGCGCCGCGGTTCTGCGGGAACAGGATGGCGTCGAAGTCGTCGGCGGTGCCGGGGATGCCGTCGGGGCCGTTCAGCACGGCGTCGATCCCGCCCTGCGTGAGCGCCAGATCCCGGGCGCGGTCGGCGAGGAAGCGCTGGGTGTCGGCGCTCCCCGGGCTGGTGTCGAGCGCGTCGGCGGCCAGGAACAGCGCCTGGCCGTACTTGAGCGCGACCGCCGGGTGCGCGTTGTTGAACTCGACGATGTCGTGGAGCGTGTGGACCGGCGCGTCCGGGCGCAGCGCCAGGTAGCTGTTGAGATCGTGCTGCTGGCCGTACAGGAGGACGGTCGAGCAGTTGGCCGGCGCCGGGACCGAGGTGCAGATGCCGAACGCCGAGATGTCGGCCTGGTTGGGGATCTCGTGCGGATCGTCGACGAACGCGCCCTGGGCGCGGAGCGCCGCGATCGCATCGAGCATGATCTGCTGCTGCGCCGGCGTGAAGCCGTTCCAGAACGGCACGCGGGGCACGGCGATGCGCGCGTGGCGGAGCGCGTCGCGGCGGAGGAACGGGGTGTAATCGTTGCGGCAGTTGCCGGGGATGAGGCAAGCGGCCGTGGCCGGGTCGCTGGGATCGAAGCCGGCGATCACGCCGAGCACGATGGCCGCGTCGGTCACGGTGCGCGCGATCGGCCCGGCCGTGTCCTGGTCGGCGGTGATCGGGAGGATCCCGGTCCGGCTCACCAGGCCCAGCGTGGGCTTGATGCCGACCACGCCGTTGGACGAGCTCGGGCTCAGGATCGAGCCCGACGTCTCGGTGCCGATCGCGACGGTGACGAGGTTGGCCGCCACCGAGATGCCCGGCCCCGAGCTCGAGCCGCCGGGTGTCAGGACCGGGCGCCCGTCGCTGTTGGGCTGCGGCCGGGGGTCGTACGGGTTGAACCCGTAGCCGCCGAGCGAGCTGTAGCCGGACGGCATGCCGATGGCGATGAAGTTCGCGAACTCGGTCAGCGTCCCCTTGCCGAGGATGATCGCGCCGGCGTCGCGCAGGCGCTGCGTGATGAAGGCGTCGGAGGGCGGGATCGACCCGGCGAGCGCCACAGAGCCTCCGGTCGTCGGCATGTCGTGGGTGTTGATGTTGTCCTTGAGCAGGATGGGAATCCCGAACAGGGGGTCGTGGACGCGGCCGGAGCCCCGCTCGGAGTCACGCGCGCGCGCGTCGTCGAGCGCCGCGGCGTTGACGTGCAGGAACGCGTTGAGCGTGGGGCCGACCTTGTCGTAGGCGGCGATCCGCGCGAGGTACATCTGGACGAGCTGTTCGGACGTGATGAGGTGAGATTGCAGCGCCTGTCTCAGCTCGGGGATGGTCGCCTCCACGAGCTGCAGGTGATGCCCGTCGCGCTCGTCGGCGGGTGCCGGTCGCACGAACATGGCGATGGCCACCAGGGCCAGAACAAATACCGCTTGTTTCATCGTTTCCTCCTGGGTATGAGCGAAGACGCCGACGGCCCCGACGGGCCGCAGCATAGGCAGGTGACAACGGGTTGGGAAGCGAGCGGGGCGAGCGAGTTCGTCAGTGCGGTCGATATATAATGGAGTTTGTATGCGCGCACGTGACCGTGCACCGCCACGGTAGTGTGATTGGCTACATCGCGCGGCGGTGACCGGGCGGCGCTCGATCGAGGTGCGCACTCCTGATCTGGGCGATCTCGGACGCGCGTCACGGTGCGCACGGTGGGCCGAGCTCGCCGTGGTGATTCGACCCGACCGGCTTTCGGTCGCGCGCGGCTGCATGCTACATCGCCGGCATGACGAAGACGATTCGCGCCTACGAGCTGCAACCTCGCGAAGGCTTCGATGCGCTGACCCTGGTGGAGCGCCCCGCGCCGGCGCTCGGCCCCACGGACGTCCGCGTCCGCGTGCGCGCCGTCTCCCTCAACTATCGCGATCTCAACATGGCCAAGGGGGCGAAGAAGCGCAAGGCGCCCATCGTGCCGGCGTCCGATGGGGCCGGCGAGGTCATCGAGGTCGGCGCGGCGGTTTCGCGCCTCGCGGTCGGCGATCGGGTCGCCGCGGCGTTCTTCCCGACCTGGCTCGCGGGCGATCTGTCCGACGACCACCACGCGCGCGCGCTCGGCGGTGGCCAGGACGGCATGCTCGCCGAGGAGGTCGTGCTCCCCGAGACCGCGTGGCTGCGCCTGCCCGCGCGGCTGTCGTTCGAGGCGGCCGCGACGCTGCCGTGCGCCGGCGTCACCGCGTACCACGCGCTGTTCGAGGCGGCGCACCTGCGCGCCGGCGACGTCGTGCTCGTGCAGGGCACCGGCGGCGTCTCGATCTTCGGCCTCCAGCTCGCGAAGGCCGCGGGCGCGCGCGTCATCGTCACGTCGTCGAGCGCGGCCAAGCGCGAACGCGCGCTCACGCTGGGCGCCGACCATGTGATCGACTACAAGGCCGAACCCGCGTGGGGCGAGGCGGCGCGCGCGTGGACCGGGGGGCGCGGGGCCGACATCGTCATCGAGGTCGGCGGTCCCGGCACGTTCGACCAGTCGGTCGCGGCGCTGCGCTACGGCGGCACGATGAGCCTCCTGGGCGTGCTCACCGGGCTGCGCGGCGAGGTCAACACCTACGGCGTGTTCCACAAGTTGCTGCGCGTCGCCGGCATCTACGTCGGCTCCGTCGCGATGTTCGAGGGCCTCCTGCGCGCGCTCGAGGCGAGCCGCATCGATCCGATCATCGATCGCACGTTCGGCTTCGGCGAGGCCAAGGACGCCTACGCCCACCTCGCGAGCGGCGCGCACTTCGGCAAGGTCGTCATCCGGGTCGCGTAGCCGGCGCGCTCGCAAACACCGCCTGGACGGCCGCGCGGCTGACCTTGCCGCGCGAGGTCTTGGGCACCGCGTCGACGAACCGGATCGCCTCCGGGCACTTGTAGGGCGCCAGGACGGTCCGGCAGTGGCCGATGAGGTCGATGTCGGAGGCGCTGCTGCCGGCCTTGCGCACGACGCACGCGGCCACCTTCTCGCCGAGGATCGCGTGGTCGAGCCCGACGACGTAGGCTTCGGCGACGTCGGGGTGGCGGAGCAGCACGCCCTCGATCTCGGCCGGGTAGATGTTGGCGCCGGCGCGGATGATGAGATCCTTCGAGCGCCCGGCCAGGAACACCCGGCCGCGGTCATCGACCCAGCCGAGGTCGCCGGTCGCCAGCCAGCCGTCGCGAACCACGCGCGCGGTCGCCTCCGGGTCGCCGTCATAGCCCCGCATCACGCTGGGCCCGGCCACCTCGAGCTCGCCGATCTCCCCGGCGGGCAGCGGCCTGCGTGCGTCGCCCTGGGTGGCGACGGCGCGGAACCGGCATCCGACGGCGGTGCCGACCGAGCGGCGGTCGCGCGCGGGATCGACGGGCGACATCGCCGACCACGTGCCGGCCTCGGTGAGGCCGTAGCAGTTGAGGAGCGGGACGCCGAACCGCGCCTCGAACGCGTCGACTTCTTCCGGATGCAGCGGCGCCGAGGCGCAGGTGACGAACCGCAGGCGCTGACCCGCCGGCGCGCGGATCGCCTGGTTGCGCAGCATCAGCCGGATGATGGTCGGCACGGTCGAGAAGGTGGTGACCTCGTGCTCGTCGGCCAGGGCGAACACGCGCGGCAGGAGCTCGGCGTCGAACGGGCGGCACAGGACCAGCGTCCCGCCGAAGTGGAGCGTGGTGAGGCACGCGCACACGAGGCCATGGCCGAAGTGGGTCGGCAGCAGGCACAGCTCACGGTCCGCCTCGCCCAGGCCGAACCACGCGCGGATGTCCTCGACCTTGCGCAGGACCCCGGCGTGGGAGTGGACCGCGCCGCGCGGGGTCCCCGTGGTTCCGGACGTATAAATGATGAGGGCGGGCGCATCGCCGGCATTGCCTTCGCGGTCCTCGGCGTGTTCGCCGTCCTCTCCGCGCAGGTCCGCGCCGTCTGGGTCGGGGCTGGCCGTACACAGCGGTACACCGAGCGGCTCGAACACCGCGGACGATCGCGGATCGACCACCACGGCGTGCGGGCGCGCGTGGTCGAGCACGTTCTTGAGCTCGGCCGCCGCCAGCCCCGGATCGAGCGGCACGGAGACCAGCCCGGCCCGCGCCGCGCCGAACAACGCCACGAAGAACGCCGGCGTGTTGGCATTGGCCAGGACCAGGCGATCGCCGGCAGCTGCGCCGCGCGCGCGCAGCGATCGGGCAAACGCGGACGCCGCGCGATCGAGCCGCGCATAGCTCATCGACGCCGGGTGTGGTCCCGCGCCGCTCGGCACGACGATCGCCGGCTGGTCCGGCGCCCGCCGCGCTCCGCGCGTCACGAGGATATCCAGCCTGGTCATCGGCCCACGGCCCGAGTGGGGGCGTCGGCCGGTGCGGTCCGGGCGCGCATGGCGGCGGCGACCGCCGCGACCAGCGTGGTGACCGTGGCCAGGTCGCTCATCTGCAGATCGGCCAGCGCGGCGCCCAGATCCTGCTGAAGCGCGGTGACCAGCTCCATGGCGCCGATCGAGTCGAGGAACCCCGACGCCAGGAGCCCTTCTTGCACCGAGCCGCGGGTGCGGTGGAGCACCGCCTCGATGCGCGGGCGGAGCACCTGGTCGCTGTCGGGGGCCGGCGCCGCGCCGTCGTGCAGCGGATCGGTGGTGAACACGTGCGCGGGGTTGCGGAACGACTTGAACTCGAGGGCATTGCCCGACGGGTCGTAGACGAACAGCGTGTCGTGCTCGCCCACCTGTCCGACCAGCCGCGCGTGCGGGTACTCGCGGAAGTGGCAACGCGAGCGCTTCATCCGCTCGGCGAGCATCTCCCAGTCCTGCCGCGAGAGGTTGAGCCCGAAGTGTGGCACGGGCACCTCGTGGCCGTCGAACTCGCTCGGGGCCGCCTGGGGTGCGGCCGGGACCAGGTGCGCGACGACATGATGGCCGAACATGTCGAAGTCGATGTGGTTCCACGTCTCGCGGCCCTGCTTGCAGCCGATGATCTCGAGGTAGAACGCGCGCGCGGCCTCGAGATCGCGCACGGGGAAGGCGAGGTGGAATTGCGAGGGGGTCGTGGCAGTCATACGTGGGGGTCCTTTCGCGCCAGGTGCGACGGAAACGCGGAGAGCGGCAGGTGGGTGAACGCCTCGGCCCGCTCGAGGTCCACGGACGGGGCCACGATCAGGCCGTCGCCGTCGGGGGCGCCCGTCGGGTCGAGGTAGTACTGGCCGGGCTCGCGGGGCTCGTGCGCGCCGTGAAAGGTAGCGCCCGGAGCGAGCGAGGCGATGGCGACGATGTTCAGGGCCAGCACCGGCTCGGGGCCGGCCGCGCCGAACCAGTGGACGTTCAGCCGGTCGTCCGTCATGTCGACGCAGGGACCCTCGAAGTTCACGTCGACCAGCTCGCTGACCTGGCGGATGGCGATCACGCCGGGCTCGATCCGGCGGACCCGCTCGTACTGGCGGACGTGGTAGCTGCCCTTCAAGACGCGCTTGATCGAGATCAGGTTGTGGTGCTCGTGCGGCGGGTTGGTCACGCCCGGCGGGGTGTAGAACAGGATCGCCTCGACCACGCCGGGCCGGCCACCGAACCGGAGATCGCGGCGGTGGAGGACGCGCGTCCCGTTGTGCCCGATGCCCGGATCGGCGGGCCCCTGGTGCTCCCAGTCGGCGAGCACGTCGTCTTCGAGCTCGAGCTCCATGAGCCGCGCGCCGGTCCGGCGGGCAAACCCATGCCCGGTGATGCGGCCGCCGGCCAGGTCATCGGACAGGCGCGCCACCTCGGTGAACAACGGCCCCATCGCCGCCTCGGCCGGGGGCGCCGCGCGCAGCGCCCGCCGCGCGACGCGTGGTCCGGCACATGCGGTCAAGCCGAGGAGGAGCATGGACTCGATGAAGTCTCTACGGTCGAGCTTTGATAATTTCATGTCATGTTCCGGCCGGTGAAGCTACGAGTGGCCCGATCGCTCGTGACGGGTCGCGAGTGAAGGTCGTTGGTTGTCGCGACTCGCATGTGGTGACTGCAGCGCTCGATGGCTCGCTGTCTCTCGTCTGGTCGAATGGTCATATCTTTTATCGTGGATATTGGGGTATAGAGAATCAGATGTCCCGTGGCACGGCGAGCTCGTCTCGTAACCTCGCGCTGTACTTCGCGTGTCAGGCGCTGGTGGCCAGCAGCACGAGCTTGCTGGTGGCCGCGTCGGCCATCGTCGGGGTGATGCTCATGCCGGATGCGCGACTGGCCACCCTGCCGGCGGCGCTGCAGCAACTGGCCACGTTCCTCGCGACGTACCCGGCGTCGCACCTCATGGCGCGCGTCGGACGGCGAGCGGGGTTCTCGCTGGGCGCGGTGCTGGGCGTGCTGGGCGGGGCGGCGGCGGCGCTGGGGATCCTGCGCGGATCGTTCGGGCTGTTCTGCGCGGGAACGGCGCTGATCGGCGGCCACGCCGGGTTTGCCACGTTCTATCGGTTCGCCGCGACGGAGGGTGCCCCCCTGGAGCGGCGAGAGCGTGCCCTCGGGTGGGTGATGTCGGCCGGGGTGCTGGCGGCGTTCCTCGGGCCCTGGCTGGCCAACCGGACCAAGGACCTGTGGTCGACCACCTTCGCGGCTTCCTTTGCGCTCTTGTGCGTCATGGCGCTCGTGGCGCTCGTGCTGCTCCAGTTCCTGGATGCGTCGGAGGCACCGCCGGCGGTGGCGCGCCGGGCACGCATATCGGCGCGGGAGGTCGCCCGCCAGCCGGCGTTCTTCCTGTTCACCGCGGCGGCGATGGTCTCCGGCGCCACCATGGTCTTCGTGATGACGGCGACGCCGCTCGCCATGGCAGGTTGCCACCACGGCTTCGACCACACGAGCCATGTCATTCAGTGGCATGTAATGGCGATGTTTGCGCCGTCCTTCGTCACCGGCCGGCTCATTGCTCGGTTCGGCGTCTCGCCGATCGTGCTGGGAGGGCTGGGCCTGTGCGCGACGGCCGCGATCGTGAATGCCAGCGGCACGTCGGTGCCTCACTTTCAGATCGGGCTGGTCCTCCTGGGGCTGGGCTGGAACCTCGCGTTCATCGGCGTGAGCACGCGGCTCGCGCGCGTGGCGCCGGAGGAGCGGGCGACCTCGCAGGGGCTCAATGACCTCCTGGTCTTCTCGGCGGTCGCGATCGCCTCGCTGTTGTCCGGCGTCGTGGAGCACACGGCGGGCTGGCGCGTGCTGAACCTGGCCGTGCTGCCGCTCGTGGCCATGGTCGGGCTGGGGATCGCGCTGCGGCTGCGCGCGAATCGAGCGCAAGAGCTCGCCGCGGCGTGACCGGCCCGACCGGCGCAACCGGCCCAACCGGCCTGACGGATCGGCTCCTGGATGCATGTCAATCCTGCGCGCCGGTGGCGGGCTGGATCATCGCCAGTCGGTTCGTGTCGCGCACGGCGCCGCTCTTGTCCACGCTCAGGTGTGCGCGCGCCGCGGTGCGCTGGATCTGCTCGTGCTCGATCGCGAGGACCCGCAGGATGAACGAGAAGTCCTGATCGGGATCGCGGGCCGTGTTGCGGCGCCGGATGTACTCGCGCCGCTCCAGGTAGTCGGACTCGAGGAAGATGCGCAGGGCCGGGGCGCGCAGCAGCATCGAGTAGGTGAGGTCGACGAACACGACCTGACAGCGCGACAGGTCGAGCGGGACGCGCGCGTAGCGCCGGCCGGCCAGCGGGCGGCAGTCCGAGGGGCACAGGATCGCCGAGGCGTGCAGATCGGCGGCCTCGGCCAGCGTCTCGTCGAGCGCCTCGAGATCGATCTCGCGCGGCGGGCCGATGTAGTCGGCCAGGTCGCCCGCGCGATCGGCCGCCAGGCGGGCCTCGTGGTTCGCGCTGGGCGGGAGGCGGAAGAACACGTCGCCCGGCAGGAGCGCGCTCCACAGCCGGTGGCGGCGCAGCCCGATGCCGAGGCAATGCGCGATCTCGGTCTTGCCGGCTCCCGACTCGCCGCCGATCCCGACGATCAGGCGGCGGCCCCCGCGAGCGGCGATTCGCTGCGCGTCGAGGATCCGGGGCAGGAGCTGCTCGGCGGACCAGGCGTGCTGAGAGGCGATGCGCGGCCGGTCGCCTCGCCAGGCCGATGCGAGGCGATGATGCCCCCGCGGGCTGCGCGGCCGGACCGGGGCGCCTTGTGCCACCAGATCGTCGAGCAGCTCGGCCAGCCGCGCGGCGCCGTTCGGCCAGCTGAACGCCTCGCGCGCCAGGTGCTTCCCCGCCAGCTGCATGCGCTCCACCTCGGCCGGCGCCTCGAGCGCGTCGATCAGCCGGCGGGCCGCGCCGCACGGATCGGCCGGATCGACCAGCACGGCACAGGGCTGCCCGCGCGGGCTCGCCGCGGCGCCTTCGAGGGCGCGGGCGATGCCGGCGTGCTCGGAGAGCAGCACCGGCGCGCCGGCGGCGAGCGCCTCGGCCGCGCCCATGCCGAACGGCTCGAAGTGCTGCATGCCGACGTAGAACAGCGCCTGGCGCAGGAGCTGCGCGACGACGGGCCAGGTCTGCGCGGGGACGCGCCGGACGTCGCGGCGGGTCAGCCCGTAGCGCTCCATCGCCGCCTCGATCTTGGCCTCGACGGCGAACTCCTCCGGCTCGCGCGGCTCCAGGTTGCCGCCCACCACGGCCAGCACCACGCCCGCGAAGCGCGCCGGTGCGAGCGCACGCGCCTCGCCCAGCAGCGCCACCGCGCCGGGGATGTTCTTGGTCTCGGCCAGCCGCCCGGTGACGACGAGGAAGCGGCCCGGCGGCAGGCCGAACCGGCCCGGGATCGCCGGATCGGGCGGAGCGTCGCCCGCGTTGAAGAACACCGGTGCAACCCCGGGCGCGACCACGTCACGCCGCGTGCGCAGGCGGTAGACCTTCGAGAGCACGTCCAGCTGATCCGGCAGGCAGCCGATCACGGAGTCGGCCTGCGCCATGGCGGTCAGCTCGTACTCCTCGCGCGCGCCGAACCGATACTGCTCGTCGAACCAGGTCGCGAGGTTGCCGGGGTCGAGCCCGAGCCCACCGACCTTGGTCAACGCCAGCGAGTGCGGCATGGCCAGGAACGGGAGGCCGCGCCGCGCTGCGATCTCGGCCGCGACCACCATGCCGTCGGCGTAGTGGCCCATGACCGCCTGGGCGCCGAACCGCGCGGCCACGGCCGTCGCGTACTCCGCCAGCTCCGGCGCGAGCGGATAGATGTCCTCCTTGCGGACGAACTGACCGTCTCCGGCCGGGATGCGGACCAGCCACAGCCCCGGCTCCAGCTGATCCACCCTGGCGTACGGGGCGAACCAGCGCGCGAGGATCAGCACCTTGCGGCCGGCGCGCGCCCACTCCTTGGAGATCTGCAAGACGTAGAGTGTCTGGCCGCCGGTGTCGGTGGCGCCGGCCGGCGGCGGATCGCTCCAGTACCCGTGGGTCGAGACCATCAGGATCCGGTTGCAGGCGCCGGCCTGATTCGCTGGATTCGCCGGATTCGCCGGATTGGACCGATCCGGCTGATCCGGCGCGGGCGCCAGCTCCGGGAGCCCGTGCCGGGCGAACAGCTCGCCGACCTCGTCCTGGAGGTCGCGCGCGATCTCCGGGTCATCTCTTCGCATGGGCACCCTCACGGGCCGGCGGCGAGGCCCACAGGTTGAGGTCGATCCCGTCACCCGCCGCGCGGATCGCCAGGTCACCGCTCCGCGCCGCGATCGCCAGCGCGTTGGCATACACCGGTGTACGCACCGACAGGGCGACGCGCGGGCCGACCTGCCGGCCCACCGCCGTGGCCACGCCCAGGATCAGCAGCAGATCCGCCGGCCCGATGTGCCCGAGGTGCGGAATCGTGCCGGGAATCGTGAATTCCGTGGCGCGCGCAGCAATCCCGATCTCCTGGAGGACGTCCAGCTGTGGGCCGGGGATGACCGGAGAGCAGACCACGAAGTCCACGCCGTCCCATCCGGTCTGCTCGAACAGCCGCCGGTAGTTGTGGCGATCGGCGTCGGCCGAGTAGCGCGCGATCATCTCCGACTTGCCGATCGACAGCCGCGACCGCCAGAGGTGCAGGCGGTCCTGCACCGCGGCTTCATCGACCGGCCGCCGGGTTCCGCCGGCCACCGGGCCGCCGGCCGTGTGTGCCGAAAGGTCCGGGTTCGTGAGGTGAGCGAACGCCACGATGTCGTTGCCGGCTCCGGCCGAGACGATCGCCGTGGCGGCGCCGGCGGCGTACACCGCGTCGTTGACCAGCTCCGTCGTGCGCTGGCGCGGATCCATCACGTGGTCGTAGCGATCGGCGCAGCACACCGCGACCGTCCGGTACGTGCCGCTCTCGACGAGCGTCCTGGCCAGCCACAGCGCGTCGATCCCGCCGGCGCAGCGGTTGGCGAGGTCGAGGCCGGCGGCGCGGTGCGCGCCGAGCTCGTGCAGCACCCCGAAGGCCGCGATCCAGGGCGCCGGCCAGTCCCGCGTGACGCCGGCGAAGATGAGGAGATCGAGATCGTCGGGCGTGAGCCCGGCGGCTTCCAGGGCGCGTCGCGTGGCGCGCGCGCCCATGGTCGACGGGTGATCATCGTCGCCTGCCACGGTCTTGCTCGTCAGCCCGAGCCTGCCGACCGCGTCGAGCGTGAGCCCGTGGTCGCTCGCGATCTCCTGGGCGGACCGGCGCCCCGGTGGGACCCACCAGCCTATCGAAAGGATTCCAGTCATGGCAGCCTCCGAGTTGCTTGCGTCGCCTCGCTCGCCTCGTGTCAGGCCGACCGGTGGATGTGAGCGCCGTAGAGCGTGGACCAGAACTCGTCCCAGATCGCCGTGCCGTGGTCGTAGCCGGCGGACACCTCGTTCAGGGCGAACGGGTGCTCGCCCTCGAGCAGGAACTCCGCGACGGCCGCGCGGACGAGCTCGTTGTGCTCGACGTCGGCGTGGCCCGCGTGGATGTCCCAGAACCTCCAATCGATCTTCGATTCGTGCTCGACGATGAACGGGTGTTTGCGTAGATGGACATACATCACACTGAAGTACACACCGCAGACACACTCGCCGCCCATGCCGCGCATCCCGATCGCATAGAAGGTGGAGGTGTTGATGGTGCGATCGCGCAGATCGGCGAGGAGCTCACGCACCCTCGGGTGCATGCGCGTGCTCAGCTCGTCGGCGCCGGCGTCGAGATCGATCGCGCCGATGCTCTCGAGGAAGCGATCGTAGAGCCGCAGGTGAGCCGCTTCGGGATCTCCACTGCCCAGCTCTTCGTTGACGAGCTGGCCGATCAGCGAGCGCAGGCGCCCCTCGGGGCAGCGGGCCACCAGGAGCGCGAGGTCGGTGACGAAAGCCTGTGTGAAGTACCGATACTGGAGCGCGATGGCACGAAGGGCCTGGATCGGTAGCCGCGGAAGGATGTCCATCTCCTGGGCGACGGCGAACTTCGCCTGGAGCTTGCCGAGCTCGGCACGGGTCCAGAACGCCTTGAGGGCAGATCGGGCATCGCCGTGGGTGGCGTTCATTCCGGCGATCGAAGATATGGCATGGTCGGTCAGCGACATCGTTTGCGGTTCCTTGTGCGGCTATGGATCCAGGTGGGTAACGTGCTTACGATGTATTGCGTGCAGGGCCGCTGGTCGTGACTGCGAATGCCGAGTTGTGGCCGGTGATTCGTTGCGGCTAGGTCGTGCGCATTCTCGTTTCCCATTAACCAGGTGAGCGAGTCAAGCTTGCTGATTGGTGAGCTGTATTTATGTCGAGTGTGAAGATTGCGAGAGGTTGTTGTGCATGCTTTGAACGCTGAGTCGCTCTCGAGGTGCTCGGTTCACCTGGCGCCGCGCTCGGGAGCTCTGGGCTGGCGTCAGGTCGCGCCACGAAAATTCACTCCCGGTCACTCCCGATTTGCTTTCACGCTGCTCCCGGCACTCCCGAAGTCACTCCCGAGTCACTCCCGAAGTCACTCCCGAGTCACTCCCGAACTCGTTCCGGGGTCACTCCCGGATTCATTCCCGGGCGGTTCGGCTCTGGGTTGACTCGGCGCTGCGGATAATTGGTTGCAATATTGGTGATGCCTGCAAAGCGCTATGTAGGAGTATGGCGACTCGCTTCGATCGCCTGGATACAATGATGAACCTCGTACGTCGCAAGCGGCGCTCGATATGCTGCGATGTGGCGATCGCCTGGATGGTCACGGGCTACGCTCGAAGCCACTTCACTTCACGGCCCGGTGCGTTGCCCATGGCGCGATCGCTCCTGTGGGGCGGCCCGCCCGACTCATCGCTCGGCACGGGATGACGTCAGACGCGACTCACTGGCTCGGACCATGATGGCGTCAGGCGGTCGGCTCATCTCTGGGCTGGCGCCGGTCCGGCTTGTGCCTGTGTGCAGACCCGCGGGCGAAAATGGCCGGTCAGCTCGCCAGCGAGGCGAGGCCGATCGGGCGGCCGAGATCGAGCTCGATGCCCTGCGGATCGATCGTGCCGGCGGGCAGCTGGACGGCGAGGGCCCGGCGAGCCGCGTCGACGTCGCCTGGACCGGCATCGAGCACCGCGCCCGCGGCTTCGAGCACGTGGATCGACGACGTGATGGCGGCCTCGAGCAAGGCCTCGAAGCTGCCCCAGGGGCCGTGCAGGTAGCGCGGGAGCGCGGCTTCCTTGGCGGCGGGCGGGGCGATGCGCTTGCCGAGCGGCGTGCCGAGCAGCCAGGCGTGGGTCGCGTAGCCGCGGAGGAAGCGGGTCAGCTCGCGGGCCGTCGGTGCGGCAGCGAGCGCGCTGGACCAAGCCTCCCCCAGCCACTGGACGATGCGCGGGTCGGGCCGGAGCGCGAGCTGGATGGTGAGGTAACCGGTGATCGCGGGGGTACCCATCGTGTCGCGGCCGAGGTAGCGCTCGTGGAAGCAGACCGACTGGAACTTCTCGACCTCGCGGTGCGAGGCATCGTGGCTGGCTCCCGTGGGGTAGGTGCGGGCGAGGGCGTTGACCAGCGGGTGGAGCGTGCGGTCGATCGCGCAGTGCGACGCCAGGCCGAGCGCGATGGCGGCGAGATCGTCGTCGTGCTCGCGCCGCGCGATCGAGAGCAGGCTTCCGAGCAGGGCGACGGCGCCTCCGTCGTGGATCGCCGCGCCCCACGGCGACGGTCGGGCGGGCCGCCTGGTGACGTAGCGGACGACCTCGCGGGCGTAGCGATCGAAGTACGCCAGGTCGGGGACGAGGGCGCCGAGCCGCGCCGCGTCGTCGCGGCGGACCAGGCGACGCCGCACCGGCGCGGAGAGGGCGGGGGAGGCCATGGCCTCACGGAGCGCGGTGAGGTGGATTCCCTCGGCTGGCATCGTGGCACCATAGCCGCTCGGCGGCCCGCCGTCATGTGCGAGGTGGATCCCGCCTGGGCCGTCAGGGACACGCCAGCCCCTGGGACCTCAGTCCGCGCGTTCGAGATCGCGCGCTTGCGCTTGCAGGCGCTCGAGCTGCCGAAGCGTCGAGGCGATCTCCGGATGATCGTCGCGCTTGAAGATCGGTCGCAGGGTGGCGAGCACCCGCTCGAGGCTCGCGCTGGCGCCAGCGAGATCGCCTTTCGCCACGAGGAGGTTCGCGAGCTTGCGCCTGGTCTGGGCGCCCGCGAGCTGGCCGTCGCCACCGAATACCTTCTGCTGGATCGCGAGTGCGCTATCCAGGGCCGCTCGCGCACCATCCAGATCTCCCGTAGCGGCGAGCACACCACCCAGCATGACGAGCGTGTTCGCAAGTTCCGGATGATCCGATCCGAGGGCAGCCTGCTGGATCGCGAGTGCGCGGTCCAGATGGGTGCGGGCGCTGCGCGCGTCTCCTGTGTTCCAATAGACGCTAGCCAGGGTGCGCAGGGTGGACGCCACCTGGGGATGCTCTCCCAGCCGCTCGCTGAGCTGGAGCGAACGTTCGAGGTAGGAACGCGCACCGACCATGTCTCCTTGCGCTGCCAGGACAGCTCCCAGCAGACTCAGCGAGCCTGCCATGGAGACGTGATCTGCATTTGCTGAGACGCTCTGCTTGAACGAAATTGCTCGTTCGAGGTGCTGGCGAGCTCCAGCTAGATCGCGCTGCGACATCAGTGACATCGCGAGCATGTGCAGCAGCATCGCCGTGGTTGCATCGCCGAGTTGGCTGTTCACGCTCAGGGCCGACTCCAGGTATTCGCGGGCCTGCTTCGGTTCGCCCTGATCCATAAGCGTCATCCCAAGTGTGGCTGCCAACATGACAATCATCGATGCATCATCTGCGGTTCGTGCGATGGCATAGGCCGGCTCCAGGTCCGCACGTGCAGAGGTAAGATTCCCCGCGCGGTAATGCGCTCGCCCGCGCTGTGTGAGGACCGCGAAGCGTGGAGGACTCTCATCTTCAGGAAGTGATTGTAACGCGGCGGTCAGCCACCGAATCGCGACCTCGAAGTCACCGGCGTCCAGTGCCTTCGTTCCGAGCTTGGCCCACTGTTCAGGATCCAGCGGACACCCGCGCAGGACCATCACGACCGGATCATCATCGCGCTCGTGGCGTGTAGCCTCGCTCTCGAAGGCGTGACGCATGGCGACGGAGGTTTGAGGGAGCGGCTGCTCGGTGAACCTACCCACCAGCGGCCACTCTCGCGCGAGAGCCTGCAGCGCCGCCCGCGGATCCCTGGAGGCCGTGAGCAGATCTTCCATGCGCGCGGCCTTCACACCTTCGCGCAGCAGGAAGACAGTGGATGCGTAGGCAGCCGGATCGAGCCCGGTCAAGGCCGCGAGTCGGCCGCTGCCACCTGCTGCGACGAGCTCGCGGATGACGTCCGCGAGCGGTACGTGCGTCGCGTGCACGATCCACCAGCCCGGCAAGGTCCGATCGAGCGAGCGCCGGAACACGATCACACGCCGCCCCGCCTCGGCCATCGCCCAGCGCAGGCGGCGCAGGTGAAACTCGGTATCGACGCCTTCGAGGAATAACCACCCTGGCTTGCGTGCGGTCAGCGCATCGAGCATCGACTGGTAGCTGGCGACCGCAACTCGCCGGATCGGCCGCCCGGGGCGCACCGCGGCGAGCGTCTCCTCGAGTCCGGGCCCAGCCCACGCGATGCCAGGGGCACGCGCGCGGATCGCCGCCTTGACGTCGGCTACCGCATGCGCGGCAGGGGCGGGCGGGCAATCGACCCGCGCCGAGATCCAGTCGAAGAAGTCGGGGGCACCGCGCGCCAGGACGGCGGCGGCATCGTCCTCGCACCACAGCACGACATTGTAGTGGCGATCCGACACGAGCGGCCGGTTGAGGTTGAGCCAGTCGAGGTCATCTCCGCGGATCGGTGGCTTCAGTGCCAGGATCACGGTCGTGCCAGGTGGTAGCTCCGCCAGCCGGCGCACGTCGACGATCACGTCGATCGCCGGAGAGAGCGCGCGCAGCCGCAGGTACGCCTCGCGCAGTCGCGCCGGCGCCGCGTTGTCGACCAGGGTCAGGACGCCCTGGGCCGACAGCTCGGTCGCGACGACTAGCTTGTCGAGCCAGTGCGGCTGAGCAGGTAACGCGTGAGCAGGGGGTGCGGGTAGAACCATTCCGAATGATCCGGGTACGGGAGGAGTCGCGACAGGGTCAATAGCTCCCAGACCAGCTCGTCTTTCGGGAGGCGATGGTCGGGGTCACGCATCACGGCTTCGAGGACATCGATGTGCCCGCGATGCAGGCCAGTCTCGAGCAGGCGGCGCTCCTGATCGATGACGCTGTCGATGATGTCGTCGGTCGCGGCGTCGACGTCGGCCTGCCAGGCCTCTTGCGCGACCAGGCGGATCATCTTGACGAAGTCGCGCGCTCGGCCGCCGGAGTAGAACGCCAGGAGATCGAGCAGCCGCTGTTCGACGAGCGGGGCTCCGCCGAGATCTTCAGTCCGGCGCGCGAACAGCTCGGTGAAGAACGGCACGCCTGGTCCCGGCCTGGTGGGATCGTGCTGATCCAGGACAGGCTCGTTGACCAGCGGCTGATACTGGAACCGCGGCACGGCGGACGCCGTCGGGTGGTGGCGCAGCGCGAATGGTCCACATAGCACGACACGGCACGCCAGCCGCGCGAGCACATCGGATTCGACGAACAGCTCGCGGGCTCGCTCGATGTCGCGGATCCGATCGAGCCCGTCGAGCACCAGCAGCACCGGACGATGGCGGGTCTGGACCTCGGCGATCACCCGGTTGACGGTGTGGAGCATGGTCTTCACCTGCTCGTCGTCGTCGGGGATGCGCTTGCTGGATGCTCCCATCGGGAGGTTCCAGGTTGCGCGCAACCCTTCAGCCGCGGTTCCAAGCCCGGCTCCCAGCACCGCCCCGGCGGGTCCGCCGACGATCGCCGCGCCGGCCGAGACGATCGCCTTCGCGAGCTTGCTCAGATCCACCTGGGCCGGCTGGGGGGTGCCCGAGGCACTCGCCAACCCCGTCCACGCCGATTCGAGATCTTTCAAGATTCCCTCGGGGAACGGAAACCCGAGTGTTTCTTCGGCACTCCGGTAGAGCGCGAGCCCCACCAGGAAGCAGACCTCCCACTGGCTGACGTGCTGGAGTCCCTCGATCCGTCCCAGGCGATCGAAGTGCCGGGCGAGGTCGAGGAACACCACGAACTCATGGTGGGCGCGCGCCTCGGCCACGCGCAAAAGCTCGGTCGTCTTCCCGGTCCCGATCGTGCCGGTGACGAGGATGCGCGCGTCGCTCGCGAACGGCGTGGACAGGATCTCGATGATCTTGCGCGCCGGGCTGAGTGCTCGATCGGCACGCCAGTGGGCCGACGTCACGTATTCGTAGACATCGAAGCGCTGGTATACCTTTTGCCAGGTCTCCCGCCGAGACATGCGCGCACCGTACCACGCGCGGGTGCCGGTTACGATGCATCACCTTGCAGCGGGCTGCAGCATTGCAGAGTCAGGATCCGAGGCTCCCAACCAGGTTGGTCTCGGAGCTCAGAACGACGCCATCGCCGATACTGTCCGGTAATCGGACGCGTATCCATCGAACCTTTGTACGAGCACCTGGGATATGCTGCGCGAATCTCATGACGACCCCGACCACGAAGCTCGCGGCGAGCCCCGACGAGGTGCGCGCGCAGTTCCCCGCCCTCGAACGCCGCCACAACGGCTCGGCCGTCGCCTACTTCGACGGCCCCGGCGGGACGCAGGTGCCGCGGTCGGTCACAAGCGCGATGACCGACTACCTGCTCCACCACAACGCCAACACGCACTGGGTGTACCCGACGAGCGTCGAGACCGACGCCGCGCTCGCGAACGCCCGCGAGGTGCTCGCCGACTTCCTGGGCGGTCGGGCCTCGGAGATCGCGTTCGGCGCGAACATGACGACGCTGACGTATCACCTCGGGCGCGCGCTGGGCCGGCGGTGGTCGGCCGGCGACGAGATCGTGGTCACCGAGCTCGATCACCACGCCAACAGCGATCCCTGGCGCGATCTGGCGAAGGAGCGTGGCCTCACGATCCGGGCGGTGCGCTTCCGCGCCGAGACCGGCCAGCTCGACATGCAGGAGCTCGCCGCGGCGATCGGGCCCAGGACCAAGCTGGTCGCGATCGGAGCGGCATCGAACGCGCTGGGGACGATCAACGACGTGCGGCGGGTGGCGGATCTCGCCCACGCGGCGGGCGCGCTCGTGTTCGTGGATGCCGTGCACTACGCCCCGCACACGCTCGTCGACGTGGCCGCGCTCGGCGCGGACTTCCTGGCGTGCTCGGCCTACAAGTTCTACGGGCCGCACATTGGCGTCCTGTGGGGACGGCAGGCGCTGATCGAGGAGCTCGATGCGCCGCGGCTCGAGCCGGCGCCGGACTATTCTCCCGAGCGGCTGGAGACCGGGACGCAGAACCACGAGGGCATGGTCGGCGCGGCGGCGGCGGTCGAGTTTCTGGCGTCGCTGGCCGGCGGGGCGACGCGTCGCCAGCGGCTCGAGGCCGCGTTCGCCATGCTCCACGCCCGCGGTCAGGCGCTGCTCGAGCGGCTGTGGAATGGCCTGCGCGAGATCCCGGGCGTGACGCTCTTTGGCCCTGAGCCGGGGCAGCCGCGGACGCCGACCCTCGTCTTCACCGTGCGTGGGATGCCGTCGGAAGACGTCGCGCGGGCGCTCGCCGAACGAGCGGTGTTCGTCTCGAACGGCGACTTCTACGCGACCACGGTGATCGCGCGCCTCGGTCAGGCCAAGGACGGCGTCGTGCGCGCCGGCGCCGCCTGCTACACCACGGCCGATGAGGTGGAGCGCCTGATCGACGGGGTCAAGGCGCTCGCGCGCCGCTCGGCCTGACGCTCAGGTCGCGATCACCGCCCGCTTCGCGCTCGCCGGGCCTGACGCAGTGGTCGCTACGTCGCCGGCACGAGGCGGACCAGCTCGTCGAGCGCGGCGCCTTCGCCGTGATCCGACAGCCGTGCGCCGATCAACGCGTTCGCACACAGCCCCGCACGGAACCGGCCGCCCTTCGGCACGAGCGCGACGTCGCGGCGCTGCGCCGGATCGTGACGCACGCGCACCGCGATCGAGCCGATACGGGATTCGAGCCGCGCGACGGCGCCGTCCGCGATCCCGCCGGCTGCCTCGGGGTGCACGGTCACCTCGAGCGGGCCCTCGAGGGGGCGCGCCCATTGCGATGCCTGGGCCTTCTCCGTCGACAGCGACATCAGGCAGAGCGGGAAGTCCCGGCCTGGCACCGGCGGTGGTGGCGGCTGCTCGGTCATGAGGTTCGCGCGGCCGCTCGGGGTCAAGAACCGCCGGTCCGCGAACGCGATGTCACCGGCGAACGGGTTCTTGATCGGCCCCTCGGCCTCGAGCCGCTCGAGCGTCACGCCGCGTTCGGCGAGCGAGGCCCCGAGCACGCGCCGCTTCCACGTGCGGGCGTCGCCGGCGAGCGCCTCACCGAGCCCGACGCGCGCGGCCAGCGCTTGCATGATCTCCAGATCGGAGCGCACGTTGTCGGGCCTGGGCACGACGGGCGTCGACACGCCGAGGTAGTGATGGCCGTACGCGCCGAGCACGTCGTCGTCCTCGAGCAAGGTCGTCGTCGGCAGCACGACGTGCGCGTGCTCCGCCGTGTCGGTCAAGAACGAGTCGACGACCACGACGAGGTCGCGGGTCGCGAGCGCGTGCGCGATCGACGCCGAGTCGGGCAGCATCGCGACGGGGTTGCCGGCGGTCACCCACACCGCGCGGATCGGAGGATCGGTGGCGGCGAGGATGTCGGGGCCGAGCAGCGGCTCGCGGATCCTGCGCGGCGCGTTGCCGGACAGGAACGAGAGATCGAACGCACGCCGGCGCCGGGTCTCGAACGCGACCGAGCCGCCGGGCACGCCGACGTTGCCGGTGATCGCGCCGAGCGCATCGAGCGCGCGCACGATGCCCGCGCCGTTGCCCCGCCGGCCCATGCCCCAGCCGACGAGGATGGTCGCCGGCCCTGCATGCAGGCGCGCCGCTAGATCCGCCGCCGCCTCGTCGGGGAGGTCGGCGTCGTCACACCACGCGGTGACCGACCGTGACTCGGCGAGCGCGCGAAACTCCGCGAGGTGATCGCACCAGCGCGCGGCGCCGGCATGCGTCCACCCGCGCTCGAACAGGAGGCGCGCCGTCGCCATGGCCAGCGCGAAGTCGCCGCCCGGCCGCGGCTGCCAGGTGCGGTCGGCCAGCTCCGCGGTCCGATGGTGCACCGGATCGACGAGCACGAGCCCGGCGCCGCGCGCCTTCGCCTCGCGCAGCACCGGGAGCGAGTGCGACCACGAGACATACACGTTGCGCCCCCACACGATGATCTGCCGCGCGTGCAAGAGGTCCGACGGATCGCTGGTCTCGAAGTCGCCGAAGTCGGCGATCTGCGCCCACTCTCCAGCCCCGCTGCAGATGTCGCCTTGCTTGTCGGTCACCGGGCCGAACAGCTCGAAGAAGTAGCTGGTCACGTTCTGGAGGATTCCCATGCCGCCCGCCGACCGATAGTGGAAGATCGCGGCCGGCCCCGACTCGCGCTTGATCGCGGTCAGCCGCGCCGCGACGAGGTCGAGCGCCTCGTCCCAGGTGGCCGGCTCGAGCGTGCCGCCGCGCCGGACGAGCGGCGTCGTGAGCCGCTCCGGGTCGTACTGGCGCCTCAGGAACTGGCTCGTGCGGTGGCACAGGAAGCCCTGGGTGATCGGGTGCGCCTTGTCGCCCTGCAGCTTGGTGACGCGCCCGCCTTCGACCGTCGCGACGATCGAGCACACGTCGGGGCAATCGCGGTTGCACAGCGTCTTCTTGAGTACGGCCATGGTCGGCCGTCAAGTATACGCCGATACCTCGGCGTCCTCATGACCTCGGACGGTGTGGGGCCGTTCCTGCGCTCCAGCACCACCGCATGAGGGTGGCCAGATTGAACCCTACGGTTCTCGATGGGCCTCGACCGCGCCGTAGAGGTCGAACTTCCGCACCGCGCGATAGCCCATGGCGCGGTAGACCGGGAACCCCATCTCCGAGGCATGGAGCACGGTGCGTTCGACGCCGTGGGCGCGGCTCGCTTCGGCCAGCGCCTTGCGCATCACCGCCTCGGCATAACCGCGACGGCGGTACTCAGGCAGGGTGGCCACCAGCGCGACATAGAGCAGGCCATCGAGAAACAGCGCGGTGGCGGTGGTGACCGGCCGGTCATCGACATAGCCGACAAAGCCGAAGTGCTCCTCGCTCCATGCTCCGGGCACCGCGATGGACTCACGGCCCCACTCGAGGGGCACGCTGTAACACTGCGCGTTGAGGTCGGCCACGGCGAGGCGGGTCGCTTCGTCGCCGACGCGGCGGTATGCGAGGTCGGTGGGCAGCGGGCGGGCAGGCGGCAGGAGATGGTCGGCCACCATGCCGGTCACGCTCAAGGCGCACGCGAGATCCTGGTCCGCGAGGGTCGCGCGGCCCTCGCCGGTAACCCAATCGGCAGCGACGATGAGCAGCCAGGCGCGACCACGGGCGTGGAAGTACTCCCGGACAGGCTGGACGCGATCGAGCCAGGCGGTCGCTGCGTCCGCCGGTGGTTCGATCAGGAAGGCCGTGTTGAACATCGCCCAGTTGACGTTGCCGTTCGTGATCGCCACGCCACCGGGCATCTCGAACACCTCGCCGGCGCGCTGGTGACGCACGGCGAACGACCAGTACGTACGAAACAGGGACAGGCTCTCCGTCAGTTCGGATGGGGTCACCAATGAATCACACTCCAATTGCGAGCGCTGTCAAGCCGAACCGCTTGTCAGCAATCTTGACCATGTGTTCTGGCGAAGCGGGTGCGATCATGATGCTCGGGATCGCGGTGCACCGATCGTCACGCCGGCTCGGGCCACGCGCGCTGCGCCGGCCGCAGCTGCTCGATCAGGCGCGCCAGCTTGAGCACGCCGGCGTCGTCGAACCGGCGCCCGATGAGCTGCACGCCGATCGGCAGGCCGTCGCGGCTGGCGGCCCAGTTGATCGACGCCGCGGGCTGCTCGGACATGTTGTAGGGCACGGTGAAGGCGATGTGGGCGAGCGCGTCCTGCGGATCGCTCGTCGGGCCGGCCAGCTCGGCCTCGTAGGGCAGGATCGGCGAGACCGGCGAGACGACGTAATCGAACGGCTGGCAGGCGGCGACCGTGGCCTCGCGCATCGCCATGACCTGGTTGTACGCCTGCATGACGTCGCGTCCGGTGAAGCGCGCCGCGCGCCAGGTGCACCACTGGGCGACGAACGGCAGGACCTTCTGCTGCCGCTCCTCGGGCAACGCCACGAAGTCGTTGTACAGGCGCGCCTCGAAGAACCGGCACATACCGTCGAGCATGTCCCGCGTGAGGAACGATGGGATCTCTTCCACGACGGCCCCCGCGGCGGCGAGCGCCTTGGCCGCGGCGTCGGCGGCTGCACGTACCTCGCCGTTCACCGCCATGCCCGCCTTCATATCCGGCAGAAAGCCGATCTTCAGCTGCCTGGGATCGAGCTCCTGTAGTCCGCGGACGTAGTCGCGGTCATCAAACGGCAGGTTCATGAAGTCGCGGGCATCGGGCCGCGTGAGCACGTTCATCAGCAGCGCGGCGTCGGTGACGGTCCGCGTCATCGGTCCGGCGACACGCCCCATGAACGGCGGATGGACGGCAATGCGGCCGAGCGAGGGCTTGAGCGCGAAGATGCCGCAATGCGTGGCCGGCAGGCGCACGGAGCCGCCGATGTCCGTGCCGATGTGAAGCGGCGCGTAGCCGGCCACGGCCGCGGCCCCGGCCCCCGAGCTCGAGCCCGAGGGGTTGCGATCGAGGCGCCAGGGATTGCGCGTCACGCCGTGCAAGCTGGACACGCCCGAGGACAGCATCCCGTAATCCGGCATGGTCGTCTTGCCGAGCAGCACACAGCCGGCCTCGCGGACGCGCGCGGCGGCCGGTGCATCGGCGGTCTGCGGCGGCGCGGCCTCGTTGGCGCGCGTGCCGATCGGCGCCGGGTCGCCGTGCGTGTAGATGTTCTCCTTGATCGTGAGCGGCACCCCGTCGAGCGCCGAGCGCGGCGCGGCGCTGCGCCAGCGGGACTCGGCGTCGCGCGCCTGCGCGAGCGCGGCGTCGCGCGCGACGCGGTACATGGCGTTGATCTTCGGTTCCCACGCGTCCATGCGCGCGAAGGCGGCGCGGGCCACCTCGACCGGCGACAGGTCGCCCTTCGCGTAGGCGGAGACAAGGTCGTGGGCGCTGAGCTCGTGAATGGCGGGCATCGCTGGGACCATAGCCCCGCGCGCCGCGCTGCGAAAACCTCGTGGCGTGATCTCGTCGCGGCGAGGACACGGGATGCGTAGATCGGTTTGCGATCGGTCGTCGAGGCGCTTTCCATCTGACGACGCTTTGTGGTATGGTTTTGCCAACTTGCACCGCGTACCAAGGAGCGAGATGGTGGTCTCGAACGCACTCGCGGACACGGTGTCGCCGCTCGCACCGCCGCCGCATCCGGCGTCGTCAGGAGGTTGAGCTCGTGGCTGGGGTCGGGCCAGATGTACTGGTTGTGGGGGCCGGGCCAGCGGGGTCAGTCGCCGCCGCGCTGCTGGCGCAGCGGGGATATCAAGTCCTGGTGCAGGAGAGGCAGCACTTCCCGCGGTTCTCCATCGGTGAGAGCCTCCTGGCGTACAGCACCCAGCTCCTGCTGGAGGCAGGCATGCTCGATGCCGTCCTCGCCGGAGGGTTTCAGTTCAAGAACGGAGCGACGTTCGTCTGCGATGAGCTGTACTCGGAGTTCAACTTCGCCAACAAGCTCACGGCGGGGTGCTCGTTCACGTTTCAGGTGCTGCGCTCGGAGTTCGATCACCTGCTGGCCAAGGAGGCGGAGCGCCACGGCGCGACCGTGCAGTACGGCGTCGAGATCACCGCGATCGACGTGCGCGGCGCGCAGCCCCAGGTCACCACGCGGACCCTCGCCGGCGAGGTCACGGTGTATCGGCCCCGCTTCGTCCTCGATGCCAGCGGCTTTGGCCGCACGCTGGCGCGGTTGCTCGAGCTCGAGCAGCCGTCCAGCTTTCCGGTCCGCGCGGCGCGGTTCTGCCACATCAAGGATGGCATCGTCGCGGGTGCCTTCGATCGGCAGAAGATCCGGATCGGCATCCATCCGACGAACCGAGACGTCTGGTCCTGGCTCATCCCGTTCCCGAATGGCCACAGCTCGCTCGGCATCGTGGCGACCCGCGAGCACCTCGCGCGTTACGCCGGCACGGACGAACAGCAGTTCTGGGCCATGGTCGGCGACGAGACGAAGCTGCGCAGCCTGCTCGAGGCCGCGCACACCGTGCGGCCGATCGGCGAGATCGTCGGCTACGCCGCCAACGTGAAGGCGCTGCACGGCCCCGGGTTCGCGCTGCTCGGCAACGCCGCCGAGTTCCTCGATCCGGTGTTCTCGTCGGGCGTCACGATCGCGCTGCACTCGGCCAAGCTCGCGGCCCAGGTCCTCGATCGTCAGTTCCGCGGCGAGGCGGTCAGCTGGCAGCAGGACTTCGCCAAGCCGCTCATGTTCGGCATCGAGACGTTTCGCACGTTCGTGACCGGCTGGTACGATGGCAGCCTCCAGGACGTGATCTTCTATCCGGACAAGGTCGCCTCGATTCATCGCATGATCTGCTCGGTGCTCGCGGGCTACGCGTGGGACCCGGCCAATCCCTACACCGGACCTGCGTCCGCGCGCCGGCTCCGAGCGCTCGCCGCCGTGTGCCGCGCCGGCGGGCCCGCCCGGGCCGAGGCCGCCACAGGGCTGTCGTGACGCGCGGCCACCCGATCACCGCCGTCGCCATCGCCAACTGCCTCGGCACGGACAACCGTACGGTGTTCGAGCGGGCGTTCGCCGGCGCCGACGCGTTTTCACCGGCCGGCGCCTGCTACGAGCTCCCGTTCGCGACGGTGCTCGGCATCATGCCCGGTCCCCTGACCTCCGGCGCCGCGTGGTCTGCGCAGGGCCTCGATTACGTTCCGACGCGGCTCGCCACCGTGCTGTCGCCTTCGGTCCGGCAGCTGCGGCCCGCCGTGCGCGCGGCCGTGGACCGCTGGGGGGCACGACGGGTGGCCTACGTGTTCGCGAGCTCCACCGGGGGCCTCGAGGAGACCGAGCGATCGCTGGCGCCCGATCCGCGCTTGCCGCTGTCGGGCGCGGGGTATCGTTACGTCGACCACGGGATCGATGCCGCCAGCGCGGCGGTCGCCCACCACCTGGGAGTGGAAGGCGTGTGCATGGCGATCTCGACGGCATGCTCGTCGAGCTTCAACGCGCTGGCATCGGCGATCCGGCTGATCGACGGCGGCCTCGCGGACGCGGCCGTGGTCGGCAGCGCCGATTCGCTGTGTCGCACGACCATCTTCGGGTTTCACAGCCTCGGGCTGACCGCGCCGACGGCGACGCAGCCGTTCGCGCGCGATCGCGCCGGGATCACGCTCGGCGAGGGTTCGGCGTACGTCCTGATCGAGCGCGACGCGGAGGCGACCGGCCGCCACGCGCTCGGCTGGGTCACCGGGATCGGCGCGGCCTCGGACGCGTTTCATCATACCAGTCCACACCCCGAGGGCATCGGCGGCCAGATCTGCATGCGGCAAGCGCTCGATCGAGCCGGCCTCACGCCGAACGAGATCGACTACGTCAGCGCGCACGGCACCGGGACGCGGCTGAACGACGCCGTCGAGGCCGCCGCGGTGGGGCAGGTGTTCGAGCGGCGCGTTCCGATGACCGCGACGAAGAGCTTGACCGGCCACACCCTCGGCTCGGCGGGGCTGACCGCGCTGATCCTCGCCGTCGAATCGCTCCGGCGCCAGGAGATCCCGGCGACCCTGCGCGCGGCACCGCTCGATGACAGCCTCGGCGTGGCGGTGGTCGGCGAGCCGACCCGTGTCCGCATGCAGCACGTCCTGGTCAACGCGTTCGGGTTCGGGGGGAGCAACGTGAGCGTCGTCGTCTCGCGGCCGAGCGCCGAGCGGTCATGACCAGCGTCACGACGATCGGGCCCGTCCAGATCCTCGGGGCGGCGTTCTTTTCGACCCATCACGCCTCGGCCGAGGACGCGCTGGCCGGCCGGGAGCGCCCGTTCACCCCGCCGGCCTATCCGCTCCTCGTGGCCCGCGCACGCCGGTTCACCAGCCTGGTCACGCAGATGCACATCGAGGTCTGCGGGGCCGTCTCGCCCGATCGCGCGGATCCACCGATGGCCGTGTTCGCGACGTGCCACGGCGAGATCCAGACGGCCGAGCGGCTGATCGCCGACTTTCGCGAAGCCAGGGCGGTGAGCTCCGCACGCTTCGCGCTCAGCGTGCACAACACCGCGTCGGGGGTGTACTCGGTCGCGACGGGCAGCCGGGCCGCCACGACGACGGTCACCGGCGCGAACGCGATCGCGGCAGGTTGGCTCGAGGCGTCGCTGGTGGTGCAACAGACCGAGCGTCCCGTGCTCCTCAGTATCGCCGACGAGCCGGTCCCGGCGGTGTTCTGCGGCCCGGTGGCGCCGGCCGGCGTCGCCGCCGCGTTCCTGCTCGGGGCCGCGTCCCGGGCCGGCCGCCACGTCGAGCTCGCGATCGCGCCGGGTCTCGATGACCCGGAGCTCGACCTGCTCCAGGTGCTGGCGCGAGGGGCCCAGGCCGCGAAGCGCCCGGAGGCTGCGACGGTGGCCCTCGGTCGGATTCAGCCGGGGGCGGTGCTGGAGCTCCGCTTCCCGTCGGCGGAGGCGTCCGCGTGACGCCCGCCGGCGGCGGCTTCGGCCCGGTGACGGACTACCTCCCGCATCGCCCGCCGATGCTGCTGATCGACGACATCGTGGAGGTGACCGACCAGCGTGCGGTTTGCCGCGCGACGATTCACCCCGATTGCGTGTTCGCGATCGACGGCGTCGTTCATCCCAGCGCGATGATCGAGTTCGTCGCGCAGGCGTGCGCGATCCACCTCGGCGTGCGGTCCGCGCAGGGCGGCGAGCCGCCGCGGCTCGGCCTCATCGTGTCGTGCCGCGAGGTCGCGCTGGACGTCGATCACCTCGCCGTCGGCGATGAGCTCACGATCGTGGCCGAGCGGGTGTTCGGCCGGACCCAGGTGGCGGCGTTCATCGGCACGGTCACTCGCGGCGAGCTGCGGTGCGCGACCGTCGAGCTGTCGGTCGTCGACGGCGAGCTCGCCGGGTCGCCACCCCCGCCGGAGACGACGGATGAGTGAGACGGGTGAGACGAGTGAGGCGAGCCAGGCGAGCGCGCCGCGCGCGGGAACCGGAGCGGCGACCCGCAAGGTCGCGCTGGTGACCGGGGCGAGCCGTGGCATCGGCGCGGCGGTCGCGCGAACGCTGGCGAACGACGGCCTCGACATCGTCCTGACCTGCGTTCACCAGCGTGCCGCCGCGGAGGCGCTCGCCGCGGAGATCCGCGGGCTCGGCCAGAACGCCTGGGTGGCGCAGTTCGATGTCAGAGATGCGGCAAAGGCTCGCGCCGCGATCGACGAGCTGCTCGCCCAGACTGCGATTCACATCGTCGTGAACAACGCCGGCGTGGCCGCGGACGCGACATTTGCCGCAGTTTCCCAGGCGGCGTGGCACGATGTGATCGACACTTCACTCGACGGGTTTTTCCACGTGACCCAACCCCTCATCCTGCCGATGGTCCGGCGCAAGTGGGGGCGCATCATCAACATCGCGAGCGTATCAGGCGTGAACGGCAACCGAGGCCAGGTGAACTACTCCGCCGCGAAGGCCGGCCTCATCGGGGCCACCAAGGCGCTGGCGATCGAGCTGGCCAGCCGCAACATCACCGTGAACGCGGTGGCGCCGGGCCTCATCGACACCGAGATGATCGCGTCGGCTCGCGTCGACGAGATCCTTCCGCACATCCCCATGAAGCGCCTGGGCACGGCCCAGGAGGTCGCCGATCTGGTCGCTTACCTGGCCAGCGACAAGTCCGCGTACATGACCGGCCAGGTCCTGGTCCTCTCGGGAGGGCTCTGAACATGCGCCGGGTCGTCGTGACCGGCATCGGCATCGTCAGCCCGCTGGGCTGCGATCTGACCGAGGCCTCCGCGCGCCTGCGGGCCAACGAGCACGGCATCGCGCCGATGCCGGAGTGGGATGGCATCGGCCACTTCGCGCCGCGCGTCGCCGCGCCCGTCGTCGTCCCCAAGGCGCTCGAGGTTCCGCACAAGGCCGCCCGGACGATGGGGCGGGTTGCGCAGCTCGCCACCGTCGCCACCACACTCGCGGTTCGCGATGCGGCGCTGGGGCCGGACGAGTTCGCCGACGGCACCATCGGCGTGGCCTACGGCAGCACCCACGGCTCGTCCCAGGCCAACGAGGACTGGGTGCGCAAGCTGGTCAAGCAGAACGGCTTCCTCGGGATGTCGTCCACGACGTACCTCAAGTTCATGAGCCACACGACCGCCGCGAACCTGGCGACGCACTTCGGCGTGCGCGGCCGCGTGATCTGCACGTCGGCGGCCTGCGTGAGCGCGACCCAGGCGATCGGCCACGGCTTCGAGACCATCAGCGCCGGGCTCGCCGATGTCATGGTATGCGGCGGCGCCGAGGAGCTCCACTTCAGCCACGTGGCCGTGTTCGACATGCTCCACGCCGCCAGCAAGGCGTTCAACGCGACCCCGGAGCTCACGCCGCGGCCGTTCGATCAGCGGCGCGATGGGCTGGTGGTCGGCGAGGGTGCCGGCACGCTGGTGCTCGAGGACTACGAACGGGCCAAGCGGCTCGGTAAGCGGATCTACGCGGAGATCATCGGCTTTGGCACCAACTGCGATGGTACGCACGTCACCAATCCGTCGAGCGAGGGGATGCGCGGCGCGATGGAGCTGGCGCTGCGATCCGCGCGCTGCGGCCCCGAGACGATCGACTACGCCAACGCGCACGCCACCGGCACGACGATCGGCGATATCGTCGAGAGCCAGGCCACGTACGCGGTGTTCGGCGATCGCGTACCCGTGAGCTCGCTCAAGGGCCACCTCGGGCACACGCTCGGAGCCTGCGGCGCGCTCGAGCTCGCGTTCTTGATCTCGATGTTGCGAGAAGGCTGGATCGCCGCGACGCGCAACCTCGAGGTCGTCGACGAGCGGTGCGCGCCGCTCGACTACGTGATGGGCGAGGCGCGCCCAGCGAAGCTGTCGCGGGTGATCTGCAACAAGTTCGCGTTCGGCGGCATCAACACCAGCCTCGTCCTGTCGGCGATATGAGCTCACGAGGTCACAGGTGCTGAGGGCGTTTGCCGCGAAGCTCCTGGCCGTCGCGGCGGGCCTCGTGATGGCGTGGATCCTGCCGCCGGGGTGGGCGGCGCTGGCCATCGCGGCCATCGCGATCCTCATGATCGGGTTCTTCACGTACACGATCGCGCACCCGCGCAGTCAGTTCTTCATCCCCGTGGTCAGCCGGCTGGCGACCGACGAGCGCATCGTCGCGCTCACCTTCGACGACGGGCCCGACCCGGTGGTCACGCCGCGGATCCTCGATATCCTCGGCGCGCATGGTGCGCGCGCGACGTTCTTCGTGCTGGGCGAGCGCGCGGCACGACATCCGGAGGCGATCCGGCGCATGCATCGGGAAGGGCATACCGTCGGGACGCATACCCAGCGCCATCGGCTGCGGTTTCATTTCGGCAGCCCGACCTATGTCCAGCGCGAGATCGAGGACGCGGTCGCCGTGGTCGCCGGCCTCCTGCCCGTGCGGCCCGCGCTGTTCCGGCCGCCGCAGGGCTTGCGCACGCCCAACTTCGCCTCCGGGTGGCGCAGGACGAGGGGCCTGGTCTGCGTGACCTGGTCGGTGCGTGCGTTCGATTCGCGTGCGACCACCGCGGAGGCCATCGTCGCGCGCATCGCACCCCGGCTCGAGCCAGGCGCGATCGTCACGCTGCACGACGGCACCGGTCTGGGGGGCGGAAACGATCGCGCGCCGACGCTCGCCGCGCTCACCCGGATCCTCACCGAGTGCCAGACACGCGGCCTGCGCTGCGTGGCGCTGAGCGAGGTCGGGAACGGAGCGGGGTGATGGCCAGCGGAGGCGTGGCGCTGTACCCGTTCAAGGCCTGGCTCCCGGCCCCGATCTACTGGGCCTATCGGGCCATGCGCACGATGCTGGTCGCGCTGTGCTTTGCGGGCTTCTGGTCAGGGGCCGTCGTGCTCGGGTGCCTATGGCTCCCCGTCGCCGGGCTGTGGCCGGGTTCGCCGGTCGACAAGATGCGGCGGCTCCACCGGACCGTGCGGCGCGGCTTCGCGCTGTTTCACTTCGTGATGTACGCGCTGCGGCTCTACCACCGCAAAAGCCCGGCCAAGGCCTTGCGACCCGCGGCCTCCCCCGTGGTGCTGGTGGCGAACCATCCCACGCTGTGCGACGTGACCGCGATCGCCTCGCTGTTCCCCAACGTCGTCGCGGTGGCCCGCCCGAGCTTCGGGAACAATCCGCTACTCGGCCGGCTGGTTCGCGGCTGCGGCTTCGTGCCCACCGGCCATCACGTGCTCCGGGATTGTGAGGAACGGCTGCGCATGGGCTTCGATGTGCTGGTGTTTCCAGAGGGTACGCGATCGCCGGTCGGCGGGGCGCTGCACCCGTTTCATCGCGGAGCCTTCGAGCTCGCGGCGCGGGCCAAGGTCCCGATCGTGCTCCTGAAGCTGAGCTGTGTCCCGCCCGCGCTGTCGAAGGGGCTCCCGATCTGGAAGGTGTCCGATCGCATGGCGGTGCTGACGGTCGAGCCGATCGCGACGCTCGACCCCGCGGCCAGCGGGCTCGAGAGCCGTGCGCTGTGCCGTGCGATCGAGCAGCGTTATCGTGATTTGTTTGGGTATCCTGTCCCGGCCGTCGCGGCCCGCGAGCAAAAAACCCTGGGAGACCTTCAGTGACCACGTCAAATCTGCATCACGAGCTCAAACTGCTCATCGTCGAAGCGCTCCAGCTCGAAGGCGTCGATCCGGCCTCGATCTCGGACACCGACGCGTTGTTCGGTGGCGGTCTGGCGCTCGATTCCATCGATGCCCTGGAGCTCGCCACGGCCATCGCCCGCAAGTACGATGTCGAGGTCAACCAGGATCAGGAGACCCACGACGCCTTTCGCTCGGTGCAGCACCTCGCGGAGTTCATCGCGATGAAGCGAGCCGCCGCCGGCGACGGTCGCGCCACCGAGTCGGCCGGCTAGAACCTTCCCATGACCGACAGCCCCGAGGCCCCGTTTCCGATCATGGGCGCGAAGGTCAGCTGATCATTGCGGACGAGGAGCGTCTTGGGGTTCGTGAGGCCATAAATCAGCATGATCGCTCCCGCGGTCTGCCCGAGGCCCGAGAGCGTCAGGTAGAACCTCGCGATCGAGCTGCTGGTCTGTCCGAGCTCCACGAACGGGCCGACCACCGGAACATAGAGCGCGCTGACATCGGCGTTCGATCCATCGGCCTTGTTGATATCGTCGGCAATCGCGGCGACGAACGTCGTGAACAGGAAGACCCCGCCGAGGGTGCAAGCCCCGCCGATGATCAGGCCTTTTCGCGCCCGGGATACCTTGGTGTAGCCAGGCGGGATCGGTTTCGTTTCGTCGAAGTCCATCTCCTCGGGAGCGTCGCTCAGAGCGTTGTAGGGCTGCGGGCCATAGCCCGGCGGACCGTAGCCGGGCGGGGCATAGGGGGAGGGACCATTGGCCTGCGGGCCATTGACCGGCGGGCCACTGCCCGGTGGCGGGACCTGATACGGCGGGGGCGGTCCCGGAGGCGGCGCCTGGTCCTCGGCGCGGGCCAGGCGGGGAGCCTGGAGAACCATGGCGATTGCAAGTACGCCCCATGGAGAACGAAGAGTAGTGCTGATCACGAAGCCTCCGCGGGCCCGATCTTATCATCATGCGCCTGGCCAGACGTGGCAAAGCGTGGCGCGTGCACGGCGAACGCCAGGTCGAGCTGCCATGGCCGCCTGGAAGACAGCGGTGAGGACGCGAGCTGGTGAGCCTGGCGATCCGGTTTCGGAACACGCTTTCGACGGCCGAACATGAGGCACGCGGCGTGTTTGCGTCGTCTCGACCCTCGGTGGAGGTGCCCGATCGGGCTTGAATTCGGAACCCTCGGCAACTGATACTAGCGGCGAGCATGGGACTACCTGAAGCACCGTCCAAGGCCGAGATCTTGCGAGAGATCCAGCAGATGATGACCGAGCTGTTCGAGCTCAGCGCAGACCGCGTTCGGCCGGAGGCGCGACTGGTCGAGGATCTCGAGCTGGACAGCCTCGACGCCTTCGATCTCGCGATCAAGATCGAGGAGGTCGCCGGCGTGGCGTTCGACGAGACCAAGATCCGCGAGCTCGTCACCGTCGAGGACGTGGTCGTCGCGATCGAGGCGATCCTCCGCACGCAGGGCATGCCGGCGCTTCGCTCGCCGGCCCCCGCGCAGACCGAGCCGCAGACCGAGCCGCAGACCGAGCCATGACGGCACGCAGGGCCGGGTGGGTGGCGCTGGCGCTCGCCGCGCTCGCCGGCGTGCGGGCGGTCGCGGGCCCGGCGGCCGAGGCAGGCGACGAGCCACCGGCGAGTCTTCTGTCCGGTGAGGCCATCCACGGCTCCGCCATCGAGCCGGTGTTCGCGCACCTCAAGCTGGATCGGCTCGCCTGCAAGTTCAGCGAGCAAAAACACATCGCGCTGCTCGCTCGACCGCTCCGGTCGACCGGCACGATCTACTTCGCGCGCGACAAGGGGATCGCGCGGACGACGGTCACGCCCAGGCCCGAGCAGGTGGTGCTGACCAAGACGGCGCTGCGCATCCGCAAGGACGACCGCACCGAGGAGATCCCGCTCGACAAGAGCAAGGACCTCAAGGCGTTCGCGCTGATCTTTCCGACGCTCCTGCGCGGGGATCGCGCGGAGATCGCAGAAACCTTCGAGATCGAGTTGTACGGCAGTGACCGCGCCTGGTGGGCGCTCGCGTTCACCCCCAGGAGCGATTCGCTCCGCGCGCTCGTGCGCCGCGTCGTCGTGTTCGGCCGCAAGGGCGAGATCGTCTCGCTGGAGGTCGCCGAGGTGAGCGGCGACACCACGGACACGCACTTGACCGACATGAAGAAGAACGCCGACGTGCCCGACGCCGAGATCGCCGCTGCTTTCGGAGCACCTTGACGCGGTGGCGTGGCCGCGCCGTGACCCTGGTCGTGGTGCTGGGGACCGCGCTCGGGTTCGCCGCCGCCGCGCCGCACTTTCGGTTCACGACGAAGATCACCGACTTCCTGCCCGATGACAGCGCGGATCGCGGGGCGCAGATCGCCGCCCTGCTCGCTGAGAGCGAGTTCGCGCGCGTCATGGTCATCGATCTCACGCTCGGCGAGCCCGGGCCGGCGTCCGACCGGCTGGGCGCGCTGACCCGGGCGCTGCTGCGCTTCTTGCACGATCAACCCGACGTCGCCGCGGCGCGGAGCGGGTTCACCGAGGCCGATGTGACGGCGATGATGGCGTTCCTCGCAGCGTGGCCGGCCACGACCTTCCTGCCGCGCACGGCCTACACCGACGACGCGTTGCACGCCCGGCTGGCCGGGCTCCGTGATCAGCTCGGCAGCCCGATCGGGCTCCTGGTTCGACAGACCGCGCCGCGCGATCCGCTCGGCGGCCTGTGGGAGCCGCTCGCCGCCCTGCGCGAGGCGCGCGGCAGCTCGCTCGCCGATGACGACGGCGTCCTGTTCACGGTCGATCACCTGCACGCGTTCGCCTTCGTCGAGACCCGATCGTCGCCGTTCGACAGCGACGCGCAGCGGCAGTTTCGCGCCGTCCTCGAGAGCTGGATGGCGCGCTCGGCACCGGCGCACGCGCGGATGCAGACCGCCGGGACGGCGCAGTTCGCGATCGCCTCGGAGGCGCAGATCAAGGGCGACGTGAACCGGATCGGCCTCATCTCGACGGTCGGGATCGTGGCGATCTTCCTCGTGCTGTTCGGCTCGGTGCGCCTGATCTTCCTGGGCTTCATCCCGATGCTGTTTGGCAGCGCGGTCGCGGTGCTCGCCTGCCAGGCCGTGTTCGGCGAGATCCACGGCATCACGATCGCGTTCGGCACGTCGCTGCTCGGCGTGGGCCTCGACTATGTCGAGCACTACTACGCGCACTTCGTGCTCACCGAGGCGCCGGCTACCACCACGATGAAGCACGTGGCGCCGAGCCTCGTGCTCGGGGCGCTCACCACGATCCTCGGGTTCATCGGCATCGGCGCGTCGGGGCTCATGGGGCTGCGCCAGATGGCCGTGTTCTCGGTGATCGCCATCGTCGCGTCGATGGCGGCGACGTACGGGATCGTCCCTCTGTGGATGCCGGTGACGTACCGGCCGCCGCGCTCGCTCGGGGTCGTCAACCGCAGCGTGCTGGCGCTCCTGGTGCGCGTGACGAGGAGGCGGTGGGGCCGGCGCTGGCGGTGGGGCGCGCTCGGGCTGGCGGTGGTCGCCGCCGTGGCCGGGGTTCGCGCCGCCGAGTTCTCCGACAACGTGAACATGCTGGTCAGCGACAAGGGATCCCACGTCGTGGACGACCGCACCGTGCGGTCGCGGCTGGGCCCGGAGTGGAGCTGCTTCGCCGTGGTCACCGCCGAGAGCGACGAAGCGTTGCTCACCTCGATCGGCCGGACGACCGCCGAGCTCGAGCGCGCCCGGGCCGCCGGGGCCGTCACGTCGTTCGTGCCGCTCGACCGGCTGGTCCCGAGCCGCGCCGAACAGCTCGCCCGGGTGGCCGCGGCGCGGGACGCAGCTCCCCGGATCCGCCGCGCGATGGAGGCGCTCGAGTTCGTTCCGGACCAGTTCCGGGACTTCTGGGACTCGCTCCACGCGACGGCCCCCAAGATCCTCACGCTCGCCGACGTCCGCCGGTCACCGCTCGCCCCGCTCGTGGCGGCCTGGGTGCCGGTGCAGGCCACGCCCATCGCGCTGATCCCGCTGATCGGGGTGACCGACCTCGCGGCCGTGCGCGCGCAGGTCCCCAGCGCCGCGATCATTGCGCCGGCCCAGACCATCGTGGAGCTGTTTCGCGGGGTGCGGATCCGGACCGTGGTCGCCTCCATGGTCGGCCTCGCGGCGATCTTGCTCTTGCTCCTGGCTCGCTACCGCAGCGTCCGGAAGTCGGTGATCGCGCTGGCGCCAGGGCTCCTGGCCTGCGTCGCCACGGTCGGCACGCTCGTGGCGGCCGGCGTGCCGCTCACCATCCTGCACGTGATGTCGCTCTTGCTGGTGGTCTCGATGGGCGTTGATTTCGGGATCTTCCTGGTCGATACGACGGACACCCTCGAAGAATCCGCCCGCACGATGGTCAGCATCCTCACCGCCTCGATCACGACCGTCCTGTCGTTCGGGCTCCTGGGCCTGAGCGAGAGCCCGGGCCTGGCCGCGCTGGGGGTCACGGTGACGCTGGGCACCACGCTCAGCCTGGTGTTCTGTGTGGTCATGGCGTCGTTGGCCGGCCCCAAGCTCGCCCCCAGAGATCTCGGACCATGACCGCGGCGCGTGCCATGACCGCGGCGCGTGCCATGACCGCGGCGCTGACTGTATCGCTCGTGCTCGTGGCCTGCGCCGGCTGCGGCCGCCCGACGCGCGGCACGGTCCTCTTGGCCACCGATCCCGCGGAGTATCCGTGCGTGCTTCACGATCCGCGCACGCTGCCGCACGACTTCCTGGTTCGCCAGCGCCTGACGATCCGCGCCCAGCGCGACGGCCAGCCGGTGGAAGGCCGGTTCGACGCCATCGTCCAGAAGCAGGGTGATACGCTCCTGATCGTGGGTTTCGGGCCGATGAATGTGAAAGCGTTCACCCTCACGCAGCGCGGCGATCGCATCGAGTTCGCCCAGTTCGTCGGGCCCGCGCTGCCGTTCTCGCCTCGCAACATGATGGTCGACGTCCACCGCGTCTTCTTCAAGCGGCTCCCGGCGCCGGTCCAGGCCGGCTATTCGGGCGTGGTGCGCGGCGAGCTCGACGGCGAGACCGTCGAGGAGACCTGGCGAGACGGCCAGCTTCGTGCAAGCGCCTTCACCCGCCCGGGCGGCGCGCTGCAGGGGGCGGTTCGCGTCGAGCTGGGGCCGGGCTGCGCCCCGGCGCGGTGCGAGCCCGAGTCGGCGACGCTGCGCAACGAGTGGTTCGGTTACACGTTGACGATCGTCAACGAGGGCTACGAAAGCCTCTAGATGAAGTCGATGAAGACCATCCTCGGCATCGTCTCCACGCTCTTCATCCTCGCGTCGCCGTGGGTCCTGTACTGGACCCTGTCGCACCAGGAGGTGAAGGTCGCCGCGATCACGCTGATCGGCTGGGTGATCGTGCGGGCGATTCCGGTGCTGGTCTCGGCCAAGCGGGAACACCGGGTTGCCGCGCTCCAGCTGCCGGCGATCGCCCTGGGGTTCGCGATCCTCGGCTGGGTCTCGAACAATGGCACCTGGCTGCTGGTCTTGCCGTCCGCGACCCAGGCGACGTTCGGGCTCGCGTTCCTGCGCTCGCTGTCGGGCACGCCGCTGATCGAGCACTTCGCCCGGATGATGAAGCCCGAGCTCAGCGTCCCGGAGCTCGCGCATTGCCGCCGCTGGACCGTGATCTGGGGCATCTACCTGCTCGTGCTCGCGGCGCTCGGTCTGGTCCTGGCTCGCTGGGCCGCGCTCGCGGTATGGACGGCCTACGTCGGGGTCCTGAACTATGTCCTCATCGGGGTCCTGTTCGCCGTCGAGTACCTGATCCGCAAGATCCGGTTTCGTGATTACGGTCGCAATCCACTTGACTGGCTGCTTGGTAAATTGTTTCCTGCGGCCCGGTCCGGTGTGAGTTGATGTTGAACGCCCTGCTACACCCCGATCGCAGCCGGCGGTGGGGCAATCGCGACGATGAGACCCTGCAGGGCCTCGTCGCGCAAGCTCACGGGATCGCCGCGTTGCTCGATCAAGTCTGGCCAGTCCGGCCAGTCCGGCCAGTCCGGCCCGGCGGCCACCGCGTGGTGCTGTCGTGCCGGTACGCGCGCTCGTTCGTGCCGGGCCTGCTCGGCGCCTGGCTGGCCGGAGCGACCGTCGAGCTCTTGCCCAACGTGCAGCCGGGGACGCTCGATCGAGTCGACGCCGACGACGAGGTGGCGTACGTGCTGCACGACGACGCCGCTCGGCAGGAGCGCTCGCCGAAGGGGCTCTACCTTCCGGACCTTCCGCGGACGGCGGCGGCGCCCGCGCGCCCGCGCGTAGAGGCCACGTGGCCCGAGATCGCCGCCCGCATGACCACCTCGGGGACGACCGAGCAGCCCAGGTCCGTCGACAAGTCGATGGCCCAGCTCCTCGGCGAGCTCGACGTGCTCGCGGCGATCGTTCCCGCCGCGCGGTGCGTGCTGGCGACCGTGCCGTTGTCGCATTTCTACGGGCTCTTGTTCGGCGTCCTGCTGCCGCTGCGGTTCGGCGCGCGCATCGTGAGCCACGACGCCCTGCTGCCGGCGGACCTCGCTACGATCATCGAGCGCGAATCGGTCGACCTGATGATCAGCACGCCCGCGCACTTGCGCGCGATGGCCGCGGCCGCGATGCCGAAACACCTTCGTGTGATCACCAGCGGAGCTCGCATGCCGCCGGAGCTGCACATGAGCCTCGCGACCGAGCTCGGCTGGCACGTGACCGACGTGCTCGGCTCGACCGAGACCGGTGGCATCGCGACCCGCGATCATCCGATGAGCGCGTGGACCCCGTTCCCCGGCGCGAAGGTCTCGGCTCCCGACGGGCAGCTGGCGGTGGCATCGGCGTGGTGCGACGGAGGCGGAGCCAAGATCGCCGATCGGATCGAGCTCTTGCCCGGCGGGACGTTCCAGTACCTGGGCCGCAACACCGAGCTGGTAAAGATCGCCGGCAAGCGAGCTCACGCCCACGCGATCGAGGCCACCGTCCTCGCGGTGCCGGGCGTCACCGACGTCGCGCTCGTCGTGCATGCCGCGGCGGGCAGGGAGCCGCGGGTGGCCCTGGCGGTCAGCGTCGCGGCCGGCGGATCGGCGGTCGGCCGCGATCAGATCGCAGCCGCGATTCGCCAGCAGTTCGACGCCGTGTTCGTCCCCAAGATCGTCAAGATCGTTCCGCACATCCCGCGCACCGAGCGCGGCAAGCTGGACGCGGAGGCGCTGCGCGAGCTGCTCGGGCTGTCCCTCGCCGCCACGACCGATCGCGTCCCGCTGCGCCGCGTCGCGGCCGGCGAGTACGCGGCCTATATTGCCCATGATCTGGTGTTCTTCCGGGGCCACTTCGATGCGCTCGCGGTCCTGCCCGGCGCCGTCCTCGTCGAGCGAGTGGTCTGGCCCGCCGTGACGGCCGAATGGCCCCAGATCGGCGCGCTGCGCGGGATCCGGCGCCTGCGGTTTCGCCGCCCGATATTTCCGGATCAACAGCTCTCGATCACCTTCAAGCACGATCCGGGCCGGGTGATCTTCGAGGTCTCCTGCGCGGCGTCCGTGGTGGCGAGCGGCCAGCTGCTCGTGGCGTGACATGCGGCTGTGCGCGATCATTCCAACGTACGATAATCCGCTGACGGTGGAGGAGGTCGTCGCCCGCGTGCGCGAGCACATCCCCGATGTCGTGGTCGTGGACGATGGCAGCGCCGAGCCTGCCCGCCGCGTCGTCCAGCGGCTCGCCGACGCCGGCCGTTGCGAGGTGGTGTTTCGCGCGCACAACGGCGGCAAGGGGGCCGCGGTCAAGACCGGACTCGCGTGGGCGCGCGATCACCAGTTCGACTACGCGCTGCAGATCGACGCCGATCTGCAACACGACCCGGCTGACATTCCGAAGCTCGTCGCCGGGGTCACCGGTGGGACCTCCCCCCCGGCGGGCACGCTCGTGCTGGCACAACCGATCTTCGATGCGTCCGCGCCCAAGGGTCGCCTGCGGGCACGCAAGATCTCGGTGTTCTGGGCCATGATCGAGACGCTCGGGCGCAAGGTGGGTGATCCGTTGTGCGGTTACCGGATCTATCCGGTCGCGACCGCCCTGCGCGTCGCCGCCCGCGGCAACGCCATGGACTTCGATCCGGAGATCGCCGTGCGCCTGGTCTGGGCCGGCGCTCGCGTCGTGCACGTCCCGACCCCGGTGATCTACCGGACGGCCGATGCCGGCGGCGTCTCTCATTACCGCAAGGTCATCGACACGCTGCTGATCGCGGGCGCCCACGTCCGGCTGTGCACCGAGGGCGTGCTGCGGCTCCTCACCAGGCCGGTGAGGGCGTTGCTACGGCGGTTGCGCCATGGCTGAGTGGCGCCGGGTCCCCGAGGCCGGGACGGTCCTCGGGATTCGCCTGCTCGTGCTGCTCGCGCGCACGTTCGGGCGCCGCGTCGCCGGCTGGTGTCTCTATCTTGTCGCGCTGTACTACGCGATCGTCCGAGGCCTGGCCCGCCGGTCGTCTCGCGATTACCTGCGCCGCGTCGGCGAGCGCGCGACGTTCGCGAACATCGTCCGCCACCTGCATACCTTCGCGCAGGTGAGCCTGGACCGGCTGTTCTTCCTGACCGGGCGGTGGGAGGGTTTTCGCTTCGAGCATCGCGATCACGACCTGCTCGAGCAAGCCGGCAAGACCGGCCGCGGAGGGCTCCTGCTCGGTGCCCACCTGGGGAGCTTCGAGGTCATGCGCTGTCGCGCCAAGGAGTTCGGGGTACCGATCAATGTCGTGGTCGATTTCTCGAACGCCGAGCGGATCAATCGCGTGCTTCGCTCGCTCGCGCCCGACACCGAGACCCGCCTGATCTCGCTTGCCGCGGATCCGCTGGCCGCGATGCTGGCGATCCGCGCCGCCATCGACCGCGGCGAATTCGTCGCGATCCTCGGCGATCGCCAGCCCAGCGCCAGGACCGACCATGGCCGGGTCGTCGTGTCGCCCTTCCTCGGCGCCGAGGCGGCGTTCCCGGCCGGACCGTGGCTGCTCGCCCACGCGCTGCGCTGCCCGGTCTACTTCGTCGCGGGGGTCTACACCCGCCCCAATCGCTATGCGTTGTACTTCGAGCCGTTGGCCGACCAGGTCCGCCTCGACCGCCACGAGCGCGCGGCCGCCCTCGCGCGGTATGTGCGAACCTACGCCGCCATGCTCGAGACCTACGCACGATCCGCCCCGCTGAACTGGTTCAACTTCTTCGATTTCTGGAGCCGTCGTGACTGAACGCCCGGGTTTGTGTATCGGCGAGGCGCGGATCAACCACAAGGACGTCGGGCGGGTCGCGCGCGGCGAGCTGCCCGTGGTGTTGACCGAGCAAGCGAGCTGGCATGATCGCATGCGCCGGAGCCGGGAGGCGGTCGAGACCCGGGCGCGCGCCGGCGAGCCGTTTTATGGCGTCACCACCGGGTTCGGCGCGTCGGTCGTCAACACCGTCGCCGTCGAGTACGGCGCGAGCCTCGCCGCCAACCTGTTCCGGTTTCACGGCTGCGGCGTCGGCCCGTGGCTGCGCCCCGACGAGACCCGCGCGGTCATCGTGACGCGGCTCGCGCAGCTCGCGGCGGGTTGGAGCGGCATCCGCACGGACACCCTGCGCGCGATGATCCGCCTGCTGGAGCACGACATCATGCCGTGCATCCCCGAACTCGGCTCGGTCGGCGCGAGCGGCGACTTGACCCCGATGTCGTACGTCGCGGCGGTGCTGTCGGGCGAGCGCGAGGTGTGGTTTCGCGGCGCCGTGCGTCCGAGCGCCGAGGCGCTCGCGGCCGTGGGCGTTTCGCCGCTCACCCTCCAGCACAAGGAATCACTCTCGATCATGAACGGCACGAGCGTGATGACCGCGCTCGTCAGCCTGGCGATGGATCGCACCGAGGCGTTCGCCCGTGGTCACGCGATGGTGACCGCCTGGAACTCGGTCCTGCTGCGCGGCCAGCCGGCGCACTTCGACGAGCGCCTGTTCCTGGCCAAGCCGCACCCCGGCTCGATGCGGTACGCCGGTTGGGTGCGCGCGGCCCTCGCGTGCGGTCCCCGGCCGCCGCTCGGCACCGGCAAGGTCCAGGATCCGTACTCCGTGCGCTGCACGCCGCACATCGTCGGCGTCCTCCTCGAGGTCCTCGACCAGGCCGCGGCCACCGTCGAGATCGAGCTCAACGGGGCCGGCGATAATCCGCTGATGTGCGAGGAGACGCAGATGGTCTTGCACGGCGGCAACTTCTACGGCAGCCACATCACCCATGTCGCGGACACGCTCAAGGTCCAGGTCGCCCATGCCGCGGAGCTCCTCGAGCGCCAGCTCGTGCTGCTCTGCCACTCCACGCCGACCTCGGGCATCCCCGAGAACCTCGTCCGGGTCGCGGGGCCGGGCCAGACCGCCCACCACGGCTTCAAGGCGGTCGAGATCCTGGCCTCGGGGCTCGTCGCGGAAGCCCTGAAGCAGGCCGCGCCGGCGAGCGTGTTCTCGCGCAGCACCGAGGGGCACAACCAGGACAAGGTGCCGATGGGGCCGATCGCGGCGCGCGAGCTGCGCGCGATCCAGAACCTGGCGGACCACGTCCTCGCGATCGCGCTGCTCGCGGCGGCGCAGGCCACCGACGCGACCGGCCGCGCCGGCTCGCTGCCCCCGGCGCTCCACGCGCTGTACACCGCGATCCGCGACACCTGCGCCGCGACCCTCGAGGACCAGCGCCACGACGAGCTGATCGCGCGCTGCCTCGCCAGCTACCACGCCGGCAAGCTGCCGATCTGAGCGCGCGCGTCACCGGGCGGTGATCGGCCACAGCCGCCAGGCGACCCCGCCCAGCGCGTCGCGGACGACGATCGCGAGCGATCCGGCGTGCGGATCCGTGGGCTCGACGCGGAGGTGCGCCTTCGCGAGATCGAAGTCGTGCATCGTGCCGCACGAGGTCAGCCAGTTGATGTTGTAGCTGGTGTCGAACTCGACGACGAGCGGGACATCGACGCCCGCCGGCACGGTGAGCTGCGCGACCGCGAGGCCGTCCATGCCGTCGATCGTGACCGGATCGATCACCGGATTGTCGGCGTGCGCTCCGAGCCAGACGATCTTGAGCGCGGACAGCCCGGTGCCGGCAAACTTCACGCGAAGCCGCAGCGGGACCGGCGCACCCGCCTCGAGGCCGAGCTCGTTGCGGGCCGCGGCGAGCTGATCGTCCCCGGGCGCGGTCACGGTCCAGTGCGCCGACGGCCGGGTCAGGGTGCCGGCGAGGCTCGCCGGAGACACGACCTCGGCGGTGTCCGGATCGACGTCGCTCGGCGGTTGCCCCTTGTGGCCGAGCAGGGCATCGAGCTCGGCGACCTCGCCGGACGCGATCCGGGGCGGCGTGGCACGAACCGCGATGACCCGATCGTGATCGAGCTGCCAGTCCGGATCGATCTCCTGGCCGCAGCCGCCCAGCACCACCGCGATGACCACGCTCCGGTTCATAACACCGCGCGCAGCCCCGCCGACGGGATCAAGGGCAGCGATTCGAACGCGCTCTTCTGTGAATAATCGTAGCTGTAGAAGTACGTCACGATGCTGCGGTTGAGATAGACGTTCTGGATATCGAGGTACGCCAGCATCGCGGCCGGGCCCCACTTCCACGCGTAATCGACGCGGATATCGAGCTCGTGGTGGATCGGCGCGCGCGCGGAGTTCACGTCGCCGGGGGTCGGAAGGTGCAGATTGCGATCGCTGTCGAACTCGGCGCCGACCACCGGCGTGTACGGCAGCCCCGAGTACAGCGAGAACCGCGACCCGAGCTGCCAGCGGCCGTGCTTCCAGCTGGCCGCGACGTTCAGGCTGTGCGGCTGATCGTAGTCGAACAGCCGCGTCGGGCCGCCCGGCTCGTCCACGCGGACCGAGTTCGAGTACGAGTAGCCGAGCCAGCCGAACCACGAGCCGCCGTGGATCATCGCGAGGAGCTCGGCGCCCTTGCTCGTGCCTCGGCCGTTGTTGTTGAGCGTGCCATCGACATTGTGTGTGATCAGCGCGGTGCGGTCCGTGTAATACAGCGTGCCCTGGAGGCGCACGCCGCGGATCGGCGTGTACTCCAGCCCGGTGGTCAGCTGCTGGGAGCGCTCCGACTTCACGCTCTTGTCGAGGAACTCCGACTGGAACTCCGGCGGACGTCGATAGATCCCCGCACCGAAGCGCGATGACAGCGTGTCGGTCAGCTTGAGCTGGATCTCGCTGCGCGGCTGGACCACGAGCTCGCGCGGGCGGCCGAAATAGTCGGCGCGGGCGCCGAGCGTGACCCGGATCCTGGGGTCGAAGGTCGCGGCGACGGAGGTCCACGCCGCGAAGTCGGGAAACCACACCGAGCCCTTGAACGTACTGGCCGTGTCCTTCGGATCGTACGCGGGAAACGGCTCGCCCTCGCGACGCTCGAGGGGGATGGCGAGATCGACGGACGAGTAACCGATCTGGGCTTCGGCGCCCGCGCTCCACACGACGTCCTTGAGCCCGAACGCCTCGGGCATCGCGCGGGTGACCACGGCCCGCGGCGTGACCAGCGGCGTCTTCAGGTCGAGCCGCTGATACAGCCCGATCTCGGCGTCGAGCTCGGACAGCATCCCCGACAGCGCGAGGCTGGCCTGCCATTCGCCGTCGTGGTACTTCGCCGCGCCGGTCAGCCGGATGAACCGGGTCTGGCTGAAGAACCGCTTCGATCGCGCATCCTCGTCCTTGGTCGTGAACAACTCGAAGATGTCGTCGGTGCCGACGCTCGACAGCGACAGGTTCCACCTGGAGCTCAGCTCGTGGTCGATGCGCAGCTGCTCATCCCAGTACTGCGGCACCGTGGTGAGCGAGAGATCGACGCTGGACGGGATCACCAGCGGCAGCACGAAGTCGATGACCGATCGGCGCAGGGCCAGCATGTACCGGGTGTGCTTGCCGAGCGGGCCTTGCGCGATCAGGCCGCCGTCGATCAGCGAGACCTCGGCCTGCGTGCTGCGGGTCTCGCCTCCGGGGCGGGTCGTCAGCTGGACGATGCCAGACGACGACCGGCCATACGCGACGTCGAATCCGCCCGGGATGAAGGTCAGCGACTCGATCGACTCGGTCGGTATGATCGCGCGAATCCCGAGCGGGTGAAACAGCAGCGGAACCTCGAAGTCATCGATCAGGACCTTCGAGTCTTGCGGCGAGGAGCCGCGGATCACGACGCCCGAGTATCCGAGCGGGATCTGGAGATTCACGACCCCAGGCATCGCGGTCAGCGCGCGCACGGCGTCGCCGCCGGTGCCTGGCATGCGCTGGATGTCGTTGCGATCGAGTTGTGCGGCCCCCGCGGCGGCGATCGGGGCCTCGCCCCTGAGCTCGATCTTCTCGCTTCTGATCTCGGGGAGCTGGACGATGTCCTCGAGCTCGGGACCGGTCACGTTGGCCAGCGCGATGCCGTGGCGATCCGAGGTCACGACGAGCGTCGTGCCGACCGGCGCTTCGATCGTGAACCGGCCGCCGACGTCGGTCGTGACCTGCGCGCTGGAGCTCTCGAGCTTGACCTGCGCGCCGCGGATCGGGTGGCCCTGGGCATCGATCACGCGGCCCGTGACCGTGATCGGCGGCGACGTGGGTGTGGCGGGTGACGTGGGCGTGGCCGGCGGTGGTGGTACGCCGGGTACGGCGGGCTGCGCGATCGCGACCCCCTCCGAGATCAGCCATACCGCGGCGATGGCGACGAGCGCGCGACCAACCCGGTGCATGTCCGCGCTGGAGCCTAACACCCCGCGCCGGGCCTGGCGATGACGGGCAACGCAGCGAAACAGAGTTCGTGAACGGCGGGCATGGCTCGGACCTATACTCGCGCTCCACGTTGCGGAAACGAAGGGACGCACCATGATCGAACCCCTCCCCATCCTCCTGGTACCCGGGCTCCTGGCCTCACCGCGGCTCTACGCGCCCCAGCTGCCGATGCTGTGGCGGTTCGGGCCGGTGATGGTGGCCGATACCACGCGCGGCACCAGCATCGCCGAGATCGCGCGCGGCATCCTGGCGGCGGCGCCGCCCCGGTTCGCGCTGATCGGCCTGTCGATGGGCGGCTACATCGCCTTCGAGATCCAGCGCCAGGCGCCGGACCGGGTGCTGCGCCTGGGGCTACTCGACACCTCGGCGCGCCCCGATCCGCCCGAAGCCAGCGCGTTGCGCCGGCAGCAGATCGAGCAGGTCGGGCACGGCGGCTTTGCGGCGGTGCTCGACGCGTTCTATCCGCGCGTGGTCCATCCCTCGCGGCTCGGCGATGCGGCGCTGCGGCAGATCTTCGACCAGATGGCCGCGGACCTGGGCCCGGAGGTCTTCATCCGCCAGCAGGGCGCGATCATCGCGCGGGCGGATTCCCGGCCCGGCCTGGCGGCGATCCGCTGCCCGACGCTGGTCGCGGTCGGTGACAGCGACGCCCTGACGCCGCCCGAGCTCGCCGACGAGATCGCCGCGGCGATCCCCGGCGCCCGGCGCGCCACGATCGGCGACTGTGGCCATATCTCGACCCTCGAGCAACCCGAGGCCGTGAACGCCATCCTGGAGGACTGGCTGCGCGCAGGATGAGGTCGACGACGGTATCGAGGTGCCGCTACTTGCGGTCCTTGGCGCGGTCAGAGAATTCGCATGATGATGGGTTCGCAACGACGGAAAGGGGATATCGTAGTCGCCAAGCGGCCGGCAACACGGTAAACCGTTCGCCGCGCAGGAGCTTGGCCTGGCCCAACGACACCGCGGCGCTGGCGGCGGTGAGCTTCAGCGTCCGGCGTGTGCAGCTGCCGCTGCAGTTCGAGGTGCGCGCACCGCTGCAACCCAACTTGCCCGCTAACAGAACCGGCCTGTCCGTGCTCGAGAAGAGCACATCGCGAAAGTTGGCGCTGCGCGAGGCGGGCAACATCGCAGGCGCCGTCGAACTCCTCCGAATCAACAACCGCCAAAGCTCTCCTCGTCGATAAAGCACGTGCGGCCGTCGACGCAGCTGCCCTCCCCCGACACAGTCCCGCCCGCGACCTTCTGGAGGTCAGAGATCAGGAGACATCGTAGGATTTCTCGGGAGAGCGTCAACTTCTTGGTACGGATCTTCGATTTCTTCATGGTGGCCTCCTGGTTATCGGTGAAAGCTATCGTCTCATCTTGTTTCTTGCATCGAGTGCTTCTCCTCGACGAGAAGAAACGAACGACGACAAGATGCGGAACTAGCTAGAACGGGCACACCGGACTGTCGATGCCGCACACGTAGCGATTGATGCACCACCGACAATCCGGGGTCATCCAAGCATTCATGGTGACACCACTCGGGCAAGAAACGTACTGTGTACCGACGTCGCAATAAGATCCCGGATCGCAATAGCTGTCATCGTAGGGCGCACAACTCAGTGCGCTGGTCGAGACAGCCACGATGGACGGCGGTGCATCGACGGCACAGCCGAGGGCTCCGATCCCGAGCAACAGAGCGGTACAGGCCATGAGCTTCATGTCGTCATGTCAACAGAACACGGCGGCGATGTCCATCGCGCATAGCGCATAATTGGTTCGCATGAAGTGAAACCCTGGATTCTCAGATGCTCCGCTGGATCCTCACATGTCGCGCTAATTTCTTACATGCTGCATTTCGCTGCACCTGGATGTGTAGGGTAGCCAAAACACGTCGGAGCAATCGGAGAGTTCGCAGGCCCTGAGGACACGTTCCGATACTGTCGAGCTGGGCGGCCGTCATGGAGCGCGCGTGGTCGAGCAACAGGGCTTCGTTGGCCGGCGTCGCGACGCGCACCATCGCGCGTACCTTCGAGTACGAGACTTCGCCGCGCCGGAGCGCATCGTCGATCGCGGGGAACGCGGCGAGCTTGTTGGCGACGCGCACGCGCTCCCGGGCCGTGACGAGCTCCCAGCCGACCCGCCACGACAGCCAGTGTGCACACGACAGCGCGCCCTGGACGTGCCAACCGCCGCGCTGATCGTACTCGTGGAGATCCGCGAGGAGCCGGTGCATGGCGGCATCGAGGTGTGCGGCTTGTTCTGCGATGCGTTCGCCGAGCTGCTCCAGATCGCCCTTCATGGCGACTGCATAGCATCTGACTCTGACATGCCAATGCGATCGAGAGATTTGTGACAAGAGCGCGAGGCGGAGGACTGCTTGAACAGGAGCCTGTGAATTGGCCTGTGGATGCCTTGTAGAACTTGATCGGTGCGTCAGGCAGAGGGCTGCTTGGGAGCAGGAGCCTGTGAATTGGCCTGGGAGGCTTGGTTGCCAAGTAAAGTCTTTATCCAATATAAATTAAAGAAATCCCATGGGGGAATTCGTGCGAGCACAGGGCTGTGAGCTGCGCCGCAATGGATGCACCCGCTGCAGCGCAGGTCACAGGCCGGCCGCGCGATCTCCACCGCGCCAGCGACGTGTCCCGAGTCGGAGGCGACACCGCCCTTCGGGGGCCCTCGCTTGGGCCCGGGGCCTCTTTATGATTTCAGAATATTGGGAATTCTAGAAGTCGACGCCGACGCCGGCCTGCACGATGAACGGGTTGACCCAGACGTTGGACTTGGCGCGCCCGACCGCGGTGAGCACCTGCGGCGCGGCCTTGGCTTCGCCGAGCTCAAGGCCGAGGGCCGAAGCCGTGGGATCGGGTAGTGACGTACGCGTCGTAGGCGAACAGGACGCTCACGCCGCCGCCGACATACGCCTGGTCGCCAACCGCCGCCTGCTAGTTGTTCGCGGGCGGGATCGCGACGCCGCAGGCGTAGACATCGGTCGTCAGGTCGGCCCAGTAGGTCGAGGTCACGCGCATGAAGGGCTGACCGAAGCGGGCGCGCGCGTAGACCGGAGGACCGTCCACGTCGATGAGCTGTCCCAGCGAGCACGCGGTGCAGCCACCGCTCGTGATGTCGTCCTCGTCGGGGATCGTGAACGCCGGGTTGACCAGCTCGCAATGGTCCTGACCGAAGCCGGCGTAGTCGGCGATCTGGAGGAATCGATCGTCGCGCTGCTCGCTCATGTACAGCTTGTAGTGATCGTCGCGGCCGCACAAGATCGCGCCGACCCACACGCCGTAGTGGTCGTCGTGACGGACGAACCGCGCGCCGGTGCACGCCGGGGCCTCGAGGGTCTTGAAGTCTGCCGGCTGCCAGCCACTCGGCGGCCGGCAGGTCTGGGTGAAGTCGTACTGCTGGTAGCCCGCGGCGGTGTCGCAATCCGACGTCGCGGTCGCATCCGCGTGCAGCGTCCACGTCCCCGCGTGGTAGCAGCCGTGGAAGTCGTGGACTGGCCCCGCCTCGGCCTCGACGCGCGCGAGCAACTGGTTGGTATCGCAGCCTTGGCCGTTGTACGGATACGAGTAACCGCACGCGACCTGCCCGTTCTGGTCGTAGCTCCGGGTCACGACGGGCACGCCCCGTAGATCGACGGTCTGGGCATGGTAGCCGTACAGGTAGACTGCGTCGACCGTGGCGCCGGGCGCCAGCGACACGTGCCAGTTCGTCGCCTCGTACGCCGACAGCACGAGCCTGTGCACGCCGGGCTGCTCGATCGTCACGCTGCCGTTGCCAACCGAGACATTCGCAGAGTTGCTGGTCACGTAGACACCGAACACGTCGACCTGCGAACCGCCACACCGAGTCGGTCCCGGGTCACCTGGTCCCGGGTCACCTGGTCCCGGGTCACCTGGGCCCGCGTCGCCTGGTCCCGCATCACCGGAGCCCGCGTCGCCGGGCGGAGTCGGCGTTCCCGGATCGCCCGGGATCGGACCTCCCGGATCGCCCCCGCCACCAGGCGGTGATCCCGCTGCTGGCGATCCCGCGTCGCCGAAATACAGCGAACAACCACCACAAGCGAGCATCAACCCCAGCGCCACGAGCTTCATGAGCAAAGTCTCTCATCAAACGTCAAACGTCGCCGCATTGAAGGGCGATCGCCGGTAGCGCGTGAGGTCATCATCATGAACACCACGCCTCACACGCCTCATGCGACCTGTTGGCGCGGCTCAGCCGTGCTTCGTGCACTTGTCGGCGAGGTTCTTGGCGAGAAAGTCGTGGAACAGTGCGACGCGGTGCGAGATGGCGTGCCGGGTGGCTGACCAGCTGGAGCGGCAGCGTCGAGCTGAAGTGCGGCAGCACCTGCACCAGCGCGCCCGCCGTGGTGGCGCGCGACCGCGAACGTTGGCAGCTGCGCGATGCCGAGCCCGGCGAGCGCGGCCAAGACATCCGCGCGCGTGCAGGCCGGTCCGGCTACTCGCCGTCCCAGTACTCGACGCGCGGCCCGAGCCGGCCGCGGAAGTTGAACGTCCGGGGCGCGGGATCGGCGCCGGGCGCGCTGCCGACGTACACGGCCACGTTCCCCGAGTCCGGATACTCGACGATCTCGCCTGGAACGTTCGTGCTGACCGCGACGTAGCGGAGCTCGCGATCCGAGGTGTTGATGATCTGATGCGCCGTCGTGGCATCGCCCGGCGGCGCGGCGATCACGTCGCCCGCGCGGAGCGGATACTCGCGATCGCCGGTGCGCAGGACGCCGGTCCCGTCGAGGATCAGGAACATCTCCTCGTTGACGTGGTGGCAGTGGTACGGCCAGGCGCGCTTGCCGGCCGGCACGATGCACAGCGAGTAGCCAAGGAGCCTCGCGCCGATCGCTTCACCGATCGAGCCGTCCTGGGCCTCGAACTTGTCACCGTGCGCGTGGTGCTCGAGCGCGACGTCTTCGAGATTGATGATGGGCTTCACGGGCGCACGGTACCGCGCGCCCGCGCAAGGCGGCCATCCATTGCGTTCAGAGCCGGAGTGGCGCGATGGTAGAGCCGATGTCCAAGCTCGTCTGGTTATTGACCCTCGCCGCCTGCGGCGGCGCCGCGCACGAAGCGCCCGCAACCGCTCCGGTGCCCTCCGAGCACCACGGCGGCATGCCTCACCGGTTCGAGAACGCCGACTACTGGGCCAAGGACTTCGACAATCCAGCGCGCGATGCCTGGCAACAGCCGGATCGCGTGCTCGCGGCGCTCGAGCTTGCGCCGAAGATGGTCGTCGCCGACATCGGCGCCGGGACGGGGTACTTCGCCGTGCGGCTCGCGCGGGCGGTGCCCGACGGCCAGGTGATCGCGACCGATATCGAGCCCGACATGATCCGCTACCTGACCGAGCGCGCGGCACGCGAGGGCCTCGCCAACCTGCGGGCGGTGCTGACGCCGCCGGCCGATCCGCAGCTCGCGGCCCAGAGCGTGGATCGCATCCTCGTGGTCGATGTCTGGCACCACCTGGGCGATCGTGCCGGCTACGCGCGGGCGCTCGGCCAGGCGCTGCGGCCGGGCGGCAAGCTCGCGATCGTCGACTTCAAGCGCGAGTCCAGGCACGGGCCGCCGCCGGAGCATCGCCTCACGCCCGACCAGATCATCGCGGAGCTCGGCGCCGCGGGGCTCACGGCGTCGCTGTCGGCCACGACGCTGCCGGAGCAGTACATCGTGATCGCCACGAGGTGACGCCGCAGGGCGGCGACGTCACGCGGGGCTCAGCGCAGCGCGAGCACCTCGCGCGCGGCCCGCTCGCCGGACTCGATCGCACCCTCGAGGTAACCGACGTGGTGGACGGCGGTCTCGGTGCCGGCGAAGTGGAGCCGGCCGCACGGCGCGCGCAGGGCCGCCGCGGTGGCCGACAACAGGCCCGGTGGCATCACGCCGACGTAGCAGCCGCGCGACCACGGCTCTGCCAGCCAGTCGCGGTCGACGTAGGCGCTGGGCGTCGCGGCGTCGGGGCCGTGTAGCCGCACGACGTCGGCGATCACCTGCGCGCGGCGCTCGGACTCGGGCACGCGCGACAGCTGCTTGGCCGCGTCGCCGACGATGAACGCGACCAGCGCGGCGTGATCGCCGGTGGGCGAGCTGTCGTCGAACGTTGCGCGCACGCTGCCGGTGATCGCGAAGCCCTCGCCGGAGGCGCCGGCCTCGCGCCAGAACGCGCGCGGGTAGGCGAGCACGCACTTGATCACCGAGCCCATCGGCATCTCCGCGTGGAGCCGCGCGCGGGCGCCGGTGACCCCGGCGAGGTCGATCTCCTTGGCGAGCGCCGGCGGCACCGCGAGGATCGCGCGGCGGGCGCGCCGCGGAGCAGCTCCGCCGGTGACGTGGACGACGACCTCGTCGCCGGTCTGCTCGATCGCGTGGACCGGCGAGCTCAGCCGGACGCGTGGCGCGAGCTCGGCGGCGAGCCGATCGCACAGCGCCTGGGCCCCGGTGGTGAACCGCTGCTCCTGCGCGCCGCGCTCGATCTCGCCGAGCCGTTGCACGCCCTCGCCGGAGTGCGCGTAGAGCAGGAAGTACAGGAGCGACAGCTCGTGCGGCTCCGCGGCAAAGATCATCTGGGTCGCGAGCCCGAGCAGATCGCGCGCGACGGACGTCCGCACCCGGCGCGCGAGGTAATCGGCGAACGTCTGCGCGTCGAGCTCTCCGGCGCGCGGGGTGGCGAGCGGGTCGTCGAGCACGACGCGCCGGGCGAGCCGCTCGAGCCGGGACAGCGCGAGCGCGAGGTCGAGCACGCCGAACAGCCCGATCTTCGGCACGAACCCGGAGAACGTGCGCAGCCGGCCGTCGCGGGTCAGCAGGCGCTTGATACCGCGCGCGTGCTGCGGGAAGGTCTCGATGCCGAGCTCCTCGGCGAGCTTGCGTAGCCGCGCGTGGCGGTCGCCCATCCACTGCCCGCCGAGGTCGACGGGCTGGCCGTCGAGCGCGACCGAGAGCGTGCGCCCCCCGACGCGATCGCGCGCCTCGAGGACTTCGACCCCGACGCCGGCGCGCATGAGCTCGCGCGCGGCGAGAAGCCCAGCCAGACCGGCGCCGATGACGATCACCTCGCAGTCGGGAGCAGTCATGCGTGCAGGATCGGCGATCGCGCGGGGCTCCGGAAGCCGTCCCGCGAGCTTTCGCGGATGTGGGCGTTCGCGCTCGCCTGGGAGGCGGATATGTCCGGTTGGAATCGGACAATCGACCCGAACGGCTGTCTGCTCTCGAGTGATTACCGCTCGATGATGTACCGCGGCAGCGGGTCCTTGCCTTCTCCCTGTAACCAGCGTGCGTACGGCTCCCACGCCCCGTTCAGTTCGCGACGGCACCGCGTCTCGACGATGATCTTCTCGTCGCCCACCAGGAGCAGGTTGTACTCGAGCGGATAGCCGGGGATCCACTCTCGTACCGGCGCGCCGAATGTTCCCGCCGCGATGATCTCGAGTTGACGACCGTCGACAGTGCGGTCGTAGTGATACGTCGAGACGGCCTCCTTGTGGACATGGCCGTGGAGCACGATCCGGAACCCCGCCACCGCGAGTTGCTGCAGGAACGACGCATCCTTGATCCGCGACTCCTCGTCGCTCTGCAGTGGGTGATGGAACGTCGCGATCCGGAGCTGTGTCTTCGACGGCGCTCCGAGCTTCAGCAGCGCCTTGGCGAGCGCCTCCGGGTGAATCGAGGCTCGATCCCGGAAGTGATGATCGATCTGCCACGCCGAGTTCAGCCCGAGGACCAGGAGCCCGCCGTGCGGATCGTCGAGCGTTCCCTGCGCCGCATAGTCGAGCGGATAGTCCTCCCGCTTGATCAGCTTGTAGAGATCCGCGAACGGCTGGAAGCGCTTCCGGTACGCGTCCTCGTCGCGTAATTCGAACGCATCCGCGCCGTGCTCGATGTACGTCCCTGCCACGAGCGGTCCGCGGTAGCGAGCACGCCTGTGAAATGAGTACGCGCGCTCCGAGATCTCCCAGCTCACGTCGTGGTTGCCGGGCACCAGGACCACCTGGCGCGCGGATAGTCCGAACCCCGACATCACGTGCTCGAGGAACAACCGCGCCGCATCGTACTCGCTTGCGTCTGCGCGGTTGACCAGATCGCCCGACACGACCATCGCGTCGAGTTGGTCAACCGCTTGCTGCCGCAGATCCGCTGCAAGCTGGGAATACGAGATGGTCGCCTGATCCTTGCTGGCGAAATGGAGATCGGAGAGATGCAGGAGGCGACGGACATTCGATGGCAACGTTCGATCGAACTTGAACGTCGCTTCTCCCCCGACGAGGGAAAACGTCCCTCCCTTTAGTTCCATGCGGTGGTGGGACGGCCAGATGGGTCCGTCGTCGGGATGGAACGTCACCGGTCCGTGCCCACTCGCCTTGGCAAAATCCTCCCAGTGGAGCTCGCGCAAGTAGAACTTCAGCTGAGGGTCCTCCATGGTGAGCGTCGTGGTCGCACGGTTGTAGAACAGCAAGCCCTTGAGCTGCGGATGCTCCTGAAAACAGCGCGTGAGGTTGCTCTCGAGGAACCAGTCGAATGCCTGGCTCAGCATCGGGAACCGAAGCCGCGCTTCCCGCAACGGCACGAACCCGTCGGGGCTCCTCGAGAGCAGCCAGAGCAATGACAGGCCGGCTCCGCGTGGGGGTGGGGCCATGTCGAACGCCGCGAATTCGAGGATCGGGACCCGAAACCGCGCCGACAGCTCACCGTGGATCGCCGCCAGGACGTCCGAGGGGCGCAGCTCGATCTCCACGGTGGTCGGCTGCGCGGTCTCGATACCCGCCTTGACCGCGGCCCGGTTGCAAAGCCACTGCGCGAGAAAGAAGCTACCGCCGGCCGCCACGACGAACTCGTCGCGTCGCGTGAACCGGATATTGGCGGCGCGCTCGCCCAGGATGATCAGCTCGGCGATCTTGGTGCTGCGCTTCCAGTCTTTCTCGACGTCGAGCCGGTGGACCCGGAACCGGCCCGAAAGATCGGGCATGACCTGGACCAGCGAGCTGCCCAGCGGGTTGATACCGATCAGCGTGATCTTGGCGTGCCGCGTCGTCTGGTCGGCCAGGAGCTTCATGCAGATCGCGAGCGCGCGGCGATACGGTTCGTCTTCCAGGTGGTGAAAGTCATCGATGAACAGCCACATATCGCGGGTTGCCCGCCGGAGTTCGTCCAGCTGGCGGCGGAACTCGTCGAGCGGAGGCGGAGCCTGCCCGTGCCACCAGATCTGATCTGCCTCTCCGATACCGAGTGACTCCATCGCCTTCTTGATCGCGGTCGACTTTCCGACCTTGGACGGCCCCTCGACGATCAGGCCAGTCCCCATGGTGCGCAGCTCGAACTTCAGCTCCGGGAACAACGGCGGCTCGACGAACGTCAGGCTGGGCGGTCCATCGAGCCGGAAGATCTCGCTGATCCGTACGGCCTGGATTGGAACCTGGGGGCCGTGGGGTACCTCCTGGCTCGATCGACGCACGACCTCAACACCTGGTTCGGCGTCCGCTCGGAATGTGACGATCTCCTGGAGTCCTCGAATGACATCCAGCAGGGCCTCCTCCCGGTTGCTCCGCGCCATGATCGGCTCGCCGTCGCGCGGCAGGGCCTGCAGCGCTGCGAGATACGGAGGGAGCTTCGAGGTCAAGAGCACCGGTACGACACGCGCGCTTCCTCGCATCAGCGCGTTGTTCAGCGCATGGGCGACGCTCACCATCGCGGGTAGCCCCCCGTCGAACATGGTGTTGCTGGCCAGCACCATCACGATATCGGCGCTGCTTACCCGCTCGGTGACCTCGCGCTCCCATGACTGACCAGGCACGAGGCTGAGCTCGCTCCAGTTCTTGACGAGCCCCTGGCTCTCCAGCACCGCGGCCATGCGTAGCAGTTCGCGGGCGATCGACTCGTCCTCGCGGGCGAACAACCAGACGACCTTCGCAGGGGACTTCGCGACCATGCCCAAATCTAGCATCTGACCGGGGGCACGACCCCACCGGGGGCACGACCTGATCGGGCACGATCTGACCGGGGCCCTGTCGATCGCCGACGGTGCCGACCGTGTATATTCGCCCGCCATGATGAGACGTCGAAGCTTCTTGCAAGGAGCGGCGGCCGCCGGGGCCGTCGCGATGTTGCCGCGCCGCGCGTCGGCCGCGGCGGATCTGAAGCCGATCTACGATCAGGCCGCGAAGCACCACGCCGACGCGATCGCGCGCCTGCAAGAGTGGATTCGCCAGCCGACGATCGCCGCCGAGAGTCGCGGGATCACCGAGGGCCGCGATCTGACCATGCGGCTGTTGCGCGACGCAGGCTTCGCCAAGGTCGAGAGCGTGGCCACCGATGGGCACCCCGGGATCTTTGCGACGCTCGACGCCGGGGCGAAGCGCACGATCGGCATCTACTTCATGTACGACGTCAAGCAAGTCGATCCCAAGGAGTGGAGCTCACCGCCGTGGGACGCCGCGGTGGTCGAGCGCCCCAAGCTCGGCAAGGTGTTGATCGGCCGGGGCGCGGTCAATCAGAAGGGGCCGCAGTCGGCGTTCCTGGCCGCGCTCCACGCGTTTCGCGACGCCGGCAAGAAGCTCCCGGTCAACCTGGTGTTCGTCGCGGAAGGCGAGGAGGAGATCGGCTCGCCGCACTTCCTGCAGATCGTCGGAACGCCGGCGATCCGGGCCGCGCTCCAGCGCTGCGAGGGGGTCTTCATGCCGCACGCCTGCCAGAGCGGTGATGGCTCCGTGACCATCAACCTCGGCGCCAAGGGCATCATCGAGTGCGAGATCGTCTCGAGCGCGGATACCTGGGGCCGCGGCCCGAAGAAGGACGTCCACTCGAGCAACCGCGCGCGGATCGACAGCCCCGCGTGGCACCTGGTCCAGGCGCTGAACACGCTGGTCACGCCGGCCGGCGATCCGGCGATCGACGGGCTGTTCGAGCACGTCCGGCCGCTCAGCGATCGCGATCGCCGATACCTCGACGAGGCCGCCCACCTGATCGACGAGGCGACGACCAAGCAATCGCTCGGGGTCGAGCGCTGGGTCCACGACGCCAGCTGGCGCCAGTCGCTCGAGGACTTCGCCGGCAAGCCCACGATCAACATCGAGGGCCTGGTGAGCGGCTACACCGGCCCTGGCGGCATGACGATCTTGCCCCACCGCGCGGCCGCCAAGCTCGATCTGCGCCTGGTGCCCGACATGACCGCCGCCGACACGCTCGCCAAGCTGAAGGCCCACCTGGCCAAGCGCGGCTTCGGCGATCTCGAGGTCAAGATGACCGGCGGCTACGACCCCAACTCGACCTCGCCGGACTCGCGGTTGATTCGCGCCCAGGCCAAGGTCTACGAGCGCTCCGGGGTAAAGCCCATCCTGTGGCCGCGACTGGCCGGTTCGTGGCCGGGATACGTGTTCACCGGCGCGCCGCTCTCGCTGCCGGCCGGCCACTTCGGCCTCGGCAACGGCACCGGGGCCCACGCTCCCGACGAGTACTACCTCATCGAGTCGAGTGACCCGAAGCTATTCGGCTACGACGCCACGGTGCGCTCGTTTATCGATTATCTTCACGAGCTCGCGTAGCTGCAGGCTATCAAGGCGTCAGTCGCCGAGCGAGCGAAAGACCTCGACCTCCACCGCTCCCTCGGTGAGCCCGTCCTGCTGGCGACGCTCACGGAACGCCAGCAGGTGGGGCGCTGTGCGATGGGCCTCGAGTGCCGCCTCATCCTGGTACATCTCGTAGAACAGGAACAGCTCGGGATCTTTCGTCGAGCGGTGGGGCCGATAGACCAGGCAGCCCGGCTCCGCCTTGCGCACGGCCGCGGCCTGCTCGGCGAGCAGGGCGGCCAGCGCATCGCCCTTGCCCTTGGCCGCTCGCATCTTCGCAACCACAGTAAGTACATTGGCCATCGATCTGGATTCCTTTCGCGGGTGAGGACAGGTGAGCTGCTGGCGGGGATGGTACCGTGGAATGCTCGCGCCGATCCCAAGGCGCGTCTCACAAGCCGCCACGAAGGGTCTGGCACGGGGCCCTGGCACAAAACCCCGCACTCGCCTACAAATGCTCGGGGTGCCTTCATGACGGATTCCAGTCACCACGACGAGGACGTAAAGATTCTTCACAGCATGGGGTACGCGCAGGAGCTGTCGCGCCGGATGGGCGGGTTCCAGAACTTCGCCATCTCGTTCTCGATCATCTGCATCCTCGCGGGCGGGGTCGCCGCATATCATATAATGTCGCCTTCGACGCCGCCGGTGGAGGTTCGATCGGCATCGGCTGGATCGTCGGCTCGGTGTTCGCGTTGCTCGTGGCCGCCGCCATGGGCCAGATCGCGTCGGCCTATCCGACCGCGGGTGGCCTGTACCACTGGAGCTCGATCCTGGGCGGCAAGGCCTGGGGGTGGGCGACGGCCTGGATCAACCTGATCGGCCTGTTGTTTGTCGTCTCCTCGGTCAACTACGGCGTCTATCTGCTGCTGCGTGATCTGGTGCTCGTCGGCGTGTTCGGCATGAAGCCGGACGTCTTCACCAGTACCCATCTGACCATTGCGGTGGCGGTCATCACGCTCAGTCAGGCCATCTTGAATTACGTCGGCATCAAGGCGACCACGATCCTGACTGATTTTTCCGGCTACCTGATCCTGACCGTCTCCATCGTGCTGATCGCCGGGCTGGTCCTGGCATCGCCGGTCCACCTCGATTTCTCGCGGCTGGCCACGTTCACCAACAATACCGGTGATCCGGGGGCCGGAACCTGGCCGGCAACGCCGAGCCTGTTCTTTGCCTTCGTGCTGGGCCTCTTGCACGTGTGCTACACGATCACCGGGTTCGACGCGTCGGCCCACACGTCGGAAGAGACCCGTGATGCCCAGCGGGCGGTGCCACGCGGCATGCTGACCGCGGTGTTCTGGTCGGCGTTGTTCGGCTGGCTGCTGGTGGCAGCGATCCTGCTGGCCATGCCGGACCTGACCGAAGGTGCCAAGCAGGGCGGCTCGGTGTTCGCGTACGTGCTCGATGCCAGCGGCATGCCGTCATGGCTGAAGAGCCTGCTGGCGATTGGCATCGTGCTCTCCAACTACTTGTGCGCGCTGGCAGGCATGACCTCGCTGTCACGCATGTTGTTCGCGTTCGCCCGCGATGGCGGCATTCCGGGGGCGTCCAGGCTCTTGCGCCGGGTCAATCCGAAGCATCGCACGCCCGGCGCGGCCATCTGGGTGGGGGCGGTGTTCTGCTTCGCTCTGGGCTGGGCCTGCGGCGCCGATGCCAATGCCTATATCGTCCTGGCGTCAGGCTGCGCGGTGTTCCTCTACGTGTCCTACATCATGCCGATCGCCGCCGGGATCCTTGCCGAGGGCAAGCGTTGGACCAAGAAGGGGCCGTTCAACCTGGGCGCATGGTCGAGGCCGATCGGTGTGCTGGCCGTGATCGGCGGTGGCGTCCTGGCCTTCGTGGGCTTCCAGCCTCCCTATGCGCTGGTCGGCAAGTTCCTGGCCGGTACGGTGGTGGTCCTGGCCGTGGTCTGGTTCGCGGTCGAACGCAAACGCTTCCCGGGGCCGCCGCTGTCCGAAGCCGATGTCGCCAGGCGCCAGGCCGAAATTGCGGCCGAAGAAGCCGCGCTGGGCGGTGCCGGCTAACGCTTGGCCTTGGCGTCGAGCTCCGCCTGGTACTTGGCGGTCGATTGCTCGACGGCCTTGAGGTTGTCCTGGACCAGCGCCGGGCGCGCCGCGCGGGCACGTGCCCTGGCGTCGGTGGTCGCCTGGTGCTGCCCCTGGAAGTGCGGCGCGACGTGGCGGGCGAACAGCTCGTAGCTGCGGAACCTGGCCGCGGGGGCCGCCCAGTCGTGCGCGAGCTGCAGGAAGGCGCCGAAGCCACCATTCGACTGCTTCTCCAGCCGCTGGATCTGGGCGATGGCGTCGTCGGGCGTGCCGATCGCGCCGAGGCCGGACTGGTTGACGAAGTCGATGCACTGGCGGACCGACGTGCCGTCGCCGACGGCCATCTGCGGGAACGCCGCCGTGTGCTGGAAGTAGTCGAACCAGTCGAGCATGCCGTGCTCGACGTCCTTGTAGGCCTGCTCGCGCGTCTCGGCGAGGTGGACGAGGCCGACCAGGCGCCAGGCGTTGCGATCGACGGTGACGCCGTAGTGCGCCGCGCGCTCCTCCATCACGTTCCAGTGCAGCGCGAGCACGTCGAAGCCGGCGGCCGTGGTCGCGCCGATCGACAGCAGCCCATGGCCGTAACGGCCGGCGAGCCGCGGGCCGGACGGTGAGGCGACCGCCGCGATGGCGATCTCCGGATGCGGATGGGTGTACGGACGCAGGTGGAGCCGGGCATTGCGCAAGGTCCACCGGCTGTTCTCGAAGTTCACCGGCTCGTCGCTGGTCAGGAGCTTGGTGATGATCTCGACGGCGTCCTCCAGGAGCTCCCGGGTCTGCGGCATGTCGAGGCCGATCATCGCCGCGTCGCTCGGCAGCGCCCCGGGCCCGAGCCCCAGCATGAAGCGGCCCTTGGTCATGTGATCGAGCTGCACGGCGCGCTCGGCGACCCACAAGGGGTTGTGATAGCTCGCGCTGATGACGCCGGTGCCGAGCTTGATGCGCCGGGTGCGCTGGGCCGCCGCGGCGATGAAGATCTCCGGCGAGGCAATGATCTCGCTACCCGCCGAGTGGTGTTCTCCGATCCAGGCTTCTTCGAAGCCGAGCTTGTCGAGGTGCTCGATCAGCTCCAGATCGCCGTCGAGCAAGATGGTCGGGTTGATCCCAGCCGGATGAAAGGGAGCCATGAAGATTCCGAAACGCATGCGCGACATCAGTACGGCCTCTCAGGTGGTGGTTACGGTCAGGGGCGATTCGCACGGTCATGCTGCGCCCGTGGGCGCGCGGCTTACAGGTTGCTGCAGGGCCCGGCGAATCCCGCGCAGCACCCGGTGCCCGTACAGGTCGAATTCAGCATGGTATTCATGATGGCGCCGGTGTTCGTGAACGACGACAGGTGGTCGACGCCCACGTCGAGCTGCGCCTTGAGCGCCGCGGCCGAGGTGAACTTGCACTGATCGCCGCCGACGATCGTGTCCGCGCTTCCGCCGGAGATCGTGAAGAACCGGACGCCGGTCCGCCGCTCCGGCTCGTGGCGAAACCCGACCGAGGTGCTGGTGCCGGTCCGCGGGTTCGCCGCGCCGGCGGCGCCGTCCGGCCAGAAGCCGAAGGTGTTGGAGTCGAACACGTTCTGGCTGCCACATGTGGTGAACGCCGGGTTGGCGAACCCCACCGAGAGGCAGCTGGACAGCCCCTTCAAGCCACCCGCAACGTTGACGAAGCTATTGATGCTTCCCCACAGGTTGCCGAACGTGATGCCATGCAGCGCGACGGTCACGCCCATCGAGTGGGCCAGGATGTCGACCTTGGACTTGCCCGTGTAGGCCTTCACCGCGGTGATGAAGTCGCGGATCCGCGCGGCCTTGGTGCTCGTGTGGAAGTTGAGCTGCTGCGCGGCCTGCTCGGTCGGAGACAGCCAGGTGATGCCGAACAGCTCGCAGTCGGTGTAGCCCGCGGCCTTCAGCGTGTCGTAGACCGACGGCGCGCCGTTGGTGGACGGCTTGGCAAAGAACGTCGCATTGACGCTATTGCCATGGACGAAGATCACCGGCGTTCGGCTGGCCACGCAGTTGCCGCCGCCGAAGCCACCGTCGGGCGCGTTGGACGGGCTAAAGCCGCCCGCGAACTGATTGCTCGCGCCGTTGAAGATCACGTCCTGGCTCGCCGTGGACACCAGGTTCCCCGGGTCGGCTTCGCCGGTGCTCGCCGTACACCCAGCTCCTGCGCCGGCGATCATGAGGAGAATCAACGGGAGGCATCGCTGGGTCATGAAGCTTGTCATGGGGGACCGCTTTCGTGGTGGTCGGCTCGGCTCGAGGAGCGCCTGTCACCCAGGCCGGGCGCAGGCCACGCCACGCTATCACCAAGTCCTGGGGCGTGCGCCGTGTGGGCGTCGGGCGTGATACCCCAGGCATGACGCGCGCCACGAACGACCTATCCGGAGCTCGGCGTGCTGCGTCATGGCGCCGGTCCGGCCACTACCGTCCTGGGTACCGGTCTTCGTGCCGCCTTGTCGTCCTTGGCCAGGCCCTGCTTGTCGCGCGCTTACTCCAGCACGATCTCGATGTCCGCCCGTCCGCCCTCCAGCTTGCGCGCTGCCGTATCGAACCCTACCTGGAGACACAGCGGTGTTCCCGCCGCAGGCAGGTTCGGTTGGTCCGCCAGCGAGACCCCGAATCGCTGCTCCTTGCCATCCGCCCTGGTAAACGCGCGAAGCGGGTGGATCGCCACGCGGGCCACCTCCTGCAGCGTCTTCTCGGTGCTTGCGAGCCAGACCACCAGCGTCCCGTCCGGCGGCTGCGGCAGCTCGAAGGCCTGTACCACCAGCACCAGGCGCTCCGTCCCGTTCTTGAGTGCGCGCAGCGTGCTTGCTTTATATCGTGCGCAATGCCGTGCCGGCGACTTCGAGGTAGCGAGCATCGCGGGGCTCCTTTCCGGCGCTGCTCGTCCCGCGGCCCCGTGCCCCAGCAGCAACACCGCCGTGAGGCAGCACAGCATGAGCGTGGTGACACGGCGCCGCGCCGGGATCATTGCATGTTCCCGGTGAGACAAGCCATGCGTGGTAGAGGTCCCATCAGAGAAACGCGATCTCCACCGACTTCGGCGTGATGTTCCCCACCGCGCTCGCCGCCACGCCCGGCATCGGCACCGGCAGCAGCTGCACCGTCACGTTGTCGTCGGTGAGTTGCTTCGACTGTGAGAGCCGGCGCAGGGCCTCCGTGAGATCCACGATCGTCGAAGGCAGCGCCTTGTGGTGTCCAGTCCCCTTCCCGCTGCCATGGTGGAGGAAGGCGATCGTCGTCACGAAGTGCGGATCGGTCTCGGGCACGTCGAGGCTCACCGACGGGCGGTTCACGAACACCCGGATCGAGCCCACGTTGGCAGGCACCTGGATGTCCGAGATCAGCGCCACCACCTCCTTCGGGCGTGCTCGCCCCACCGGCTCCAGCGCGCTGAGTATGTCCTTGTGCTCGACACGGACCGCGGCGTTGATCGACGTTCCGACCGCCGGGGCGTTGATCGACGGCGCCTTGGCGCGCTTGAGATCGGGCGCCGGCTGCCCGCCCAGGAGCGCGAGCAGGCGGCCCTCGCGTACCGGGTCGGGCTTCTTCTCAGGCTGAGGCTGGGGCAGGCTGTCGTACGTGTAGCCGAGCGCCGAGATGCTGAGCAGATCCCTGACTCGCCTGGTGTAGAAGGTGCCATCGGGGGCGATGTAGTTGTTCTTGAACACCATGTTGAGCCAGAGCGAGTTCGTCGAGTTCCTGTGGCCCAGGTTAATCCAGGTCGCCCAGATGCGGTCGAGGTTTCCGTGGTGCATCAAGAAGATCGGGTCGCGCGGCGAGTTCGACTGGGGCATGAAGCCGCCGATCTGGTTGTGGATCTGGTTGTGCGGGGTCGCCTCGAGGATACCCTGCACGCCGCCGCCGTCGGGGACCCAGCTCGCCGCCAGGCTGTGCTGGCTCGGGTTCTTGCTGGTCCCGAAGCGCTCGAACACGGTCTCGGCGTAGACCCGGTCGATCACCTGCCTCTGCCCCACGAGCGAGTTCGTGAGGACCGTGGGCCCGAGGCGATTTCGCACGATTTCCCCCCCGGGTTCGAAGTCATCGCCTTCGCCCGGCGAGAACAGCGGATTCGGCCGCCCCTTGTAGGTCGGGCTGGCGAACGCCGGGGGGTAGTCGCGGAGCGCGGTCCAATCCCAGTACGGCATGGCGAACTGGGGATTCTGCATCAGCGTTGCCGCGGCCTTTTCATACATCTCCACGAAGCCGCGGTGCCAGGGGAGGAAGTACCAGTCGCCGTGAGGACAGTAGTTGAAGTCGTTCGCGTCGCCGTGCTGGTTGGCAAACCCTACCCAGCTGACCCGGTTCGTCGGTGGCTTTGATCGCATGAGCCCCACGAACTCGCGAAAGGTCTCGAGATCGGGATCGTCGAGTGCCATGGAATTGACCGAGCGCCGCACGCGAACGGCCGGTCCCGCCAGCGCGCGGAGCCCCGGAATCGCACCCGAGAATGCCGTCACCGCGCCTGCCGCCGCCACCTTGAGCAGGGTTCGCCTCTTCATCATCTCATCACCTCCATCGCTGGTCAGTGTACCTCAAGATGGAGTATGGCCAGGCGGTTCCGCCGCCGGGCTCCGGGGCTTGGCGGTCATTCGTTATTGTTCTCAGCTTTTACAAAGCATTCGGCGCACTGACATCTTCTTTCGCCGCGGTCTGTGCGGCGCAACAGCTTGTCGGCGCCAGGTGGCATGGATTTGGCGACACGAATCAGTGATGGATCGTAAGTAGCGAGATCGTGGCGCGAGGCGGCTTGGCTGGTTTTGAATGTCCCTGCGCGGAGTAAGCCCGTGAGGAGGTGCTCGCGGTGACTCTCTTCGTAGGGGGATCCACGTGGTCTCGCATAGCTGGGCGGCGGCCACGGCTGAGTCGCCTGCCGGGGCTTGCGTGAAGCGACCACTTCCAGTGTTCCGTGATGGCACGGAGCGGTGTGCGGCGTGCGATGGCGCCACACTAGCGTGTTGAACGGGCGCAGCGCTGTGGCGGCATCGGATCGAGCCGCACGCAGGGTCCAGCATGCGGCGCCGGGCCGCGCGGATCACGCGATCGAGGTGGGGCGCGTGTCGGCCGCCGCCTGTCGATCAGGGCTTGGCGGGTGCGGGTGCGGGTGTCTGCGTCGGCGCTGGCGTAGGTGCGGGTGCTGGTGCAGGCGGCTGGAGCGGCACCGGAAAACTCGCGACGCTGACGTTGCCGTCCTTGTCGATGGCCTGCACGCCGAACACGACGTTGTCCTTGGACACCGGCAAGGTCGCGCGCGTGACCATCCCGACATCCTTGTGGTTCTGCCACAGCGGTGCCGTCGTCTCTCGCCAGACGATGCGATACCCGGCGAGGTCGGGCTCGGTGTTGGCGTCCCAGCGGAGCGTGGTGTCGTTCTGCAGCTCGGTGGTCTCCACCTGAACGCTCCGCGGCGCCGCGGGCGCCATCGCCAGCGCGGCGAGCGCCGCGGCGTTGACCCGCGCGACCTGGGCGATGTAGGAGAAATCGACGAACTCCGGTAGATCGCCGTACTGCACGCTACCCTCGACGCGCACATTCTGGTGCTGATGGTGGAAGTTCTCCGCCGGCTCGGTGAACCGCACGGCCGCATAACCGACGTTCAGGAACGGCGCATGATCGCCGCCGCGCAGGTAGCGATCCCGTCGCCAGACGAGATCGATCTTCATGTTGGCGACGTCGCGCTCGGCGTGCTCCTTGATGAAGCGCGCCAGCTCGCGACTCGGGGTGTCGTTCTCGCCGCCGGTGCGGACGAGGGTGCGCAGCTCGCTGGACATCTCCTTGACGTCGGGCACCCCCTCGGCGAACAGGCGAACGCGCGCCCGCTCCACGCGGCCGTCGTCGGCGTGCGAGCTGCCGACGATGTCGTTGGTGAACATGCCGGCGATGTTCTTGCCGTTCTTGCGCGCTTCCTCGGCGGCGTGCGTCGAGCCGATCAGGCCCTGCTCCTCCCCGGCGACCGTCATGAACACCAGGGTGGCGTCGAAGTGAAGCTTCGACATGGCACACGCGACCTCGATGACGGCGGCCGTGCCCGAGGCATCGTCGTCGGCGCCGGGCGCGTCGGTCTTGGCGTCGAGCACCTCCGTCGCCCGGGAGTCGTAGTGGCCGCTGACCACGTAGATGCGATCGGCCGAGGCCGCTTGCTCGCCGGGGAGCGTGGCCACGACGTTGACGAGCTCGGTGGGCTGCGTGATGCGCCTGCTGGGTGGAGCGGTGAACGTATCGAACTCCACCTTCAGGCGACCGTTCGACTGCTGGGCGCAGGCGTCGAGCTGGGCCTTGATCCAGCGCCGCGCTGCACCGATGCCGCGGTCGTCGCTCGTGGTGTCCGAGAGCGTGTGCCGGGTACCGAAGCCGACGAGCTTGCGAACCGTCGCCTCGATGTGCTGCGCCGAGATGTTCCGCAGCATGGCCTTCACGTCGGCCGGCGTCGTTCGCTCGGGGGCCGCGTGAGCATGCGTCGCCAGACCGAACAGGCACAGGCCGAAGGCGGCGATCCGCCGGGTTGTCATCATCATCGCGCGGATGATGGTACAGGCCACGTGGGGCGTCCAGCGCTACCAGCGCCCTGACGCGCGCGGCCCGCCGCGAGGTCGTGCCGGGTGCTGCGACCCGATCCCGGTCGGACGACAGGCGGTATTGCCATCAGGGCATCTTGCCCTGCGTGTGGATCAGCGCTGCACGGCGACCGGCGTCTGCGGCGCGTGCGTCGGAGCGGAGCGCGCCACCGAGTCCTGGTGGTAGCCGAAGAACGAGGGGCCGGTGGGGCGGTCGGCCGGGTTCTCGACATAGCCGAAGAACGAGGGCCCGGCAGGGCGGTCCGCCGGGTCCGCGACGTAGCCGAAGAACGAGGGGCCGGTGGGGCGGTCGGCCGGGTCCGCGACGTAGCCGAACAACGACTCCGACGGCTGAGCGGCCGACGCCGAGCGCGTGGCCGGCGACATCGACGACCGCGACTGGTCGAGCGTTGCGCAAGCTCCCAGCGAAGCGATGAGCGAGATCATCAGTGCGGTGGAAGACAGCGAGATCGAGAACCGGGACTGTTTGGCAAATTTCGACATGTACCTACTCCGACGATGGTGATGGTGATGGTGAGAAACGTGAGTGAGATCCGTGAGGTCACGGAGTCGCGGAGATCAGAGAGGAGGGCCGGGTGGCGCAGGGAGCTCTGTCCGCTGCCGCCCCGTCCAGGGCAACGCTCGCGACATCAGGCCTACGTACGGCTTGCGGCGCGGTTACATGTGGTTACCCGCGATCTGAACGATTTTTCTATGTGGCCTTAACTTCGAGACTTTTAGCGAGACGACACCGCGACCCATCCGGTTCCGCCCGTATCCCATTGCCGGCATCGCGCGTGGCACGCGGCGGCGTTCGCGCGGGCGCGCGTAGCTCACCCGCGGCACGGGCGGCACCGGCGTGATGACATCGGCGCATCGACGGGCCAATATTGCGAGTCTCGCGCTGGCCCGGTATGACTCGAGACACCTTGTGCGGCTGACCGAATCACCTGCTGGACCATCATGAGCCTTGAAGCCTGCTTGCCCCCGGATCTCCAGGGACCCACCACCACGATCACCCGGATCGCCGCGGGGCTCTCCGGGGCCGGCGTCTATCGCGTCGAGGCCGCCGGCCAGACGTTCGTGCTGAAGGTCTCGAGCGAGAGCGAACCGCTCGCGGGCTGGCGCGGCAGGCTGCACATCCAGCAACTCGCCGCGAACGCGGGCCTGGCGCCTCGGGTGATCCACGCGGACGAGGCGCGGCGGGCCGTCGTGACCGCCTTCGTCGTCGACCGGTCGTTCCCGGCGTACTACGGAGACCCACGCACACAGGAGGCCGCGCTCGTGCAGCTGGGCCGGATGCTGCGCCGCGTCCACGAGCTGCCGCTGCCTCCCGAGGCGACCTCGCGGGATCCGCGGGAGTTTCTCGCGGCCACCTGGCCGGGGCTCGAGGCGAGCGTCACCTTGCCGAGCTTCGTCGGCGACGCGGTCCGTCGCATGCTCGCCGAGGAGGCGCCCGCTCGTGAGCGTGCCCCGGTCCTCAGCCATAACGACGTCAACCCGACCAACCTCGTCTATGACGGCGAGCACCTCCTGCTGCTCGACTGGGACACGGCCGGCCCGAATGATCCCCTGCATGATCTTGCGGCGATCGCCGTCTTCCTCCGCATGGACGACAGGACGTGCCTGAGGCTGCTCGCGGAGCACGACGGGGCGCCGGTCTCCAGGCTCCCCGAGCGATTTACCTACAGCCGCCGGCTGGTGGCGGTCCTGTGCGGTACGATCTTCCTGCACCTGGCCAGCCGCGGCGGCTACGCCGGCGCCGCCGGGGACGCGACGCTCGACGCGACGCTCTCGCTCGGCGAGCTCTATCAGCAGATGCGGTCTGGCGCGCTGAGCGTTGCCACGGGAGAAGGTCAATGGCGGTTCGGCCTTGCCCTGGTGAAGGCGAGTCTCGCGCTGTGATGGACGTCGAGATCATTGCCGGCGAGCTGCTTGCTCGGATCTACGTCCATGAAGTCGATGCTCGGCGAGGGGCGATACCATGCTGGTCCTACGTCACCGATGGACTGATGGGGCAGCAACAAGCCGAGCTGGTGTTCACCCTGCGTCGCGACCCAGGCGAATCGAGCGACCGCTTTCCGCAGGATCCGCTGCAGCTGTTTGCCACGATCTATCAGCTGGCAGCGCAGGGTAAGCGAGTCACCGCCGGAAGCTTCACGCAGTTTGGTGACAGGAATTTCTTCGGCCATCACCTCCTGTATGCCAGTGCGCCGCCGCTCGCCGGGGTGACGTTGCCGCCGGATTGCCTGGCCGCGCTGCTGGTCACCGCGGACGAGCTCCGTGCGGTGCGCGAGTTCGGATGCACACGCGTCCTCGCGCGCATGGGGCAGGCGAGCACGTATTATCCGTTTCCGCCGTGGGCCGACCGGCGGCGCCAAGGCTTGTCGCTCGAGCGCACGTTCGCGAACAGCTTGCTATCGAAGATCCCACGCGCATCGGCCCAGGGCGTTCATGTCGGCGTGAAGGACAACCGGATCATCGTCAGCGCGCGCCGGTCGGAGCAGCCGTCGTGGCCGGAACGGCTGGCGCAGCTTCCGGACAGTGCCCCGTTCGCCCTCCTCACCGCGCTCGATCCCTCCGCCAATGGCTGCCTGGTCTGGGTGCCCGGTCAGAAAGGGCCGGTGGCGATCACACCTCCGGGGAGCGATGGCTCGCGGCTGTGCGGTTGCTTCATCATCTTCCTGCCGGACCAGCCGGGGAACGGTGGGAAGCTCCTGGAAGATGGGTTTGCCATGGAGCTGACCCGCGAGGCATGGCAGGCGATCCGCCGGGCGCTCGCCGAGGGCCACGAGCTGTCGATCCCAGCCACGGGCCCAGGCACGGGCCCAGCCACGGGCCCAGCCACGGGCCCGGCCACCGGCGGCGGGATGTCATTTGTGCTGACCTGGCGAGACGACTGACCCGGCAGGTGTCCGGCGCAGCGTCACGAAGCCGACGCGGGATGGTCGATTTCGAACGGTCTGCGCGCACACTTGCCAAGAGTTTCGAACATCTACGCGGTTGGTCCGACCGGTGCAGCACAGCCGGCGCATGCGTCGTGTCCTGATCCTTGGCTGCCTGTTACCTGCCTGTGTCGAGCCGTCGCCCACGCCTCACGAGCTCCCGTGGTCCGCGCATGCGATCGCCGCGTCGGGCCGCCATACGCTCATCCTGACCGACCGCGACGACATGCTCGAGGCCGGCACCGTCGAGACCGACGGAGATCCGGTACCGCTGCCGGACGATCCGGAGACCGAGTCGCCGATCTCGCTCGTCCTGCCCACCGCGACCGAACTGACCAGAACCGAGATGCCCACCATGCGCGCTACCAACTTCGTCCTCGCTCCCCTCGCCCTCGCGTTCGTCTCGCTCCGCGCGCCCGCAAGCGCGCGCGCGGACGAGCCTAGGCCCGACTTCCACCTCACCGGCGGCGCGGAGGTCGAGGGCGCCGGCGGCATCATCAGCACGAGCTTTCGCGGCCAGGCGCTGGTCGGCGCCCAGCTGGGCCACGGCCGGTTCCGCCCCTCGATCGCCGCCGGCGTGGTGTTCAGCGATGGCGCGCTGTACGTCGAAGATCCGCGCGCCGTGACGGGCTCGGTCGCCGTCGCCTACCAGAGCGTCGGGCCCGTCATGCAGCTCGGCTTCCACCTGCACGACGGCGATGATCACGAGACCGCGTTCGTGTTCGCGAGCGCGGCGCACCTGTACACGAGCACGGACGCGCGGCTGATGCTCGACGCCGTGCCCGGCGTCACCGGCGGCAGCGGCACCGGCATGCGTGCCTCGCTCGGCGTCAACTGGGCGCGGGGCGTGGCTCACTGGGTCGACGAGGGCCTCTCCCATGCCAAGGAGAGCGGCGGCGCGGCAGGGCTCTTGCTGTTCTGCTTGCCGCAGCAACTCGAAGTCACCGTCGAGCGCGACACCGGATCGACGCGCACGGGCGCGACCTTCAGCTGGGGCTTCTAGCCCTCGAGTCGGTGGCCCTCATGACAGATCGGCGGGCTGGATCAGCGGATGTAGTTGCCGCGGATGGTTGCGCAGCGACGCGCGCTACGGTGATCTTGGCGGATGCCGCATTGCGCGCTCGTGTTCGCCCTGTCCGCCGGGCTGCTCGCCGCCGCGTGCGGCCACGCACCTCCTCCGCCCGCGACCAACCAGCTCGCGCCGGGCACGATCGTGTGGCCATCGACCCTCGACCATCCGTCCACGCCGGCGACCCACCACGAGGCGGCCATGCAGCTCCTCGCCGAAACCGGCACGGAGGCGGCCATGGGGGCGATGCAAGAGGTCATGTTGCGCCAGCAGATGGAGCTCAACCCGATCATCAAGCCGTACGAGAACGTGATGCGCGAGTTCTTCGCCAAGTACACGAGCTTTGCGGCCCTGCGCGAGGACTTCGCGACCATGTACATGCAGCGGTTCAGCGAACTGCAGCTGCGCCAGCTGATCGCGTTCTACCAGACGCCTACCGGGCGGCTCGCCGTGCACGAGCTGCCCAGGCTGGTCGAGGCCGGCGCCGCGCTCGGCAAGCGAAAGGTTGAGGAGCACATGTCCGAGCTCAGGGAGATGATGATGAAGCAGGGGCCGTCCAGGCCGTGATCGTCGATGGCGCGTGGGCGGCGCTCAGCGCTGCAGCTTCGGATCGACCTTGCCGCGGGCGCGCAGCGACTTGTTGATCGCCTTGGTGCGCGCGCGATCCTCGCGGGCCAGCGCCGGATCGCGGCGGCGCTCGGCGGCGGCCAGCTCACGCTCGAGCTTGTGCAGGCCATCGCGCCGCGCCGGATCGAGCTTGCCAGCGTCGATCGCCGCGTCGATCGCGCAGCCGGGCTCGCCGCGGTGCTGGCAGTCGCGAAACCGGCACGCCGTGGCGAGCGTGGCCACATCGGCGAAGGCCTCGTCGAGGCCGCCGCCGGTGTCGAGCAGCCCGAACGAGCGCATGCCCGGCGTGTCAATGACGAGGCCGCCGGTGGGCAGCGCGAACAGCTGGCGCCGCGTGGTGGCGTGGCGCCCGCGATCGTTATCGTCGATCAGCTCGACGGCCTGCTGATCGCGGCCGAGCAGGCAGTTGACCAGCGACGACTTGCCCACGCCCGACGAGCCGATCAGCGCGATCGTGTGACCGGGCCGCAGGTACGCCGCGAGCCCGCCCAGGCCCGCGCCGTGATGCGCGCTGACCGGGACGATCGCGACACCGGGCGCGATCTGCGCGAGCGCGGTCAGCTCCTCGGCGAGCTCGCCGGCCTGGTACAGGTCGATCTTGTTGACGACGACGACGGGGACGGCGCCGCCGTCCCACACCGCGGTGAGGTAGCGCTCGAGGCGGCGCGCGTTGGCGTCGCGGTTGGCGGAGGTCACGACGAAGAACGTGTCGACGTTGGCAGCGACGACCTGCTCCTCGTCGCGGCGGCCGGCCGCCCAGCGGACCAGCTGGGTGCGGCGCGGCAGCACGTGGTGGACGATCGCTGGTTCAGCGGCGTCGCCGGGATCGGCGATCGCAACCCAGTCGCCGACGGTGGGCAGCTGGTGCGGGCGCAGGGTATGGCGCAACCGACCGCTCAGCTGGGCAGAGCGCGCCGGGCACGACGCCGTCACGACCTCGAGGTGTGCACCGAGATCGGAGAGCACGCGCGCGGGCGCGAGGTCTGGCTGGAGAAGCGATGAGCATGCGAGCGCGAACGAAGGGCCAAAGCCCCATGAGTCGAGTAGCGAGAGTTCCACGAGAAGCTCCATCGGCACCTCGGGTGCCGCACGAAGGGACAGCCACCTCCGCCGGCAAGCTCGCGAAACGGCTTTGCTGCAGGGCGATCACAGATCACTGGGATCGCCGGCCGCAGCCGTGTCTACGCTCGTACGGTTGAGGTGACGCTCAACGAGACGATGCAGGGCAAGCGCCCTGTCGATATCGGGGTACGAGGACATCCATAGGCACGTCCCTTCGGGAACTCCAGCAGTGTGCCGTGCTGGCATCGGGTCGTCAATGGGCACCGAAAGCCGGTACCTTGTAGGCGCTGATGTCCCGGGTCGAGCCCAGCGGCGAGCGGCTGGCGGCAAACGTCGCGCACTTCACGCGGCTCCTGCGGCGCGCCGGGATGCGCGTCGGGCCGGGCGATACGCTCGACGCCGAGCGCGCGGTCGCCGCGGTCGACATCATGCAGCGCGAGCAGTTCTACTGGGCGCTCCACGCCGTGCTGGTGCGCCGGCACGCCGACCACGCGCTGTTCGACGAGGCGTTCCGGCTGTTCTGGCGCGATCCGATGGGCGCCCAGAGCGCGCTCGCGCTGCTCTTGCCGCAGGTCAAGACGCCGACCAACCGGGCGATCTCGCGCCGGCTCAGCGAGGCGTGGCACCCGCCGGCGCCGCCGGCCGCCGCGCAGCCCGAGCGCGAGCAACCGCCGCAGATCGATACGTTCCTCGCGTACTCCGCCGATGAGATCCTGCGGACCCGCGACTTCGATCAGATGTCCGCCGACGAGCTGGCGCGGGCGCGCGCGGTGGTGCGCCGGTTCGAGCTCGACGTCCGGCCGCTCGTCACCCGGCGAACCCGGCGGGCCCGGCGCGGAGAGGTCGATCGCGCCCGGACGATCCGCGCCGCGCTGCGCGGAGGCGGCGAGCTCACCCAGCTGCACCACCGCGATCGCATCGAGCGACCGCCGGCGCTGGTCGCCTTGTGCGACATCTCGGGATCGATGGGCCGCTACTCCGAGATGCTGCTGCGGTTCCTTCACGCGCTGCTCATCGAGCGCGGCCATGGCCACGTGTTCCTGTTCGCGACCCGCCTGTCCAACGTGACGCGCACCTTGCGTCATCGCGACGTCGACGCGGCGCTCGCGCGGTGCGGCAAGGAGGTCAGCGACTGGGCGTCGGGCACCCGGCTGGGGGCGAGCCTCCACGAGTTCAACCGCACGTGGTCGCGTCGCGTGCTCGCGCAGGGCGCGGTGGTCCTGCTCGTCACCGACGGCCTCGATCGCGAGGGCACCGATGGGCTCGCCGCCGAGGTCGCGCGGCTGCGGCGGTCGTGCCGGCGCCTGATCTGGCTCAACCCGCTCCTGCGCTACGCAGGCTTCGAGCCGCGCGCCGCGGGCGTGCGCGCGCTCCTGCCCAACGTCGACGAGCATCGCCCGGTCCACGATCTCCAGAGCCTCGAGGCGCTTGGACGGGCGCTCGCCGGTCGCGGCACCGTCAGCCGGCTGCGCGGCGGTGAGCCGGCGGGCGGCCTCACGCCACGGTGAGCGATGACGATGCCGTAGGACATCACCGGCGGTGGGCGCATCTGCTGCGATCGTCGCTCGCTTGACCCGACGCGGTCGTGAGCGATGCTAGTCCCAGGACTTGATGTCGTCGGCCGTTCCTTCCTTGCCGTCCTCGCCGGCGGAGCTGACGGCCAGTCCGCTGGCATGCGGTGGGAGGGTCGATCCGCAGTACATCTGGTAGCCATGGCCCCACGGATCCGTGGTGTCCTGGTGGTTCATGAATGCGTCGAGATCCTCGAGCTTGTCCGGGCACGGCTTGTTCGGGTGCGCCGCGGCCCAGGCCGGGTAGGCCTCGTCGGCGTACTTCTTCGTGATCATGGTCGCGATCTTCTTCTTCGCGTCGCGAAAATGGCCGATGACGCTCGGGCCGATGAGCACGCCCATGACGAGGGCCAGGATGGCGAGCACGATCATGATCTCGAGCAGCGTCATGCCGCGATGGACATGGTGGAACGAACGGTGGAGGCGGCGCAGCAGGGCGCGAACGGGGGCCATGGTCGATCTCCTCGGGCGGTCTTGGTTGTGTTGATCGCGCCTTGCGTATTCGGGGCCAGGTGTGGCCACCGGGGGGCGGCGTTCGCGGCGCCCGGCGCAAACCGGGCGCACGCGTGCGGTCCACGGCGTAACGACACAGGAGTCGCCGAGACTTGCCGCGCTTGCCGGTGCTCGCTGCCGCCGCGACGTCGCACTTTTGACGGGTTCCGCGGGTCGGCGAGGGCCGGTGGTCCGCGTCGCCGTGCGCAACATTGGCAAACGACGAGCCAGCGTGTTGCCAGGCGTGCACCGGCGCTCGATCGCGCGAGACCGGATCGGTCATGACAAGGTGGGCACCATGTCCGCATGGGGTTGCGGAGGCTGCGATTCGCCGCGGCGCAGAGCTGCGTCTTTGGCGCGGATGATGTGTAGTACGCGGGATGACCACGCCTCCGCCGCCTCTCGAACCACCCTCGCTCGACGACATTCGCGCCGCGCACGCGCGGATCGGTCGCGACGTCCTCCGGACCCCGCTGGTCCGCCTCGGCGTCGACGGTCCGGCGGAGATCTACTTGAAGCTCGAGAACCTGCAGCCGATCGGCTCGTTCAAGCTGCGCGGGGCGACCAACGCCATGGCGCAGGCGACGAGCGAGCAGCTCGCGCGCGGCGTCTTCACCGCGAGCGCCGGGAACATGGCCCAGGGCGTCGCGTGGTGCGCCCGGGCGCGCGGCATCGACTGCGGGGTCATCGTCCCCGACACGGCGCCCGAGGCCAAGCTCGCCGCGATCACCCGGCTCGGCGCGGCGATCCACAAGGTGCCGTTCGCCGAGTGGTGGAACGTGCTGGTCACGCGGCACCACCCGCGGTTCGAGGGCCGGCTGTTCGTCCACCCCGTGAGCGATCGCGCGGTCATGGCCGGCAACGGGACGATCGGGCTCGAGATCGCCGAGGCGCTGCCCGAGCCCGACGCCGTGATCATCCCCTACGGCGGCGGCGGCCTCAGCGCGGGCATCGCGTCCGCGCTCCGGGCGCTCTCGCCGAAGACCCGCATTTACGCCGCGGAGCCCGAGACCGCGGCGCCGCTCGCGGCCTCGCTGGCCGCCGGTTCGCCGCAGGAGGTCGCGTACACGCCGAGCTTCGTCGACGGCTGCGGCAGCAAGAGCCTGCTGGCCGAGATGTGGCCGATCGTGCGCGGTCTGCTCGACGGCTCGTTCGCGATGTCGCTCGATGCAATCGCCGACGCGGTCCGCCTCCTCGTCGAGCGTAACCGCATCGTCGCCGAGGGTGCCGGCGCCACGCCGGTCGCGGCGGCGCTCGCAGGGCGCGCGGGCACCGGACGGATCGTATGCGTCGTGTCGGGTGGCAACATCGACCGGGCGAAGCTCGCGAGGATCCTGAACGGCGAGCTGCCGTAACGAACTGCATTGGGAATCTCGCCGGCTTCGTGGGAACATCGCGGCGTGGATCAGCTGGAGGTGTTCTGGACCAGTTACATCGGGTTCGGTGTGATCTGCACGATCGCCGAGCTCGTGAGGCCCGCGCGCAAGCTGCGCTACGCCAAGGCGGTCCCGCTCGACCTCGTGGCGCTGGCCGTCTACCAGATCGCCGTCGTCGGGGCCGCGGCGTGGGTGACCGAGCCCGTCGGTAGCGCCATCCGCTACACGCCGCTCCTGTCGGCGCTCGCCGGTGTGTGGCTGCCGCTGCGCGTGGTGGCGTTCTTCCTCCTCGCCGATCTCGGTTCGTACTGGATGCACCGCTTGATGCACACCCGTCACGTGTGGCGCGTCCATCGCTGGCACCACTCGCCGACCCAGCTGTACTGGCTGGCCGGCGTGCGCTCCACGATCCCGCAGCAGATCCTGTTCAACGTGCCGTATCTCGTCGCGGTGCCGCTGCTCGTGGAGGCCCCCGTGTGGCTGTTCGTGGCGATCTTCGTCGAGCAGGTGGCGCAGAACCACTGGATGCACATGAACGTCAGCTGGCGCTCCAGCTGGCTCGAGTACGTGTTCGTCACGCCGCGCTATCACCACATCCATCACGGCACCGACGCCGAGCTCCACGACGGCAACTACGGGGCGATCTTCACGATCTGGGACCGGCTGTTTGGCACGTATGTCGCCCCCGACGCCCACAAACCCAGGACGTTTGGCACCGGCGAGAAGAAGCGTGATCCGGTGCTGCTGATGATCGGTATCTGACCGCGCCGAGCCGCCGCGTCGGCGCCCTGTCGTCGCAACCACCCTGACGGGATCCGGGAGTGGTGCCCGCGGTTCGTCATACCGGTGGGGCCGGGGGGGCGGAGATGACGCGGCGTGACGCGAGCTCTGTTACTTCGGTGATCACGACTGCAACGTGGTGTAAAGCGAGCCTCCTTGTCGTGATCTCGCCTGTTGTGTCGCCTGGAGAGTAGACCCAAACAGTGGAGGCAGAGTTGACCCTGCAGGATGCACACGCGCTGACGATCGGGATCTCGCAGTATCGCTACATCACGCCCTTGCCGGCGACGCAGGATGCGCTCGACGTCGCGAACGTCCTGCGCGACCGCTCGCTGGGAGGGTACCCGGAAGAGAATGTTCGTTCGCTGCTCGACGGCGACGCCACCAGGGCCGCGATCCTGGCCGAGCTCGAGCGGCTGGCCTCGCGCACGAACGACCGATCGACCGTGTTCGTCTACTTCTCCGGGCACGGTGGGCGTGCGACCGGCGCGGGTGGCGAGACCTGTTACCTGATGCCGGTCGACGGCCGCGATGGCAGCCGGGAGGTCCTGGCGAACACCGCGATCTCGGGCGCGGAGCTGTCGGCGCAGCTGAACCAGATCTCGGCCGCCAAGCTGACGGTCGTGCTGGACTGCTGCCGCGCCTCGGGCATCGCCGAGCCCAGGGACATCACCCCGGACGTCCTGGTCCCCGAGTTGTCGGGCGCGGCCCTCGCGTCGCTCGCCCAGGGTCGCGGACGCGCGGTGATCGCGGCCTCGCGCAGCGACGGCTATGCCTACGTCGTGCCGGGCGCGCGTAACGGCGTGTTCACCGGGCACCTGCTCGACGGGCTGCGTGGCGCGGCCGGTGGCGCCGGGGGGGTGATCCGGGTGTGCGACCTGTTTCACTACGTCCAGCAGAAGGTCGTCGCCGAGCATGGCCGGCAGCGTCCGGTGTTCAAGGCCGATCTCGAGGAGAACTATCCGGTCGCGCTGTACCGGGGCGGAACGGCCGCGCCGGTCGTCGTCCCCCCGCCGGCCGATGGCTATGCCTACGACGTGTTCCTCAGCTACCGCCACGCGGATCGCGCCGACCGGCAGTTCGTCGTCAACGTGGTCGCGCCCTTGCTCGAGAAGCTCGGCCTGCGCGTCTGCCTCGAACACCGCGACTTCCGGCTGGGGACCCCGCGAATCGCGGAGATGGAGCGGGCGGTGGTGACGAGCCGATACACCGTCGGGGTGTTCACGCCGAGCTACCTCGATGGTCCATTCGAGGAGCTGCAGACGGAGCTCGCGCGGTTCCAGGCCACCGAAACGCGGTCGCCGCGCTTCATCCCGCTGTTGCGGCGTGAGTGCTCGCTGAGGCTCGGCATCCGCATGACGGCGGTCCTCGACGTGACCGATGACACCGACGTTGACGCCGCGTTGCAGCGCCTGGCGGTGCAGCTCCGGGAGCCGCCACGCCCGCGCCTCGGCACATGAGATCGCCGCGCCACCTGGCTCGTGACGCACGCCGGTGCCCCGGAGCGCGGCGCCGTGCGCGTGGTGGGCGATCGGCCGCGAGCAGCGTAAGGGTCCCCTCGCGGGTCGAGACCTCGCGTCGAGACCGGCCATTCGGGGCGTGGTCCATCGTCAAGCGAGGCGTTCTTGACTACGCTGCGATCGGTGAGTGAGCCCGACTTCCGCGTGCTGTTCGAGGCGGTGTCCGGGCTGTACCTGGTCCTCGCCCCCGATGGGCCGCGCACGATCATCGCCGCCAGCGACGCCTACCTGCACGCGACGATGACCACGCGCGAGGCGATCCTCGGGCGCGGGTTGTTCGACGTGTTCCCCGATAACCCCGACGACCCCGAGGCGACCGGCACGAACAACCTCGCGGCGTCGATCGCGCGTGCGATCGCGACCCGGGCACCGGATCCGATGGCCGTGCAGCGATACGACGTCCGCCGGCCCGGCGGTGAGTTCGAGGAGCGCTGGTGGTCGCCGGTCAACACTCCCGTCCCCGGCGGCGATGGCCAGGTCCGGTACATCATCCACCGCGTCGAGGACGTGACCGAGCTCGACCGGGTTCGCCGGCAGAGCGTCGCGCTCGAGGCGAGCTTCGCTTCCGAGCGCCGCGCGGTCGAGCGCGATCTGCAGCGCCTCGCGGCGATCGTCGACTCGTCCGAAGACGCGATCATCGCCGAGACGCTGACCGGCGATGTCACGGCGTGGAACGCCAGCGCCGAGCGCCTGTTCGGGTACACGGCGGGCGAGGTGGTCGGCACCTCGATCGTGAAGATCGTCCCTGAAGGCACGCTCGATCAGGAGCGCGCGATGCTCGAGCGGATCGCGCGTGGCGAGAAGGTCCCGGCCTTCGAGACGACGCGGCGCCGCAAGGACGGCACGCTCATCGAGGTCTCGATCCGGATCTCGCCGATCGCCGAAGCCGGGCGCGTGGTCGGCGCGTCCAAGGTGATGCGCGATATTTCGGAGCGCAAGCGCATCGAGGAGGCGGCGCGGCGCGCGAGTGCCTATCTGCTCAGCGCGGTCGATACGATCCAGGACGCCTTCGCGATCTACGACGAGCACGATCGGGTCGTCCTGGTCAACAGCGCGTTTCGCAAGATCTTCGGCGACCGTGCCGCCGATTCATCCATGGCGGACAGCTTCGAGGCAACGCTCGACGCAGGCCTCGCCGCCGGCATCCTGGAGCTGGGGACCAGGTCACGCGAGGAGCTTCGCGCGAGCCGCCTCGCTCACCACCGCGATCCCTCCGGCACGTTCGAGCTCCGCACCACCGCCGGGCGGATCCTGCGCGTGCTCGAACAACGTACGCCCGAGGGTGGCACGGTGTCGCTCTACATCGAGATCACCGCCGATGTCGCGCGCGAAGCGGAGCTTCGTACGGCGCGCGCGGAGGCGGAGGCGGCCAGCGCGGCGAAGAGCGAGTTCTTGTCGTCGATGAGCCACGAGCTGCGGACGCCGCTCAACGCGATCCTCGGGTTCACCGAGCTCTTGTACTGCGACCGCAGGGAGCCGCTCAGCCCCCGCCAGCGCGAGCGCCTCGAGCACGTCCAGCGCGGCGGCGCGCACCTCCTCCGGCTCATCGACGACGTCCTGGATCTCGCGCGGATCGAGTCGGGCCGGGTCGAGATCTCCATCGAACCCATGTCGGTCGCCGAGGTCATCGGCAGCGTCGTCTCGACGCTCGAGCCGCTGGCCGCACGCCACGGGATCGCGCTGCGCTACATGCCCGACGAAGTTTCGACGATGGTGATCGCCGACCGCACCCGGATCTTGCAGATCTTCATGAACTTCGGGTCCAACGCGATCAAGTACGGCCGCGAGGGGGGGCACGCGACCTTGCGGGTCAGCCGATCGGCGCCGGGCATCGTCCGGATCGTGGTCCTCGATGACGGGATCGGCATCCCCGCCGACAAGCAGTCGAAGATCTTCGAGCCGCGCCAGCGGGCGGGCCAGGAAACCGGGCCGATCCAGGGCACCGGCATCGGGCTCGCGATCACCAAGCGGCTCGCGGCGATGATGGGTGGCCGCGTCGGCTTCTCGAGTGAGGTCGGCCGCGGCTCGGAGTTCTGGATCGATCTGCCCGAATATCGCGCGCCGGCCGCGCAGCCGCCGGCCATCGCCGCGCGGGTCTCGACCGAATCACCGCTCGGGGGCGAGGGGTCGCGTCACCTGATCATCTATATCGAGGATAACCCGTCCAACATCGCCCTCATGCACGCGGTGATCGACGACCTCCCGCGGCTCGAGATGCGGACCGCGCCGACCGCGGAGATCGGCCTCGAGCTCATCCGTACGCACCGGCCGGATGCGGTGATCATGGATATCAACCTGCCCGGGATGAGCGGGATCGAAGCCAGGCGCAAACTCGCCGGGTCGCCGGAGACCCGGTCGATCCCCGTGATCGCCCTGTCGGCGGCGGTCTTGCCGAAGGACACCGCGCGCGCAAAGGAGTCGGGCTTCTATCGCTACCTGACCAAGCCGGTGAAGATCGACGAGCTGATCGCGACTCTCGAGGAGCTGCTGTTGCCGAAGGCGTGAGCGCCGTGATCGCGGGCGTGCACGCAGGGGCGAGGCTCGCGGTCGAGCGCGGGGTCATCGGGGTGCCCGATGCTCGTAGGTCCAGATCGCGGCGAGGCGATAGATCGTGCGATGGTGGCGGTGAGAAGATCGCAGATCGGCTTGCGTTCGCGGAGGTTGCCGCATAAGTATGCGGTAAGATGCATAATGTTTCGGTATTCGGCGCGGCCGGGTATGCCGGGCTCGAGCTGGTCAAGCTGCTTGCGGTGCATCCCGAGGCGCGGCTGGTGTGCGCGGCGAGCGATCTGCGCGCGGGGGTGCCGATCGACGAGCTGACCGGGACGCGCACGAGCGCGGTGTTCGTGACGACGCAGGCGGCGCTCGCGACCAAGGCAGATGTCGCGCTGCTGGCGACGCCGCCGGAGGCCGCGGCGGACCTGACGCCCAGGCTGCTGGCGGCTGGAACCCGGGTGATCGATCTGTCGCACGCCCATCGCGGCGATGCGCGCGCGGTGTACGGGCTGACGTCGCTGTTCGCCGCCGATGTGGCCGGTGCGGTGCTGGTGGCGAACCCCGGGTGCTATGCGACGGCGGTGATCACGGCGCTGGCGCCGGTGATCCGGCACGAGCTGGTCGAGCCGACGATCGCGGTCTCGGCCGGATCGGGGGTGACCGGGGCTGGCCGTACGGCCGACGAGGCGATGTCGCTCGGCGAGATGTACGGCGAGGTTCGCGCGTACAAGGTCCTGCGCCACCAGCATGTCCGCGAGATCGAGGCGGCGCTCGCGCGGGTGACGCCGGCGCCGGCGGCGCGGCCACGGGTCGGCTTGACGACGCATTTGTTGCCGGTCGCGCGCGGGATCTTTGCGACGGTGACGGCGCGGCTCACCACGGCGATCTCGACCGACGCGCTGGCCGAGCGGTACGGCGAGGACTTCGCGCACGATGGCTCGGTGACGATCGCGGCGTCGGCGGAGCACGTGTCGTTGCGCCGGGTCGTCGGGACGAACACGTGCGCGATCGGCGTGGCGTCGGAAGGCATGGCCGGCGGCTTCGTCGTGATCACCGCGGCGCTCGACAACTTGCTGAAGGGCGCGGCGGGCCAGGCGATCGAGAACCTGAACGTGATGCTCGGGCTCGAGCGGATGACGGGGCTCTTGCACCTCGCGAGGCACGCGTGAAGTTGCCGCGCGGCTTTCGCTTCGCCGGGGTCGCCGCCGGGATCCGGCCGAGCAAGCCCGATGTCGCGCTGTTCGTCTCGGATCGCGACGCGGCGTGCGCGGGCGCGTTCACGATCAACCGCGCCAAGGCCGCGCCGGTGATCGACGCCGAGCGCCGGCTGCCGGCCCAGAACCTGCGCGCGATCGTCGTCACGAGCGGTAACGCGAATGCGTTGACCGGGCCGGCGGGGCTCGAGGCCGTGGAGGCGGTGCTCGCGGCCGCGGCGCGCGCGCTGGGGGTCGATCGCTCCCAGGTCGCGAGCGCGGCGACCGGCGTGATCGGGATGCGGCTGCCGGTCGACAAGATCGTGGCGGTGCTGCCCCGCTGCGTCGAGCAGCTCGGCCCCGATCCGGTGCCGGCGGCCGAGGCGATCATGACGACCGACACGACGAAGAAGCTGGCGTCGCGGACGATCGTGCTCGACGGCGCGACGGTGACGCTCACCGGGATCTGCAAGGGCTCGGGGATGATCGCGCCGCAGCTCGCGACGATGATCGCGGTGGTCGTCACCGACTGCGCGATCGACGCGCACGTGCTCCAGGCGGCGATCGCCGAGGCCAAGCGCGGCACGTTCGACCAGCTCGTCGTCGACGGCGACATGAGCACGAACGACAGCGTGTTCGTGCTCGCCAACGGGTGCGCCGAGAACTCCAGGCTGGTCGCGCGCGAGACCCGGCCGTTCCACGAGTTCGTGGCCGCGCTGACCGAGGTGTTCGACGAGCTGGCCCGCGACATCGCCGCCGATGGCGAAGGCGCGACCAAGCGGCTCGAGGTCCGCGTGAGCGGCGCGCCGAGCGTCGCCATCGCGCGCGAGCTCGCGAAGGCGATCTGCGGGTCGTCGCTCGTCAAGGCCGCGATGTTCGGCCAGGACCCGAACTGGGGCCGGATCCTCGCCACGGTCGGCGCGCGGGCGGGCTCCCAGGGCTACGACCTCGATCCGGCGGGCGCCCAGGTCGCGCTGCAGGGCACCGTGGTGTACGACGCGGCGCCGGCGCCGTTCGATCGCGCGCTGCTCAAGGCGCGGCTGCGCGAGCCCGAGGTCGTGATCGCGGTCGAGCTGCGCGCCGGGGGGGCGGACGGCACGGCGTATGGCTGCGATCTGTCGTACGACTACGTCAAGCTCAACGCCGATTACACGTCGGTCCTGTTCGAGGCGCCCGACGGCGGGGTGCGCAAGGACGATCGGCTCGGCAATTATTCACCGGCGTTCAAGCGCGCGCTGCTGGTGCAGGCGCTCGGCTACATCTCGCGGTTTCGCGGCACGCGCTGCGTGATCAAGTACGGCGGGGCGGCGATGACCAAGGACGGGCTCAAGCGGTCGTTCTGCGACGACGTGCTGCTCTTGCACTCGGTCGGGCTCGCGCCGATCGTCGTGCACGGCGGCGGGCCCGATCTGGCGCACGCGCTCGACAAGCTCGGCGGCCAGGCGCAGGTCGTCGACGGGATCCGCGTCACGCCCGCGTCGGAGCTCCGCGTCGTCGAGATGATGACGGGCTCGATCAACACCGAGCTGGTGACGATCTTGAACCGCGGCGGCGCGCACGCGGTGGGGCTGTCGGGCAAGGACGCGGCGCTCCTGCGCGCGAAGAAGCTGGTGCGCGACGACGGCCGCGATCTCGGGCATGTCGGCGAGCTCGTCGAGGTCAACAAGGGCTTCCTCGAGTCGCTGATCGGCCAGCACTACATCCCGGTGATCTCGCCCGTCGGGCTCGGCACCGACGGCCAGAGCTATGACCTCAGCGCCGACGCGGTGGCGGCCGGCATCGCGCGCGCGCTCGGCGCCGACAAGCTGATGTACCTCGCCGACGTCCCGGGCATCGTCGAGCAGGGTGAGCTGGTGAGCGAGCTGTCGCCAAAGCTCTTGCGCCAAAAGCTCGAGGCCGGGGTGATCACCGGCGGCATGGCCATCAAGGCGGCGGCGGCGCTCGCGGCGCTCGCGGGCGGCGTGCGCGCGGTGCACGTGATCGACGGCCGGATCCCCCACAACCTGATCGCCGAGCTGTTCACCGACACCGGCGTCGGCACCCTCGTGCGAGGAGATTCCTGATGGCAGACCTCGAGGACACCCGGGCGCGCCGCGCGCTCATCATCGAGCTGGTGCGCACGCGTCACGTCGCGACGCAGGGCGATCTGCGCGACCTCCTGCGCGCGAAGGGCCACGACGTCACGCAGGCGACGCTGTCGCGCGATCTCGCGAAGCTGGGCGCGCGCCGGGTCTCGCTGCCGAGCGGCGGCACGGCGTACGAGATCGACAGCGTCCCGGTGCGCACCGCCAGCGCGCCGTCGCAGTTTGCGGCGATGGCCCAGCTCGTGCTCGGGATTCGCGAGGGCGCGGCGATCGTCGTGATCCACACCCGGCCGGGGGCGGCGCCGGCGGTCGCCGCGCTGCTCGATCAGGCGCGGCTCGACAGCATCATCGGCTCGATCGCCGGTGATGACACGATCTTCGTCGTGCCCGAGCGCGGCGTCACGACGGCGACCCTGGCCAAGGCGCTGCGCCGGATCCTGCTGCCCGAAGCTCAGTCGCGGTGATACGGCTCGCCGCGCAGGATCTTGAAGCCGCGGTAGAGCTGCTCGAGGACGAGGACGCGGACGAGGCGGTGGGCGATGGTGAGCCGGCCGAACGAGAGCAGCTTGCGCGCGCGGTCGCGGAGGGCGTCGCTGTGGCCGTCGGCGCCGCCGATCGCGAACACGACGGGCGCGCCGCCGCCGTGCTGCTGCTCGTGGCCGAGCAGGTCGTGGGCGAACGCGGTGCTCGTGATCGACTCGCCGCGCTCGTCGAAGGCGTAGAGGTGGGCGCCGGCGGGCAGGGCGGCGAGCAGGGCCGCCTCGTCCTTGGCCTCGTGCACGGCGAGCGTGCAGTAGGGGCGCAGCCGCTTGCGGTACTCCTCCTCGGCCTCGACGAGGTACGGCTCCTTGAGCCGGCCGACCACCGCCAGGATCACCTTCACGGAGCGGCGTCGTAGGTCTCGCCGGCGGGCAGCCGGGCATCGGCGGGGATGTCGAGCGGCACCCGCGGCGCGTCGTTCCACAGGCCCTCGAGATCGTAGTGCTCGCGCGCCGAGTGCAGGAACACGTGGATGACGAAGTCGCCGTAGTCGAGCAGCGACCACTGGCCGGTGCGCGCGCCCTCGGCGCCGATCGGCCGCTGGCCCTCCATCTTGAGGCCCGCGGTGATGCCGTCGGTGATCGCGTCGACCTGGCGGTCCGAGCGGCCCGAGATGACGAGCTGGTAGTTGCAGAACGAGCACAGCTCGCGGACGTCGAGCAGCACCGGCTCGAACGCTTTCTTGTCGAGCGCCAGGGCGAGGGCGCGCATGGCACCGTCGAGCCCCTCGGTGGTGGCGGGGGGCCGCGCGGGCGGTTGCGTGGCGGCCGAGCGTGCCTTGCCCTTGGTCGCCGGGGGGGCCGGCGGAACGGATGCATCGCGCTTTTGGGGTGGCTTCTTGGTCATCTATCTGTGGTCTCTCTGGCTCTCTGGTCTGGCTGGTCTGGCTGGGCTCTCTGGTTGACGGCGACTCGCGGTACGGCCGGCTAGGACCGGACCTGACCGGTCCCGCGTACCACGAACTTGGTGGTGGTGAGGCCCTCGGCGCCCATCGGGCCATAGGCGTGCAGCCGGGTGGTCGAGATGCCGATCTCGGCGCCCAGGCCGAGCTCGCCACCGTCGGCGAACCGGGTCGAGGCGTTGACCATCACGGTGGACGAGTCGACCTCGCGAAGGAAGCGCTCGCCGGCGTCGCGATCGGCGGTGATGATCGATTCGGTGTGGTTCGAGCCGTAGCGCTCGATGTGGGCGATCGCCGCCTCGAGCCCGTCGACGACGCGGACCGCGAGGATGAGATCGAGGTACTCGGCGTACCAGTCGTCGTCGGTCGCGGCGCGGACCGCCTCGCCCCCGAGCGCACGGACGGCGTCGTCGCCGCGCAGCTCGACCGTGGGCACGAGGCGCGCGCAGAGCCGCGGTACGAAGGCCTGGGCGATCGCGCGATCGATCAGCACGGTCTCGACGGCGTTGCACACGCCCGGGCGCTGGACCTTGGCGTTTTCGATGATCGCGAGCGCGAGGTCGAGGTCGGCGGCGGCGTGCACGTAGATATGGCACACGCCCTTGTAGTGCTTGATCACGGGGACGCGGGCGTGCTCGGCGACGTAGCGGATCAGGCCCTCGCCGCCGCGCGGGATGCACAGATCGACGAGATCGTCGAGCTTGACGAGCTCGGCGATCGCCTCGCGATCGGTGGTCGGCACGAGCTGGACGGCCTCGACCGGGAACCGCGCCGCGACCAGGCCGGCTTGCACGGCGGCGAGCAAGGCACGGTTGCTCGCGAGCGCCTCGCGCCCGCCGCGCAAGATGCACGCGTTGCCGGCCTTGAGGCACAGCGCCGCGGCGTCCGTCGTGACGTTCGGCCGCGCCTCGTAGATCATCGCGATCACGCCGAGCGGGATGCGGACGCGCTGGATCTCGAGGCCGTTGGGCCGGGTCTCGGTGCGGTCGACCCGGCCGAGGATCTCGGGCGCACCGGCGATGTCGGCGACGGCGCGGGCGAGCCCGGTGATCCGCCGGTCGTCGAGCTGCAGTCGATCGAGCAGCGCCGCCGTGACGCCGGCCTGCCGGGCCGCCGCAACGTCCTCGGCGTTCGCCGCGAGGATCTCGGAGCGGCGGCGATCGATCGCCTCGGCGATCGCGGTCAGGGCGCGCGTGCGGTGCGACGCGGTCGCGCGGGCAACGATCCGTGCGGCGGCGCGCGCGGCCTCGGCAACACCGCGCATCATCTGCGTGCGGGTGATCCCGTGGAGGATCCCCCCCGCCCCGCCGGCCGTGCCGTCGGGGACCTCATCGTCGACTTCCAGGGTCACAGAATCACGAGATCATCTCGGTGAATCGCCTCGTCGATGCTCTTGTATCCCAGCGTGGCCTCGATGGCAGCCGATTGCAAGCCTGAGATCTTGCGGAGGTCGGCGGCGGGGTAGGCAGCGAGGCCTCGGGCGATCTCCGTCCCGGCGGTCCCGGGAGTCCCGGGGGGGCCGGCGTCCCCGGCGACCACGACGCTCACGGTGTCCCCGAGCTCGAACTCGCCCTCGACGGCAACCACGCCCGCCGGCAGGAGGCTCTTGCCGAGGTCCCGCAGCGCGTGGGCGGCGCCGCCGTCGACGACGAGCCGGCCGGCCGGCTTGGCGCCGTAGGCGATCCAGTGCTTGCGCGCGGACAGGACGTCGGGCCCGGGGACGAACAGCGTGCCGAGATCGGCGCCCGCGAGGACGCGTGGGAGCACGTCGGGCTCGCGGCCAGGAGCGACGACCGCGGGCACGCCGGTGCGGGTGACGATCCGCGCGGAGGCGACCTTGGAGGCCATCCCGCCGGAGCCGACGCCGCTCGTGCTGCCGGTCGCGACCGGCGCGGCCTCGCGCTCGATGTCGTGCACGATCGGGATCCGCACCCCGGCGGCGTCGCGTACGCCCTCGACGTCGGTGAGGATCACCAGCGCATCGGCGGAGATGAGGTTGCACACCAGGGCGGCGAGCTGATCGTTGTCGCCGAACTTGATCTCCTCGGTCGCGACCGTGTCGTTCTCGTTGATGATCGGCACCACGCCGTGATCGAGCAGGGCGCGCAGGGTGAGCCGCGCCGAGAGGAAGCGCCGGCGGTCGCCGAGGTCGTCGTGGGTGACGAGCACCTGGCCGATCACGAGATCATGGACCGCGAACGCGTGCTCCCAGTGCTGCATGAGCCGGCTCTGGCCGACGGAGGCAGCGGCCTGCAGCGCGGGTAGCTCGTGGGGCCGGCGGGGCAGCCGGAGCTGCCGCACGCCGAGCGCGATGGCGCCGGAGCTGACGATCAGCACCTCGATGCCTTGCCGCCGCAACAGCGCGATCTGATCGGCGAGCGCCGCCGGCCGGCCCGCGGGGCTCTCGGCGATGAGGCGGCTGCCGATCTTGACGACGACCCGGCGCGCCTGGGTGAGCGGGGTTCGGGGCCCGTGGCCGACGTCGCGCCCGGCCTCGTGCCTGGATTTATGATCACCCGGCGCGGTCACGGGACGGCCCGGCTCACTTGAGGCCCGCGGCGACGCGCGCCCGCCACCTGCGATCGAGCGCGTCGAGCGCGGCGTCGAGGAACGGGTTGGCCTCCGCCGACAGCTGGACCTCGACGGCGGCGATCGTGCGCGACAGAAACCCGGTCTTGCTCGCGAGCGCGGTCTCGACGGCCTGCTCGAGCTCGTCGACGGCCTCGGCGTCGGTGACGCCGGTCCGGCGGGCGAGCAGGCGGCGCAGCGCCCCGCGGGTCGCGAGATCGGCGAGCTCGAGGGGGGCTCGCAGGGTCGCGCGGGCCGCGGACAGCGCGCCGCGGCGGAACGGATGAAACGCGAGCGCGCCGGGCGTCTGATCGATCGCGCGGCCGATCTCGTCGCGCAGCGCGAGCGCCGTCGTGGCGTCGATCGCGAGCCCGGTGTGGAGCCTGGCGCAGTAGTGGTCGAACAGGGTCATCGTGACGAACGTCCGGGCCGCGGACCGGGCTCGATCGATCGTCGCGAGCGCGACCAGCATCCGGCGCGCCGCACGCCCGGCGATCCGCAGCGCGATCCCGCTCGCGGCGACCTCGGCGAGCGTGGGCGGCGGGGTCGTGCCGTGCACCAGGGTCTTCTGCGCCGTGGCGTCGAGATCGATGTGGTGCGCGGCGGCGATCCGGCGGTAGCCCCCGCCGAGCAACGTGCCGACGGCCCAGTCGTCGAGCAAGGGGATCGGCAACGCGCCGGCGAGGCTACCGGCGATCGCGCGCGCGATGATCGTGCGCCGCTGGCCGGCCAGGTACTCGCGGCTTTTGGCGAGGGAGGTGGTCGTCATGGCTTGGCTCCATCGTCGGACGGGGGCCGGCGCTTGGGGGGATCGTCGGTCCTGGGGGTGCGGTGGGGCGCCGGGTGGCTCGCCGGGTCGCTCGACCTTGTCCTGTCGGGCGCCTTGTCGGGTGCCTTGTCGGGCGGCCTGACGGCGCCTGGCTTGACCAGGGGGACCGGTGGGACCGCGGTGCCGTCGGGGTTCCGCCGCAAGGGCGGGGCGATGCCCTGAAGCAGGTAGTCGCGATCGTCGACCTCGCGCTGGCGCTCCGGGGTGGCGACGACGTCGGCGTCGGCAGGCGCTGCGATCACCCTCGCGCTGTCAACTCCGGAGATCAGGCTGTCGACCGAGATCTGCATCGTGAATCGCCGGCCCTCGCGCGAAAACCGGACGGAGCCGGCGAGCTTCAGCACCAACGGTACACCTTTCTCGGCGTCGAGGACGATCTCGCCGGAGACCGCCTCGATGCTGCGGCCCTCGCGCCACTTGCGCTGGGCGACGAGCTCCGCCGGGGGCTGCCGGGGCTCGGCCGAACGCGAGACGGCGATCTTGCGGCCGGCGCGGCCGGCGACGTCGAGCGGCCCGCGATCGGTCAGCTCGGTGCCGGGCGCGAGCAGATCCCAGGTGGCCGCGACCGCGCCTGCGTACTGATCCCGCAGCGCGGCCGGCTCGTCGGGGGACTCGGGGGCGCGGGCGTGCCAGCGCTGGTAGCGCGGCCGCAGGAAGAGCTTGCCGTCGACAAAGGCCGTCTCGCGGCCGTAGTCCGCGGAGTTGGTATAGAGCGCGTGGTACGCGCCGTCGTCGCCGTTCTCGATCTGGGCGTGATCCGAGAGCTCGCTGACCGGCTGGCCGGCCTCCTCGACGGTGGTCGCGCTGTTGATCGCCACGCTGTGCGGGCCGAGCGCCGCGAGCATCACGCGGTAGGGTCGCGTGAGCGCCCGGCCGAGCTCCGCGGGATCCTTGGTGGCGCGCTCGACGTCGATCGGGGGCTCCACCTTGCGCGCCTCGACCACGAGGCCGGGGAGGTCCTGATCGGCCACGCCTTGTGAACGGCCGCAGGCGGCCGAACACAGTGCCAGAACGGCAAACCGGATCACCGGTAACTCTTAGCTTTCTCGACGAACGTGGTCAACTGGCCCCCCGGCCGTGAAGCGGCTACCGTTTAGCTGTGCTGAATGACCTCGAACCGCTGGCGAGCTCATCGGCTGCCTACGGGTTCGTCGTCGTCCTGGGCCTGCTGTGGGGCAGCTTCGCGAACGTCTGCATCTACCGCTGGCCGCCGACCGAGGCGTTTCCGGACGGGCGCTCGGTCGTGAGGCCGGGCTCGCACTGCCTGGCGTGCGGCGCGCCGATCCGGTGGTACGACAACGTCCCGCTGCTGGCGTGGCTGTGGCTCGGCGGCAAGTGCCGGGCGTGCCGGGCGCCGTTCTCGGCGCGCTACCTCGTCGTCGAGGCTGTGACCGGGGCGCTGTTCGGCGTCGCGTGGTGGGCCGCGGTCGTCGCGCCCACCGGGCTCGCGCCGTTCGATCTGCGGCTCCTTCACTTCGTGGTCTACGCGGCGTTCTGCTTCGTGATGGTCGTGATCACCTTCATCGACATCGATCACAAGCTGATCCTCAACAAGCTCACGCTCCCGTCGATCGGGATCTTCTACGCCGCGTCGTTCTTGTGGCCCGACCGGTGGTGGTACGATGGGGTCGTCGGGGCTGCCGTTGGCTACGGGCTGCCGTGGGTGATCGGAGAGATCTACTACCAGATCACCCGGCGGGAAGGGCTCGGGCTGGGCGACGGCATGCTGCTGGCGCTGATCGGTGCGCTCCTGGGGTGGCGAGGCGTCCTCGTCGCCCTGTTCGGCGGCTCGATGATCGGCTCGGTGATCGGACTCACCGCGCTCATCGCCGGACGGGCGAGCGGGTTGACGGACGAAGTCGACCCGGTGACCGCCCCGGGAGCCGAGGCGGGAGCCGTCCCCACCCCTGGCGCCGAGGAGGACAATCCCTCACTCCTGCGCACGGAGCTACCGTTCGGGCCGTTTCTTGCGATGGCGGCCGTGTTTTACCTGTTCGCCGAGCAGTGGATTCATTTCCACTTCCACCTCCCAGGTGAGTGAGCCTGCGCCGGGTCGTTGCTATAGTCCACCGGTGGTAGGCCAAGCGGCCGAGCAGATCATCGCCGGTGTCGTGCTCAGCGAGCGTCTCGCGGTCACGATGTACGGGGCGATCCATCGCGCCCAGTTTGGCGGGCAGCGCAACCTTCGTGGCCTGGTGGTCGACCCCAAGATGCTCGCCGAGACCGCGTTCCGGGTCTCGCTGACCGATCCGGGGGCGGTCGCGACCGCGGTCGCGCTGGCCCACAAGAACATCGTCCCGACGGTGGCGGTGGAGTCCGGCGGGCCGGATGTCGTGATCGTCACGCGCGGCGTCGGCCGCTACGTCACGGTGCAGGACCTGATCACCGCGGCGCGGGCCAATCGCAGCCAGAGCGGCAAGCTGCCGATCCCGGTGGCCGCGGCGATCGGCCGCAGCGTGATCGAGGCGCTGGCGGCGGCGCACAAGGCCAAGGTCGTTCACGGTGCCGTGCACCCGCGCAGCGTGCTGATCGATGAAGACGGCGGGGTGCGGCTCGGCGACTTCGTCGTGGGGCGCGCGCTGACCACCGCGGTCGCGCAGGGGGCCGATTCGGCGATGTGGCGCGGCCTCGCCGGCTACCTCGCGCCCGAGCTCGTGGTCGGCGAAGATCCGACGCCCGGCGCCGACGTGTTCGCGGTCGGGGCGATGCTATTCACGATGCTGTCAGGCGAGGCCCCGCCCGGGAGCCTGCACGTCACCCCTGCCGTGGAGCGCCTGGTCCAGCGCGCGCTCGACACCGACAACAGCCGGCGTTACCGGTCCGCGAGCGATCTGCTCGAGAACCTGCTCGAGGCGTTCGAGGACGACCGCTGGGAGCTCGCCGATCGCGGCGAGGTGATCAAGGCGGCGGGGCTGTCGCAGACCGACACCAACATCGACGAGGCCACCGAGGATCTGCTCGCGTCGCTCGGCTCGTCGCCCGGCGCCGTGCAGGTCACGCCGATCCGCCCGAGCATCGATCTGCGGGCCGCGGCGGCCGCCGCTCACCAGCCCTCGCTGGGCGGCACCAACCGGCTCGACGCCCTGCTCGCGGATCTCGACGATTCCCGCGAGCACACCGCGGTCGAAGATCGCCCGTTCTCGCGCGACCCGATCAGCGAGGTGATCGCGAAGAACCCGCGCAAGTCCGAGGCGATCGTGCAGGTCCGGCCGCGGGTGCCATCGCTCGATGATCCCGACGACGAGACGCCGCTGCCGCCGCCGGGGCGCGACAGCGAGACCGACCTCTTGCGCAACCGGCCCAACACCGGCGACGAGGCCGCGGCGATGAATGCGCTCGCCGGTCTCGACGAGCCGGCGCGGCGGGTGTCGACCGCCGCCGAGCAGGCCACGCACGCCGCCGAGCAGGCCGTCCACGCCGCCGAGCAGGTCGCGCACGCCGCCAACAAGCTCGAGCAGGCCACCAAGCGCGTCGAGGCCGCGGCCGAGGTCACCGCGCGGCGGTCCCAGCCGACCCCGGTGGCGCGGACGCCGGTCGTCGACATCCCGCAGATCGAGGATCTGCCGCCGGTGCGGCTCAAGAGCCGCGCGCTCGGCATCATCTCGCTGCTGATCGTCGCCGGCGGCGCGGTCGGCTTCTACCTCGTCTACCAGAGCCAGCAGGACAAGACCGCCGCCCAGGAAGCCAAGGCCGAGCAGGCCCGCAAGGACGCCGACGAGCGTACCCGGCAGGCCCGGGAGGCGCTGGCCGACCCCGGGACGATCACCGTCACGACGAAGCCGAGCGAGGCGAGCGTGTGGCTCAAGCTCGGCCGCACCAACCTCGACACCATGGTGCTGGCGTCGAGCCTGATGCATCGCCTGCGGATCGAGCTCGATGGCTACCAGCCGGTCGACACCGAGGTGGTCGCGGCGAGCTGGGAGGGCAAGGGCGAGACCAAGAAGGCCAAGGTCTCGGTCACGCTCAAGGCGGCGGGCATCGACAAGAAGACCAAGAAGCCGGCGATCGTGCCGCTGCCGGCGTTGCCGCCCAACCTCGCCGAGCAGACCGGCTTCACGCCGGGGGAGGGGCCGATCCATATCGAGACGTCGCCGCCGGGCGCCGAGGTCTGGCTCCTGATCGGCTTCGCGAACACGGGCGTGCGGTTCCCGACGATCGCGGGGCGGGCCTACGAGCTGCGCGCGCTCGCCGAGGGCTGCCGGCCGGGCTATGCCTCGATCACCGCCGACGAGTGGCGGGACCCCAAGGGCGATCCCAGGGCGCCGATGGACCTGGCGAAGAAGAAGGACACGATCGAGAAGCACATCGAACTCGGCGGCCTGGTCGGCGGCCTTACGGGTGAGTGCGACCCCAAGAAGCCCGCGCCGAAATCGGTGAAGTGATGGCGAGCGGACGCACGCTCCACGTGCGGTGCACGACCTGGGAGCAGGTCGAGGTGTTCCATACCCGCAAGCTACGCCGCGGCAAGCTGCTCTCGATGAAGGTCCCGTTTCACAGCGATCGGGGCGCCGCGGTCACGCTCAACCTCGAGCTGCCCAACCGGGTCGTCATCGCGATCGAAGGCACCGTGCTCAAGTCCTCGCCGGTCGAGCCCGATCCGAAGGCGGCGAAGCCCGAGCCGGGCAAGACGTGGCTCGAGGTCGAGCTCATCGGGTTCACCGAGGACGTCATCGCGCAGATCCGGCGGATGGCGGCCGGGCTGCCAGCCGAACCCGAGGCTGCGCCGGAGCCGCCGCCACCGGTGCCGCGCGCGCGCCGGGCCTCGACGTCGCAGAGCGCGATCCCGAGCACACCGGCGAGCGCGATCCCGAGCGCACCGGCGAGCGCGATCCCGAGCGGGCCGGCGAGCGCGATCCCGAGCGGGCCGGCGAGCGCGATCCCGAGCGGGCCGGCGAGCGCGATCCCGAGTGCGCCCCACAGCACCGCGCCGAGCGGCCCCCTGCACAGCGCGGACGACTCGCCGGTCGACGAGCGCACGGTGTTTCAGCAGCTGACCGCCGAGCTGCGGCGGCTGCGCACGCTCGCGGTCCACGAGGTGCTCGGGGTGGCGCGCGACGCCGACGCCGAGGAGATCCGCCTCGGCTGGATGGATCTGATGCGGCGCTATCACCCCGATCTCGTCGCGCGCCGCAACGCGCCGGCGATCACCCACCTCGCCGAGGAGCTCACGATCCTCGCGAACCGCGCCTACGACCGGTTGCGCGTCGCGCTGGTCGCCGAGGGCCGGGCGACGTCGGTCGGGCCGGCGCTCACCACGCCGCCGGGCTGGCTGGTCGGGTTCGACGACATCTCGAGCTCGACGTCGAGCCTGCGCGCGAAGCTCGCGCAGACGCTGCCGAGCGGCGGCAAGGCCCCGCCGGCCGAGCCGATCGTGGCACCGCCGGTGCCGGCGCCGGCCGAAGGTGGCGAGGCGTTCGAGCAGCGTGCGCGGGCGATGCTCGGAGACGGCGACGCCGACAACGCGCAAGAGGTGCTCGCCGCCGCGCTGTGCGTGTATCCGCGCAGCCGGCCGCTGCGCTCGCTGTACTACGTCGCGTCGGCGATCAGCGCGCTCGGCAAGGGAGAGGTGATGCTCGCCACGTCGCAGCTCGAGACCGCGCTCGCGCATCACGAGGACTGTAACGAGGCGGCGGCGCTCCTCGAGTTGTTGCGCCGGCCGAACACGCCGGTGGCCGACGACGAGATGAAGAGGTTGTTCCGATGAGCGATTCCGGCTCCAGCTCCGGGCGAAGGCGGGGGGCGACGCCGATGGGACCCACGAGTGGCGGGAAGTCGGGGGGCGTCGGGATCCCGACGATCGTCGAGTCGGGGCGGGGATCGGCCCCGGTGCGGTCGCCGGGCGGGGGCAAGTCGGGTGCGGTGAGGGCCCCGACGGGCTCGCTGGGAGGACGAGGGGGGTATGCCGTGGGGCCGCCGGGCCGCGCGGTCGGCATCGACCTCGGCACGTCGAACTCGGTGGTCGCCGTGATCGACAAGGACGGCGCGCCGCGCATCCTGACCACGCCGGAGGGCCTGACGACCTTGCCGTCGCTGGTGTGGTTTGGCCCCGACGGACCGGTGGTCGGCGAGCGCGCGCGGGTGGGCCTCGACGAGAGCCCGGATCTGACGATCTTCGGCGCGAAGCGGCTGCTCGGCCGCCGGTTCGATCATCCGGAGATCCGCCGGCTCGCGCGGATCCTGCCGTTCGAGCTCGCCGAGGCCCCCAACGGGGATACCTGGATCGCGCTGTCGGCCGGCCGCCTGATCTCGCCCGAGGAGGTGTGTGCGCTGATCCTGCGCGAGATCCGCCGCATTGCGGAGGCTCACTTCGGCGAGCCGGTGACCCGGGCGGTGATCACGATCCCGGCGTGGTACGACGCCGCGCAGCGCCAGGCGACCAAGGACGCGGCGCAGATCGCCGGGCTGACGGTGATGCGGCTGCTCAGCGAGCCGACCGCGGCCTCGCTCGGCCACGGCGCGCACCGCGGCGCGGACCGCAGGTACCTGGTCTGCGATCTGGGCGGCGGCACGTTCGATGTCGCGGCGGTCGACGTCGAGGCCGGCGTGTTCGAGGTCCTCGCGACCACCGGGGACGCGTTCCTGGGGGGCGACGACGTCGATCGCATCATCGTCGAGAACCTCGCGCGCGACGTGCGTTCGGCGCGCGGCTTCGACATCACGAGCGATACCACGGCGGTCGAGCGCCTGCGGCTCACCGCCCAGGCCGCCAAGCACGAGCTATCGGACGTCGCGGTCAGCAAGATCTACGTGCCCGAGCTCGCCGAGCTGCCGTCGGGCAAGGCGCTCGAGTACGAACGGCCGCTGCGCCGGGACGAGCTCGAGCAGTGGGCCGAGCCCGTGATCCGGCGGATCGAGGCGCCGATCCGCGAGGCGCTCAGGCGCTGCGGGCGCAACCCCGACGACATCGAGGAGGTGCTGCTGGTCGGCGGCATGACGCGGATGCCCGCCGTGCGCCGCGAGATCGCGCGGGTCGCCGGCCGCGAGCCGCACGTGATCCCGAACCCCGAGGAGGTCGTGGCGGTCGGCGCCGCGCTCGAGGTCGCCCGCCTCGAGGGCACGATCACGGGCGTGCTCCTGATCGATGTGGCCGCGCGGGGCCTGGCGGTCTCGATGGGCGGCGATTGCGAGCAGGTGATCGCGCAGAGCTCGGTCGTGCCGACGCGCGAGCACCGGGTGTTTGCGACCAGGCACGACGACCAGCTGCGCATCGAGTTCGACGTCTGGGAAGGCGAGTCGGCCGATCCGGCGCACAACCGCCACCTCGGCCGCTACGCGGTGCTCGATCTCCCGCCGGCGCCGGCCGGCGATGTGCTCGTGCTCGTCGAGATGACGCTCGACACCGACGGCACCGTGCGGTTCGGCGCGAGCGAGCTGATCTCGGGCGAGCGGCTGCAGCTCGAGCAGCTGTTCCATGCGGGGCTGGCGCGCACCGAGGTCTTGCGGCTCCAGCGCCAGCTCGAGGGGGCGCTGTGAGGGCGCATCCGCCGCGCGGCGGGCTCGCCGGGCTGGTGCTGGCCGCCTGCAGCCATGCCGCCGGGCCCGCCGCGCCCGCGCCCGCCGCGCCCGAGAAGACCGTCCAGCTCAACGCGGCCGGTGAGCCGGTCGATGTCGCCGCCGCGCTGCCCGCCGGCTACGTCACCGTCGTCGATTTCTGGAGCGAGTCGTGCCATGCGTGCGTGGAGCTCGGCGGCATGCTCGCGGTCGGCGTCGCCAAAGATCCGCGCGTCGTGATCCGCAAGATCGACGTCGGCGACGGCTTCACGCCGGTCGCGCGTGCCTACCAGATCGACGCGCTGCCGCACTACCTGATCTACGACAAGCGCAAGCGGCTGCGCTACGACCTCGTCGGCGCCGATTGCCTGGAGGCCGCGACGATCGCCAGGCGGCTCGCCGCCGAATAGCGGGGCGGCGCCGCGTATGCCACGATGCCGCGCGTGCGTCATGCAGTGATCCTCGCGGGCGGCAGTGGAACTCGGCTCTGGCCGGCGAGCCGGCGTGCGTTCCCCAAGCAGCTCCTGCCGCTGGGGCCCGGCGGCGAGTCGTTGCTCGCGGCGGCGATCCGGCGGGCCCGGGCGATCGCGGGGGCGCGCGTCGTCGTCGTCACCGCCGAGTCGCAGCGCGAGGCCACGCAAGCGGTCGTGCCCGGCGTCGAGCTCATCGCCGAGCCGGTCGCGCGCAACACCGCCGCGGCGCTCGGGCTTGCCGCCGCGGTGCTCGCCGGCCGCGACCCGGGCGCCGTGATGGCCGTGCTCCCGGCGGACCAGCACGTCGCCGACGAGCCGGGCCTGTCGCGCATCCTCGAGACCGCGCTCGCCGCCGTCGATCGCGACGACGTGATCGGCACGATCGGCATCACGCCGACCCGCGCGGAGACCGGGTTTGGCTACCTCGAGGTCGACGACGCCACCCCGGGCGTCGTGACCGCGGTGCGCCGGTTCGTCGAGAAGCCCGATCGCCAGGCCGCCGAGGCGTACCTCGCGAGCGGCCGGTACCTGTGGAACGCGGGCATGTTCTGCGTCTCCGCCGGCCGCTTGCTCGCCGAGCTCGACGCCCACTTGCCGGCGACCGCCCGCGCGGTCCGTGACATCGCGGCCGGCCGGGCCCAGGCCGCCGACGTCTATCCGGCGCTCGCCGCGATCTCGATCGATCATGGCGTGATGGAGCGCGCCGCGCGCGTCGTCACGGTCCCGGCCGCGGTCGGCTGGGATGACGTCGGGTCGTGGGCCGCGCTGCCCGCGCTGCGCGGGGCCGACGAGCATGGCAACACGACGACGGGGCCGGCGATGATCGTCGACGGCCGCGGCAACATCGCGGTCAGCGACGACGAGACCTTGATCGCGCTGGTCGGCGTCTCCGACCTGGTCGTCGTGAAGAGCGGCGACGCGATCCTCGTGCTGCCGAAAGCCTGTGCCCAGGACGTGCGCAAGATCGTCGAGGCCCTTTCGGCACGCGGGCTCGCGCGGTACCTATGAGCCGTGAACCCTCGCGTGTTTCGTGAGTACGATATCCGCGGCGTCGCGGACCGCGATCTCGATGACGCGACCGTGCGCGCGCTCGGGGCCGCGCTCGGGTCGCAGGCAGGCGGACCGGTCGTCGTCGGCCGCGATCCGCGGATCCACTCGCCCCGCCTGTTCGCCGCGCTGACCGACGGCCTGCGGGTCCACGCCGAGGTGATCGACATCGGGGTCGTGCCGACGCCGGTCCTGTACTTCGCCGCGCATCACCTCAAGCCCGCCGCGGCCGTGATGATCACGGGGAGCCACAACCCTCCCGAGGACAACGGCTTCAAGCTCATGATCGGGACCGAGACCCTGCACGGCCCCGGGATCGCGGCGCTCCGCGACCGCGTGGAGCGCGTGCTCGCCGAGCCGGTGCGGTACCCGGTCAAGCCGATCCGTTCGCGCGACATGATCGGGGCGTACCTCGATCATGCGGCCGCGATGCTGCAGCTCGGGGCACGGCGGTTCCGCGTCGTCGTCGATGCCGGCAACGGCGCGGGTGGCCCGACGGCGGTCGCGCTGTATCGCCAGCTGGGCTTCGACGTCGTGCCGCTGTACTGCGAGCTCGACGGCACCTTTCCCAATCACCACCCCGATCCGACGCAGCCCGAGAACGTCGCGGATCTGATCGCGACCGTGGCCGCCCAGAAGGCCGAGCTCGGCATCGCGCTCGATGGCGACGCCGATCGGATCGGCGCGGTCGACGCCACCGGCCGGATCCTGTGGGGCGATCAGCTGATGATCTTGTTCGGCAAGGCGGTCCTGCGCGAGGTGCCCGACGCTACGTTCGTCGGCGAGGTCAAGTGCTCGCAGGCGATGTACGACGAGCTCGCCGCCGCGGGTGGCACCGTCGAGATGTGGAAGGTCGGTCACTCGCTGATCAAGGCGCGGATGAAGGAGACCGGGGCCGCGCTCGCCGGTGAGATGTCGGGCCACATGTTCTTCGCGCATCGCTGGCTCGGCTTCGACGACGCGATCTACGCCGGGGCCCGCCTGCTCGAGCTCCTGTCGCGCGGCCCCCAGGCGCTCCACGAGCTCGCGAGCGAGCTGCCGGTGATGATCAACACGCCGGAGCTGCGGATCGACTGCCCCGACGACAAGAAGTTTGCGCTCGTCGCGGCGGTCACCGCGCGCTTGCGGACTGATCCCGCGGTGACCAGCGTGGTCGACGTCGACGGCGTGCGCGCGACCTTCGTCGGCGGCTGGGGCCTCGTGCGTGCCTCGAACACCCAGCCGGCGCTCGTCATGCGCTGCGAGGCGCACAGCGCGGCGCGGCTCGCCGAGATCAAGGCGGCGATCGAGGCGCACCTCGCGGCTGCCGGGAAGCCCATCACGTGACGGCGTGGCCGCCACGCACGCGATGGCAGCGGAACATCGCGTGCCGAACTTGCGAACGATATATCGACGCACCGACCAGTCCTGACGCCAGGTCGGCGATAGCTGGCCTCTTGTTCATGAGGAGAGTACTGCGATGGGGAAATTAATTTTACTCTTGACTGTGATCGGTGCATGCGGGTTTCCGCGGCCTGCCGATGTGAAGTCCGTCGTCTCGATCGGAGGCGCGGTGCACGGGATGTGGTCTGGTGTCGACGGCGTGGCGCTCCGGCTGACGGCCGATGGTGTCGATACCCTCTACACCGTGACCGCCAATGGATCGTTCACGTTCCCGACGACGCTCGTCGAAGGAAGCTCGTACGTCGTCGCGATCGCAGCGAATCCCACGAAGCACACGTGCTCCATTGCTGCCGGAGCGAACGGCCTTGTGACCGCGACGGATGTCACCTCCATCGAAGTCGCGTGTGTAGGGCCCGCCGTGTCGATCACGCTCTCGGCACCCGAGCCGTGGACGTTTGATCCAACAGCGGATATCCAGCCGGTCTTCAATGCGTCGTTGCTGCTGCAAGAGGTGGCGTTGACGATCGAGAGCCCGGCGGACCTCTTGACGTCTGCCGCGGTCGCGCGAGTGCCTGTTACGCTCGGCACACCGTCGGCGCCGCAGGCATTGTCGCTTGGCAGGACTGCCATCGACGTGGATGTGACCGCACAGGGCGGCCTCACGAAGACCTACCAGGTCGTGATCGACCGTGGTGCCCGGATCATCGAACAGGCTATCTACGGCAAAGCTTCCAACACCGGAGCGATCGATCAGTTCGGGGTCGCCGTGGCGCTGTCCGGAGACACGCTGGCAGTAGGTGCGTACACCGAGTCTGGCAGCGCAATTGGTGTGAACGGAGACCAGCGGAACAAGCAGACGAGCGACGCCGGCGCGGTCTATGTCTTCCAGCGGACGGGAACGACCTGGGCGCAGCAGGCCTACATCAAGGCGTCGAACACGGGAGTCGGCGACTTCTTTGGCTCGTCCGTGGCGCTGTCCGGCGATACGTTGGCCGTGGGTGCCCCCGGCGAAGCCAGCAGTGCGACCGGTATTAACAGCAACCAGCTGGACAACAGCGCTGCCTTTGCGGGCGCGGTCTACATCTTTCAGCGGACCGGTACGACGTGGGCGCAGCAGGCATATCTCAAGGCGTCGAACACAGCAGCGGACTATCGGTTCGGCAACGCCGTGGCGCTATCCGGCGACACCCTGGCCGTCGGCGCTTATGCCGAGGATAGCGCCGCGACCGGGGTCAATGGCAACCAGTTCGATAACAGCGCGAGCGATGCGGGCGCGGTCTACATCTTTCAACGGACCGGAGCCACCTGGGCACAGCAGGCGTATATCAAGGCATCGAATAGCGGCAAGCAGGATCATTTTGGTATCTCCCTGGCGCTGGCCAGCGATACGCTCGCGGTGGGAGCCACAGGTGAATCCAGCGGTGCCACAGGAGTCAACGGGGATCAAGGAGATAATAGCGCGATCTTCGCGGGCGCAGTGTATGTGTTTCGACGGAACGCGGCCACGTGGGCTCAGGAAGCCTACATCAAGGCATCCAATACCGAAACGTTCGATGGATTCGGATGTTCTGTGGCCCTCTTTAACGACACCCTGGTGATAGGAGCCGTGGGCGAGGACAGTGGTGCGATCGGGGCGGATGGAAATCAAGCAGACAACAGCGCAAGCAGCGCCGGCGCGGTCTACGTTTTTCAACGCACCGGCACCGCCTGGGCTCAGCAAGCATATCTCAAGGCTGCTAACACGGGAGCGGGCGATCAGTTCGGCTTTGCGCTTGGGTTGTTCGAGGATACGCTTGCGGTGGGCGCATTCACGGAGGCCAGCAGCGCGACGGGAGTGAACGGGAACGGCGCTGACAATGGTGCGAGTGGCGCCGGCGCTGTGTACATCTTTCGGCGAACTGGCACCGTGTGGGCACAGCAGGCTTATGTGAAGGCCTCCAACACGGGGGCCAACGATCGGTTCGGTGCAGCTGTTGCTATCTCCGGGGATTCTCTTGCCGTAGGAGCCTACCTGGAAGCCAGCAGTGCGACCGGGATCGATGGTAACCAGGCGGACAACGGCACTCAGAGGGCAGGTGCGGTTTACCTGTTCCGTTAAGGCGAGAGAGTACGCTGGTAATCACGTACTCATTGTCCGTTACATCATCGAGAACATCGCCATCATAGGCTGAATCTCGATCGGGTTAAACTGCGCCGTGGAGGCGCTGTTCCACAGATGCGTTGATGTGTAGGATGATGCCGCGCGTGCTACATCGTGGGGAATGTGGCCTTGACGGTCTGGACCTGGATACCGAGCGACAGCGAGTCCGGAGCCGTACAGGTCTTCGTGCTGCAGACGTCTGGGCTGAGCAGGCCCTTGATAAGGGGGTTCCCGGCGATCTCTGCGACCGAGATTTGACAGTCAGGCGTAGATCCATCTTTACCGTCGAACAAGTTGAGCAGCGTCGCGCCGGTGGCCATGCCGGTGGTGCAGGCACAGGACGGCGGCGCGGCGGTGCCACAGTCGCGCTTGATGATCCCCGCCACCTGATCCGCGATTGCCGGGATGACCTGGGTGTTCAGATCATTGACGGACAAGGCACCGCCGACGTTCGCCGTCAGGCCGTCCGCGGTGATCGCGGTCGCCTTGGCGCGTGCGTTCAGCAGGCTCAACGTGATCGGCTGCGTGGTGCCGAGCGCGATCTGCAGATCGATGTTGCCGGGGCCTCCGTTGAAGGTGCCGTTGACGATCTTGCCGGCGACGAGCGCGTCGGTGGGTGACTTGGGATCGATCGAGAACGAGGCGTTTCCAGTGAGGTGCTTCCCGCAGGTCGTCGGATCGGCTGGGTTGGTGCACGCCGCCGGCATCGGGTTCGCTCCGATCTTGACGCTGAGACCAGCAGCGCTCGAGTTCATGAAGTCCTTGGTCTGGAAGTCGATGAGGAGGATGATGCTGCCCTCGTTGACCGCGGCCGTGACCGTTCCCTGGATATCAAAGCCCATGCCAGTGAGTGTACCGAGCACCTGGCCGAGCCGGTTGTCGACGGTGCCGTCGGGCGTTCCGGACTTCGCAGCCCCTAGATCGAGGCCATAGTTGGTTGCGGTCTTGTTGTCGACCGGGACGTTGGCCTTGCTGACCACGTAGCCGTAGTGCGTGCCTTCGGGAACGGGCACGCTGTCCCCGCTGCTGCTACTACAGGCAACGATGGAGAGTGGAACGGCGCAAGCGGCAGCGAGCAGGAGCGAACGAGTCAATACCATGTGAATCCCCTGGGCTAAGTTCGAGTCAAGCGGTTCTATCGCAGAACCGCGAGCCTGTACAATAAGCCGATTTCGATGGAGCGGGCAGTGACCTGCGCCATGCCCCGACGGGCGCCGGCGCTCAGCGATTCCGTCAGGGCCGTAGCTCTGCAGCACAGCGCTTCGGAAATCTTCCTACCAAGGGCCGCAGCGGCGTGTGGGAAACGTGCGCAGATTGTTGCGCGACGACCACGTCAATGTTGGGGGACGCCTTCGAACCGGACCTTGGCGCCGGCGGCCACTTTGTGCGCCGCGCAATAACCGCCGTTGACCTCGAGCACGTACAGCGACGGCGCGTCGACCTCACGCAGGGTGTCGGTCCGCGGCTCGGCGTTCTCGACGATGCCGGCGATCGAGAAGTCCTTTGCGATGAAGATCATGTCGAGCGGGATGAGGGTGTTGTGCATCCAGAACGGCCACTTGCGCTCGTCCTTCATCAGGAACAACATCCCATCGTCGGGTGGCAGATGTTCGCGAAACATGAGGCCCCGCTCGATCTTCGCCGAGGTGGCGACGATCTCGACGGCGACTGCGAGGTCGCCTTGGGGCGTCGACAGGTAGACCTTGGGCGTCGGGGGGCTGGGTGAAACGGCAGCCGTGTCATGCGCTTGCGGCTGCGGGGGCACGGTGGGGCCGTCGTCGTGTTTGGTGCTCGACGAACAACCAGCGAGGATCGCGAAGAGGAGGAGCCAGCGCACGGAGGCGACGCTAGCACGAGGCCGCAGCGTCGCGAGACTCGGGGGAACTCTTCGGGGCAAAACGCACCGGTGGTCGCAGGCTCTCCGCGAAGCGCCAACCACCAGCTGAAGGGCTGGTTGGCACCGCGAGGGTGATCGCGTGGGCCAGGGGAACTCGCACGCGGGGCGCACCCTCGGTAGAGTAGGTGAGGTGGCATACGCGGTGATCACGCGCGAGGCCGACGCGGCCGCCCCGTACAAGGCGGTGCTCGCGCCGCTCGGGCTCGAGGGCATCGCGATGCCTGTTACCCGCACCGCGCCAGCGCGCGATCCCGGCGAGTTGGTCCGCGCGCTCGCCGAGGGTGGCTATGCGGCGATCGTCGTGGCCAGCGCACGGGCGGCCGTCGCATTGCAAGCCGCGCGGGGCCAGGGCGCGTTGCCCGAGGTGTGGGCGGTTGGTCCGGCCACGGCGCGTGCGCTGACCTCGGCGGGCATTCCGGCGCTGGTGCCGCCGGTCGCACGTGACGCCGTGGCGCTCGCGAGGACGCTCGTCGCCGAACGTGCGCTCGTGGGACACCGCGTGCTGGTGCCGCGCGCCGAGGAGGGGCGCGACGAAGCGATCGAGATCCTCCGCGAGGCCGGCGTGGTGGTCGACGCGATCACCGCGTACCGGACGGTCCCGGCGGCGGCCGATGAGCCGGCCCTCGTGCCCGGCCTGACCCTGCTGCGCCGCGGCGAGGTCGCCGTGTGTGCGGTGTTCGCACCTTCGCAGGTTGCCGCGCTCGATGCGCTCGTAGGAATCCGCCGGATCACGGCCCGGTTCGCCGCGATCGGCGAGACCACCGCGGCGGCGTTGCGCGAGGCCGGGGCCGCCGGCATCACAGTCGCGGGTGCACCGACACCGGAAGGCTTGGCCAAGGCGGTATCGGCGGTGTATCCCCTTCGGTCATGAACTACCCCGACTACCGCCCGCGCCGGATGCGTCGAACCGAGGCCCTGCGCCGCCTGGTTCGCGAGACGCGTCTGTCTGTCGATGACCTGGTCTATCCGCTGTTCTGCGTGCCGGGCTCGGGGGTCGAAAAGCCGATCGTCTCGATGCCGGGGCAGTTCAACCTGTCGGTGGACAAGGCGACCGAGACCGCGGCGCGCGCCCACGATCTGGGCATCCCGGCGGTGCTGCTGTTCGGGATCCCCGAGCACAAGGACGCCGTCGGCAGCGAGGCCTGGAAGGACACCGGGGTGGTCCAGAAGGCGATCCGCTCGATCAAGAAGCAATGCCCCGAGCTGATGGTGATGGTCGACGCCTGCTTCTGCGAGTACACCGACCACGGCCACTGCGGGGTGCTGCGCGACCGCGAGCTCGACAACGACGCCTCGCTCGAGAACCTGGCGCGCGCGGTGGTCTCGTACGCCAAGGCCGGCGCCGACGTGGTCGCGCCGAGCGGCATGCTCGACGGGTTCGTCGGCGCGTGCCGCGAGAGCCTCGATGAGGAGCACTTCGACCAGGTCGCGATCATGGCGTACTCGGCGAAGTACGCCTCGGGCTACTACGGCCCGTTCCGCGAGGCCGTCGACTCGGCGCCGCAGCACGGCGACCGCCGCGGCTACCAGATGGACCCGGCCAACGTCGCCGAGGCCGTGCGCGAGGCCTCGATGGACGTCGCCGAGGGCGCCGACATCATCATGGTCAAGCCCGCGCTCGCCTACCTCGACGTGATCCGCGCGGTCAGCGACGAGATCAACATGCCGATCGCCGCGTACAACGTCAGCGGCGAGTACGCGATGATCGAGGCGGCGGCCGCCAACGGCTGGATCGACAAGGAGCGGATCGTGATGGAGACCCTGCTCGGCATGCGCCGCGCCGGGACCGACATCATCATCACGTATCACGCGCCGTACGCGGCCAAGCTCCTGCAGCAGCGCCGCTAGCGCGCTCCGGAGGTCGTGCGAAGCGCCGCGAGCACGCGGGATGCGCGCAGGGCGACCTCGTCGCGGATCGCCCGCCACCGCAGATCGCCGGTGAACGGGGCGAACAGCGGGCAGGCGTCCAGCCACACGACGTCGATGAGGCCCATGTCGGCGGCCTTGCCAAGCGCCCGGAGCGCCAGGTCGTGTCGGCCCAGGAGGATCGCGATCTCCGACATCAGCTGGAGGCTGATCACCTGCATGCGCCGGGGCCGATCCGGCCGCGTGAACAGCTGGTCGAGGTGGTTCCACTGGTCGAGATCGAGCTGTCCGGTCGTGGTGGTGTGCCGGAGGAAGGCGATCATGTACCCCGCGTTCTCGGCCCGGGCGGCGAACTTCGCGGCGGCGGCGCTCATCGCGGCGCGATCGTTGCGCCAGCCCGCGAGGCGCGCCTCGAACACCGCGCCGAGCTGGACCACCGACGGATCCGGATCGGCGAGCAGCTGCCGGTAGCGGGCGCCCGAGGCGGCCCAGTTGCCCTGCAGGGCCTCGAGCCGCCCGAGCTCGGAGCTGATCACGTTGGCGCGCCCCGGATCGAGGCCGAGCGCGGTCTCGAGGTGGTGGCGGCCTTCGGCTCCGGCGTCGATCTCGATCAGGATCTTGCCGGCCGTCTCGTGGGCGGGCGCCGACATCGGGGCGCGCACCAGCGCGGTCCCGAGCGCCGAGGCCGCGCCTTCGAGATCGCCCTGATTGAGCTTGAACGTGGCGGACGCGAGGAACGCCTCGCCGTGGCCGGTCGCGAGCCCGCGCTCGACCGCCGCGTGGGCTCGGGCCCGGAGCTCGGGCTCGCCGCGCATGATCCACGCCTGTACCGTGGCGAACGCGAGCGCCCCCAGGATCGGCGGCGAGCTCGGCGCGAAGCTCGCGGCGTCTTCGAGCAGATCCGCCGCCTTCTGGGCGTGTTCGCCCCAGAACCGGCGCAGCTCGGCCCGCGCGCGCAGGTAGAGATCGACGGCGCGTGGATCGGTCGGCCGGTCGCCCCCGACGGCACGCGCCGACAGCGCCGCCGCGATGCCGCGGCCGAGGTGATCGGCGGTCGTCAGGATCTCGGCCTCGCTGCAATCGTCGCGATGCGCCCAGATCTGGAAGCCATCCGCGACGCTGATCAACCGCGCGACCACGCGCAGGCCGAGCGGGATGCGGCGCAGCGAGGCAACCACGACATGATCGACCCCGAGCGTGCGGCCGAGCGCGCGAGGATCCTGCTCGGGGTGCGAGCGCACGCTGCCGGCGGGCCGGACGCGCAGGCTGCCGGCCGACGACAGGGTGTCGACGAGATCGTCGAGCAGGCCGTCGGCGAGGTAGTCGTCGCCGGGCCCGCAGGTCACCGGCAAGACGGCAACGGTGGTGTGCTCGGCGAGGGCGGTGGTCGGCGCTGCGGGCGCCACGGAGGCCACGGAGGCCACGGAGGCCACGGAGGCCACGGAGGCCAGAGACGTCTGGCTCTGGGCCGCGGGCTGCACCGGGGCCGGCGTCGTGGGCCGGACGGGGTGGGGCATCGCCTCGTCGGGCGGCGGCGGCGGGGCGAGCGGGGTGTCCGAGGTGATCGCGTCACCGACGAGGGAGGCGCTACGCGGGCGCTGCGCCGGATCGATCGCGATGCAGTGGCCGATCAGCGCGGCGAACGACGCGGGGATGTTGGGCGCCGCGAACGGCCGCGGTGGCAAGGTTGCCTGGGCGACCGCGATCGCGATCGCATGATCGCCCGACCACGGCCGCGCGCCGGTGGCGAGCTCGTAGAGCATGACGCCGAGCGAGAACACATCGGCGCGGTGATCGACCTCGTTGCCGGCGAGCTGCTCGGGCGCCATGTAGCGCGGCGTGCCGATCAACGCGCCGAGCTGGGTGACGCCGACCTCGTCACCGCTGCGGGCGATCCCGAAGTCGGTGATCACGACGCGATCGGTGCCGCGCTCGATCATGACGTTGTCGGGCTTGAGATCGCGGTGGATCACGCCGGCATCGTGGGCCGCGGCCAGCCCCGCGCACAGCTGGGCCGCCAGGCCGCGCAGCCGCGGCCACGCCATCTCGCGGCCGAGCTCGCGGGTCAGCGGCACGCCGTCGATCAGCTCCATGGTGAGGAACTTGTCGTGGCCGTGCTCGCCGATATCGAACATCCGCGCGACGTTGCGGTGCTGGATCCGCCGGGTCAGCTTGACCTCGCGGCGGAACCGCTCGATGGCCTCGTCGGACAGGCCGCCGCGCAGCATCTTGAGCGCGATCCGCTCATCGAGCGCGGTGTCGATCGCCTCGTAGACCCGGCCCATGCCGCCGGCGCCGAGCCAGCGCACGATCCGGTAGCGGCCGGCGACCGGCTCCGTGCCGCCCGGCAGGTTCGCGGCATCGGTGGTCGCCCGCGGGCTTGCGGGCTCCTCTGCAACGGTGTCGTCGTCCCCGCCGACGGGCATGCTCGGTGAGCTTACCAGCCGGAGCCGCAGCCGGCGGGAGGCCTTGCGGCTTTCGCGGCGCGCGCCGTCGAAGCTGGGCTCACGGCTGGCCTTCGCGCGCGTACAGCCGGCTGATCGGGCGGTTGTCGAGCCAGCGCGGATCGTCGTCGCGGATCCGGCCTGCGGCGAGCTCGGCGCGCAGCTCGCGCTCGCGGGCCGCGAGCTTGCCGACCTCCAGCATGAAGCGGTCGGCGCACTTCTTGTAGAGCGTCGGACGCGGCTTCTCGGCGCACAGGTCGCGGTAGTCGATCGGCGCGCCGAACACGGCGATGATCGCGCGCGCGCCGCGGGCGTCCTTGCTGAAGTTGGCCCGGACGTCGTCGAGGGCATTGTTGCCCAGGCCGTGGATGAAGGCCGGGATCACGACCGGCTGGGCGACCAGCGCCAGCTTGCCGACGCCGGGCTGGGCGGGCAGGAACGTGTAGGGGTCGGGGCCCTTGCCGCGGGTGCCTTCGGGGTGCATGCCGAGGACGTTGCCGGGCTGGCGCAGGAGCTCGACCATCCGATCGAGCGCCTCGTCGTTGAGCGCCCGGCGGTCGGACTGGCGAAAGATCGGCGGATACATCGCCCCACCTGCGATCGCCGCGTTCACCATGATGCCGAGCGGCTGGTCGTAGAAGAAGTTGCTCCGGACCGGGAAGAACAGCCGCTTCGACCAGGGCGCCGGCCCCATGTAGCAGGCGAGCAGCATCGCGTACTGGTCGAAGAAGCTCCGGTGGTTCGAAACCAGGAGGACGCCGGTGTCCGGGCGAAGCGTGAGCAGATCGTCGAGCCCTTCGACGAGGATACGGCGGGCGATCACCGCCCGGACCCAGACGTACGACACACCGCGCAACAGCTGGGTCTGCAGCCACTTGCCGCTCGGGTGTTCGTTGGCGAGCTCGCCGAAGCGCACGGCGAACCGTTCGATGCGGCTGAGGGGCACGTCTTCCGGCATCCGGGACGATCTATCACAGCTCGATGACGGCGCTTTGGGTGACGGGTCGATTGACGAAGCTCCCGCGACCCCCTATTTTTCCCGCGGTTCGCCAAGGCAACATCCCGATGTCACTTGAATTCTCCGCGGACGCGCAAAAGAAGATCGCGGCAGCGTGCGAAAGGTATCCGACCAAGCAACCGGTCGTGATGGCCGCGCTTCACCTCGCGCAGAAGGAGCACGGGCATCTCTCCGATGACGTGCTTCGCCTGGTCGCGCGGACGCTCGATCTTCCTTACGCGCACGTTTATGGCGTTGCGACGTTCTACACGATGTATCGCCGCGAGCCGGGGGGCCGCCAGACCATCCGCATGTGCACGAACATCTCGTGCATGCTGCGCGACGGGTATGCCGTCCTCGCCGCGTTCGAGGCCAAGCTGGGCCTTGCGCCCGGCGAGTCGAACGCCGAGTTCACGCTCGTCGAGGAGGAGTGCATCGCCGCGTGCGCGAACGCGCCGTGCGCCGTGGTCGGCACCGAGTACCTGCTCGACATCAAGCCCGAGCAGGTCGGCGCGCTCGTCGATCGGCTGAAGGCTCATCCCCACCCCGAGTCGGAGGTCGTGTAATGCCCGCCGAGATCGGCACGCACCTGGTCACCGCGCGGTTCGGCAACAACGACGCGCGCACGCTCGCCGGCTACGAGCGGACCGGCGGCTACGCCCAGCTCCGCAAGGCGCTCGCGATGCGGCCCGAGGATGTCACCGCCGAGGTCAAGGCCTCGAACCTGCGCGGCCGCGGCGGCGCCGGGTTCGCGACCGGCGTCAAGTGGGGCTTTGTCCCCAAGGACGCCAAGACCGTCCACCTGGTGTGCAACGCGGACGAGTCCGAGCCCGGCACCTGCAAGGATCGCGAGCTCATCTACTGGGATCCGCACCTCCTGATCGAGGGCATGATCATCTCGGCGCACGCCCTCAAGGCGGTGCACAACTACATCTACATCCGCGGCGAGATGATGCGCGAGTACGCCGTCTTGCAGAAGGCGGTGACCGAGGCCTACGCGCGCGGCTACCTCGGCAAGAACGTCCTCGGCACCGGCGTCGAGGTCCAGCTGACGGTGCACCGCGGCGCGGGCGCGTACATCTGCGGCGAGGAGACGGCGCTGCTCAACTCGCTCGAGGGCCTGCGCGGCCAGCCCCGGCTCAAGCCGCCGTTCCCGGCGATCAAGGGCCTGTTCGGCAACCCGACGATCGTCAACAACGTCGAGACCCTGATGAACGTGCCGTTCATCATCGACAAGGGCGGCGCGTGGTTCAACGCGCTCGGCATGGGCCGGTCGGGCGGCACCCGCATCGTGTGCGTGTCGGGCCACGTCAACAAGCCCGGGGTGTTCGAGCTGCCGATGGGCATCACGTTCAACCAGATGATCCACGAGGTGTGCGGCGGCGTGTGGAAGGGCCGCCGCGTCAAGGCGGTGATCCCCGGCGGCGTGTCGATGCCGCCGCTCGACGACACCGAGCTCGACGTGCCGTGCGAGTTCGATGCGCTGCAGACCGACGAGCGGATCAAGCCCGTGATGGTCCGCGAGGGCCAGCAGTTCGATCTCGGCGGCGGCCGGCCGCTCCGCACGATGGCCGGCTCGGGCGGCGTCGTCGTGATGGACGATCACACCGACATCCCCAAGGCGGTGTGGCGGATCATGAAGTTCTTCGCCCACGAGTCGTGCGGGCAGTGCACGCCGTGCCGCGAGGGCACCGGCTGGCTCGAGAAGGTCTCGCGCCGGGTCGCCGGCGGCACCGGCAAGCCGGGCGATCTCGACCTGCTCGCGAGCATCGCGCACGGCATCGCGGGCAATACGATCTGCGCGCTCGGCGACGCCGCGGCGTGGCCGATGCTCGGCTTCCTCACCAAGTTCCGCGCGGATTTCGAGGCCAAGATCGCCTCGAAGAAGGTGCAGGCCGCATGACCCGGATCCTTGTCATCATCACCGCGGTGGTGGGCCTCGCCGTGTCCGGGGTGGCGCACGCCGCGGACGGCGAGGGTCCAGCGGCCCCGGCCGCCCCTGCCCGCCAGCCTTGTCCGCCGAACATCGTGGACCAGGCGCGCGCGACGTTCGGCGCCTCGTCGATGACCTCCATCGTCTGTCACTTCATCGCCGGCCCGACGAAGATCGTCGATGGCAAGGCCATCGCGGGGACCCACGTCTCCGCCGACGTCGTGCTGGCCGATGGTCGCACCGCGATGGTCGACGTGTCCTCCGATGGGACGATCCAGGGCATCACCTACGCGCACGACGATCTCGTCGGCTCGTCGGGCAAGGGCATGGCGCTCCTGTTCTGGATGTTCGCGCTGGCCTCGGTCGTCGGCGCGCTGTTCGTGGTGACCCGCAAGAACCTGATCGCCGCCGTGATGGGCATGGTCGGCAGCTTCCTCGGCATCGCCGCGATCTACATGATGCTGTACGCCCAGTTCCTCGCCGTGGTCCAGATGCTGGTCTACGCCGGGGCGATCATGGTGCTGTTCGTGTTCGTTGTGATGATCTTGAACCGGCCCGAAGACGAGCCGGTCGCCCCGGCGGGCCGCGCCGGCCAGGTGCTCGGCGGCGTCGCGATCCTGTACCTCGTGGGGCGCCTGATCCAGGTGTTGATCCACGTCCAGCCGGCGAACCCCGCGCTCGCGATGGCCGCGCCGAGGGCGACCGCCGAAGGCCACGACTGGGGCTCGGTCAAGGCGGTCGGGACCGATCTGTTCACCGGGGGCCTGTTCCCGTTCGAGGCGATCTCGATCCTGCTCCTCGTCGCCGTGGTCGGGGCGATCGCGATCGCCCGGCCGCTGCACGCCGAGGATGACGAGCCGGCGAAGGCGCGATCGGAAGGTGTCGCATGAGCGATGTCCTGTGGAATATCGGCTACGCGCACTTCCTGGTGCTCGCCGCCGTGCTGTTCTTGGTCGGGGTCGCGGGCGTGCTCGTCCGCCGCAACGCGCTGATCATCCTGATGAGCGTCGAGCTCATGCTCAACGCCGCCAACGTCACGCTCCTGGCGTTCTCGCGCATGTGGGGCGATCTGTCCGCCCACACGTTCGCGCTCATCGTGATCGCCGTGGCCGCCGCCGAGGCGTCGGTGGGCCTGGCGATCGTCGTCGCCGTCTTCCGCGGCCGGCGCAACGTCGACGTCGACCGCCTCACCACGCTCAGGCATTAGCATGGACGCAGCAAACCTATCGCTCGGCCCACTACCGATCCTGGCGTGGATTCCCCTCCTGCCTTTGATCGGCGCCCTGATCAACCTCACGCTCGGCCGCCGGCTGTCGAAGGGGGTGGTCTCCACGGTCGCGATCGCGTCGGTCGCGGCCGCGTTCGTGCTGGCGGCGTACCTGGTGTTTGGCCCGCTGGTCCAGGAGTTCGAGGCCGGACGCGGCGGCACCGGCATCACGCAGACCATCTACACCTGGATCGAGGTCGGCTCGTTCAAGGCGCAGCTGGCGTTCCGGCTCGACACGCTGTCGGCGGTGATGATCCTGATCGTCACGTTCGTCGGCATGCTGATCCACATCTATTCGACCGGGTACATGGCGCACGATCCGCGCTACAGCGCGTTCTTCGGCTACCTGAACCTGTTCACCGGCTCGATGCTGATCCTCGTCCTGGCCGCGAACATGCCCGTGATGTTCATCGGCTGGGAGGGCGTCGGCCTGTGCTCGTTCCTCCTGATCGGGTTCTGGTTCGAGAACGACGCGTTCGCCAGCGCGGGCCGCAAGGCGTTCGTCGTCAACCGGATCGGCGACTTCGCGTTCTTGCTCGGCATGTTCCTCCTGTTCTGGGCGACCAAGGACATCGACCTCGCCAAGGGCGCGAGCCTCGACTTCGCGACCCTCAAGAACCCTGCGGTCGGTGCGGCGTACGTCAACGGCTTCTGGGGCGGGGAGCGGCTCGCCGCCGCCGCCGGGATCTTGCTGTTCATCGGCGCGTGCGGAAAGTCCGCGCAGCTGCCGCTGTTCGTGTGGCTTCCGGATGCGATGGCCGGTCCGACGCCGGTCTCCGCGCTGATCCACGCCGCGACGATGGTGACCGCCGGCGTCTACATGGTGTGCCGGCTGTCGTTCCTGTACGCGTCGTCGACGACGGCGCTGATCGTGATCGCGACGGTCGGCCTCCTGACGGCGCTCGCCGCCGCGTTCATGGCGTTCGCCCAGACCGATCTGAAGAAGGTCCTGGCGTACTCCACGGTCAGCCAGCTCGGCTTCATGTTCGTGGCCGCCGGCACCGGCAACTGGACCGCGGCGATCTTTCACCTCGGCACCCACGCGTTCTTCAAGGCATGCCTGTTCCTCGGCGCGGGCTCGGTGATGCACAGCCTCGAGCACGAAGGCTCGACGACGCCGGGCGACATCATGACCATGGGCGGGCTGCGCAAGCGGCTGCCGCTGACCCACCTCACGTTCTTGATCTCGTGCCTGGCGATCGCCGGCATCGTCCCGTTTGCCGGGTTCTTCTCCAAGGACGAGATCCTTGGCGGCGCGTTCGCCGTGCATCCGCCTGGCTGGCCGGTCTGGTACGGCAAGCTCCTGTGGGGCGGGCTCTTGACCGGTGCGCTCGGCACCGCGTTCTACATGTGGCGGCTGTACTTCCTGGTGTTCGCGGGCGAGAGTCGCTCGGCCGCTGCCAGGAAGGCGCACGAGTCGCCGCTGTCGATGACCGTGCCGCTGATCATCCTGGCGTTCTTCGCGACGTTCATCGGCTTCATCGGCCTGCCGCATGTCGAGCACCCCGAGCTCCCCGGGTTCACCCATGCGCTCGCGCACTGGCTCGAGCCGAGCGTGACGCACGAGTGGTACGCGTCGGGGCTCCCGGGCACCCAGTCGATCGCCGGTGCGGAGTCGGATGGCACGACGTTCCTCCTGATGGGCGTCGCGCTCCTGGTCGGGGGCCTGGGCATCCTGGGTGCGTGGGGGTTCTATCGCTCCGGCCCGTCGAGTTCGGTCGACAAGCTGGTCGAGGGCCCGCTCGCCGGGGTCTACGAAGCGTCGAAGCACAAGCTGTGGTTCGACGAGGTCTACGACGCGATCTTCGTGCGGCCGTTCAAGTTTCTCGCGCGCGGCCTGTTCGAGGTCGCCGACCGCTTCGTCATCGATACCGTCGCGGTCAACGGCGCCGCCTTCGTGATCGGCATCTTCGGCCGGATCTCGCGATGGTTCCAGAACGGCAACGTGCAGCGCTACCTGGTCGGCGTAGTCGTCGGCGGCGCCCTCGTGTTCTTCATGACCGACTGCCGCGACAAGGCGACGTTCACCTACAAGATCGTCGGCAACCAGCTCCAGCTGCACGCCGAGCCCGGCTCCGGCATCGAGGGGGCGAGCGCGAAGATCACCTGGGATCTCGACGGCGATGGCCAGCCGGACAAGGATGCCGCGGGCAACCTCATCGAGAAGCGCGACGTGACCGTGACCGGCTACACCGGGCCGATCACGATGTGGATCGACGATCCGGTGACCGGCAAGGAAATCAAGGTCACCAAGACGATCAGCCTTTCCGCCGGTTCGGGCGGTGCGCAGGGGGCGAAGTAGCCATGCAGAGTTCAGGTGCCTTCGTGCTTCCGCTGATCCTCGGCTTGCCGATCCTCGGCGCGATCTTCGTGATGTGCACGCCGAAGACCGAGACCGCGCTGCATCGCGGTATCGGGATGACGGTCATGGTGGTCACGTTCCTGGTGTCGCTGCTCGTGCTCAGCCCGGCCTTCTTCCACCCGCAGCAGGCCGGGTTTCAGCTGGTGTTCGACGTCGAGTGGATCCCGGGCCTGGGGGCGCACTTCAAGACCGGCGTCGACGGGATCTCGGTGTTCCTGGTCCTCTTGACGACCTTCCTCATGCCGCTCACGCTGCTCGGCACCGGCCGGGCGATCGACAAGCACGTGCGCGAGTTCATCGCGGCGTTGCTCGTGCTCGAGACCGGCATGCTCGGGGCGTTCGTCGCGCTCGATCTGTTCCTGTTCTACGTGTCGTGGGAGGTGATGCTGATCCCGATGTACCTCCTGATCGGCATCTGGGGCGGCCAGCGCCGGCTCTACGCGTCGATCAAGTTCGTGATCTACACGATGGTCGGCTCGCTCCTGATGCTGGTGGCGATCTTCTACGTGTATGTCCAGGCGGGCGCGGTGCTCGGCGCCTACACCACCGATCTCGAGCGCCTGCTCACCGTCGCGCTGCCCTACAAAGCGCAGGTCTGGTGCTTCGCCGCGTTCGCCCTGGCGTTCGCGATCAAGGTCCCCTTGTTCCCGCTCCACACGTGGTTGCCCGACGCGCACGTCGAGGCGCCGACCGCGGGCTCGGTGATCCTGGCCGGCGTGCTGCTCAAGTTCGGCATCTACGGCTTCCTGCGCTACGCGATGCCGCTGTTCCCGCACGGCGCGGCGGTGTGGGCGCCGGCGATCTCGGTGCTCGCGGTGATCGGCATCATCTACGGGGCGTTCGTCGCGTTCGCGCAGGACGACGTCAAGAAGCTGGTCGCGTACTCGTCGGTTTCCCACCTGGGGTTCTGCGCGCTCGGCGTGTTCGCGCTGACCTCGTACGGCATCTCCGGTTCGATCTTCGCGATGCTGTCGCACGGCCTCACGACGGGCGGGCTGTTCCTCGGGATCGGCGTCCTGTACGAGCGGCGCCACACGCGACGGCTCGCCGAGTATGGCGGGATCTGGAAGCAGATGCCGGTGTTCGCCGGCCTGTTCCTCATCGTCGTGATGGGCTCGGCGGGCCTGCCGGCGCTGTCGGGCTTCGTCGGCGAGTTCCTGACCATCCTGGGGACGTTCATCGCCGGTGACACCCTGCCGCAGGGCTACAGCTTCCCGATGCCACGCCTGATGGGCGCGCTGGCCGCGACCGGCGTCGTGCTCGGCGCGATCTACTTGCTCTGGATGTTCCAGAAGGTGTTCTTCGGCAAGCTCGACAAGGCCAAGAACGGCAGGCTCAAGGATCTGGATGGCCGCGAGCTCGGCACGTTCATCCCGCTCGTGATCGGCATCTTCCTGCTCGGCCTGTTTCCCCGGCCGCTCCTGGTGGTGATGGAGCCTGCGGTGCAGAAGTTCACGCAGGACTTCAAGACCCGCGTCGCCGAGTGCGACGGGCCGGCGCATACGTTCGGCTCGGGCAAGTGCGACGGGGACCAGAAGGCCCAGGCCGATATCCAGCAGAACCTCGATAACCTTGCCAGGGGAGCCGCCGGGGTGCAGCGAACGATCGGCGGCGCCGCCGGTAATGCAGGCAGTCCCGGGGGCGCCGGAGCCGCCGGGACCGCGAGGCCCACGCCATGACGTTCAATCTCGCAGATCTGGGCTACCTCGCCCCCTACCTCATCCTCGCGGTGACGGGCATGTTGCTCGTCCTCGCCGAGGCGTTCTATCGCGCCGACGATCGCACGCCGCTCGCGTCCCTCACCGCCGCGGGGGCCTTCGCCTCGGCGATCGCCTCGGTGATCGTCTATCGCCAGCTCGGGCCCAATGAAAAGATCTCGCTGCTCAGCGACATGCTGGTCGCCGATCGCAGCGGCTACGTGCTCGCGGCGCTGTTTGCCGCGACCACCGGCCTGGCGGCGCTCAGCACGCCGGCGCACCAGCGCGAGCACGACTGGCAGATCGGCGAGTACTACGGCGTGATGCTGCTGTCGGCGTCGGGCATGGTGATGCTGGCGCACGCGGCCAACCTCGTGACCGTGTTCCTCGGCATCGAGACCATGTCGGTCGGCGTCTACGTGATGTGCGCGATGCGGCGGCGCTCGCGGCGCGGCAACGAAGCCGCGATGAAGTACTTCTTGATCGGCGCGTTCGCGACGGGCTTTCTCATGTACGGCATCGCGCTGCTCTACGGCGCGGCCGGCACGACCAAGCTCGCGCAGCTCGCGGCCGGCCTGGCCCAGACCAAGAACCCGGGCCTCGTGGTCGCCGGCGGCTTCCTGCTCATCGTCGCGTTCGGCTTCAAGGTCGCGGCGGTCCCGTTCCACATGTGGGCGCCCGATGCCTACGAAGGCGCGCCGACCCCGGTCACCGGCTTCATGGCCGCCGCGGTCAAGGCCGCCGCGGTCGCCGCGATGATCCGCGTGTTCGGTACCGCGCTCGGCGGCGACGTCGTGCCGTTCGGCACGCTCGGCTGGGCCAGCCCGCTCGTCGTGATCGCGGCGCTGACGATCACGATCGGCAATATCTCGGCGGTGCGCCAGGACAACATCAAGCGCATGCTCGCCTACTCGTCGATCTCGCACGCGGGCGTGCTGCTCGTCGGGATCTGCGCGCTCGGCCTCGGCTCGCCGACCGCGAACACGAGCCTCATCTACTACCTCATCACGTACAGCGTCGCGACGATGGGCGCGTTTGCGATCGTCGCCTACGTCGGCTCGCGCGGCCGCGAGCGGCTGCTCGTCGACGACTGGGCCGGCCTGGGCGCGCAGCACCCCGCGGTCGCCCTCGCCATGACGATCCTGCTCCTGTCGTTCGGCGGCATCCCCCCGACCGGCGGGTTCTTCGGCAAGTTCTACATCTTCAAGGCGGCGATGGAGGTCTACGACGGCCAGCTCCTGTGGCTCGTGGTGATCGGCGTCATCAACTCGGCGATCAGCATCTACTACTACCTGCGGATCGTCACCGCGATGTACTTCCGCGAGGCGAACCAGCCGTTCACGCCGACGCGGTCCTCCGGCCTCATGTTCGTGATCGCCGTGTGCCCGCTCCTGGTCCTCGAGCTCGGCATCATGCCGGGCTGGTGGCTGCGGCTCGTAGGCTAAAGCGGCGAGCGGAGCGACCATGACCGCGCTGCGGGAGCTGGCGAAGGCGGCGGGGATCGATCCCGAGTATCAGGGGTGGACCGGCAAGCCGGTCGCGTCGAGCGACGAGGCGCTGGTCGCGATGCTGCGGGCGCTCGCCCCGGATCTCGGCATCGTGTTCGAGGGCCCCGATGATGCCCCGGCCGCGATCGCCGCGATCGAGCGGGCACGCTGGGCCGAGATCGTCCCGCCGGTCGTGATCGGCTGGGACGGTGAGCTCCTCGTCCCGTTCTCGGTGCCGGCCGAGCTCGATGAGCCCTGGGAGGTCGTGGTCACGACCGAAGCCGGCCGCACGGTCCGCGCGCACGGCCGGCTGTTCGAGCTGCCCGCCGAGCACCACGCGTGGCCGGGCGGCACGGTGCACTGCGTGCGGTGCGCGCGCATCTGGCTCGATCGCGAGCTGGGCTATCACACGATCCAGTGGCAGCTGGCCGGCGCGCGGGGCGAGGCCTTCGCGATCGCGGCGCCGCGGCAGGCGTTCGGCGGACCGGGGACCGGGCCGAAGCGCTGGGGCGTGTTTGCGCCGATCTATGGCCTCGCCAGCGCCGCGAGCGGGCAGGCGGGTGACCTCGGCAACCTGGGCCGGTTGTTCGCGCAGGTCGCGGGCCGCGGCGGCCGCTACGTGGCGACCCTGCCGATCCTCGCGGCCTCTCTGGACGAGCCGTGCGAGTTCTCGCCGTACGCACCGGCGAGCCGGATGTTCTGGAACGAGCTCTACCTCGATCTCGCGGCGCTTGCCGCCGAGCTCGGCGTGGCGCCGCCGGCCGCACCTCCGATCGTCGCGGGTACCCGGATCGACTACCGCGCGCACTACCACTGGCGCCGCCAGGCCCTCGATCCGATGGCCGAGCGGTTGTTCGCCACGCGCGGCGACGAGATCGATGCGTGGGCCGCCGAGGCCGGCGTCTACGACTACGCTGCCTTTCGGGCGTTCGGCGAGACCACGCAGAAGGCCTGGCGTGGCTGGCCGGCGAGGTGGCGCGACGGGGCACCCGTGGCCAGAAGCCGCGCCGACGCGATCGCCCTTGGCGCAGACGCCGCGCGCGTGACCACCCACGCCGCCGCGCAGTGGGCGATGCAGCACCAGCTCCACCAGCTCGCGGGCGGCCCGGTCAGCCTCTACCTCGATCTTCCGGTCGGCGTGAACGGCGATGCCTACGAGGTCTGGCGGCACCGCCGGCTGTTCCTGACCGACCTGTCGGCCGGCGCGCCGCCCGACGCGCTGTTCCTCGGCGGTCAGGACTGGGGCCTGCCGCCGGTCTCGCCGATCGCCCAGCGCCGCGATCGCTACCGCTACCTCATTCGCTGCGTCCGCCACCACATGCGGGTGTCCGGCATGCTGCGGATCGACCACGTGATGGGCCTGTTCCGCCTGTACTGCGTGCCCCTCGGGCGCCCCGCCACCGACGGCGTCTACCTCCGCTATCCGTCCGACGAGCTGCTCGCGGTCCTGACCCTCGAGTCGAGCCGCGCCCGCTGCGCGCTCGTCGGCGAGGACCTCGGCACCGTGCCCGACCAGGTACGGCCCGCGATGGCGCGCCACGGCCTGTTCCGGTTGCACGTCGGCCAGTGGTACCTGCCCGCCCAGCCGGGCTGTGCGCCGGCGCCGGCGCCGCCCGAGTCGGTCGCGAGCCTCAACACCCACGACACCGCGACCTTCGCCGGCTGGTGGCGGGGCGCCGACATCGACGATCGCCGCGACCTCGGCCTCATCACCGACGCGCAGGACGTCGAGGAGCGCGTCGCCCGCGATCGGGCCCGCACGGCGCTCCTGGCGTTCACCAGGCCCGAGATCAGCGACGGCGTCCTGACCGACGTCGAGCGCGCCATGATCGCCGCGACCGCGGATCTCGCGGCCGGGCCCGCCGAGGTCATGCTCGTCGCGCTCGACGATCTCGCGCTCGATCCGGTCCCGCACAACGTCCCGGGGACCACCTTCCAGCGGCCCAACTGGCAGCGACGGGTCGAGGGCTGGGCCGACGCGCTCGACGAGAGGCGCGCCTCGCCCGCGGCGGCGGCCGCGATCGCGGCGGTGGTGGCCGTCCGCCGCCCGCCGCGCTGACCGCTGATCCACGAGACGTCGCGGCGTGGCGAGGCCCCCCCTGACGGTGCGATGGCTTCGCCGGAAATGCGAAAAATTCTCTCGTTCCGGCGTAGGGGTATTCGTGACCGCCTGCTGTAAATCCTCATTTCGCGACTAGCGGTGGTTACTGGGTCTGGCGCAGCGCCGGAACGTTAATTGCAAAGCGTCTGGGCATGTACATCTCACTGCAACATGATCAAGCAACGGTCCTGCGGGAAATCTTGCAGTCCTCGCTACGTGAATTGCGGATCGAGAGCTCGCGAACGGACACCCACGATTTCCGGGACAAGCTCCACGCGCGCGAGCACCTCGTCGAATCGATCCTCGCGAAGCTCTCCGGTGACGAGCGCGCGCGGGTTGATTGAGGCAGGATGCGTACCCGGCCCGAGCGCTTGAGCGCAGTCTCGAAGTCGCGTGCTCTCCATGGCGCGAACAAGGGGATCGTGTGGGTTCCTGGAGGTCGCCGTGGTGGTAGGTACCCGAGGATTTCCGTAGGAGTGGGAGTGGCCATGGCCAAGGACAAGCAGGCGCCGCGATCGCGCGTCGTCAGTCCGCGATCGCGCATCGTCCGTAAGGACCTGTTCCGCGCGGCGGCACGGCACGCCGAGTTCGGCGCCAAGGTCCTGGAGGTCGCGCCGGTCCTGATCCTCCTGCTCGACGCCCACGGCGCGATCCAGTATGTCAATCCGTTCTTCGAGCGGCTGACCGGGTATCAGCTCGACGAGATCCGGGGCAAGGACTGGTTCGAGACCTTCGTGCCGCCGCGGGACCGAGCGCGCATGCGCGCCCTGTTCCCGCACAGTTTCGGGGACAAGTCGTTGCGCGGCAACGTGAACCCGATCGTCACCCGTGCCGGCGAGGAGCGCGACATCGAGTGGACCGAGGAGGTGCCTTGCGATCCCTCGGTGCTCGTGGTCGGCCGTGACGTGACCGAGCGCAGGGCCGCCGAGGACGCGCTCCGCGTGAGCGAACAACGCTTCGCCGAGGCGCAGCGGATCGCGGGGGTCGGGATATGGCAGCTCGATCTCGTGACGCGGGCGCGGTGGTGGTCGGACGAACTGTACCGCATCGCCGGCATTCCGATCGGGACGCCGGTGACCCAGGGGCCGTCGCCCAGCCTGATCCACCCCGACGATCGCGACTTGTTCGACAAGGCGTTCGCGGCGGCGCTGGCCGAGGGCGGGGCGGAGGTCGAATTTCGTATCGTGAGACCCGACGGCGAGGTGCGAGATGTCTACAGCCGGGCCACGACCACCTACGACGAGACCGGCAAGCCCCTCCTGATGGCGGGCACCAACCAGGACATCACCGAACGCAAGCGCACCCAGGAGGCGGCGCGACGGACGTCGGAGCTCCTGGCGACCGTCGTCGCCGGGGCGCCGATCGTGCTGTTCGCGCTCGACCGGGACGGCCGGGTCACCCTCCTGGAGGGGCGCGGGCTCGACGATCTCGGCGTCAAGCCCGGCGCGCTGGTGGGCGCAAGGGCGACCGACCTCTACGCGAAGGTGCCGAGGTTCCTCGAGGCATTCCAGCGGGCGCTCGCGGGTGAGCAGACCGTGCTGGCATCGACCGTCGGAGCCATCGAGTTCGAGGCGGTGTATACCCCGAGCGTCGATGCGCGCGGACAGATCGACGGCGTGATCGGGGTCGGCTTCGACGTGACCGAGCGCAAGCGGGCCGAGGTCGAGCTGCATGCGAGCGTCACGGCGCAGCAGCGGCTCGTCGCCGAGCTCCGCGAGAACGATCGCCGCAAGAACGACTTCATCGCGGTCCTGTCTCACGAGCTGCGCAACCCGCTGTCGGCGATCCGGAACGGGCTGGACGTGCTCGATCGCTCGGGCCCGGAAAGCGACCAGGCGCGGCGCGCCGCCGGCATCGTCGACCGCCAGGTCACGCAGCTCGCCCGCCTGGTCGACGATCTGCTCGACGTCAGCCGGATCACCCAGGACAAGATCCAGCTCCAGCGCGCGCCGCTCGATCTCGATGACCTCGTGCGTGCGGTCGTGGACGACCACCAGGCCTTGTTCGCGAGCCGCGGCCAGCGGCTCGAGGCGACCTTCGCCGGGGCGCCCGTGATCGTGCGTGGCGACGCCGCGCGGCTCACGCAGGTGGTCGGCAACCTGCTCCACAACGCGGCCAAGTTCACGGCGGCGGGTGGGCTCACGCGCGTCTCGGTCGCGTGCGACGCCGCCTCGGCCCGCGCGGTGCTGCGCGTGGTCGATACCGGCGCGGGCATCGAACCCACGATGATCGCGCGGATGTTCCAGCCGTTCGCGCAGAGCGATCGCACGCTCGCGCGAAGCATGGGTGGGCTCGGGTTGGGCCTGACGCTCGTCAAGGGGCTGGTCGAGCTGCACGGCGGCGATGTCAGCGTGCACAGCGAGGGTGAGGGGCGGGGCGCCGAGTTCGTCGTACGCTTGCCGCTCGATGGATCGGCGGATCGGCCGACCGCATCCTCGGCGGGCCCGGCGGCGGCGCGCGAGGCGCGGAGGGTCCTCGTGATCGAGGACAACGTCGACGCCGCGGAGACCCTGGCCGCGCTCCTCGAGCTCGAGGGTCACCTCGTGAAGGTCGCCCACGACGGTCCGCCTGGCATCCAGATCGCGCGCGAGCTCCGCCCCGACCTCGTGCTGTGCGACCTCGGCCTCCCCGGCATGAGCGGCTTTGAGGTCGCACGCGAGCTTCGGGCCGACGAGTCGCTGCGCTCGGTGCGGCTCGTCGCGCTCTCGGGCTACGCGGCGCCGGAGGACGTGGCCCGAGCACGCGCCTCGGGCTTCGACCAGCACCTCGCCAAGCCGGTCACCCTCGACCGCCTCCGTAACGTCCTCGCGGCCGCTCGCTACCAGCACGCCGGCTCCTCGAGCTCGTAGATCGGCCCGGCCGTGGCGGCCGGACAGGCGCGCACACGGTGACGCCGAGCAGAAACTTTCTCGACGCGCGCCGAGCAGGCGCGCCGCCTGGCGGCGGGTAACGGCGACGAGCCGCGGCGGTCGACCGGCGTGCGAGGCACCTCGTGCGGCGGTTTTTGGTTCGGGTGCCTGCGACGGGGTAGCCGTCGATCCGCGATGGGGGCGGCGTGGCGGCGTGCGCCGCGGGGTATAGTGCGAGGCCCATGGCCGCGAGAAAACCACCCGAGAGCTGGTTCTGGTCGCACGACATCAAGTCCGATCAGATCGACAGCGTGCTCATGCCGGGCATGCGGCTGGTCCGGTTGTCGAGCTACGGCACCGGCGCCGCGCGGCGGTTCGCCGCGCTCGTGTGGAAGGAGCCCGGCGCCGGGCGAACGTACGCGCTCGATCTCGACGCGGCGGCGCTCGAGGCAAGGATACGCGACACCGGCGCGCGGCCGGTCGGGATCACGGTCGATGCCGGCGCCGCGCCGCCGCGGTTCACGGTCGTGCTGGAAGCCGGTCCGGGGCCGCTGTCCAGCGTGCACGTCGATCTCGACGAGGCCGGCGTGCGCGCGCTGCTCGACGATCACCACGGTGTCGCCGACTTCGCGACCTACGTGGTCGCCGGGGTCCGCAAGTACGCCGTGATCGTCGAGGAGCGGCCGGGGCCGTCGTGGCTGTTCACCGGCGTCACCGCGCACGATCTCGATGCCAAGCTCCTGGAGCTCGGCGCGACGCTCGTGCGGCTGCGCGCCTACGCGGCGGGGGGCAAGCCGCAGTTCGCCGCCGTCGCCGAGCGATCGCGGGTCACCGGCTGGGCCTGGTACGCCGATCTCGACGCCGACGGCGTGGCGAGGAACCTCGAGGGCAACAGCGCGTATCCGTTCGATCTCGACGCCACGCGCGGCGAGCGCGGGGTTCGCTTCACCGTGGTCATGTACCGTGACCGCTGAGCCGTGGTGAAGGGGACCTGACGTGCCGGAGTTCGGACCCTACGAGACGCCCGAGGCGTTGCTGCGTGATCAGCTGTGGCGGTGCTGGCTGGGTGTCGAGTATCAGATCCGGCAGCGCTGGGCCATGGGGGCGTTGCCGCTCACCGGCGATGACGGGGCGTCGCCGGCGTGGGCACCCGAGCACGTGGCCGGGGTGTTTCGCTCGGCGCTCTGCGAGTATCGCGGCGAGCCGCTGCTCGAGGGCAACGACGCCGGGGCCAACGTCGTGCACGCTGCGTATCGCCATCACTCGATGCTGATGGAGGCGCGGATCCAGGCGACGCTCGCCGCCGGGGTCCGGCTGCCGTACCTCGAGCTCTGCGTCCGCTTCGGGCTCACGCCCGCGCAGCGGCTGACGCTCAGCTTCGCGCTGATGCCCGAGATCGATCCGAAGCTCCTGATCGCGTATCGCTACCTGAGCAGCGATCCGAGCTGCCGGAGCCTCGACGCGCGCCTGCTCGCCATGCTGGTCTACGATACGTCGGAGAGCCGCGCCGACATGTCGCGCGATCTGGCGCCGACATCGCCGCTGCTGCTGTATCGCCTGATCGAGCTGGACGAGACCGCGGGGACGTACGACTCGGTGCTGTTCCGGCGGCTGCGCCCGGCGGCGCGGCTGGTCCAGCTGCTCGCCGGGGACAATAGCCAGCTCGATCCGCAGCTGTCGGATGTCGCCGAGCTGCGCAGCGGCGCCGCCCTCGCGCTGTTCCCCGAGGCGCTGATCGCGCGGGCCGCGGCGGCGCTGTCGTCGCCCGAGGCGCTGCTGGTGCTGCAGGGCGTGCGCGGCGCGGGCAAGCGCCTGCTCCTGCAGGTGGCCGCGGCGCGGATCGGGCGCAAGCTCTTGCTCATCCAGGGCAGCGGGCTCGCGGCGATGCCGCCGGGGCAGGCACGGCCGGTGCTGCGCAGCATCCTGCGCGAGTGCCGGCTGCTCGATGCGATCCCGGTGATTCCGGATCTCGACGACGTCATCGCGCGCGGCGACGATCGCAGCGAGGTGCCGGCGTTCGTCACCCAGCTGGCCGCCGAGCACCAGGGCGCGATGGCCGTGACGCTCGGCCGCGATCGGATGCCCCGGCTCGATTTTCGGCCGCTGGTGCAGTTCGCGCTGGAGGTGCCCTCGCTGGGCGAGCGCATCACGCTGTGGCAGCACCACGTGCCGGATCTGAGCGAGCCGGATGCCGAGGCGCTGGCGTCGCGGTTCGCGGCCCCCGGGGGGGTGATCACCCTCGCCGCACGCGCTGCCCGGGCGGCACGCGCGGAGGCGGACGGTCCCCCCGACCTCCCGGCGCTCGATGTCGCGGTGCGTAATCAGCTCCACGATCGGCTGGTCCGCCTGGGACGTAAGCTGGATTCCGCTTTCGAGTTCACCGATCTCGTGGTCGATGACGAGACCCAGGCGGCGCTCCACGAGATCGTCGGCTGCCTGCGCGAGCGGCGAAAAGTCCGTGAACGCTGGGGATTTCGGGGAGCCGCCGGGGTGTCGGTGCTGTTCTCCGGCGACCCGGGAGTGGGCAAGACCATGAGCGCGACGGTCATCGCCCGGCGGCTGGGCCTCGCGATCTACGAGATCGATCTGTCGCGGGTGGTCTCGAAGTGGCTCGGCGAGACCGAGAAGAACCTGAGCGAGGTTTTCGACGCGGCCGAGCCCGGGCACGCAGTTTTGCTGTTCAACGAGGCAGATTCCTTGTTCGGGAAGCGTACGACAGAGGTCAAGTCGTCAAACGACCGGTACGCGAACATGGAGACGAACTACCTGCTGCAGCGCCTGGAGCGGTTTGGCGGCCTCGCCATCCTGACCACCAACCTGAGCGGTGCAGTGGATCCGGCGTTTCGCCGGCGCTTTGCGTACGACGTCCAGTTCACGTTCCCGGATCCCGAGATGCGCGCGGAGCTGTGGCGTCGCGCGATCCCCAGGACCGCGGAGGTCGCGAAGATCGATTTCGAGGAGCTGGGTGAGCGCTTCGAGCTGTCGGGTGGGTTCATCAAGGTGGCGGCCGAGCGCTCGGCGTTTCAGGCGGCGGCGATGGGGGAGCCCATGTCGATGAACGGCATGGTCGAGACCGTCAACCGGATGTACCGTGAACGCGGAAAACTGACCGCCGTCGGCAGGTTGGAGTAACTCCATGCAAGAACACGATCAGCAGCACAGCTCGCAGCACGACGAGGCCGTCACCGCGGCGGCGGCCCACGATCCGCAACCGGCGGTCGAGGCGCAACCCAGGGCGCAGGCGGCCCCACCCGCGGCCAGCTTTGCCGAGCTGACCGGCCAGCCGGCCGTGGCCGCCGGGGCGAAGGCCGAGGCGAAGGCCGAGGATGTGCCGCTGTCGAACGTCGACGCGATGATCGAGCAGCTCGCGCACGGCATGGTGGCCAAGGAGCTTGATTCGAAAGACGAGCACTTCCTCCAGGTCAACGGCTACAAGGCGATGCCGATCATCCGCGGCGTCCACGAGTTCGTGATGCGCACGTTCATGCCGATCCAGGCGGGCAAGCCGCCGATCGTCGCGTTCCGCGGCACGGTGCCCACGAAGGCCCAGACGGTCATCGCCGATCTCGATCCGAGCGGGATCGGCATGTATCAGTTCAACCCCAACCGCGCGCTGATCGATGGCCAGCTCGCGGCGGCGGCCCAGGCGGGGCCGGTCATCTCGTCCGGGCACAGCCTTGGCGGGGCGCTCGCGCAGATCGCCGCGGCGACCTTCCCGGATCGGGTGGAGCGCATCGTCACGTTCCAGGCGCCCGGCGTGTCCAAGGAGATGGCGAAGAAGGTCGCGGACTACAACGAGGAGCACCCTGACAAGGCGATCGAGTCATCGCACCATCGCGTCAAGGGCGATCTGGTCCCGATGGGCGGCGAGGCGCTCACGCCCGGCGTGATCCACAATCACGAGATGACCGGCGGCAGTAAACTATCCCGTAACCCGCTCGCCAAGCATACGTCGATGCCGCTCGCGGAAGAGGAGATCGCCGAGGGCCACGACGTGCCGGTCCACGGCGACGGCGCGCATGGCAGCGTCGAGACCGGCGACGTCAGCACCGAGAAGGCCAATGCCGACAAGTCGCAGATCATCGAGCACGTTCGCACCGGCGTGGGCGAGGTGGTCTTCGGCGTCGGCGGCGTGATCCACGGCATCGGGGACGTGATCCACAAGATCACGCACTAGCGCGCGCGCCGGCGCCGCCAGAGCACCGCGAGGACCAGGGCGCTCATCGCGATCGACCCGTCGGGCGTGGTCTGCGCCCGGCAGCAGCCGCCGCGCCTGCTGGTCCGCTTGCTGCGCAAGACCGTGGGCTTGCCCTCGGCGGACACGCCGTTGGGCTCCTCCGGATCGGCGGTCACCGTGCAGGCCTCGTCGAGCGTGACGATCACCGGCCGGGCCGACAGCGTGCCACCCGCCGCGACGGTCACGGCGCAGGCGTCGCCGCTGGGCGTCGCGGTGACGCTCGCCTTGCCGTCGGTCGCCGGGGCGTCGAGCACGACGTGGGTGACCGCCTTGCCCTTGGGAGCGCGATAGGTGAGCTCGTGGTTCGGCTGGTTCGGCCACACGACGACGGCGTCGCGGGTCCCCTGGATGCGCACGCCGGAGAAGCCGTCGCCGGCGATCGGGCTGTGGCTCGCCGCGGTCGCCGCGGTCCTGGCACCGGTCGCCTCGATCACGTGGATCGCGCGCGGTTCAGGGCCGGCGATCTCGACGTGATAGTCGGTCACCGGGAGCCGTGCCGCATCGCAGTTGCCGCGCGTGGTGCCCTCCTTGAAGCAGTCCTTGAGCTTGGTCCGGATGACCGACGGGGTGTGGGCGCCGCTGATCGTGACGCGCGCATCGTTGATCGTCGCCGTCGCCGTGCCCGCCTGGTCGATCGCGAGCTCCGCCGGGACGCGGAACCGCAGGTACATCTTGCGATCGTCATCTCCGGTCGTCGCGCGATCGAGGACGACCAGCGACGCATCGTGGCCATCGGCGCTCGGCAGGAGCACGAAGTCGCGGAGCGCCTCGGGGATGTCGGACTTGCGCTCCTGGAGCCGGTACGCGTCGGCGTAGTCGCAGCGCGCGGCGACCACGCCGCCCTTGGTCTTGGTGGCCCACCGCCAGGCGACGTCCTCGCCCCACGCGCCCTGGCTCGGGAGGTAGTTGGGGAGCTTGTGCTGGAACTGCTTCGACATCACGGTCGGCGCATTGCCGGTCAGGGTCGACAGCGACCCGTAGGGCGACGGATCGACGATCAGATCCGCGCTACCGCGCGACAGCACGAAGTTGCCGGCGTTGGGGCCACGGTGATCCAGGCTGTTCAGCGCGCACGAGGCGACGAACCAGATCGCGTGCTCGTCCCAGGAGGTGCGCGTGAACAGGGTCGCGGTCGCCGTCGTCTGGTACCAGGTCGGCCATCCCGTGCGCGGCGCGGGCTGCCCCGGCTCACCGACCGCCGCGAGCGCGTCGTAGAGCAGGTAGTTCGTGTCGGTCAGCTTGAGGCGCGCGATCTCACCCTTGGCCCACTTCTTGTCGTTGGGCGTCGCGTCGCCGAGCGCGATCGCGTCGAGCGTGAGGACGTTCGACGGCATGTATGCGTGCTCGTCGTCGAAGTCGCCGCCGGCCCACATCCGGTCGCTCGGCGTCAGCGCATAGATCTGCCGGCGCAACAGGCTCGTCAGCCACGGCGTGACGCCATCGACCGCGAGCCCGTGCGACCGGGCGACCCGCGCGGCCAGCGCGTACTCGGCGACCGACAGCGGCCCGTACTGCCAGCCCTCGTTCCAGTCACCACCGTCGAGGGCGCCGCCGATCGACAGCGCGGCGGCCATGTCCTTGGCCCACAACTCGTCGGCGACGAACTTCCACAGCTCCGGCCCGGACTCCTCGGCGGCCTCGCCGCCCTGCGCGATCGCGACCAGCGTCGCGCTGATCAGGAAGCCGGCCTGGTAGTTGGTGCCCGGATCGCGCGGGTGATACCCCTTCTCCTTGTACCAGCCGAGCCAGGCCGCGAAGCGCTGGCGCGCGCGCGCGCGGAGCTCGGGCGTCATGCCCGGCGCGTCGTGCAGCCAGTCATACGCGATGGCGGCGTACGGCGCGAGGTTGCGGATCGGGTAGCCGCTGTCGCGCCGGGCCGCCTGGTCGCCGCCCTTGCCGTCGCCGATCTTGTCGAGATCGTCGATCAGCGCGGTGAGGTACTTGAGAGACGAGGTCACGTACTCGCGCTTGTCGGTCGCCGCCCACGCGACGAGGCACGCCTGCAGCATCTTCGACCATTCGGAGCCCATGTAGGAGGCGCCGTCGTGGTTGTGGGTGCTGCGATCTTCGTCGCACAGCGCGATCGCGTCGTGCACCGGGCCGTGGCTATCCTTGACCTGGGCCTTCCAGGCGGCGCGCAGGTTGGCGTCGAGCAGCATCCGAGGATGCGGGCCGGACGGCTCGGGAGGGGTCGCCGAAGCGACGCTGGTCATGAGGAGGAGGGCGGCCAGAGATCGCACGCGGCGAGCGTACTGCCGGATGGCGTCGGGCGCAGAGGCACGCGCGGGCAAACGCGTTACACCCTGGCCGGAAACGATCGACGCGGCCGCTACTCCCGGCGTCGCGAGGCCGGCGATCGCGCCCGGGTCGACCGCGCCACCGCCTACCCGTCGACGTCGGCGGGCTTCTTCTCGTAGCGCTTGCGCACGTTGTGATCGAGGATCGCCTTGCGCAGGCGGATCGACTGCGGCGTGACCTCGACCAGCTCGTCGTCGTTGATGAACTCGAGCGCGTACTCGAGCGTGAGCTGGCGCGGCGGCGCGAGCACGAGCTTCTCGTCGGCCGCGGTCGTCCGGATGTTGGTGAGCTTCTTGGCCTTGCTCGGGTTCACGACGAGATCGTTGTCGCGCTGGTGGATGCCGACGATCATGCCGGAGTAGACGTGGACGTTCGGCCCGATGAACATCTGGCCGCGCTCCTGGAGGTAGAACAGGCCGTAGGCGTTGGACATGCCCTCCTCGCTGGCGACCAGGACGCCGTTCTGGCGCGTCCGGATGTCGGCGCCCTGCGGGCCGTACTCGGCGAACTGGGTGTACAGCACGCCGGTGCCGCGGGTATCGGTCATGAACTGCGAGCGGTAGCCGATCAGGCCGCGCGCGGGGATCCGGTACTCGAGGCGGACCCGGCCGGGCGCCGACGGTCGCATCTCGCGCATCACGCCGATCCGGCGGTTCAGCTCGGAGACCACCGGCCCGACATAGGCCTCGTCGAGATCGATCACGGCGTCCTCGTACGGCTCGGTGACCTTGCCATGGTCGTCGTACTGCAAGATCACCTGCGGCTGCGACACGCAGACCTCGTAGCCCTCGCGCCGCATCGTCTCGATCAGGACCGAGAGGTGGAGCTCGCCGCGGCCCGAGACCTTGAACACGCCGGCCTCGGCGGTCTCCTCGACCCGCAGGGCGACGTTGCTCTTGAGCTCGCGATCGAGGCGCTCGCGCAGGTTGCGCGACGTGACGTACTTGCCCTCCCGGCCGGCGAACGGCCCGTCGTTGACCTGGAAGTTCATCGTGATGGTCGGCGCGTCGATCTTGAGCAGCGGCAAGATCGTCGGCTCGGCGATCGAGGTGATGGTCTCGCCGACGTTCAGGTTCTGCATGCCGGTGAACGCGACGATGTCGCCGGCGAGCGCCTCGGCGAGCTCGAACCGCTTGAGGCCCTGGAAGCCGAGCACCTTCTGGACCCGGAACTCTTCTTTCTTGCCGTCGCGGTGGGCGAGCAGGACGCGATCGCCGACCTTGGCGCGCCCGCCGCGCATGCGGCCGATCGCCATGTAGCCGAGGTAGTCGTCGTAGTCGAGGGTCGCGACCTGCATGAGCAGCGGCGCGTCGAGATCGCCGACCGCGGGCGGGACTTTCTCGACGATGAGGTCGAGCATCGGCCCCAGATCCTTGGGCGCTTGCCCGAGCTCCCGGATCGCGTAGCCCTGGCGGCCGGACGCATAGATCACCGGGAAGTCGAGCTGGGCGTCGCTGGCGCCGAGCGACATGAACAGCTCGAACACCTGGTCCATCACGTCGTGCGGATCGACGCCGGGGCGATCGATCTTGTTGACGACGACGATCGGCGACAGGCCCATCTCGAACGCCTTCTGGGTCACGAACCGGGTCTGCGGCATCGCGCCCTCGTAGGCGTCGACCAGGAGCAGCACGCTGTCGACCATGCCGAGCACGCGCTCGACCTCGCCGCCGAAATCGGCGTGGCCCGGGGTATCGACGATGTTGATCCGCGTGCCCTTCCAGGTCACCGCGGTGCACTTCGAGAGGATCGTGATGCCACGCTCGCGCTCGAGGTCGTTGGAGTCCATCGCGCGCTCGGCGACGACCTCGCCGGTGCGGAAGGTGCCGGCCTGCTTGAGCAGGCCATCGACCAGGGTGGTCTTGCCGTGGTCGACGTGCGCGATGATGGCCACGTTTCGGATGCTGGGAGCGGACATAGCTACTTCCTGGGCGCCTGATCTCGCGCGGACCCATCTTGGGGCGCGGGCGCCGGCCCGACCCTCGAGCTCGCCAGGCGATGACACGCGGCGAGAGCCCGGACCTCGGGGATCAGCTCCGGCGCGGTGATGATCACCCCCAGCGCGAGATCCTTCGTGCCGGTGACGATCGCATCGCCGATCTTGATCGCGGCGTTCGCCGGCTCGGCACGGCGCAAGATCTCGCCGCGGCCATTGGCGATCGCGCCGTCGGCGGTGACGAGCAGGAGCGCGGTGCCGTACGGGTCGAACACCTCGACGCCCGCGTCCTGGGTATCGTGAATCCGGACGATCGCCGCGCCATCCTTGCGCAGCGTGGTGCCGTTGTCGGCGCTGTCACCGGACCACCGGCTGCTGCCGATCTGGGTGACCAGGGGCTCGGTGCCGATCAACAGCTCGTTGCCGTCGATCTCCGCGCGGCAGGGGTGGCCGGTGACGATGCGGGCGATCGTCGCACCGGCAGAACGCGCTTCGATCACCGGCCGCGGCGGCCGAGGTGGGTCCAGTTCGGACTTCCCCTGGCAGCCGGCGATGAGCGCCAAGGCAAGGACACGACGGAGCGACACAGACGGCGGGTTCATAACAGGATGCCGGTGGGTCGGCAACCCGCAGAACCTCTTGTCGGACGTGGTTTTTGTCTATCTAAATCATGTGATTCGCGATCGGTGCCGCGCCGTGATACGCCCGCTGCACATGGCGCTGGGGAATCTCGCGCTCGTCATCGCCCTTGCCATGCTGGCGGGGTGTGGCGGCAAGCCGACCCAACCGCCGCCTCCCGAGAAGAAGGACGCCGGGCCGGCCGACGGAGAAGCGGCCTTCGAGCTCGACGGTGCGCCGCTCGGGCTGCCGGAGCTCGCGGCGTTCGGCTGGCGCCGGCGCGGCGGTCAACCGGCGTTTCGGCTCGCCCGCAAGGCCGAGGCGGACGGCGAGTGGGCGACCGTCGTCACGACGTGCCGGCAGGCGCTCGCGGCCGATCCGGGCCACCTCGAAGCGGCCTGGCTGCTCGCCGTGGGGCTCGCCAAGCTCGGCAAGACCGACCAGGTGCTCGCGCCGCTGGCGCGCGCCGCGGCCGGCGACTTCGCCAGGTGGGGCCAGGCCTCGCTCGAGCTCCCCGCGCTTGCGGGCTTCCTCGCGACCCGGGTCGGTGAGGCGTGGCGCCGGCGGGTCGAGCAAGATCGCCAGCGCTATGTCGCGGCGGTCGCTCGCTCGGTGATCGTCAGCGCCGGCGGTGACCTGTACGCCTTCGAGGTCGAGACCGGGCGGTGGGTCAGGTTGATCCGCACGACCCCGAGCGTCCTCGGGGCGCTCGCGGTGCCGGCGGCCGGCAAGATCGCCTACGTGGCGCGCACCCAGCTGGCGGGCAAGCGCGAGCTGGCGGTCGGCGTGATCGACCTCGCGCACGGCAAGAGCTCCGGAGCGGTCGGGCTCGGCACGGCGGGGCCGATCACGATCGCCTACAGCGCGAAGCCGCCGGTCGGGTTCTGGATCGGCGCCGGCCTGCCGCGGGCGATCGCGTGGCGCCAGCTCGACGACGACTATCGCCTCCAGGCGTTGCCGGCGCGGACGCCGCGGCCGAGCGGGCCGTGGCTCGATGTCTCCGCGAAGGGCTCGGTGCGCCTGCACGCCCTGCCGCCCAACGTGACCGCCGACTGGGACGACCAGTCGCTCGCCAGCGCGATCCGGATCGGGACGTCGAACCGCGTGGTGTCGGTGGCGAGCCCGGGCCTGATCGACGGCAACACCGCGGCGTGGTCGCCCGATCGCGTGCACCTGGCGTTCGTCGCGCAGCTCGACGATCATTGCACCGCCGGCGCGGTCAACACGGCGGCGTTCGTCGCCGACGCCGCGACCGGCGGCACCCGGGAGCTCGAGCGCGCGGCGGGCGGCATCGCGCTGCAGTGGCTCACCGAGCGCAAGGTCGTGATCGCCGGCGATCACGGCGTGACGATCCGCAGCCTCGATGACGGCGTGCCGCCGATCGTGATCGAAGGCGCGACCGGCCTCATGAGCCCGCGCGAGCGGCCGCGCTGCGCGCCCGTGGAGCCCGCGGACACGCCGCCCGAGGGCGCCGGCGGCTCGCGGGACGATGTCGAGCCGGCAGAACCGGCCGTGGGTGATGAACCGGCGGACGCAGGTGTCGTCGATGCCCGCTGATCCGGTGAAGAGCTGACACGGATCGCACGGCGCGACGGGCACTTGGCCAAGGTCCGACCGCTGGCACAGCGGCTGCTCTATCTGGCCTCGTGAACAACACCCGAGAGCTCGTTGCCGCCGGTGCCGGTGGCGCAGTGGGCAGCCTCCTCGACGTCTCCGTCCTCGTCCTCATGGTCGAGCACGGCGCGCCGATCGCAGGGGCGGCGTTCTGTGGTGCAGCCGCGGGTGCGGTGATGAACTTCGCGCTCAACAAGTACTTCGCCTTCCAGGATCGCTCGCCGATCCACGGCCGGCAGCTCGCGCGCTTCGGCCTGGTGGCCGTGGCGACCGCGATGCTGATGGCGTTCGCGATGCAACTCGTCGCCGTGAAGCTCGGCGTGCCGTACTTGCTCGCCAAGCTGATCTGCGCCGCGATCGTGTTCGCGGTGTGGACCTACCCCGCGCAGCGCCGGCTCGTGTTCCGGCGCCCCGCGCATGCCGTTTGATTCAAGGAGCCAGCCATGTCGACCTCGATCCCGTTCGTGGATCTCTCGATCGTCGTGCCCGCCTATAATGAAGAGCACCGCCTGCCGCCGACGCTCGCGCGGCTCCACGCCTACCTGTCCGCCCAGCCCTTGCGCTACGAGATCGTCGTCGTGGATGACGGTTCGCGCGACGCGACCTGTGCCGTGGTGCAGGCGGCCATGGCGAGCATCCCGAACCTCCGGCTCGTGCGGCAGACCCCCAACCGCGGCAAGGGCGCCGCGGTGCGCCTCGGCATGCTCGCCGCGCGCGGCCAGATCCGCGTGATGAGCGACGCCGACGGCTCGATGTCGCCCGACCAGCTGCCGCGCCTGCTCGCGCCGATCACCGCCTGCAAAGCGGAGGTCGCGATCGGCTCGCGCTATGCCGAGGGCGCCAGGAGCAACATCGAGCAGCCGTGGTATCGCGTGCTGTGGAGCCGGATCGCCAACACGGCCGTCCAGCGCTCGCTGGTCCCCGGCGTGCGCGACACCCAGTGCGGCTTCAAGGCATTCACCGCCGAAGCGGCGCGCGATCTGTTCGCCCGCGGCCGGATCGACGGCTGGGCCTTCGATCTCGAGATCCTCGCGCTTGCCCGGCGCGCCGGCTACGCGATCGCCGAGGTCGGCGTCGAGTGGACCGACGACCGCCGCTCCCGGGTCAACCCGCTCAAGGACATGTGGAAGGTCGTCCGCGAGGCGATGACGATCCGCAAGAACCTCCGCCGCGGCGTCTACAACCAGGCCGTCCCCCGCGCGCTCCCCGCCGCCGCATAGCCGGCTTCCGCAGGATCCGATCGGGGCGTATCCAGATCTTGACGCCCTCGCGAACCCTGGCGTGCTAGGTGCGTGGCTTGTCGCTGCCGCCGCCGCCGACCGGCATGATCGTCGCCATCATCGTGGCGACGTGCTTCTCTTCACCGTCCTTGACCGCAAAGACATCGGCGGTGGTGACGACGAGGCGAGCCGACGCCTTGATGACCCGGCCACGGCCCACGAGCTTGTCACCGACGGCAGGGGCGAGCAGATGAAGCTTGTACTCGGCGGTGACGACGTCACCGACCACCGAGGCGGCGGCCCAGGCGCACGCGTTATCGGCCACGCAGCCGACGATCGCTCCGTGGGCGTAGCCATGGTGCTGCGTCAGCTCCGGCCGGATCTGCACGACGAGCTCTGCGGACCCACCCGAGCACGCGAGGATCTCCGTGCCAAGAAACGCCGTGAACGGCGACTTCTTGATGACCTCCTTCATGATCTCCAACGTGGCAACTTGACGACCCTGGATAGGTTCCATCGCTCACTCCTTTTCGGTCACTCGGAATACGAACTCAGTCCGTCTCTACAGCTCGTCTTCGCGGTATTACACGCTACACCAAGGATAGAACGAGGTCACGAGTTCCAGACCGGGATCTTGCCGTCGAGGAAGCTTTGTCTCGACAAGCGGCGCTGGACCTTTCCGCTCGTGGTCTTGGGAACGGCGCCCGCCTTCGCGAGGAAGACCGTGTGCGCCGTCACCTCATGCTCCGCGGCCACCGCTTTTCGGATGTCCCCGACGATGGCATCCACCTCGAGCTTGCCGGCATACGCCGGGTCCACCTCCTGGACGACCACCAGTTGCTCGTCGCCGGGTCCACCGATGGTGAAGGCGACGACACAGCCGGGCCGGAGCGCCGGGTGGCTCTGCTCCACCGTCTTCTCGATGTCATGAGGATAGTGGTTGCGTCCGAACAGGATGATGACGTCCTTTTGTCGGCCGGTCACATAGAGCTCGCCGGCTTCGTCCAGGAAGCCGAGATCGCCGGTGCGCAAGAACGCGGCGTCTGGCCCGTCGGACAGGCGCGCGCCGAAGGTCTCCTGGGTGTGCGCCGGAGCCTTCCAGTAGCCCTCGGCGACGTTCGGGCCGGCGACCCAGATCTCGCCGACCTCGCCGGGCGCCCGCACGCAGCGCGTCTCGGGGTCGACCACGATGATCCGCTCGCCGTCCCGCGCGCGCCCGCAACCGACGACCACCTGCGACTCGGGCGTGCCCGGGTCCACCGGGACCGCGCGGTGCTGCTGCAGCGCGTGCTTGTCGATCGTCCTGGTCACGGGAGGCGCCTGCTTCGAACCCCCGGTCACCAGGAGGCTCGCCTCCGCCAGCCCGTAGCAGGGATACCAGGTCTCGGGGCGAAATCCGTAGGGCCCGAACACCTCGACAAATCGCCGGAGCGTCTCGGGGCGGATCGGCTCCGCGCCGTTGAACGCCAGCGTCCAGCTGCTCAGATCCAGGCCCTGCAACCGCTCCGGACTGGCGGTCCGGATGCAGAGATCATAGGCGAAGTTCGGCCCGCCGCTGGTCGTTGCCCGGTAACGCGAGATCGTCTGCAGCCACGAGATCGGCTTCTTCAACAAGGTGATGGGGGAGATGAGTGCACACGACGCGCCGGCATACAGGGGCTGCAAGATGTTCCCGATGATCCCCTGATCGTGATAGTGCGGCACCCAGCCGACCACGATGGATGACGCCGTATGCTCGAAGGCGTCGCGGATCATGAGCTCGTTGGCCATCAGGTTGCCATGGCTGATCATGACGCCGCGTGGCGTCGTGGTGGAGCCAGAGGTGTACTGGAGAAAGGCCAGCGCGTCGGGCGCGGGGAGGGGCACCCGGGAGATCGGCTCTATGGGCTCGGAGTCGTCGTCCACGGCGACCAGAGGAGCCCCGAACAGCGCTTGCGTATCACCCACTTGCGCCTGGATGGCCTGGGCAGTGCGCGTGTCGGTCAGCACGAGGCGCGCCTGACAGTCGGCCACGACGCGGAGGATGTTGTGCAGTGACTGGCGACGTCCGGGCAAGGCCAACGGTACCGCGACCACGCCGGCGTACAGGCAGCCGAAGAACCCGACGATGAAATCGAGCCCCGGGGGGAACAGCAGCAAGGCACGATCCGCGGGCGCGGCGATCCTCGACACGCGAGCAGCGACGGCGCGCGCGTGCCTGTCGAGCTCTCCGTAGGTCATGGCGCGCACTTCCTCGCCATGTTCGTCGACGAACGCGTAGAGCCGGCGGTCCGGGTGCGCGGACGAACGGCGCACCAGGATGTCCACCAGCGACGAGCATGCTCGCGGGTCCAGCTCCGATGGCGTCTGATCAAGTCTTGTGGTCATGGCCGATTGACACTCCCGAAGCTCAGGCGGCTTCGAACGTGATCGGGAGCGTCTTTACCCCGCGCAGGATAAAGCTGTGGTCCAGCCACTGGATCGAATCAGCTGCCAGCCCGAGCGTACGCCACCGACGCAGGATTGCCTTGAAGGCGATTTGCGCCTCGAGTTGCGCGAGCGGCGCACCGAGGCAGTTGTGAATACCGTGCCCGAAGGCGATGTGGGTTGCACCTTGCCGCTCAATATCGAAGCGGTCCGGATCCTCGAACCGCTCGGGGTCGCGGTTGGCCGCGCCGATGCAGAGCAGCACCGCGTCGCCCCGGCGGATGAGCTGACCGTTCAGCTCGACATCCTCGGTCGCCGTGCGCTTGGTCTGTTGCAGGGGGCTCTCGTAGCGCAGCATCTCGGCCGTCGCGCTCACCACGAGGTCCGGGTCCCGGCGCAGGAGCGCCAGCTGCTCCGGGTTCGTCAACAGGGCGAGCATGCCATTGCCGATCAGGCACTTCGTCGTCTCGTGACCGGCGACGAACGTCATCACGCAGGCAAAGATGATCTCTTCATCGCTCAGGCTATCGGTACCCGACCGCGACGCGATGAAGGCGCTCACCAGGTCGTTGCCCGGCTTGCGCTTGCGCTGTTCGATGAGCTCGCGGAAGTACGCCATGTACTCCAGGAGCGTGCGGTACACGCGATCGAGGGTCCCCTTGGACATGAGCCCCGGCTCGAGGAGGTAGCGGATCCGGTGCGTCCAGTCGCTGATCGCCGGCCGGATCTCGAGCGGCAGGTTCATCATGTCCGACATGACATGTAGCGGCAGCAGATCGGCAAACTCGGCGATGAAGTCCACGGTCCTGCTGCCGCCGATCTCGCCAATCTGGTCGAGCAGCTCATCGGCGATCGCTTCGATCCGGATCGCGTGCGCGTCGATCACTTTCCCGCTGAACGGAGGACCCACGAGGCGCCGGAGCCGCGGGTGCTCGGGCTTGTCCGTGAAGACGATCGACTTCTTGCCGAGGCTCTCGATGGCAGAAATGTCGTATCCCGCCTTCTGCCCGTGCGACTTCACGAGGTCCGGGATCTGGCTCGAGCTGAACCGCAGATCGGCCATCACCGATTTGATATGAGCGTAGCGGGTCAGCACCCACATCCCCATGCTGCGGTGCATCGGCTCGGTCGCTTGCAGCCGGCGATACATGGCGTAGGGGTTCGCGCGAAACTCCGGCGTGAACGGGTTGAACCGAAACCTCGCCTCGCTCGCCCCATCCTGAGCCGGAGCGGGTGGAGCGGGCGGAGCGGCGGCTTTCTCTGGATCGGTCAAGGGCATGGTGAAACCGCCATCGTTGTCTCGCCGGGCAACCCCATGGATTCACACCACCGCGCGGGTCGCGCGGGCGAGCGGGCGCGAACGCATCGCGAGGCGGAGCAGGCAGATCTTCCCCATGCGGAAGCCCACGGCGGACAGCTTGAGGTACTGCTCGTACCGCGCAAAGACCTGGTCGCCGACCAGCTCGATCGCGGCCTTGCGGCTGGCACGAAGCCGCTTGAGCCACAGCTCGCAGGTCCTGGCGTAGTCGAGCCGATCGTTCCGCAAGGCCACGATCTCGAAGGACCCCTCCGAGGCCGCGACGATCTCGCCGAGCCGCGGTAACTCCGATTGGGGGAAGATCTCGTCCTGCATGAAGGCGCTGGCCTCGTCGGGGCGCATCGTCGCGTACGCGATCGTCTGCAGGGACAGCTGGCCTCGCCCGTCGAGCCAGGACCGACAGCGCGCAAAGAACTCCTCGTAGGCGGCGATCTTCTGCTCGGGGGTGTAGCCCGGCCGCGCGAAGTGCTCGAACGCGCCGATCGAGATGATGGCATCGTAAGGCCGCTCGGGTTTGTGATCCGCCCAGCTCTCCAGGCGGACCTCGACGCCGGGCAGGTTCATCGCCTGAACATGGCTGGCCTGGGCCTGACTGAGCGTCAGCCCGGTGGCGTGGCTGACCCCGCGTGCGGTGACGAGCTCGCGCAGCACCGAACCCCAGCCGCAACCGATGTCCAGCACCGCGCGGGCGTGATCGGCGCCCGCAGCGCGAATATGATGATCGATCTTCCGGCGCTGTGCGGCGGCCAGATCGCTGTCGTCCCCTGGGCCATCCCACAGCGCGCACGAGTAGGTCGTCGTCTCGTCGAGCCAGAGCCGGTAGAACTCGTTGCTGATATCGTAGTGATGCTGGATCGCCTCGGCCGACGCACCAGGCCGCTCAACGGTCGTCGTGGCCGTCGTCGCCGCTTCCGCTCGGGTTGATTGCTGAGGCACGGACATTGGGTGATAATCCAGAAGGCACCGTGGGGTTGGCGCGATCAGCCGGCCTGGAGCTGGGCGTGCAGGTGCTTCGAGACCGAGCGGACCGTGGGGAACTCGTAGAGGATCGAAGGCGAGAGCTCGAGGCCGAGCCATTCTTCGAGCTCGCCGATCAGGGATACGACGACAGCAGAGTTGAGCCCGTAGCGTTCGACGTCGGTCTCGAGGGAGACCTGGTCCACGGTGATGTCGAGGGATTCGGCGATGAACGTCGCGATCCGAGCCTCGATGGAAGAAACGGTGATCGACGGCTTTTCCATGGCGTGCGAAACTCCGGTGTTATTCCGATGGCGTTGTTAGCAAGGTCGCGTCGGCCGGCTGCGACTGGGCACGGATCTTGTCAGGTGTCGGCTTGTAGACGTCCCAGGCGAGCCCCATGAGCTTCAGCGACTTGATGAACCAATAGCCGGGATCCGGGTAGTACCAGTGTAGCCCGAACGAGGCCGACGCCGGAAACGCATGATGGTTATTGTGCCAGGACTCGCCGAGCGTGATCAGCGACAGCACGGCGGCGTTCCGGCTGTGCTCGCGGGTCGCAAAGCGCCGCGTGCCGACCGAGTGGAGGACCGAGTTGATCATCCAGATGATGTTGCCGAGCAGAAACATCCTCACCGCGCCACCCCACAGCGCCCCGTAGAGCACCCCGAGCCACGTGCCGTGGATCACCCCACCGATGGCCGCTGGCAGGGCGATGCCGAGCAGGACCCAGAAGGTGTAGTAGCCGTCGAGCTTGATCAGCGCCTTGTCGCGCATCAGGTCGGGCGCATAGTGGAGGATGTTCGGATATTCGTGGCGGGCCATCCAGGCGTAGTGCGAATGGATCAGGCCGCGGAGCCGGCGCCTGAACCCGGCGCCATGCAGGTTGGGCGAGTGCGGGTCGCCTGGTTTATCGCTGAACTCATGATGTCGGCGGTGAATCGCCACCCAGGAGATCACCGCGCCCTGGGCCGCCATGCACCCGAAGATGACAAAGCAGGCTCTCACCCAGCCGGCGGCCTTGAACGCCCGATGCGTGAACAGGCGGTGGAAGCCGACCGTGATCCCGCAGCCGGTGAGCAGCCACATCACGAACAGCAGCGAGAGTTCGACGCGGCCGATGGGATAGAGAAAGCACAGCCCGATGGCGACCAGCGTGCCCAGCGCGGGAAGCACGTCGAACAGGATGAAGTGCCGCAGCTGGAGCGAATGGAGATAAGGGCTGTCGATGGTCTTCTTCTTCTTGCTCGGGTCGGTCAACAGCCCATCCTCGGCACCGGGCAACACCTCTAGGCTCGTCATCGTTGGCTCATCACAAAGGCAGGAAGGAGTTCAAGGAATGGATGCAAGGATTCAATGACAAAAAACTCAATTGAGCATAGCTAAGCATCAGGGGCTGTCAAGCTGTTCGGGGGCTTCGTTGAAGGCTTCGGAGCGCGCGACTGCTCATCAGAGTGAATCTCAATCCGATCGTTGTTCTGCGAGACGGCCGGCGGTGGGGAACCTGCCCGCTCCTCGAACGCGCCTGTATCTACGGTTTGGCGGCTCGGCGACGCCAGCGGCACGACTTCTCTAAGTCATGGCACACCAAGGATTTACCAGCCTTTGCCGGCGACACTGATTGCCGATGGTGCCGCCGCGATAAGAACGATGTCCCTGATGTGCCAGATTCTGCCTACGAGGCGAAGCCCGATGGGCGGGCGGCGATGACAGTTCTTGCGAGGTACTCTGCGTGGTGGGCCTCTCGGAGATGCGCATACTCCGGACTTCCCGGTTCGCGCTGAGGCCGAAACTGAGGCACGCGCGTCGCGATGGACCTGGCATGCTCGGTCACAGGCCGGGTCGTGATCCGCGCATGGCTGCGCTGGGGGATGTGGGCGGGTACTACGACAGCACGACGTCCAGGGCGCCGCGGCTCGACGGGCGGGCGAGCATCGCCGCGTACCAGCGGTCGAGGTGCGGGCGTGGGGGGCGCGGTTGCGGCAGGTTCAGCCAGCGGTGGACCTCGCAGGCGAGCGGGAGGTCGGCCATCGTGAGGCGGTCGCCGGTCAGGAACGGCTGGCGCGACAGGTGCTGATCGAGCAGCGCCAGCAGCGGCTCGGTCGCCGCGACGGACTGCGCGATGACGTCTGGATCGCGGCGGTCGGCCGGGGTGCGGATCCACTGCATGAAGGCGGGGCGGCCGGCCGGGTTCAGCGTGGTCTGCTGCCAGTCCATCCAGCGCTCGGCGTCGAACCGCGCGGGCAGCGCGAGCGGGTAGAGCGTGTCGGGGGCGTGGCGCGCGCACAGGTAGCGCACGATCACGTTCGACTCCCAGAGCTGGACCTGGTCGTCCTCGACGACGGGCACGAGCGCGTTGGGGTTCTTGGCGAGATAGTCGGGCGTCCGGACGATGCCGAAGCTGCCGCCCGCGTCGACGCGCTCGAACGGCAGGCCGAGCTCCTGGGCCGTGAGCACGACCTTGCGTACGTTGATCGATGACAGACGTCCCCAGATCTTGAGCATGATGGCGCGACCTCCAGCGGGTCGCCGCAGGGTAGCCGAGCTCGGCCACGATAGGCGCGCCCGGCGTCTACCGTTGTTGACACGGCCGCGAGCGGGCTGTAGGTATGAGCCGCCCGTTCGACGGAGAGGTCGAGGTGACCGCTGGTGGCGGTGCGCAAGTGCCGTCGCGAGAGGAAAGTCCGAGCTTCACAGGGCAGGGTGCTGGTTAACGGCCAGTCGAGGTGACTCGCAGGACAGTGCAACAGAAAGCAGACCGCCCATCGCAAGATGGGTAAGGGTGAAACGGTGCGGTAAGAGCGCACCGCCTCTCCGGTGACGGAGAGGGCACGGTAAACCCCACCCGAAGCAAGACCAGACAGGAGTCGCGTGGCCCGCGCGATGACTCCGGGTTGGTTGCTCGAGCCCGCCGGTAACGACGGGCCTAGAGGAATGGTCGCCACACACAGAACTCGGCTTACGGACCTCTCCGCCGGGCGGGCACCTTGTGTAGCTGTGTGTGCATCGGCGCGGGCGTGGCGCCGGACGGGTGATCGCGGGTGGTCGCGCCCGCCATCGCGGTGGGAACGCGTGGTACCGTGGAGGAACGGGACCATGGACCAGCGTTCGCCGGTGCACGAGATCGTGAACGCGCTGTGGCGCGCCCTGCATGACCTCGGCTCGACGGCCACGACCGAGGAGATCGAGCGCTGGGGGTTCTCGATCCACGCGGCGCTGTCGGCGGCCGGGCGCGAGTTTCACAACCACGACCACGTGATCGATCTCGTCGCCGAGGGCGACCCGCTCGAGGTGATCGCCGCGCTGTACCACGACGCGGTCTATATCCAGGTCGATCAGGGGCCGCCGCACTCGATGCGCGGCGAGCTGTCTCCCGTGCTCGCGCCGGGCGCCGACGGCTGGCACGTGTTGCCGGCGGCCGCGGGGCCGGGCATCGGCGATGTCCTGCACGTGTTCGGGCGCGGCGTCGGGGATGTCGTCACGCCGGTGACCGGGCTCAACGAGTTCGCCTCGGCGCTGGTCGCGGTGAGCCAGCTCGGACGGGCGCTGTCGCGCGAGCACCGGATCGCGATCGCCGCGTGCATCGAGCAGACGATCCCGTTTCGCACCGATCCGGTCTCCGAGCTGCATCGCCGGCTCGCGGAGCTCGGGCTCGCCGGCGATGTGCTCGAGGAGACGATCTGCCGGGCGGTGCGGGTCGGCAACCGCGACGTCGAGAACTTCTCCGAGAACGACCCCGCGCGGTTCCTCGACAACACGTGGAAGCTCCTGCCCGAGAGCAACCCCGCGCTGCACTCGCCGATGGTCTACACGATCCGGGACTACCGGATCGCGCTGCTCAAGATGGAGACCTTCCTCGCGTGGCTGCCCGCCGAGCGGGTGTTCCACAGCTGGAACGAGGAGCCCCGGCACGAGATCCACGCCCGCCGCGTCGCGCGCACCACCGGCAACCTCGAGCTCGCCGTGCGCTACCTGCGCGCCAAGCTGTACTCGATAAGCCTCGTCGAGGCGATCGCCGAGCTCACCGGCGGCGACGTCCCCGTCGATTACTTCATGGGCGGGCTCAAGTCGGCGCGCCACCACGAGATGCGGAAGATCGAGCAGTTCTTGCCGACGCTGTCGCACGCCCGCGATCTCGATCCGCCGCTGCATCGCTTGCTCGCCGAGGGCCGCGGCTCGGAGTCGAGCTTCGACACCGGTCCGTCCCCGCTCGGCGCGTTCCTGCACGCGACGGTCGGCGAGCACGAGGTCATGAAGGGCGTCGAGGCGGCGAAGAAGTGGTGGGCGGGCGCCGGCGATCCGGCGAGCTTCCTCGCCAGCCAGCCCAAGCTTCCGGTCGCCGCGATCGCCCGCGCGGCCGGCAACATCATCGATACCCGCCGTGATCGCCTGTTCGCGCTCGCGGAGCGCCTGGAGCGCTGACGGCCTAAGGCTTGGCCGGCTCGGGCGCGTCGTCGGGTTTGGCGGCGTCGCTCTGCTCGAGCAGCTCCTTGCGATAGACCAGGCGGCCGCATCGCGGACACGTCTGGATGCTCTCCATCCGCGCGAGGATGTTGTTGAGCTGCGGGGGCAGCGCCATGTGGCAGCCCTGGCAGACGCCCTTGATCACCGGGGCCACGGCGTAGCCGCGCTTGGCCGCCAGCGTGTCGTAGATCTTGAGCCACTGGGCCTCGACCTGCGCGCGCGCGGCGTCGCGGGCCGCGGTCGCCTCGGCCAGCTGCGCCTTGAGGCTGTCGAGCTGGTCGGCCATCGCGGCCTCGCTGTTGTCGAGCTCGGTGCGCAGCGCCTCGACGTCCTTGTCGCGGGACTCGAGCTGCGTCGTCGACTGGGCCGCCGCTTCGTTGACCTTCTTGAGCTCGACCTCGCGGTCGCTGATCATCTTGCGCTTGTTCTCGACCTCGCGGCTCGACGCGTTGAATTCCTTGGTGTTCTTCGAGGCCTGGAACTTGTTCTGCGCGAGCTTCAGCGCCTCGCGCTCGCGATCGATGAGCTCTTGCTGGGACTTGCGCCAGCTGTTGGTCTCGTTCAGCTTGCTGCGCTCCCCATCGAGCATGCCCTGGAGCTTGGCGAGATCGCGACGCAGCGGATCGAGCCTGGCGGGGAGCTGGGTCGCCGCGGTCGCAAGCTCCCGGACCTTGACGTCCGACTGCTGGAGCTGGAGGAGGAGAACGAGCTGTTCGCGCACTTCGTTACCTTTCGCCGGCAAGCTTCACATCGCCCCACTCGGGGCCTCGGGACCATTCATCTTTCAGTGGGCCCACCTGGGCTTGAACCAGGGACCAACCGGTTATGAGCCGGCCGCTCTAACCGACTGAGCTATGGGCCCGCTCCGAGGGTGCCACTTGTAGTGGGACACCGCACGGATCGCAGCGGCACACTATCAGGTCCGGAAAAATCGACAACACCCCGCGCACGATCACACGCCGCGGTGAGCGGGTCCGGCGGTATACTTCGTACGATGAGCGTTGGTAATGTCGCGCGGGTCATCGCAGTCCTGGCTGCCTGTGCGGCGGCCGCCGGCTCTGCCACCTCCACCTCCAGCTCCAGTCAGAACCAGCCGGTCGCCGGTCAGGGGAGCCCGGGAGGGCCCGGGGGCGGCGCAGACCAGGGTGGACCGCCACCACCGCAGCAGATGGAGCCCAACGCGGCCCTCGGCTTGTGGCGGTCGACGTTCGGCGCGGTGAAGATCGAGGCCGACGAGAGCCATGGCGGGCTTGCCGCCGGCAACGTCCAGGGCATCTGGATGTACCAGCGTCAGAACCAGGAGGTCATCGGATACTTCGCCGGCAACCTGCGCGGCAACGTCCTCTCGTTTCGCTGGCAGGAGCCGAACGATCCGCCGCTGACCGGGGAGGGCTACCTGGTGTTCGACGTCCATGGCCGGCAGTACGCGGGCCGCTGGTGGAGCGACCGCCGCGATCGCGTGGGCGACTGGAACGGCTGGCGGCAGCCCAGCGCGCAGGGGGCACCCGCGTCCGAGCGTGACCCCGGCGATCCGAACGACGGCCAGGGCAATGGATACGCCCAGCCGGTTCGCCGGCAGCCCTACCAGCGGCCGCAGTCCTACCAGCCACCGCCCTCGCAGTCGCAGCCCGCGCCGCGCCCATTTTACAACTAGCCGGCAACTAGCGCGGGCGAGGTTCGAGCCGGGCGAGGTCGAGCTCGCCGTCGAACACATGAAGCGCCGGCCCCTTCATCGCCACGCCGGTGAGCCCTGCGTGGACGGTGATCTCGAGGGCGCCACCGGGAAGGTTCACGCGCACGGGCGTCGCCTCGTCGGCACGGCCGGTCACCACCGCGGCAACCGTCGTGGCGCACGCACCGGTGCCGCACGCCAGGGTGATGCCGCACCCGCGCTCCCACACGACGAGGTCGATCTCGCGGCGGCTCTTCACGTGGGCGAACTCGGCGTTCGTGCGGTTGGGGAACCAGGCGTGATGCTCGACCTGGGGACCGGCGGTCCCGGCGAGCCGGAACGCTTCCTCGCGCGAGCCGACGAACGTGATCGCGTGCGGGTTGCCCATCGAGACACACGTGATCGCGCGCGATTCCCCCGCGATGGTGAGCGCCTGCTCGATGCAGCGCTCGCCGGCCGGGCCGGTCATCGGCAGCTCGCCGCGCAGGAGGCGTGGGGTGCCCATCGCGACGGTGACGGATCGGACGACGCTGCCTTCGGCCTCGAGCGCGCAGGTCAGGAGGCCGGCCCCGGTCTCGATCGTGATCTCGGGCTTGCGCAGGCCGCCGCGCTCGTAGAGCTCCTTGGCGACGCAGCGGATCCCGTTGCCGCACATCTCGGCCTCGCTGCCGTCGCTGTTGAGCACGCGCATCCGGGCATCGGCCGTGGCGGACGGCAGCACCGCGAGCACGCCATCGCCCCCCACCCCGAACTGCCGATCGCACAGCGCGATCACGTTGTGAGAAGCCTGGACGGCCGCCGCGTCGGCCGCGGGGACGTTGCGTAGATCGACGACCAGGAAGTCGTTCCCCAGCCCGTGATACTTGGCGAACCGCATGGGAAGAACCTAGCAGATCCGTCGCGCACGCGACCACGCTGATTGATCGGCGATCGTCCGGCGATCGTCCGGCGATCGTCGACGGCTACGGCGCGCGGTCGCTGCGGTCGTTCGGGTGCGGGGCGGCCTTCGCACCGTCGGCCGGCTTGGGATTCACCGGAGCAGCAGTGCCCTTGTCGGCGGGCTTGGTGTCGGCGGGCTTGGTATCGGCGGGCTTGGTATCGGCGGGCTTGGTATCGGCGGGCTTCTGGTCCTGGGTGGCCGGCGTGCCCATGGTCGCGGGCGCGGTGGCCGAGCCAGCAGTGGGGCTGTTCGCGGCGGGGGGCGTGGCCGTGGCCGAGCCGCCGGCCGAGCCGGACGCCGAGCCAGCCGCGCTACCGTTCTGATCGTTCTGATCGATCGGCGTCAACGGGACCATCTCCGAGGCCGAGCCGTTCGCGCTGCCGGATCCCGCCGATCCCATCGAGGGCGCGCCGCTTCCGGCCGCTTCGAGCGCCTTCTTCTTCGCGGCTTCCTTCTCGGCGGCGAGCTGGGCTTGCTTCTCGCCGAACCGCTCGAGCGGATCGGCCGCGTTGTGGCTGGACAGGAAGGCCAGGAGCATCGACGTGACCATGAAGATGGTGCTGGCCGCCGCCGTGAGGCGCCGGAGGAACGACGATGCGCCCGAGCCGCCGAACACGGTCGCGGCATTGCCACCGCCGAACGCCGCGCCCATGCCGCCGCCCTTGCCGCTCTGCAGGAGCACCGTGAGCATCAAGAACAAGCACACGATGATGTGCAGGATGGTGATCAGCGTCGACATGCGGTCCTTGCTTCTAGCCCAACCCTGAGGTCCGTGCAACCCCTAGCTCGGCCGCGCCGCCTTGACGATCGCAATAAAATCAGCTGCTTCAAGCGATGCACCGCCGACAAGCGCGCCATCGATATCGGGCTCGGCCATGAGCGCCAAGGCGTTGCTCGGCTTGACCGAGCCGCCGTACTGGATCCGGATCGTATCGGCGACGCCGGCGCCGAGCCGCTCGGCCAGCCGCTTGCGGATGTGGGCGTGAACCTCCTGGGCCTGCGCGGGGGAGGCCGTGCGGCCGGTGCCGATCGCCCAGACCGGCTCGTAGGCGATCACGAGCTTGTCCGCGCTGGTCGCCGCGATGCCGGCCAGCGCGCCGGTGAGCTGGTCATCGACGACCGCGAGCGTCCGGCCGCCGTCGCGCTCGGCGAGCGATTCACCGACGCAGAGGATCGCGCCGAGGCCGGCGGCGAGCACGGCGCGGGCCTTCTTGCCGACGCCCTCGCTGGTGTCGCCGAAGAATTGCCGGCGCTCGCTGTGGCCGACGATCACCCACGCCGCGCCGGCGTCACCCGCGAGCGGCGCCGAGACCTCGCCGGTCCACGCCCCGGCGGGCTCCCAGTGGCAGTTCTGGGCGCACGTCACGATCGGCGAGCCCTCGAGGCGCTTGGCGACCGCGTGGAGCGCGGTGAACACCGGCGCCACGCCGACGGCGACGCCCTTGACCGCGCCGAGCTGGTTCTTGAGCTCGGTCACCAGGGCGAGCGATTCGGCGATCGTCTTGTGGAGCTTCCAGTTGCCGACCACGAAGGGGGTGCGCATGGACGAGGTAGTACCAGCACGGCAGCGCAGGAGGCCAGCCTCAGGTACCCCAGGTCACCCGGTATTCGCATCGCCGGGCGCCGGCGAACGCGCAGGCGGGGTGCGTCACGGCGACGGCGCTTGCGCCGGTCAGCTCGACGACGCGCTCGAGCTCCGCCGCGACCAGCGCGCACACGTCGAGCGATCCGGCGTAGCCGTGCAGCACGAGGCCGGCGCTGCCGAGCCCCTGGGTGACGTCGAGCTCGCCCCAGTCGTGGTAGCGCGCCCAGAACGCCGGCAGCGCGGTCATGATGGCCTCGGCCGACAGCCCCGCAGGGTCGGCGCCGAACAACCGCGTGAAGGTCGCGCTCATCGTGCCACGGCCGACCTTGCGCGGCACGAGCTGACCGGGCACGTGGCTGCGCGCGAGCTCGAACGCGGTGACGAGGTCGGCGAGCGGGACCCACCCGAGCGGCGCCAGGGTGGTCGACAGCACCCCGGCCAGCCCGGGGGACTCGCGAACGAGCTGGGCGAGCCCGGCTTCGCCCAGGTAGTGCTGGAGCAGCCGCGACAGCACGCGGAGGTGCGCGGCGCGCACGTGGCCGATGGCCACGCGGGTGTTCACGGCCTTGCGTAGCTCGACGCTGTCGATCCCCTCGGTCGGCCCGAGCAGCACCTCCGCCGCGCTGATCGGATCCTCGATCGAGTCCTCGATCGAGCGCGTGACCTGCACCTGGTGGAGGGGCAGGCGATCGAGCGCGCGGGCGAGCGCGATCGCGAACGTCGAGGCCGACGCCCAGCGCTTCTTGGCCATCGGCGAGAGCGCCTTGGTGAGCACCGCGTCGACCGCCTCGGACAGGGACGGCCGCAGCTCCGACGGCGGCGCCAGCGGCTCGCCGAGCTGGCGCTGCACGACCTCCGACGCGGATCCCGAGCCGAACGGCGGCCGGCCGGTCAGGATGCAATAGACCGTCGCCGCGAGCCCGTAGACGTCGGTCGTCGGCGCGTCGGCATCATCGAGGAACGACTCGGGCGCGGCGAACCCCGGCGTGCCGGCGGCGTCGCGCGGACCACCCGCCTTGACCGCGACGCCGACGTCGACGAGCACGGCGCGATCGCGCTCGCGATCGAGCAGGACGTTCGCGGGCTTGACGTCGCGATGGATCACGCCGACCTGGTGCATCGCGTCGAGCGCATCGCCGATCTCGAGCGCGATCTGCGCGGCGGCGGCGGTGGGAAACCACTCGCTACGCTGGATCGTCGCGCGCACGACCTCCGCCAGCGACTGGCCCTCGACGAGCTCCATCACGAAGTACACCTCGCCGGCGTGCTCGCCCAGGGCGTAGACCTGGACCAGGTTCGGGTGGTGCAGCGACGCGAGCAGGCCCGCCTCGGCGCGGAACCGCGAGACCAGCTCGCGATCGGACGCCAGATCGGAGTGCAGGACCTTGATCGCGACCGGGCGGCCGAGCCCGAGATCCTCGCCGCGATACACCACGCCCATCGCGCCGCGTGACAGCTCGTGGATCACACGATAGGTGCCCCCGACGATCGTCCCGATCGTCAGCCCGCGGGCCTCGGGGGCGGACAGGTCCTCGGTGACCCGCGCGCTGCGCGGGATCGCGCTGGTCAGCGGGCCGGCCGCGATCGCCGCGGGTCCATGCTCCCCGCCGGGGGCGACCCGGCGCTGGCCTGCCAGGTGCGGCAGCTCCCGGGTGAAGCGCTGCGCGAGCGCGGCGAGATCGGCGCGCTCGGCCGCCGAGAACCGGCGCGCGGCGTCCGCGACGATCGCGACGAGCCCGGTGACCTCGCCCGGCGACGCGGTGAGCTCCGCGGCGATCACCGAGCGCGGGTCCTTGCCGCTCGTGATCACCGTGCCCGCCGCGGCCATCGCCACCCGCGCCGCGCCGGCGATCTCGGCGTGATAGCCCTCGGTGGGGGCGGGCCGCGCGGCGGTCGGCAGCAGCTGGCTGCGGGCATTCCACCACACGACGCAATCGCTCGCGCCGAACCGGGCGGCGATGCCGAGCAAGGCCTCCGCCGCGCGATCGGCGAGCTCGACCAGCGACGTCGCGACCAGGCCACGTGCGCGCGCGAGCTCGTGCTCGGGTTCGGAGCGCGTCGCGGAGACGTCGACGATCGCGGCGAGCGCCTCGGCCGAGACCGGCAGGAACAGCACCCCGGCGGACTCTGCCTGCGCCGCCGCGGCCGCGAGCCGCGCGGAGCTCGCCGCATCTCCGACGATCCACCGCGGGGGGCCGTCGGACGGCCCCAGCGCGCCGCCTTCGGGCGGCACGACGAGGATCGCGGCGTACGCGGCGTCCGGCGCGTCCGGCTCGATCACATGCAGCGAGATCCCCGCTGCGGCGGCGGTCAGCCGGAGCTCGACGATCAGGTGACCCGACGGGTCGACGATCGCCAGCTGCTTGTCCGCCATCACCGCACCATGAGGCAAAAGCTCAGCCCTTGAGCGCGGCGATCCCGGGGAGCTCGAGGCCTTGCACGAACTCGAGCGACGCGCCGCCGCCGGTCGAGACGTGCGAGACCTTGTCGGCGAGGCCGGCCTTGGCGATCGCGGCCGCCGAGTCGCCACCGCCGACGACGGTCAGCGCGAGCTTGTTGTCGGCGAGCGCGCGGGCGACGGCGACCGTCCCCGCGGCGAACGCCGGCTTCTCGAACACGCCCATCGGGCCGTTCCAGAACATCGTGCGCGCGGCGCCGAGCACCTTGCGATAGTTCTCGATGGTCTGCGGCCCGATATCGAGCGCCATCGCCTCGGCGGGGATGGCGTCGACCGAGACCGGCGTGGCGCCTTCGGCGTCGAGGCCGGTCGCCACGATGACGTCGGTCGGCAGGTGCACGAGCACCCGGTGCTCGACCGCCTTGCGCAGGAAGTTGCGCGCGATCGGCAGCTTGTCGCGTTCGACCTTGCTCTTGCCGAGCGACTTGCCCTGGGCCTCGAGGAACGTGTTGGCCATCGCGCCGCCGATCACGATCGCGTTGACCCGCTCGATCAAGGCGTCGAGCACCTCGATCTTGTCGGATACCTTCGCGCCGCCGAGCACGGCGACGTACGGTCGATCGACCTCGCCGAGCAGGCGGGACAGGAAGTCGATCTCCCTGGCCATCACGAAGCCCGCGCCCTTCTCGGCGACGAACTTCACCATGCCGGCGGTCGAGGCGTGCGCGCGATGCGCGGTGCCGAACGCGTCGTTGACGTAGACGTCGCAATACGACGCGAGCGTGCGCGCGAACTGCTCCTCGTTGGCCTCCTCGCCGGGGTTGAACCGCAGGTTCTCGAGCATCGCGATCTGGCCGTCGCGCAGATCGCTCACGACCTTGCGCGCGCCGTCACCGACCGGCTCGTCGGCGAGCGTGACGTCCTGCGCGAGCAGCTCGGCGAGGCGCTGCGCGACGGGTTCGAGCGAGAACTCGGGCAAGACCCGGCCGTCGGGGCGGCCCAGGTGCGAGCCGAGCACGATCCGCGCGCCGCGCGCGATGAGGTGGCGCAAGGTCGGCAACGTCGCGACGATCCGCGCGTCGTCGGCGACCGTGCGTGCGCCGGCGGTGTCGCCCTTGGCCCCCTTGGCGAGCGGCACGTTGAAGTCGACGCGGACGAACACGCGCTTGCCCTCGACCGCGAGCGCCTCGACCGACTTGATGCCCGCCGGCAGGGTCATCGCTTCTCCGCGACGAACTTCGCGAGGTCGAACAGGCGCTGCGAGTAGCCCATCTCGTTGTCGTACCAGGCCATCACCTTGACCAGGTCGCCGGTGGCGGTGGTCAGCGGTGCATCGACCGTCGCCGAGTGGAGATCGCCGTTGTAGTCGCACGACACCAGCGGCTCGTCGGCGACGGCGAGGATGCCCTTGAGCGCCCCGGCCGCCGCGGCGCGGAACGCGTCGTTGACCACCTGGACGGTCGCCGGGCGCTCGAGCCGCGCGGTCAGATCGACCAGCGAGACGTTGGGGGTCGGGACCCGGATCGCCATGCCGTCGAGCTTGCCGGCCATCGCGGGCAGCACCTCCTGGAGCGCCTTCGCCGCGCCGGTCGTAGTCGGGATCATCGACAGCGCGGCGGCGCGGGCGCGCCGCAGGTCCTTGTGCGGCAGATCGAGGATCTGCTGATCGTTGGTGTACGAGTGGATCGTCGTCATCAGGCCCGACACGATGCCGAACGCCTCGTGCAGCACCTTGGCGACGGGGGCGAGGCAGTTGGTCGTGCACGACGCGTTCGAGATGATGTGATGCTCGGCGGGCTTGTACATGTCGAGGTTGATGCCCATGCACAGCGTGACGTCGGGGCCCTTGGCCGGCGCCGAGATCAGCACCTTCCTGGCGCCCCCGTGGAGGTGCTTGCCGGCGCTGGCCTTGTCGACGAACCTGCCGGTCGCTTCGATCACGATGTCGACACCCGCGTCCTTCCACTTGATCGCCGCGGGATCCTTCTCGGCGCTGATCTTCACGGTGTCGCCGGCGACCACCAGCGCGCCGTCCTTGATCTCGACCGTGCCCGGAAACTTGCCGTGGACCGAGTCGTGGCGCAGGAGGTGCGCGAGCGTCCCGACGTCGGTCAGGTCATTGATGAGGACGAGGTCGAATGCCTCCGGCTTGTGGGCGAGGCAGCGAACGAAGCCGCGACCGATCCGACCGAATCCATTGATACCGATGCGAACCTTCGACATGGCGCGCACCCTAGCACGTCTACCCGATTGGCGAGGTTCGCCGGACGGCTCCGAGTGGCCAGGTTACAGGCATGCTGCGAACATGCGATTCCTGCGGTGCGGTGAACCGGATCCCCGCCGCCCGGCTCGCGTCCACCGGCCGTTGCGGCCGCTGCAAGGGCGCGCTCGGCCCGAGCGCTACGCCGATCGATGTGGCCGATATCGCGACCTTCGACCAGATCGTTCGTGAGGCGGCCGTACCGGTGCTCGTGGACTTCTGGGCCGCGTGGTGCGGTCCGTGCCGCATGGTTGCTCCCGAGGTCGCGCAGGCGGCCGCGGCCGCGGCCGGACGTGCCGTCGTCCTCAAGGTCGACACCGAGCGTTTGCCTGATCTCGCCGCGCGCTACGGCGTGCAGGGCATCCCGAACTTCGTCGTGTTCGACCGTGGCAAGCTGGTGGCCCAGCGCGCCGGGGCGATGCGCCAGGCCGATCTCTTGCGGCTGGTGGACGGCGCCCGCGTCACCTGAGCCAACGCGGGCCTCGCCGCGGGCCCTTTACTTCGAGGCTCCTTGCGGTGTGCCACGCTGGTCGCCCCGGTGGAACGTGCTCAGCACGGCGTCGCTGCCTGAGGTCAGGATCGCGCGCCCTCGGCCCCTTCCTGCCCTTCGTGGACACGAGGCAAGGTGCTGAGCATCGCCCTCCCAAGGGACTCGAAGCTCACGCGGGCCGCGCGCGCGATCGTGCAGGGCGCCCGCTCGTGAGCCACCGCTCTTTGGTGAGCGCAACAACTGGCGATGGCCTTTGAGGTCTGCTATCGGCGGACGCGATGGGTCAGCTGGAGCTGTTCGCGCAGCGAACGTTTGCCGAAGAGACGGAGCGCACGACGGGCGGCGCGGTCGGGTGGCAAGATCCGCCCGAGATCCGACTCGAAAAGGTGACAGCCGATGGCTTCCTCGTCATCCGCCGGCCGCAGCTCCTGGCGCATCTACCCGCGCCGTGGCCCGAGGCGCGGCCCCATGGCGAGGTGATGATCGAGCTCAAGCTCGCCGGCAACCACCTTGATCGGAAGGCGGTCGCGCGCGCCCTGCTCCGGCGGCAGGCCCGGGAGGTCCAGCGGCTCGAGGAAGAGGACGCGTCATGGAGAGGTCATGAGCCGCTCTGGCTCATCGCCCCACACCTGCCCGAGTGGCTGGACGAGGTGTACGCGCCCGCGCGCGGCCCGACGGGCTGCTACTGGGTCGAACCGCAATTTCAGAGATTTCTGTGGATCGCGGCGAACGAGCTCCCCCTCGTCGACGAGCTGATCCCATTCCTGCTCGCCCGATCCGGTCAAGCGCTGGATGAGTTCTGCCGATGGGTGGCGCCGCGCCGGCCACTCGAGTGGGTGCTGGGCATGCTAGACTACCTGCCGATGTCGATGCCGACACATGAGGAGCTGCTCTGGAGGCTTGGTCCGGTCGAGGATCCCCAGATCGAGGCCCGGCGCCAGCGTCTTCTCGACTTCCTCCTGGAAACCAGCCCCCAGAAGAAGCTGCTGCTGCGGCGGGAAGGGCAGCAGGAAGGTCGACTCACCGCGACACGCGCCTCCCTGCGCCGAGTGCTCGCGGGCCGGCAGCTCACGCTGAGCAAGGACGACGACGCGCGCATCGACGCGTGCACCGACCTCCCGACCTTGGAGCGCTGGCTTGACCGAGCCATCACCGCGAACAGCGTCTCGAACGTGCTGCGGTAGCCGCCCCCGAGCGTACTCACGTCGGCGACGATCACGCCGACGCATGAAGGAAGAGCGGCGAGAAGCGCTGCCAGCGCTGGATCAAGCTGCACGCGCATGTCGGCACGGCGACCCACACGATCGCCTCCGTCGAGTCGACCCGAGAGCACGGTAGGCGATGCGCCGATGCTGGAGCCGCTCCTCAAGTCGTCCGTCGAGCCCGGGTTCGCCATCAAGGAGCTCTCGGCCGACAAGGCGTACCTTTCCAACGAGATTTGACGGCCGTCGATCGACGCCCCGAGGAAGCGCGCCACGGGGCGCCAAGGCGTTCGACGCGTTGCTCTACAACGTGCTCACCGGAACCATGCTGTTGTCCGGCGTCTGCAAGCATTACGAAAGGCCGAACGCGTGACGCCTCTCCGCATCTACTCGATCATTTGTCGAGCAACTCGAAGATTCGAGCAGGATTCTTGGACGTTCCCCAAGCGGCATGTCCAGCGCACCATACGCGACCAAGGTATTCGAGCTTGTCCTGTCCGTTGAAACGGAAGAACAGGCGAATCAGCGCGTTCTGCTGCTCGATCAAATCCCCGCGAACGTCGTCGCGGCCTTGCATCGTGAGTCGCTTGTTCGCCAAGTCGGGGACGTTGACGTACGTCTTGTCATCCTCGTGGATCATGATCGCGTAGCCATCCTCGCTAACCGCGCGTACAACTGCGGCTCTTGTCCATGCGATCCCGAGGCGTGAGCAGATGTCGGACCGAGAGAGCTTCTCTCCGAGGATGAACATGGCCATCGAGTGTACACGTCCGTCTCATCCTCCTCATCCTCCTCATCCTCCTCATCCTCCTCATCCTCCTCATCCGTCTCATCCTCCTCATCCTCCTCATCCTCCTCATCCTCCTCATCCTCCTCATCCTCCGGCAGCTCCGCCCAGGCTTCGAGGTCGAGCCTTGGGCCGCGCGGCGCTTGCCTCGATGCCAGCGCGGGAGGCCACATCGGCATAGCAGCAGCGTACCACCACGGCGTGTCCCGGTATGACCCGAGCCGATGGTGCTTGGCCACGTAGACCACAGAGCGGTCGCATTCGGCGAGTCGCGCTGGACACGCCGTGTGTGGCGCACCGGCCACACGCCGCATGTTCTCGACGAGTTCGTGGCGGAACACGTCTTGCTACGCGGTGCTTCGATGCGCTCCCTCTCGTTGCTGATCGCTGTCGTTCCTGTCGCTTGTGTTGTTGCCTCTGATCCGGTGAAGGTCGATCCACCCCGCGCGGATTCACCCCGCGCGGATCCACCTGCACCAAAGGTCGAGATACCCCGCGGCGGCGAGCCCGCGTCGGCGGTGCAGATGTCGTGGTGCGAGCAAGCGGGCTGCACGCTCACGTTCACGTTCGCCGCGCCGATGCCCGACGCGAAGCTCGTGTTCGAGCCCAGGCAGGCCGGCACGTCGACCTGGTCGTCGCCGACCGAGCTCGTGTTCGCGCCGGCCAAGGGGGCGATGCTGGCCGGCCACGAGATCGCGGTCTCGATCCCGGAGGCCGGGTTCACCCAGCAGATGACCGTGCCGTTCTTCGAGGCGGCGGGCAAGGTCGCGCGCTGGCCGGTCGAGCCCGGACGGCCGCGCTTCGTCGCGCTGCTCACCGGGTTCGTCGCGCAGATCGGGCGCGGCCCCTTGTTCGCGCTCTACGATCAGCCGGTCGAGCCCGACGCCATCGCGAACCGCACGCGGGTCAGGAGCGGGGGAAAGCGGATCGGCGCGAAGATCCGGCGGCCGAGCTCGACCGCGCAGATCTACGACCGTGCGATCGAGCTCGCGAACCTGGTCACGATCGAGCTCGACCAGCTCCCCGCGGATGGTGAGCTGGTCTCGCTCGAGCTGCCGTCGCGCGACGACGCCGGCGAGCCGACGCCGCAGACCCTGCCGCTCCAGGTCAACACCACGCTCACCGCCGGTGGGTTCTCCGAGGCGACCGACGATGGCACGCAGAAGGGGCACCGCGCGCCGCTCGCGGCCGAGTTCACGGTCCCGCTGTCGAACCAGGTCACCGCGAGCGCGTTCGCCGCGCACGTCGCGATCGAGCCCAAGCCGGTGGACGTCCACACCCACGTGTGGGGCGTGAGGGGCGTGGTGCGAGCGACGCTCGAGCCGGGTGTGCTGTATCGACTCACCGTCGATGAGGGCCTCCACGACGTGCTCGGCAACAAGCTTCGCGCGCCGGTCGTGGCGAGCTTCCGCGCCCAGGATGCCGCCCCCAGGCTGACGCTGCCGAACGGTAGCCTCGTGCTCGAGGCCGATCACGCGCGGTTGCCGATCCAGATGACGAACGCGGGCGAGCTCAAGCTCATCGCCCATCGGTTCGCGACCGCGCGTGATTGGCTCGCCGCACGAACCGCCGAGACCGCGTGCGCGGGCGACGCGATCGACGTGGAGGTCTCGTCGCCGATCAACCAGCAGGTGGTGCGCGAGGTGCCGCTCGAGCCCGGGCTGTACTGCGTGGCGGTGACCGCGAAGGGGCGGGGCAGCGCCGCGGCCGCGACGCCGGCCGGCGCTGATGGCGGTGGCGACGGCGACGGCGCTCCGACCACCGCTCACCAGCTGGCGGCGCAGACCTACGTGCAGGTCTCGCGCATGGGGCTCACCGCGAAGGTCTACGACGGCCACGTGTTCGCGTGGCTGACCCGGCTGTCCGACGGCAAGCCGATCGGCGACGCGCGGATCGCGCTGGTCGACGAGGCCGGCAAGGCGCTGGGATCTGCGACGACCGATCCCGACGGCACCGCGACGCTCGACAAGGTCGCGATCGCGGGCCGCGCGGGCCTGACCGCGGGGGCGTCGTTGATCGTGGGCGACGGCGAGCTCGTCGCGCAGTTCACCGATGATGCGCTATCGCACCCGCGCCAGTTCGGGCTCGACGGCAAGCTCGCGGACACCGAGCCGCTCGCCGGATCACTGTTCACCGAGCGCGGCGTGTATCGCCCGGGCGAGACCGCGCACGTCAAGCTGCTCGTCCGTGATCCGGTCAGCCACAACGCGGCGCGCGGCGAGGTCGCGTTCGAGATCGACGACCCGCGCGGCGAGAAGCTCGTGGCGGAGTCGGTCAAGCTCGACGGCTTCGGGGGTGCCACGCTCGACGTGCCGCTCAAGGACGACGCCAAGGTCGGCGCCTACACCGTGCACGCGACGCAGGACGATCGCACGATCGTGCGCGGCTTCCAGGTCGAGGAGTATCGCGTGCCGGCGTTCGCGGTCTCGGTCGCCACCGACGAGGCCTGGCAGGCCGGTGCCACCGCGCACGCCGCGATCACCGCGAGCTACCTGCACGGCGGCCCGCTCGCCGGCCGGGACGTCTCGTACGACGTGTCGCGCGCGCCGGAGCCGTTCGCGCCGGCGAGCTTCCCCGGGTTCGTGTTCGACGCCATGATGACGGGGCAGCGCGCGAGCGAGTCGCTGACGCACGGCTCGGCGAAGCTCGACGGACAGGGCCACCTCGTGATCGGCGTCAAGCCGGACCACGGCGCGAAGGCGGGGCCGATGCGCTACACCGTCGACGCCTCGGTCACCGACGTCGATCGCCAAGTCTACGCCGGTAAGCTGTCGCGCGTGATCCACGCCGCCGACTTCTACGTCGGCATGGCGGCGCCGGCTCGCCGCATCGCGACCGCCGGTGACACGCTCGCCATCCCGGTGGTCGCGGTGACGCCGGACGGGGCCGCGCGCGCCGGGGCCTCCGTCACCGTCTCCCTCGAGCGCATCGACTACCACGGCGTGACCCGGCTCGAGACCGAAGGCGCGCAGCGGATCACCCGGCCGGTCGCGACCACGGTCGCGCGCTGCGACGTCACCACGCGTGCCACGGCGGTCGACTGCAGGCTCGCGGTCGCCGTCGCCGGCGACTACGTCGTGCGTGCGACCGCCGAGGATCGCGGCCATCGCCGCGTCGAGGCCGCGTTCGCGCTGTCGGCCTCGGGTGGTACGCCGGTCGCATGGCCGCGCTTCGATCACGAGCGGATCCAGCTCGTCGCCGATCGGGCGAGCTACCGGCCCGGCGACGTCGCGCGGCTCGTCGTGCAGAGCCCGTTCCCCGACGCGCGCGGCCTGCTCACGATCGAGCGCGACGGGGTGATCGAGCATCGCGTGTTCGCGATCACCGGCGATACGCCGGAGCTCCGCGTGCCGATCACCGGCGCGCACGTGCCGAACGTGTTCGTCTCGGTCGTGCTGGTGCGCGGCCGGATCCACGACGCGCACGACGCGACCGGCTTCGAGACCGGCGCGCCGGCGTTCCGGCTCGGCTACGCGCAGCTCCACGTCGAGCCGATCGCACATCACCTCGACGTCACGGTGACGCCGGCGTCGCCGAAGGCGTACCCGGGCACCACGCTCGCCGTCGAGCTCGCGGTCAAGGATCGCGATGGCAAGCCGCGCGCCGGTCAGGCGACCGTGATGGTCGTCGACGAGGCCGTGCTCGGCATGACGGGGTATCGCACGCCGGATCCGCTCGCCGACGTGTTCGCCGCCCGGCCGCTCGCCGTCCGCACCGGCGAGACCCGGCTCGACATGCTGAACGCGCGCCGGTCGCGCCGCGAGCAGGTGTTCCCCGCCGGCGACGGCGGCGAGCCCGGCGAGGACCCGCCCAGGCCGGCCGCGCTCGAGGACCTGCCGAGCGATCTGCGCCGGCTGTTCCAGAGCACCGCGTTCTACCAGGCCGATGTGCCGGTCGATGACCAGGGGCGCGCGCACGTCTCGGTGACGCTGCCCGATAACGTCACGACCTACCGGATCATGGCGGTCGTGGTCGACGGCGACACCGGCGTCGGCGCCGGCCACGCGAGCCTGCGGGCGCAGAAGCCGGTGATCGTTTCGCCCGCGCTGCCTCGGTTCGTCCACCCCGGCGATCGCCTGCAGCTCGAGGCCCGCGTCTGGAACGGCACCGACACGGCGGGGCGCGTCGAGATCGCGTCGGACTTCCGGGGCGTCACGCTCGTCGGTGGCCGCGCGTCACAGGCGAGCGACGCGGCGAGCGGCGGCGAGGCCCGGTTCGTGTTCCCGGTGACCGTCGCCGACGACGCGCATGGCGAGGCCACGGTTCGCTTCACCGCGACGCTCGCCGGCCACCGCGACGCGATCGAGGTCAAGCTGCCGATCGTCGATCCGGGCACGACGCGCAAGCTCGTCGTGTCGAAGGTCGTCGCGGGCACCGACCAGCTGGTCGTGCCGCTGCCCCGCGATCGCCGGCCCGGCACCGTCAAGGTCGAGATCGTCGCGTCGGCGACCGCGCTGTCCGAGCTCAAGGACGCAGTCGAATACCTGATGACGTACCCGAACGGCTGCATCGAGCAGACCACCGCGACGGCGTACCCGCTCGTCATGCTGCACGACCTGTTGCCGGCGATGGGCGTCACCGTCGACGAAGCGAAGCTCAAGGCCTACGCCGAGGCCGGCGTCAAGCGGATCCTGTCGTTCCAGACCACGTCGGGCGGGCTGTCGTACTGGCCGGGTAAGGACGAGCCGCATGCGTTCGCGACCGCGTTCGGCCTCACCGCGCTGATCGAGGCCAAGGCCAAGGGCTACGCCGTGCCCGACGCCGCGCTCGCGCGGATGGCCGACTTCCTCGAGAGCTCGCTGCGCCAGGGCACGATCACCGGCGAGATGCCGCACCGCGGGATGGCGGACGCCGATACCCGCGCGTTCTTCGTGATGACGCTCGGCCGGCTCGGTCGCCCGCAGCCGGCGTACGTATCGACCTTGTGGGACAAGCGCGACAACCTCACGCCGTTCGGGCTCGCGTTCCTCGCGGTCGCGGTGAGCGAGGGCAGCGGCGACAAGGCGCTGCTCCAGCCGATGATCGAGGCCGTCCGCCAGGCGGCCAAGGAGGACAAGCTACAAGCCTGGTACGAGGGCAACCCGAAGCTGGGCTGGTCATTCGACTCGCCGCTGCGCACCCACGCGAGCGCGCTGCTCGCCTACGCCGATGCCAGGGCCGATGGCGCGATGACCGGCAAGCTCCTGGCGGGCCTGCTCGCGCGCCGCACCAACGGCATGTGGGGCAACACCCAGGAGGACGTGTTCGGCATCATGGCGGTCGCCAAGCTCGCCGGCGCGGCCGGCGCCGACAAGCCGGAGGTCACGGTGAAGGTCGACGGCAAGGCGATCGACGCCGGGCTCCTGCACGACGTCGCGGGGACCGGTAAGCGCATCGAGCTGTCCGGTCCCGACGTGGGCAAGGCCGACCAGCTCATCGTCGAGATCGCGAACGGCGGCAAGCCGGTGCACGCGACGGTGCGCGTCGAGTACGTCGCCGAGCTCGATGCGCACAACCGCGCGCCGCGGTCGGCGGGGTTCGCGATCACCCGGCGCTACGAGACCCTCGACGGCGCCTCGCTCGAGGGCAAGCATATCAAGCTCGGTTCGCTCGTGCGCGCGCGGCTGCACGTGCACGCCGACCAGGGCAACCACTACGTCGCCATCGATGACAAGCTGCCCGCCGGCCTCGAGCCGCTGAACGCCGCGCTCGCGACGACCGAGACCGTCGCCGCCGGCAAGCTGACGCCGGAGATGCGGCGCGCGCTGGCGGTCCTGTCGTACAGCGAGCTGCGCGACTCGCGGGTCGCGTTCTTCATCGACGACATGGCCGCGGGTGACTACGAGCTCACCTACGTGGCGCGCGCGACCACCCCGGGGGCGTTCGTGCGCCCGGCGGCGTCGGTCGAGGCGATGTACCAGCCCGAGATCACGGGCGGAAGCGCGACCGATGACGTCATCATCGAATAACCGCAGGCTCGTGCGGGTCGCGATCGCGGTCGCGATCGTCGCGTTGCCGGCCGCGGCGTGGGCGGCGATCGAGCTGGTCGCGCGGTGCGGCAGCTACGCGGTCGGCGCGCTCGCGCACGACGCCGGCTCGACCCGGATCTACGACGCGCGCGGGCGGCTCCTGCGCGAGGCGGTGGGCGAGGGCGGGGTCCGCGCCGAGTGGACGCCGCTCGCCCAGATCTCGCCGTACCTCGCCGACGCGACGATCGCCGTCGAGGACGCGCGGTTCCGCGCGCACGATGGGGTGAGCTGGCGCAGCGTGGCGCGCGCCACCGGCCAGGCGGTCAGGCACGGCCACGCGGTCTCGGGCGCATCGACGTTGACGATGCAGGTCGTCCGCCTCGTGCGCCCGCACGGCCGCGGCATCACCGGCAAGCTCGGCGAGATGGTCGACGCGCTCCGGCTCGAGCGCGCGGCCTCCAAGCAGGCGATCCTCGAGCAGTACCTGAACCGGTCGCCGTACGGCGCCGATACCGTCGGCGTCGAGGCCGCGAGCCGGCGGTATTTCGGTAAGCCCAGCGCGCACCTGAGCCTCGCCGAGGCGGCGCTGATCGCCGGGTTGCCGCAGGCGCCGAGCCGGCTCGATCCACGCGTGCACCTCGCCGCGGCGCGCGCCCGCCAGCGGCTCGTCCTCGATCGAATGCTCGCCACCGGCGTGATCGAGGGCGACCGCTATCAGCGCGCGATCGCCGAGGAGCTTCACGTCGCGGCGGCCCCACCGGCGCCGGTCGCGATGCACTTCACCGACTGGGTGCTCGCGCGCCACGCGGGGCCGCGCATCGAGACCACGCTCGACGGCGATCTGCAGGCCGAGGTCGAGCACATGGTCGCGGCGCACGTCGCCGCGCACGCGCTCGCCGGCATGACCGACGCGGCCGTGATCGTGCTCGACAACGAACGCTGCGGCGTGCTCGCGATGGTCGGCTCGCCGGATTATCGCGATCCGCGCGGCGGCGCGGTCAACGGGGCGCTCGCGAAACGCCAGCCCGGCTCGACGCTCAAGCCGTTCACCTACGCGCTCGCGTTCGAGCGCGGCGACACGCCGGCCTCGGTCGTCGCCGACGTCGAGACCAGGTACGGCGCCGCCGATGGCTTCCTGTTTGCGCCGCAGAACTACTCGCAGACCTTCTCCGGCCCGGTGATGATCGACGCCGCGCTCGGCAGGAGCCTCAACATCCCGGCGATGCGCGTGCTCGCGAAGCTCGGCCCGCAGGCGCTGCTCGATCGGCTCCACGCGGTCGGCTTCGCGTCGCTCGACCAGCCGGCCGCGTACTACGGGCTCGGCCTCACGCTCGGCGACGGCGAGGTCACGCTCGTCGAGCTCGCCCAGGCCTACGCGATGTTCGCGCGCGGCGGCGTCACCTGCGAGGCCACCCCGGTCGCCCAGCCGGTGCACGGCACGCGGGCGTTCTCGCCCTCGGTGGCGTGGCTCGTCACCGACATCCTGTCCGACGAAGCGATCCGCGCCGAGGCGTTCGGCCCGGCGAACGCGCTGATGCTCGGCTATCCGGTCGCGGTGAAGACCGGCACGAGCTCGAACTGGCGCGACAGCTGGACGGTCGGCTACACGCCGCGCTACACGGTCGCGGTGTGGGCGGGCGACTACGCGGGCAAGCCGATGAACCGGCTCGCCGGCGCGGCAGGCGCGGGGCCGCTGTTCCGTGCCGTCATGAACCACCTCGTCGAGCGCACGAAGCCGCAGCCGGTCGCGCCTCCCGAGGACATCGTCGAGGTCTCGGTGTGTGCGCTGTCGGGCAAGCTGCCGACCTCGCGGTGCGCGCACACCCGCTCGGTCCACGTGCCGCGTGATCGCGTGCCGGCGGAGCCGTGCGACTGGCATCGCGACGTCGCGATCGACAAGCGCAACGGCCTGCTCGCGGGCGCGCACTGCCCGGCGCGCTTCCTCGAACATCGGGTCGTCGAGGCGCTGCCGGCGACGTACGCGGCGTGGCTCGCGCACGCGCCCGAGCACGCGGCTGCACCGACCGCCTACTCGCCGCTGTGCCCGGCGTCCGGCGCGGTCCCCGATGCCGTCGTGATCACGTACCCGCGCGATCGCGAGGTCTTCGTGGTCGAGCCGGGATACGACGCGGCGACCCAGACGCTCGCGTTCGCCGCCGAGGTCGATCCGCCGGGCGCTCCGACGACCTGGCTCGTCGACGGTGTGGCCGCGCCTCCAACCTGGCAACTCCGGCCCGGCAGCCATCGGCTCCTCGCCGTCGCGGGAGGCCGCACCAGCGATCCGATCGAGTTCGAGGTTCGCTAGCGAACCCTCATACGTGAGATCTTAGCGGCCGTTCTCGATGAGGAACCAAGCGGCTGCGCCTGCGATGCCCAGAACGTGCGCCCAGGACGTGGATCGGTTGCGCAGCGCGGGCGCCGCACAGCCGCCATGCTGCCTGCTCGCATCCGCTCGCCTCGGCGCTCCCCTTGAGCGTTTCGCTGCTTGGCAGCACGCTCCCGGGACGTGACTGCGGCGATCTGTCTGCCGTCACCTCGGTCGAGTCCGCGTCCTGTACGCGGAGCAGAGGATCGCTGGATTCCCCTGCTTTCGGCTACGGTCTTCGTGGAGGACCCGCGCGCGGGGCGCGCACGATCAGGTCCATTGCGATCGTGAGAGCCGCGTCTGGCGCGCGGTCAGAACGGCGATGCGAGGTTGTGCAGATCGCGTGTCCTCGCCGTGCACGTTCGACCTGGACCTGACATCGATCTCGAGCGGCTATAGCCGACCCAGCCCGGATGATGGGCATGGCGCAGCGGAGATACTGCACACCAGGGGCGGCGCTCGCCGATCGTTCCCAGGCCTCCTGAATTCATGCAGTTGACCTGTACGATGACGTGAAAAAAATATCGGCGAAATCGATATTACTGAATATCATTCAGTGCCTACTCAAGTGGCATGAAGGTCGGCAAGCGACCCGCGACCCGCGCACCGAGGCGGAGGTCCGAGGCCGAGCAGCTTGAGCTGTTCAAGCGGCGTGGCGGCAAGCGGCGTGGCGCCGGCCGCAAGCCGAAGGGTCGGCGAGCCGGTTCGCCGCACAAGACCCGCCCGAAGCTCAACGCACGGTATCCCGTCCACGTGGTCCTGCGGGTCATCAGCGCGGTCGGCAACCTACGCCGCCGGTGCGTCTATCAGGCGATCCGCGAAGCCACGCTTACCACCGCCCGGCGTGAAGATTTCCGGATCGTTCACGTCAGCATCCAGCGCACGCACGTCCACTTGCTCGTCGAGGCCAACCACAAGGACGCGCTGGCGTCGGGGATGCAGGGCTTCCAGATCTCGGCCGCCAAACACCTCAACGCGGCGATCAGCCGGGGCAAGCCCGGGCCACGCCGGCGTGGCTCCGTGTTCCCGGATCGCTACCACGCCCAGATCATCACCTCACCGAGGCAGGCCCGGCACGCGCTGGCGTACGTCCTGCAAAACTGGCGAAAGCACGGGGAAGATCGCGCAGCGCCGATGTCGACCTGGCGGATCGACTGGTTTTCGAGCGCGGCGATGTTCCCGGGCTGGGCGGAGTACGGCGAGGAGGCGTTCCTGTGGCGCGGCCCCCCGACCTACGATCCGCTCGTCGTGTATCAGCCGAAGACGTGGCTCTTGCGCAAGGGCTGGAAGAAGGCTGGCTCGATCTCGTATCGAGACGTCCCCTCGGTGAAGCGCTGACAGGACGCCGAAGCAGCGACGACAAGCTAGATTGTCCACTTCCACCGCCATCAGGCTACTGCGCAGGTGCCGCGGCAATCGTAGACTATGGCCACCCTCGAAGCTCGGCATTGCTGGCGAGGTCTGGGTTGCTCGGGATGGCCTGAGATCGGCCATGGCTATCCCCCCTCCGCGCGCGCCAGGCGCTTGGCGTGGAGTCGTACCCACTGGAACCATGGGATGTCGTCGAGCCAAATGCCGGCCGGGGTGACGAGGCCGGCGCCGAGGACTGCGTCGGCAGCGTCGATGGTCAGGTCGTCGAGACGAGGCAACTGGTCGCGGTAGGCGAGAAGCGTCTCGCGCGCGAGCGGAGGCAGCTCCGCCCAGCGGCCGGCGAAGACCGGGTCGCGATCGACGATGAGCCGGCGATGGCGCAGCTCGAGCACCTGGTCACGCACAACCGGCGCGCGGCCCACGCGCGACTCTTGCTCGACCGCGAAGCCCATGACCTGCAGGTAGAACGGCCAGCCGCCGCAGACCTCGACGATCAGCCGGGCCACGTCTTCGGAGATCCGGCCGGCGCTGGTGGTGACCAGGAACTGCGTAGCGTCGCGTCGAGCCATCGGTCCGACCTCGACCACCCAGACGTCGTTGGCGAACGACGAGCCCGGCGCCGTGCGTGCGTGAGCAGCGACGGTGCGCCAGTCCTGGTGCGAGCCGGCCAGGACCAGCATCGCGGCGTGCTGGCCCACGGCCCGCAGCCAGGCCAGGTGATCGGCGGGCAGCCGCGCGAGCCAGGCCAGCTCGTCGATGAGGTACACCGCTGGCCGCTCGGGGCGTGCCTGCAGCAGCGCCTCGGCGGGCGCCGGGTGCGTGGCGAGCGCCGGGGCCATGCGGCGGGCCAGGTCGTCGCGCGACGCGAGCTGTGCGCCCTCCAGTGTGGCGTGGTGAACGTCGTGCGTGCCGCGCAGCCGCGCGGCCAGCGTGTGCAGCAGTGAGGTCTTGCCCGCACGGCGTGGGCCGAGCAGCGCGGTGGACGTACGGGCCGCGGTGAGGCGCAGCAATTCGTCGATGAGCGCCGCGCGCCCGTCGAGGTCGCGGCCGTCGGTGATGGCCGGGCCGGGGACAAACGTCGGCGCGTCGATCCGCGGGGTGGCGGCAGGCGCGTCGATCGCCCGTCGGGCGTGCTCGGGAGACTCCACCAGGATAGCCGGCGAGCCGTCCCACATCGGCCCAGGGTTCCAGCCGGCCGCACGCAGGTCTTCCAGTGGCGTGGTGGAGATCGTCTCGCCGGCCACGCTGCGCGCGACGAGGTCGGGGCGCTCGAAGAACCGTCGCAACGCGCCCAGTGGCAAGAAGCGCGTGACCCCAGGAACCCGCGGCGAGCTCGACTCGAGTTGCAGCAGTAGGCGGTCTGCGGGCGCGTTGATGCGGACGTAGCCGGATGGAACCGCCGCGAGCGAGCCGTGGTCGCCGACGGTGATCACGACACGGCACGGCGTTTGAGCGTCCACATTGCCGACGTCCCACACCCGCACCGTCCCGTCGGCTCCGCCGCTCGCCAGCCGCGTCCCATCCCCGTGCCACGCCACGCTGCTCACCCAACGACCGTGGCCCTCGAGCCGCGCCAGCTCCGCATACGTCGTGGCGTCCCACACCCGCACCGTCCCGTCGGCTCCGCCGCTCGCCAGCCGCGTCCCATCCCCGCGCCACGCCACGCTCAGTACCACACGAGCGTGGCCCTCGAGCCGCGCCAGCTCCGCATAGGTCGTCGCGTGTCGGTGACCAGGCGCTGCACCTTGGCCTCGTCGAAGGCATGGACCTCCATGCGCGTGTGCGGCGCGCTCTGGGCCAGCGAGCTGGCTAGCGCCCGCTCGAGCTCTTGCTCCGCGCTCGCAGTCGGAAAGTAGTGGCTGCGCGACGACACCACGGCGTGACCGCCACCCGCGACCACGCTGGTCAAGGCGGCCAGGCGCCCGCCGAGCGCCGAGGCTTGCAGCCGCGTCGCCATCTCGTCGAAGCCGTCGAAGCACGGCACCGCGTGGCCGTCGGCGATGAGGAGCGTCATCGCGGCGCGGTGCGCGGGCGTGTCGGCGAGCCCGCATCCGCCCAGGACGAGGGCCAGCGCATCGGTCTGCTCGCCGGCCCCGGCCAGATCGATCAGGATCGGTCGCGGACCGTCGCTGTGATCACGCCAGCGATGCAAGCACCAGTCGGCCAGGAGCGTCGACTTGCCGGCGCCGAACTCGCCCAGACGAGCGCAATGGGCTTACCGGCCGTGTTGTGCGGTGGAGCTTCCGGGTCGAGCCAGCTATCGAGCACGGCGCGCGCCGGCCCCGACCTATCGTCGACCGCGATATCGGGATCGACGTAGTGGCCCCCCACTTCGCGTAGTCGACGATCGCGCAACCTGATGATCACGTCGCGCGCACTGTCGAGCATGGGCCGCAGCCTCGCGATGCGGGTAACGATGTCCTCGGCGCTGACGTCGATCCAGAACGCTTTCCCGAGGCCGAGCTCATCAAGCGTCGCTCCCAGGACGTTCTCCTCGGGTGGCTGCCAGAGCCGGATGCCGAGCTCCTTGCGCGCATCCGGCAGGGCGATTCGGTGCAGCCGACAGGAACCGCCCGCGCGTTCCACCACGGCCAGCGGCACCCGGGGCGAGATCTCGTACAACTTGCCGGTCTGAACGCTCTGGGTGAACTCGGTGTATGAGCCCTGGACGTTCGGGTGCGAGAGCATCGCTCGCCTGACCTCGTCGGGGCCGAGCCCAACCACCGCCAGGTGGGTGGCGCCTTCGGCCCCAAGCAGCGCCACCAGGCGATCGACTGCCACAACGTCCGAGCTGCCCGATCGGACCCGCCCCAGCTCGCGGGCACCCTCGGCGTCGCGATGGAACGGCCGGTACAGCGCCGCGACGACCTCGCTCGCCCGCGCGCGAAACGCCAGCTCGTGCTCTTGGTCGTCGATCGTCACCGTCCGATCCGCGAGCGCGACGGGCTCGATCTCCGCGGGCAGCAGTCGCGTCTCGATGCGGACCGCGGGCGTGGGCGCCACCGGGACCTCGCCCCGGACCGCCGCCGCGATCGCCGCCAGTGCATCGCGCCCGGCCTCGGTCCACTCGGCCTCGGTCCGCTGGCTCGCCGCCTCGCCCCCGGCCTGCAGCCGGTCGCGGATCGTCACCAGCTCACGCTGCTGCCCGCGCAGTTTGCCGTCTAACAGCAGATCGTCGATCGCTTGCCGGGCGCCGCGTGCCATGGCCGCGCGCACGAAGCGATGCGGCACCACGTCCGCGGGCAGCACCACCTCACGCACCCGACACGCGACATCTTCGATGCGGTTGAGCCCTTCGGGGTAGGTGAGCAAGCTGCGCAGCCGCAGCCCCCCGCGCCGCCGCGCCGGGGAGGGCACCGGCGGAGCGCAAGATCGCAGCGTCGGCCTGGATCGCCGCGATCACGTCGTCCAGGCCATCGTCGCCGTTCGCCAGCGCGGGCGCCTGGGCCTCCAGCCACGCCGCGTACGCGGCCCCCGCGGGGTGCGATCGATATACCAGCGATGCCTGCGCGACCGGCGTGACGATCTGGCGGTCGAGGAACTGCGTCAGGGTGCCGCGGCGCTGATCGCTCAGGTCAACATCGACCACCACCACGCCCTCGTCGCCGGCATCGAGGCGACCGATCTGCTGCGGAAACCGGCCGGCCTCCTGGCCGGGCTCCTTGTCGACGTAGATCGTCGAGCCTCCGTTCGCCGTCACGTTGGCATACAAGACCGGCGTGCGACCGCGCGCTGCGCTCACCCATGCCGCCGCCTCGAACTCGCGCAGCGTGTGGGTCGGTGTCCAGCTAGGTACCGCCAGAAGGCGCGCCTGCTGCAGCTTGTCACGGGTGATCTTGTCAGGTTCGGGTCCCGGTGCGACGAGGAAATCGAGGCAGATCACCACGCCCAGCGGCGACGGTAGGCCCAGGTCCGGCGGCAGCGCGACCGTCGACCAGCGCTCGCTCTCCCGCAGCGCGCCGCGCTCGGGTTTGGCCGCGTACATTTTCGACGTCAGCGCCAGCAGCTTGCCGTGGTGCAAGACGGGCGCGACCGCCTCGAGCGCGGGAGGCGCGACTCCACCCAGCCGCTGGTAGACGCCATCGCTGCGCGCCGCGCGAGTCACCGAGTGAGTGCCCGCAACCACTACCATCTCGCCGCTGGCGGCCGCCACCTCATCGAGGATCTGCCACGGGATGCTGTACTCGGGAAACGCCACGAGCTGGACGCCCCAGCCGCGACAGGCCCCGAGGATCGCCGTGACCTTCCGCAGCAACTGGGCGCAGTACGCCTCGCACACACGCGTGCGCAGCGCGCGGATCGGCTCCACCAGCGCCTCGGCCACCGCGTCCGGCGTCGGGAGGGTCGCATCCTTGCCACCAAACAGCAGGTCCTCGAGCGGATCGCTCGCGCCCGGCAGCACCGCCGCAGGATGACAGTCGAGCTGAACCACCGCGACCCGCGTTTCCCGTCGTCGCATTGCCGCGAGCGTACCAACATCTGCGCCCGCTGAAGACGGCCTCGACGAGTACGATCCGCCCGCAACGACAGTGGGTGATCCGCTCGCCGCGTTCTTGCCGCATGCGCTCTCCGCCGGGGTGAGCGTGCTGTGCGCGTCCCGGCCGCGCCATCCGTACGTGGCGAGCCTGGCCGCGCGCGACGGCGAGCTCGTGCAGATCGATCTCGATGAACCGGCCAGCGCCGCCGACAACGAGGCGACGGTCCGGGCGTTCTGGGACCGCGCGACCGCGTGCCTCGCGTCAGGGCGCGCCGTCGGGGTCCCAGCCGACCGCGAGGCCCTCCTCGAGCCCGTCGAGCTGGGCCATCGCGCGGTCATCGAGCGTGAAGTCGAACACGGCGGCGTTCTCGGCGATGCGCTCGCGGTGGATCGACTTCGGCAGGATGACGTGGCCGTGCTGGATCCCCCAGCGCAGCAGGACCTGCGCCGGGGAGCGGCCCACGGTGCTGGCGATCGCGGTGACGGTCGGATCGTCGAGCCGCTGGCCGTGGGTCAGCGGGCTGTAGGCTTCCACCACGATGGCGTGCTCGGCGCACAGCGCGCGCGTCTCGCGGCGCTGCAAGAACGGCGTCAGCTCGATCTGGTTGACGTGCGGCACGACCTTCGCGTCGCCGAGCAGCTCGCGCAGGTGCGGCACGAGGTAGTTGCTCACGCCGATCGCGCGCGCGCGTCCCTCGGCGAACGCACGCTCGAGGGCGCGCCACGAGTCGCGGCGCTTGCCGGCGACGGGCCAGTGCACGAGGTAGAGGTCGACGTAGTCGAGGCCGAGCCGGCCCAGGCTCGCATCGAGGGCGCGCAGCGCCGGGTCGTAGCCGTGGTCGTCGTTCCACAGCTTCGTGGTGACGAAGATCTCGGAGCGGGGCACCGGGCTCGCCTTGATCGCAGCGCCGACGTCGGCCTCGTTGCGATAGATGCGCGCGGTGTCGACGTGGCGATAGCCGAGCGCGAGCGCGGCGGTGACGGCGTCGCGCGTGGCGGCGCCCTGGGGCGACTGCCAGACGCCAAGGCCGACCTGTGGGATCTGCGCGCCGGTCGCGAGCGTGAGACGCGTGGTGGTGACGGACATGCGGCGACTATGCCGCGGTTTCGCCGGTCAGCTGGGGAGGAGCGCGGCGCTACGCGAGCTGCTGCGCCTTGTCGCCGCGCGCCATCTTCGAGGTGACCTCGCTGATGAGCTCGGTCGCGAGCGCGACGATCTGCTTCTCGTCGAAGCCTTGCGCCTCTAGGTCGCGGTAGATCGACTTGGCGAGGATCTTTACCGCACGGGACTTGGCTTCGCGCTCACTCATGTTAGCGATGCCGGTTCAGAGCACTCCCTGTGCCAGCGATTGCCTACAGGCAAATTACTGAAAACATAGGGACGATAGTACGGCGATCGGGCAGCCGCGAAGCGATCCGCTGCATAGCCGAGGACTCGGTGCATAGCGCGCTACGCACTCGGTCGGACCAGCCACGTAAGCCAGCTTCAGTTTTCTACGAACGCCTATGTTCAGTTTTCTACGAACGATTTGCGCGTCGGGCGGCTCGATCGTCAGTTCTCGACGAACGCCTTGAGCCGCTTCGAGCGCGACGGATGGCGGAGCTTGCGCAGCGCCTTGGCCTCGATCTGGCGGATCCGCTCGCGGGTGACCTCGAAGTCCTGGCCGACCTCCTCGAGCGTGTGATCGGACTTCTCGCCGATGCCGAATCGCATGCGCAGGACCTTCTCTTCGCGCGGCGTGAGGGTCGCGAGCACCTTGCGGGTCTGGTCGGCGAGGTTCACCGAGATCACGCTCTCGCTCGGCGAGACGATCGACTTGTCCTCGATGAAGTCGCCGAGGTGCGAGTCTTCCTCCTCGCCGATCGGCGTCTCGAGCGAGATCGGCTCCTTGGCGATCTTCAGGACCTTGCGGACCTTGTCGAGCGGCAGCTCCATGCGCTCGGCGATCTCCTCGGGGATCGGCTCGCGGCCGAGCTCCTGGACCAGGTAGCGCGTGGTGCGCACGAGCTTGTTGATCGTCTCGATCATGTGGACCGGGATGCGGATCGTGCGCGCCTGATCGGCGATCGCGCGCGTGATCGCCTGGCGGATCCACCACGTCGCGTAGGTCGAGAACTTGTAGCCGCGCTTGTACTCGAACTTGTCGACCGCCTTCATGAGGCCGATGTTGCCCTCCTGGATCAGATCCAGGAACTGCAGGCCGCGGTTGGTGTACTTCTTGGCGATCGAGACCACGAGGCGGAGGTTGGCCTCGACGAGCTCGGACTTGGCGCGATCGGCCATGCGCTCGCCTTCGTGCAGATCGCGGAACGTCGAGCGCAGCTCGGGGGCCGCGCCGCGGGCTTCCTCCTCGATCACGGCGACCTTGCGCATCGCCGTCTTGATCTGCTCCTCCATCTCCTCGAAGTCGGCGATCGTCATCATCGTCTTCTTGCCGACCGCGCGGGCGCGCTGCGGCGACGCGCGCATCTCGCGCAGCGTCTTGCGGATCTCGTTGGCCGGCATGCTGGCCTTGGCCTCGCACTCGCGGACCTCGAGCTCGGCCTTGTCGAGCTTGATGATGATGTTCTTGAGCTGCGCGACGATCCGGTCGACCGTGGGCTTGTTGAGCCGCAGGTCGGACAGCTCCTCGAACATCTGGGCGCGGTTGCCCTTGATCAGCTCCTTGACCTTCTTCTTCTTGCCGTCGGTGTCCGCCTCGATCAGCTTCTCCTCGAGCTTCTCGGTATCGCGCTGGAGCTTTCGGACCTTGTCGATGATCTTGCACACGCGATCGACGTAGAATTGCTCGTTGAACTCGGCCTCGTCCTCGTCGATGTCCTTGACGACGTCCTTGACGCGGACCTTGCCGCGGCGCAGCCGCTCGCCGATCTCGAGCAGCTCCTCGACGGCGACCGAGCTGTTGAGCACGGCCTGCAGCATCTTGCGCTCGCCGTCCTCGATGCGCTTGGCGATCTCGACCTCGCCCTCGCGGGTGAGCAGCGAGACCGAGCCCATCTTGCGCAGGTACATGCGGACCGGATCGCTGGTCCGCGAGTAGGCGTACTCCTCGTCCTCGTCGACCTCGCCCTCCTCCTTCTCCTTCTCGATGTCGAGGCCCTTGGGCGGCTGATCGACCAGCTCGGGGCGGCGCGCGCCCGAGCCATCGACGACCTCGATGCCGTGCTCGCCGAGCGCGGCCAGCCAGCCGTCGATCTGATCGGTCGACACCACGTCCTCGGGCATGTGGTCGTTGACCTCGTCGTAGGTCACGAAGCCCTTCTGCTTGCCGAGCTCGATGAGCTTGTCGCGCGCGGTGTTGCCGTCGCGCGCCCCGGCGGCGGCGCGCACCGGCTTCTTGCGGGTCTCCGCCTCCATCGCCGCCGCGTCGGCCTCGCTCACGAGGCTCCGCGGCTTGGGGGCCGCGCCGAAGTCGTCATCGTCGTCGTCTTCGAACACCGGGATCACGCTGTCGTCGGCGCCGTCGTCGACGAGATCGATCTCGGCCGGCCGGCCGCCCTTGGCGGCGATCTTGCCGGGCTTGCCGGGCTTGGGGGCCTTGGGGACCGGCACGAAGTCATCGTCGTCGTCGTCGTCGTCGAACCCATCGTCGTCTTCATCGCGCGGCGGCCGCGGCGGCTTGGTGGCCGGCTTGGTCAGCGGCTTGGCCACGGCGGGCTTGCCGGCGTCCTTGGCGGCCTCACCTCCGGCGGGCTTGGCCTTCTTGTCGGCGCCGGTCTTGGGCCTGCCGTCCTTGACGTCCTTGGCCTCCCTGGCCTCCCTGGGCTCCTTGGCCTCCTTGACGTCTTTGGCCTCCTTGGCCTCCCTGGGCTCCTTGCTCTCCTTGCCGGGCTCGGCCTTCTTCGGCGCTTCCTTCGCAGTGATCACGGCGGGCTTCTTCGCCTTCAGATCCGGCTTCTTCGTCTTTGCGACTTGGGTACGCGCCATATCTACTCGACCTGCTTTCGGTTCGACGTCTCAGGGTCGACCAGAGAAGTGATCTTCTCGATCTTGGACCCGGCCTTGCGCTCATCCGCGAGCTTCATCGCCAGCTCGTGGTCGCCTCTTCCTTCGGCTTCGGCCCGCTGCGCCAGGTGGCGCGCCAGCTCGTGGTCCCCGCGGCGCCTGGCATCCGCGAGGGTCTTCAACTGCTCCATACGGCTCACGTTCGCCTTGCGCGCTTCAAGATTTCGCGTCATCGCGGCGAGCGACGACGGCGGATCCTTGGAAGCGTATTTTCCGGACAGCACGAGCTTGGCCGTAGACGGGGGCAGATGCACAGGGGCAAGCTCCAGGAAGGACGCACCATCCCGAGCCGCGGAATACATGGCTCGGAGCCGGTCGTCCGTCAAGAGCCAAAAAGCCTTGTCTGCTTCGGCGGTTGCGATTAGCACCGGATGGTCGGCCAGCAGCATGACCACCTCCAGCTCCTCCATGGGTGGGGGGCCGGCGACCTTGGCCGCTTCCGGGCCGGCGGCCTCGGCCCGGGGAGGGGGGGCGTTCGGGTGCTGCGCGGGGCGGTGGGGCGGCACGTGGCTTGAACCCGAGGTCCTCGCCAGGGCGTTTCTCACCACCCCGACGTCCACGTCCATCGCGGTCGCCAAGGTGCCGACGATTAGATCACGTTTGACCGGGTTGGCAATTTTCCCGACGAGCCGCGCCGCATCTTCGAGAGCGCGAGCCCGGGCATCGGCGTTGGTGCGGGCCTTGCCCCAGACCTCGAACGCGAAGAACTCGATGCCGCCCTGGGCGCGTTCGACCGCCTCGCGGAGCAGCGCGGCGCCGCCGCCCGCGACGAGGCTGTCGGGGTCGACGCCTCCCGACAGCATGCCCGCCCCGCCGGACCGGGCGTGGCCGGGACGCGAGGCCACGAGCACCTCGGCGTCGGCCTCGACGCACAGCTGGAGGGCGTGCATCGTCGCCTTGTAGCCGGCGCGGTCGCCGTCGTAGAGCAGGACGATCCGCTCGGTCAGCCGCTTGAGGAGGGTCACCTGCTCGTTGGTCAGCGCCGTGCCGAGCGGCGCGACCACCTCGGTGAAGCCGGCCTGGTGCAGCGTGATGACGTCGAAGTTGCCCTCGACGAGGACGACGCGCTTCTGGGTGTGCATCGCCTCACGCGCCTGGGCGAGCCCGAACAAGAGCTTGCCCTTCTTGTAGACCGCGCTCTCGGGGCTGTTGATGTACTTCGGCGGCTCGCTGCCGTCGGGCGCCTTCGGCGCGGCGCCGACGAGCCGTGACGAGAACCCGGCGATCTCGCCGCCCGGCACGACGACCGGGCAGACCAGCCGGTCGCGGTTGCGGTCGTAGTAGCCGCCCACCCGCGGCCGCTGGGCGACGAGGCCCAGCCGGACGGCCAGCTCGAGATCGGCGCGCTTGGCCTTGAGGTGATCGCCGAGCGCGCCCCAGTCGCTCGGGGCGTAGCCGAGCTGGAACCGGTCGGCCGTCTCGGTGGTCACGCCGCGGCGCGCGAGGTAGGCGCGCCCGGGCTCGCCCCGCTTCGGATCGGCGAGCACCTCGCGATAGAACGCGGCCGCGAGCTTGTTCATCTCGAGCATCGCGACCCGCTCCCCGCGCGCGCGCCGGAGCTCGGGGGATTCCTCGACGCGCGGCACCGTGATCCCGAAGCGGGTCGCGAGCTCCTCGGCGACCTCGACGAAGCTCTTGCCCTCGAGCTCCATCAGGAACGAGAACACGTCACCGTGCTTCTGGCAGCCGAAGCAGTGGAAGAACCGCTTGACGGGGATGACGTTGAACGACGGAGTCTTCTCGCCGTGGAACGGACACAGCCCCTTCCAGGTCGTGCCCGCCTTCTTGAGCTGGACGTGCTGGCCGATCACCGCGACGATGTCCGCCGCGTCACGGATCTGGGCGATCACGTCGTCCGGAATCATCTCCCGATGCTCGTTTCTCGACTCATTGCATCACGCGTGCTCCCCAACGCGCCGGCAATCCGCCAACCATGACCGATCCGCGCGCGGAGCGGTAGTCGCCAGTTTCTCGTTTCCAGCACCGGGCGCGTCCGGGGCGGTCGGTCATCGGGTACGGAGAAGATCACTCACTTCGTGCGGGTTGCGCCGGCGTCACGGGTGCCCGCACGGTGCCCGGCGACGCGACGTCACGCGGGCGGGTACCGTCGACGAGGGCGTACACGACGAACACCAGCGTCAGCGCGATCCAGAGGCCGAGCAGCGCCTGGATCGCCCGGGTCGTACCCTGGGCCAGCTTGGGCCCATGATCCTCCTGGCCGAGATCGTGGCGGTGCTTGCGACGGTGCGTCCCGGGGTATTCGCCATCGTCGCTCGCGGTCATTGCGCCGGACACTGCCAAACCGGGCCCCTACCGTCAAGGGCTTGCCTCGTCACGACCTCCCTGGGCCCCTGGGGCTCCCTGGCCCGCCGGTCAGCGGCTCGCGTCGCGGATCAGTCGAGCGAACGCCGCTCCGGCCGCTTCGGCGATCGCCTCGGCGCCTGCCAGCGGTGCGTGATCGGTGGTGGCCATCGCGATCACACACATCACCTTGTGGGCGATCGAGATCGGGACGACGGCGAGCTCGCCGGTGGACCGGCCGAGCGAGGCCAGGAGCAGCTGGTCGATCGGATCGAGCTCGCCGCGCGGCTTGCGCAGGGTCGTGTTCTGCTCGATCGCGCGGGGGACGAGGCCGCCGTCTTCCATCGGGACCGCGATCTCGCCGAGCGCGTTGCCGCCGCGCTGGAAGCTTCGCCAGCCGATCGCCGCGGCCCCGCGGACCACCAGCATGATCGCCGCCTCGCAGGTCGGGGCGAACCGATCGAGCGCGTCGATCACGAGGTCGGCGACGCGGTCGCGGTCGGTGCTCCGGCGGATCGCGCGGGTCGCCTCGCCGAGCGTCGCGCCGGCCATGATGCGGGGCGCCTCGGCCACCGCGGCCTTGCGGATCGCGATCCGGCCGAGCAAGGTCTGGCGCTCGGAGTCGGAGGACGGCGCGTCGGCGATGGTCCGGACGTACTTGCGGCGCTGGCGGGCCGTGACCTCGTCTTCGATCGATTCGACCGGGATCGCCAGGTCGTCGAGCGTATCGTGACGCGCCAGGTCATCGAGCTCGCCGGTCGCGGTCCGCGCGATCACCGCGACGGGGACGAGGTCGTCGTAGGTGTCGTCGCCATCGAGCGGAGGCTCGTCGGGCGCCGGGGCACCCGGGGGCCCCGGGGGCGCATGGAGAGGCGCGACGCTGCGCTCGGTCACGTCACCGGTCGGAAGCACGCTCGCGGGTACGGCCGAGGGCTCCCACGGGATCGATGGCTCGGGCGGAGGCCGGAACACCGCCATCTCCTGGGTGGAGATCGGCAGCGCCGGTGGCGCGAGGCGGGCCGCGGCGGCAGGATCGAGCTCGGGCTCGCGTGGCAGCGGCAGGACCTGAAAATCCGGAAACGGCGGGATGGTCTTGCCGCGCGCCCGCAGGTACCGCGCGGCGCGGCGGATGTGGTAGACGCGCTCGAGCTGGTAGCGGATGCGCAGCTCGGCGGCGATCGCCGGGACCAGCCGTGTGATGTCGACGGCGAGCTCGTCGGCGATGATCGCGAGGTGCCTGGGCGGCAGCTGGGCCAGCGAGGCGATCACGACGTGGCGCTCGGGGCCCATCCGCAACAGCGGCACGCACGAGAACCGCTCGGCGACCTCCGGCGACAGCCTGCGCTGGAGCTCCGGATCGGCCTTCTCGAAGTGTCGCGCGAGGGCCGCGGGCAACCGGTGCTGCTGGCCGAGCATGCGCGACAGCGGATCGAGCTCGAGGTAGTGCAGCTCGATGAGGTTGGTCCCGAGCCGGCCCCCCCACACGACCTGGGCACGAAGCGCCTGCTCGACCTGCGTGACGGTGAGGAGGCCTGCTGCCACCAGTAGCTCGCCCAGCCTCGCCATGGGAGGCCCACTGTATCAGGCACCCATCGAAATGGTCAGGCGACGGTGACGTCCTTGGACAGGTACACATCCTGAATCGAGTGCAGGAGCTCGACGCCGTCCTTGAACGGCTTCTGGAACGCCTTGCGCCCTGCGATCAGGCCCATGCCGCCGGCGCGCTTGTTGATCACCGCGGTCGCGACCGCGTCGCGTAGGTCGTTGTCGCCCGACGCACCACCACTGTTGATGAGCCCGACGCGGCCCATGTAGCAGTTCGCGACTTGATAACGCGTCAGGTCGATCGGGTTGTCGGTGGTCAGCTCCGAGTAGACCTTCTTGTGGGTCTTGCCGAACCCCTTGAGCGCGGGGTCGTTGAACCCGCCGTTCAGCTCCGGCAGCTTCTGCTTGATGATGTCGGCCTGGATCGTGACGCCGAGGTGGTTGGCCTGGCCGGTGAGGTCGGCCGACAGGCTGTGGTCACCGAGCGCGGTCTTGAAGGCGTTGTTGCGCACGTAGCACCACAGGACCGTGAACATGCCCAGGCGGTGCGCCTCGGCGAACGCCAGCGAGACCTCATGGAGCTGGCGGCGCGACTCCGGAGCCCCCCAGTACACCGTGGCGCCCACACCCTGTGCGCCCATGTCGAAGCACTGGCGGATGTCGCCGAACAACGTCTGGTCGTAGGTGTTCGGATACGACATCAGCTCGTTGTGGTTGATCTTCACGATGAAGGGGATCTTGTGAGCGTACTTGCGCGCCACGATGCCGAGCACGCCGTAGGTCGACGCGACGGCGCTGCAGCCGCCTTCGATCGCCAGGCGGACGATGTTCTCCGGATCGAACATCTGCGGGTTGGGCGCGAACGACGCGCCGGCCGAGTGTTCGATGCCCTGATCGACGGGAAGAATCGAGAGATAGCCGGTGTTTGCGAGCCGCCCGTGCGACATCATCCGCGCCAGCGCGCCGAGCACGCGCGGCGACCGATCGGTGTGCGTGAAGACGTCGTCGATGTAGCTCGGCGAGGGGAGGGTGAGCGAGCTGGCGGCGATCGTGCGGCACTGGTGGTCGAGCAGTGCGGCTTGGTCGCCGAGGATGTCGCGGATGTTGCGGAGCTCCATGACCAGGTTGTATCGGCGGTCGTGCAGCACACGCAAGCGCTCCGCCTCCGGAGCGAAAGGCCGGGGGCCGGCGCGCGGATGATCGGCGCTCCGCGGTGGAACCGCCCGGGAATCGGGTACGGTTGACCACCGGTGACCACGGAGTCGACCCAGCCGCCCCAGCCGCCCCAGCCCTTGGCCGCCACGCAAGCGCGCGCGGGGCGCGATGCGGCGCTCGCGTTCGTCGTGGCCTTGGTCCTGGTCACCGGGCTGGTGCGGATCAACATCACCTTGCCGTGGGTCGGCCACCTCGGCTCGGCGCTGGTCTCGGTGCTGTTCCTCTACGTCCCGCTCTACCTCGCGGCCAGGCGCGACGAGGATCTCCGCGACTACGGGTTTCGCTACGAGCCGGTCGGACGCGGCCTCCTGATCGCCGGCGTCGCGATCGCCGTGATCGTCCCCCTGTTCGCGCTGGGGTTCTTCGCGTTCTACGAGGTCGCCTGCCGCTCCGAGGTCCTGTCGCACCTCGCTCCCCACCAGATGTGCGGCCACTACGGCGGGCTCGCGAGCCTGCACATGCCCAGGCTCGCGGTGTTCGAGTCGACCCCGCCGGTGCCGAGCACGGTGTCGGCCGAGTGGTGCGTGGTGCAGTGGCTCGTCGTCGGGCTGCCCGAGGAGCTGTTCTTCCGCGGCTTCCTGCTCCAGAAGCTCGAGGCGCGGTTTCCGCCCAGGCGGCGCCTGTGGGGCGGCGGCGTCGGCAAAGCCCTCGTCCTGTCCGCGCTGGCGTTCGCGCTGATCCACCTGCCCAAGGAGGGCGATCCGCGCGCGCTCGCGACGTTCTTTCCCGGCCTCCTGTTCGGCTGGATGCGGTCGGCGACCGGATCGATCCTGGCCTCGACGATCACCCACGGGTGCTCCAATATCCTGGCTCGTACCCTCGAGATCGTGGTGTCGCGATGACCGACCAACCGACCACCGAACCAACGCCTTCGCCCAGGCCCAAGCTCAAGGATGACCGCGTGCGCGCAGCGTTCTTCGACATGGATAACACCCTCCTGCGCGTCGAGACCGGCATGAGCTGGGTGCGTTTCCTCTACAAGCGTGGCGAGCTCCCGCCCCGGATGGTCGCCAAGGCGATCTACTGGCAGGCCCTCTACAAGCTCGCCGTGCTCGACATGGACGCGGTGTTCACCAAGCTGGCCCTGACCGTGCGCGGCGACTCGGAGGCCGAGATGATCGCCAAGTGCGATATCTGGTACCGCGAGCACGTCGCGCCCGAGGTCGCGCCCGCGGCGCGGCTCGCCGTCGAGCATCACCGCCGGGCCGGCCACCTGATCGTCCTGGCGACCGGCTCGACCCAGTACGCGGCCCGTCCCGTCGCCCGCGGCGTCGGCATCGATCATGTCCTGTCATCCGAGCTCGAGGTCGAGGACGGCGTGTTCACCGGCCGGCCGGCGGCGTTCTGCTTCGGCCACCACAAGGTCGCGCTCGCCGAGCGCTGGGCCGAGCGCCACGGCGTCGATCTCGCGGCCAGCTACTTCTACAGCGACAGCTACAACGATCTGCCCATGCTCGAGCGCGTCGGGACGGCGATCGCGGTCAACGCCGATGCGCGGCTGCGCCGCCACGCCAGGCGCCGCGGCTGGGCCGCCCCGCGCTGGAGCTGACCGGCTCTTCGCCGGCGTCAGGCGGCGTCAGGCCCCGTGGTAGCCCAGGGCCGACGGCGGGATGTCGAGCGCGTCGAGGATCAGCGTCGGGGTGGTGGCGCCGAGGACGTCGGTGATCCGCGCGTAGCCCGGGTTTTCGCCGGGCCGGTTGTCCCAGCGGACCGGCGGATCGAGGCCGCGGAACACGGTCACGCTGAACCAGCCGGTCGTCGCGCTGTACATCACGTCGTAGACCGGTCCGGTCAGCTCCGCGGCGTAGTCGATGACGAGGTCGCCGGGGCGGCCGGTGACGAGCGTCCCGAGGCGGTTCGGGCGCAGCGTCGTCCGGTTGTTGGTGCCGACCGCGGCGACCTGGCCAGGTGAGGCCCCCACCACGACACAAGCGGTCCGCGCGGCGGGTGCGTCGTCGGAGGTCGCCATGGCTACACCATGGGGCGCGGCCATCGCCATGGCAACGTCCGACCACCCCGGCGCACGACAGTTGTGTATGCTCGCGCGCCATGGCTACGCCTGTGCTTGGGAGGCTCGCGGCGATCCCCGCGGTTCGCCGGTTGATCGAGCTCGCGCTCGACGAAGATCTCGGACGCGGCGATGTCACGTCGCACGTGGTGTTCGGCACGGCCTCCGCGGAGGGCGTGGCGACGGGTGGTCCGCCCGTGGTGGCCGACATGACCGCGCGCGAGCCGATCGTCGCGTTCGGGGTCGAGATCGCCGCGGCGGTGTTCGCGATGGTCGATCCCTCGATCGTGATCGAGGTGGAGTCGCCCGACGGCACCCGCGTCGATCGCGGCGGCCTCCTGCTCACCGCGCGCGGCGCGGCGGCGAGCGTGCTCGCGGCGGAGCGCACGGCGCTCAACTTCGTGCAGCGGCTCAGCGGCGTGGCGACGCTCGCGAAGCGCTACGCCGACGCGGTGGCGGGCACCCGGGCGCGCGTCGTCGATACCCGCAAGACGACCCCGGGGTTTCGCGTCCTGGAGAAGGCGGCGGTCGTCGCCGGTGGCTGCGGCAACCACCGGTTCGATCTCGGCTCCGGCATCCTCATCAAGGACAACCACATCGCGGCCTCGGGCTCGGTGCGCGCCGCGGTCGAGGCGGCCAAGGCGCGTGCGCCGCACCCGCTGCGCATCGAGGTCGAGGTCGGGACCCTCGGCGAGCTCGACGAGGCGCTCGCCGCCGGCACCGAGATCGTCCTGCTCGACAACATGTCGCCGGCGCAGGTCGAGGTCGCCGCGGCGCGCGCCCACGGCCGCGGCGTGATGGTCGAGGTGTCGGGCGGCATCACGCTGGCGACGATCGCCGACTATGCGCGCGCGGGCGCCGACCTGATCTCGGTCGGGGCGCTGACCCACTCGGCGCCGGGGGTCGACATCGGCCTGGATGTGCGGACGTGACCGGCCCGGCGCGGTGGCTCGGCCGCGAGCGCGTCGATCTCGAGGTGTGCGATTCGACCAACGACGAGGCCGCGCAGCTGGCGCGCGCGGGTGCGCCTCATGGCACGGTGGTGATCGCGCGGGCGCAACGCGCGGGCCGGGGGCGTGACGGCCGGGCCTGGGCCTCGCCGCGGGATGCCGGGCTCTACCTGTCGGCGGTGATCCGGCCACCCATACCGCCGGCCTCGGTGCCGCCGATCACCCTCGCGATCGGCGTCGGCCTGTGCGATGCGGCGCGCGCGATGGGCGCCCCGGCCGTGCTCAAGTGGCCGAACGACGCGCTGGTGCACGGCAAGAAGCTCGCCGGGGTGCTCGTCGAGGCGCACAGCCAGGGCCCGCGGCTGGACGCGATCATCGTCGGGATCGGCGTCAACCTGGTGGCGGGGGCGTGGCCGTCCGAGCTCGCCGCCACGGCGATCGCGCTCGACCAGGCCGTGGGCGCGCCCGTCGATCGCACCGCGTTCCTCGCGCGGCTGCTCGCCGGCGTCGAGCACTGGATCGATCGCTACCTCACCGGCGGCCTGGCCGCGATCGCGCCGGCCTGGCACGAGCGTATGGCGACCGGCCTCCTGGCGCGCGCGCGCGTCGATGGTGCGGAGCTGCACGGGGAGGTCGCCGGGCTCGACGTCGATGGTGCGTTGCTGCTGCGCGACCGCCTCGGTCGGCTCCACCGCGTGCGCAGCGGTGACCTCGAGGTGATCCGGCCCACGCCGGAGGCGGCCGCGAGGGCCGAGGTCGCGCGCGACCCCATGCTAGATCCATCCCCATGAACCGCGGGTACCTCGTGCTCGGCGCCGCTGTCGTCCTGGTGGCCGCCGTCGCTCTCTACGTCGCCATCGGCACGGGTGAGGACGCCGCCGGCAAGCGGAGCCCCGGCGATCCGAAACTCACCGAGGCCGATCATGGTAGGCGGGACGGAGGGACCCCGTCCCATCCGGACCGCGCGCAGCCATCTTCCCCTGCGGCGCCTGCGGGCGCAGGCACCGCCCGCGAATACACGGTCGGCGATGTTCGCGTTCGCGATCATCGGTCGGGTGAAAACGCCCCGCTCGAGGCGCCTCCCCCGATCCATCCACCGGAAGGACGTAAGATCCCATCCCAGCTGACATCCGACCTCGCCCAGCACCTTCGCGGCGTGATGAACGAGTGCGCCGCCGGCGTCCCGCGGGAGGCCCTGGGCGCGAGCCCGCGCCTCGAGGGCGAGGTCTTGATGTCGATCAAGGACCACCAGGCGACGGTGACGAACGCAACCTTCCAGCTTCGCGACGTGGCCCCGGCGTCGCAGGACGCGCTCAAGCAGTGCATGGCGCAGAAGGCGGTGGGCGTGGCAACACCGTCGGGGGACGAGCCCGATGTCGAAGGCTACGAGATCACCCTATCGTTTCGCCTCCCATAGTCGTTTCGAGGTCGATCGAGGCCACCGAAGCCCCATCTAGCTCCTCTGGTCGCATCGAGTCGCACGCCGCGCATCGTGCCAGGCGCTGTCACCTCGTCGGGCTACCGCAAGCGGAGACCGGATAGTAGACGGAGAAGGCGAAGGCCGTTGATGCCCCCCACATCGCTATGTATAGTCCCGCAATCAATGAATCGTTCTAGCGGGCGCGCACGCATCGCCGGCCTCGTGAGCGCTGTGCTCGCCTCGTCTGTCGTGCTTGGTGGCATATGTGGCTGCGAGGAGCTCGAAGGACGCAACCGCGTGCGGAAGGGCAATCGCCTGTTTCGTGGCGAGGCCTCGGTCGTCAATCCCAACGGGAAGCCGCAGTTCATCGACGCGGCTGCCGAGTACCAGCTGGCGCTGACACAGGTCGACCACCCGACCATCCACTACAACCTCGGGCTCGCGTACCAGAAGATCGTCAAGCCCGGATCCACCGCACCGATCCTGCTCGGCACCAAGGGCGAGCTGCCATGCAGCGTGATCCCGGGCACCAAGATGATCGAGGCGGGTGCGTGTGTGAAGCCGGGCGATCGTCTCTACGCCGAGTGTGGTTCGGCCAAGACCGGCCCGATCGAGAAGAAGATCGCGGAGCTCGAAGCCCAGAAGAGCGCCGCGACGGATGATGAGAAGAAGAAAGATCTCGACGCTCAGATCCACGACAAGCGCGATGAGCTGGGCCGCTACACGTGCAACTCCTCGTTCAAGTGCGTCGAGACCACGTTCTGTTCGCTGACCTCGCCCGAGCTTGTCGAGCTCGCTGCCCAGAACTTTCAGGCCTGGATCAAGGCGCAGCCGAGCGACGCGGAGATCAAGAAGCAGCTCAACCTCGCGGTCGCCGAGCTCGAAGACGCGAAGAAGACCGACAACACGCCCTTGCTCACGTCTGCACAGAAGCAAGTCGATGAGCTCCAGATCAAAGATCAGACCCGAAAGTTGATGACGCAGCTCTGGCTCGACGCCGAGCAGTATCAGAAGGCGCTCGACTACTGGGAGAGCCTGCTTCAAGATCGGCCGAACGACCCCGAGATCATGGGCAACCTCGCGGGGATCAACCTCAAGTCCGGCGACTGGAAGAAGTCGATCGAGTGGTACAACAAAGTGGCCGACGTGACCAACGATCCGAGCAGCAAGGTCGCGGAGTATCAGTTCATTGGAAACGTTGCCTGGGCCAAGCTGAACTCGAGGACGCTGATCGGGACCGACGCGATCGAGCTCGCCGACCGTGGCATCGGTGCGCTGCAGCGAGCCGCCGAGATCCAGCCCAAGAACCCGAAATTGGTCAGCCTTCAGGCGTCGATCTTCAACTTTCGCTCGACCGCGCATGGAGCCTCGTGGGCCTCGGCGATCGATCGTGCGAGCGCCCAAGATCTATTGAACCTCACGCACGTTCTTGTCGATGAGGCGAAGAAGGCCCAAGGACAAGA
>Ga0308175_100000012_pt1 | contig 162563 bp, 164 predicted proteins | sample PhyCR1_3_FD_203893 | JGI IMG/M metagenome (GOLD analysis project Ga0308175, IMG submission 203893) | Soil microbial communities from UC Gill Tract Community Farm, Albany, California, United States - DLSLS.C.R1 | ecosystem: Environmental > Terrestrial > Soil > Agricultural land | place: USA...
GTCGAGGAAGCTTCCTCGACGACCTCCTCCGGCGCCTCGGCGAGGTTGAGCGGTCCGTTGTCCACTTTGATCTCGCTTTGTAGCTCGCGGAGCTTAGGCAGGAGCTGGTCGATCCGGGAATGGAAGGCGGCCATCAAACCGTCAGCCGCCAACGTCAGAGGGCGTATCGGATCGCCCGCAAGGTCGATCTCCTCGCATCGGCTCTCGAGGCCCATCTCCTGGAGCTCGGCTGAATATGTCTTGAAACTTTCCGGGCTGATGTAGATCGCGTTGACCACGGCCTGCGGATCGCACTTCTTCGCGATCTGCGTTACGCGATCCATGGTGTGCGAGATGACGTTGGTCGGCCGCTCATCTTCGAGCTCTCCGAAGTCGACGCCGGCGTGGAAGCCCCAAGAAGCCTCCTCGAGGTTGGTCGAGCTGAGCGCGAGCGAATGCTGGAGCACTGCCGCGGCCGCCAGCACTGCCGCGTCGCCGGAGGTGAATTCGGTCCAGACTTCGTCGCCGACCCGATCTCCCTCGCGACCAGTGAACGCGCGCGACCATTGTCCCGCGACATTCAGCCCGCCGTTCACCCACTTGCGATGCTCTTCCTTGTTGTGCAGGCGGCCATGCTCGGATGAGCCGATGAGGTCGAGCGAGAGGACCGAGACGGAGCGCTTGTTCTCGCCTGGCCTTGAAAGGTGGTCCTCGAGCGAACCGCGGTAAAGCCCGGCGCATGCGGTTCCAAAGGCGCGGACGCGTTCGATCAGGTCGAGTAGCTCCTCCGCGGCGGCGACGAGCGACTCGCGCGGGTCGGCCGGGGGGCTCGGTGCCTCAATGCGCTCTTCGAAGGACGAGAGCGCATTGCGAGTCATCGCGCATGCCTGGAAGACGACAGCGGGGATTGCTGCGTCTCCGGGGCTTGCTTCGTCGTCCCATAGCCGAGCCGAAGCCATGTTTAGCTGCTCGGCAAGTGGAGCTAAGACTTCGACCAGGGTGGCGAGCAACGCCGGCAGCTCGTAGATCCCAGTGCCAGCCCTCGGAGCACCTAAGGAGTCGAGAATGCGCTCCTGTCGCTGCAGGGGCGGAGGCTTTGAAGGATCCTTCCACCGTCGCCAAACCTCAGCCGCCCAGTCGTGATCGAGGGCTTCGAGCTTGTCGCGCACTGCCTCGACGTATCGGTTGACATCGACGCTGGTCGGGGAATGATCCTCCCCTCGTAAGACGAGGTTGAGCGCTTTCGTCATCTCAGCGAGCGCGGCATTGAGGGAGCTTCGTACGTGGGTCAGCCCTAGACGCATGTCCGTACACATCGCCCAAGCGCTCAGCAACCGCTCGTGGTCAGTTGGCTCGAGATCATCTAGAAACTCGATCAAGAGGCAGACGTGCTCCTCAATGTCCTCGGTGCTATTGCGTTCCTTCAGCCGCAGCCCGTCACCTCGCCACATTTCTTCAAACCGCTGGCTCGGTCGCACGGTTTCGCCATCCAGTAAAAGCATCTGTTTCGGGTCGTGGTCGAGGAGCGTCAGGGCGTGGTCGTCGGAGCAGAGGACGATCTGCTGGCCTTCAGGGCACGGCATCGCTTTCAGCTCAATCGAGTGGTCCGCGCAGACCATCGAGGAGAGGACCCCGACGAGGGAGGCGAGTAGATCTTCCTCAAGCGGCTGTCCGCGATATCGGTCCGAACGCTCGGCGATGCAGTGGCATATCTCCGCCACCATCTCGCAGGAGAGAGCCTCGCGCACCTGGCTCATGTCCTCGAAAGGCGTCCTTTCGTCGCTTCGCCGCTCGGAAACGCGATAGCACCGTTCGAGCAAAACGGCGTTCTCTTGCCGCTCTAAAGAGACAAAGGGGACGAGAGTCGTCATCGAGAGGCCATAGTCGACGCAGCGGCTGCCGAAAAGGGGGTCGCCGCCGAGGAACTCGGTGAGCCCCTGCATCGACATCCCCACCCGCCTCGACTTCTTCGGGTCTCTGGCCCTGGCGCGTTCGTACATCTGCTGCAGCTCCGCGGCCAGCTCCCTGGTCTGCTCACCTACCGTACGGTCGAGGAAAGGTGTTGATTTCTCCGACGCTTCGATCGCGGCGAGGTCCGGCCAAGGAGGCTCCCCGCCTGCCGGCGCGGTTCGAAGACCTCCCCTAACTGCAGCGACGATCGGTTCCGCTGCGTCCCCGTACAGTCGGTGGAACTGCTCGCCCTCCACTTGGATGCTTGACCCTGGCAGCACTCGGTCGAGCAGTCCTTGGAGGCCTCGGATCAGCTCGAACTCAGCCGTAGTCGAGACGGTCGCGAAGATCGTTTCGGGGTCGAAGACTCGGGCCTGCTCGATCAGGGTGTCCCCGATCGAGGGACCAGGTCCGATGACGCTGGCCAGGGCCTCTTCCGCGACCGCGGCCGGGTACCGCCACTCCTCCGGCTCGGCCTCGCTGGCGTCATCAGGCGCCGGGAGCGAGATCGGTGGGAACGAGACCGGGACGACGTAGATGCAGTCGCTGGCGGGGTCGAAGAAGAAGCGGAGCTTGTGCGGACCGGTCCCTCCGCTTCCGCGGGCACCGGGAAGCTCGGGAAAGTGGAGCGTCAGTGGCTGTAGCGTCTTCCCTTCGATCTCCGGCCCATCAATCGTCAGCGTCCCGTATGGAGACAGCAGCGCCCGCAGTGTCCACCAAGAGGGCTCCAGCCCTCCGGGCAGGCGCAGCTCGAAGAGATGATGGTCGACCTCCGGCGGTAGCCCTCGCGCCACTACAAGCTCCGCCAGTTGCCAGATGGTCTCCCGATAGGGCCCGGGTTCGAGATTGCGGTAGCAGTCGACTTCAGGGTGCGTCTTGCTTGCGTCTCCAACGCAGGCGAGGGACTGGATTACCGTCGGGCCAAACCGTTCGATCCGAGTCCGCTGGCGTCGCAGACTATCGCCGCTCTGTACGGAGTCGTCGACGACCATCACCTGCTTTTCCCGCAGACTCTCGGGATCCATGAAGGCGAGGGCAGAGGCGTAGATAACTGGAATGCCCAGCGGCTCGCCAAGCTCGTCCCGCGCGTAGCGCATCACCGCCTCAAGCACCCGTGCCCCCTTGGTTTCCACCGGCACTAGGTAGTCGGGTTCGCGCCGCTCAAGCTGCTCGATCATCCAATGGGCGAAGCCGGGCAGCAGGTTCCGCTCGAACGCGGTCCTCCCTCGGCCTCTAAATCTGGGATGAAGAGATGGATTGGCCAGCGTTGCCCCCATAGATGCCACAGTACCCAGACTCAAAAAAACCGGGGTGTGAGGCTGCTCGCACAGGCGGAAAGAGCGGACTTCTTGCGGCGCAAGACCCCTTTCACAGCGAAATGAAATCCCAGGGACGCTAATTCTGCGCCTACGCCAATCGAGATAGCTCCTCTGGTTTCCCGTCCCTGACTACGGAGCTGTCAGAAATAACGCGCTATTCGCGAGCGCCATTACCTCGGCCCCCCGTTAGCCCGCCAAGACGCCCACCGCGCTCAGTAGCCTGGAGATCGGCGACCGAGAACGCAGAAGGAGTCCCCACATGGCAGTTCCTCCCGATATGCCGCTGACGCTGCCGCAGGTAGCCGAAGTGGCCGAAGTCGAGTACCGCACCCTGCACAACTGGGTCAAACGGGGCCTGCTCGAGCCGAGCTTCCACGCCTCCACGGGAGCGGGGAGCCCCAACCTCTTCTCCTTCCAGGACGCGCTGAAGGCACGCATCCTTGGGCACTTGCGCAGTGCCGGTATCGACCTGGAGATGCTCGAGCGAACCGCCCATGGCCTGAAGAAGATCCCCGAGCTGAAGAGCGAGAACACGCTACTGCTCAACGGCAGCCTCTCTGTTCTCGGGGGGGACGCCGACATCGACGCCGAAATCAAAGAGAAGCAACCCTCGCTGATCTACCGTGTGTCCTGGGCCGCAGAGGCTCTTGCCAAAGCCCACCTGAACTAGACGGCAGGCGGATGAATGCCGTGGCATTCAGTCCGTCCGGGCGGTTCGATTAGCTCCTCTCTCGGCAAGCAAACCGACGAGGAGGAGCCATGAGCTCATCGACCAGTGCCGAGGCTGCCAAAAGGCCTCCCGAGAAGCAGATCGTCATCCACATCGACCGCAAGCCCTTCAAGGTGGCCGAGGAGGAGCTGACGGGGTCTGCTCTGCGCACTCTGCCCGATCCCGACATCGGTCCCGAATTCGACCTCTGGCTCGAGGAGCCCGGCGGAGAGGACAAGCGCATCGAAAACGAGGAGCCGGTGAAGCTCCGCAATGGGATGCACTTCTTCACCGCCCCCAGCGTGATCAACCCGGGGTGCTCATGCTGAGCGATGGCGACGAGACCTATTTGAACGAGCACAGCTTCGACTACGAGGTGGTCCCTGAGGGGGCGATGTTCGCGCTGATCATCCGCGACTTCCGACTGCCGGCGGGGTATGAGCCTGCCGTTGTCGACCTGCTCCTGCGGCTGCCGGGAGGGTTTCCCGACGCCGCGCCGGACATGTTCTGGATGCACCCGGTGGTTGCCTATGCCACTGGTGGGTCCCCGCCGGCGACTGAGACTCGCCTCGAGTTCGAAGGTCGGATCTGGCAGCGGTGGTCGCGCCATCTTGCGGTTGCTTGGCGTCCGGGCGTTGACAACCTGCAGACCTATCTGCGGTTGATCCGCACCGACCTCGAAAAGGGCGCCCCAGCGCTGGTGGCCTGATGGAGGTCGGGATCGCGACGAGCGAGCGCCTTTGGGAGGAGCTCCGCGCGGCCCTTAATGCCCGTGAGGAGTCGGCCGCGATCATCCTCGCGGGTCGAACCGAGGAGTCCGATCGGCTCACCTTCTGCCTCAACCGGGCGATCTGGGTGCCCGCTGAGGCGTACGAGCTGCGTTCGCGCACCCAGATGCGGATCCGCTCGGAAGGGTGGATGCCAGCCCTGGCCGAGGCTGCCGCAGGAGATTGGCAGCCGATCTTCTTCCACACCCACCCGGCGGGCGAGCCGCTGCCTTCGCGCTATGACGAGGAGGTAGCCCGCGAGCTCGCGCCGGTCTTCGAAGCGCGCACCGGCAGGCCCTTCTGCAGCCTGATCCTCGGCGATCCGGCAGCTTCGCCGCGCTTCACCGGCACGTTCGGTGGGGACTCGATCGACCGGCTGCGCGTAGTCGGCGACCGCGTTCACCTTCTCGCGGCGGCCGATCGGCCCCGCGAGGGCGGGTCCAGCCTTGACTCTTTCGACCGCCAGATAAGAGCGTTCGGCAGTGACGGACAGAAGGTTCTCCGTCAGCTGCGGGCCGGAGTGGTTGGCGGCGGCGGTACCGGCTCGGCGGTGTACGAGCAGCTGGTCAGGCTGGGGGTCGGCGAGATCGTCGTGGTCGACGACGACGAGGTCAGCGCCACCAACCTCACCCGCATACACGGCTCGACGATGGCCGATGTTGGGGAGCCGAAGGTCGAGGTCCTGGCCAACAGCGCCCGTGCGATTGGTCTCGGCACCACGGTCAAGGCCCACCGAGCCAGGATTACCGAGCGGGGCGCCTTCGAGAGGCTGCGCGGATGCGACGTCGTCTTCGGCTGCACCGACGACAACGCTGGTCGCGCCATCCTCTCCCACCTCGCCTACTACTACTGCGCGATCGTGATCGATGTCGGTGTCGTGATCAGCGCCCGCGAGGACAGGGTCTCTGGGCTCGACGCGCGCATGAGCGTGATGACGCCGGGGACGCCATGTCTCTTCTGTCGCCGTCGGATCGACCCCAATCGCTTGCGCGAAGAGCAACTTCCCGAGGTCGAGCGCGAACATCTTGCGAATGAGGGCTATGCCCAGGGCCTCGCAGACCCCGACCCCGCCGTCCTCACCTATACGACGATGATCGCCAGCTACGCGGTTGACGAGCTGTTGCAGCGGCTTTTCGGCCTCGGCGAAGTGCAGCGCTCCTCGGAGATTCTTATCCGCCCCTTGCAGCGCGAGGTCAGGCGGCTGAGCGGCGCATCCATCGAGGGGCATTTCTGTGCCGACCCACGGATTCTCGGTCGCGCCGACCGCGAGCCGCCGTTGGGGATTCCCTGGCCATGAGGGACCGGTTGATCGATTGGTGGCGCCGTCGTCGGATTACCGCTCCTCGAGTGGACAGGGTCGAGCGCTACGTATCTCAGGCTGATCTCCCCGAGAGCCTGCCGCGCCATCAGCTCGCAGTCATCGGAGCTCCGAAGAAGCCCAAGTGGCTGGTGCTCGAATGTCCCTGTGGGGAAGGACACCGACTGCAGGTGAACCTCTCGACAGCGAGGCAGCCGACCTGGCGGTTGGAAGATGCTGAGACGAGCCCGAATGTGTCTCCCTCCATTGACTTCAACGCCCCCGAGCGGCGGTGTCACTTCTGGATCCGCGACGGGCGCGTTCGCTGGTCTAAGTGAGCAAACGCAAGGCGCGCAGCTCCAGAGGGCAGAGCAGGCTGCTAATCCGATGCGTGATGCCAGTTATGGGGTCCGAAATGGAATGACTGCAGCGGACCGATCGAGTTCGAGGTCGAGCAGGCCGGCGAACTGACTCGCCGCCATGCGCTCGCGGATCTCGTGGGCGTGGCGGGCGTCGTCGAAAAGATGCGTGTAGACGTTGAGGGTGATCGTGATGCTGGCGTGGCCGAGGATGCGACTGACCTGCGCGACGTCTAGGCCGAGGTCGACGATCAGGTGGCTGGCAAAGGTGTGGCGCAGATCGTGGAAACGCAGCCCCGGCCCTCCGCCGCTGTTGAGGCCGGCGTCGTCAGCCGCCTTCTTCAGCACCCGACCCGCCACGTTCCGCACTCCGTAGGACGTGCCTCGGGAAGTCGCGAACACCCAATCCGTCGCCGACGCGAATGGTGTCTTCCGCCGGTGGGCGACGAGCCGGTCGGCAAGTTGGGGCAGGAGCGGGATCTCGCGCACCGAGGCCGCTGTCTTCGGCGCCACCCGCCGCGCTGGTTCGCCGCGGTGGGCACGGGAGAGCTGCGCCCTGACCCGGATCAGCCCGGCGGCGAAGTCGACGTCGGCCCAAATTAAGCCGAGCAGCTCCGAGATACGCAATCCGCTGTAGAGGGCGGTCTCGACCATGAGGCGGCCGCGCTCGGGGCAGGCGTCCAGCAGTCGCCCCGCCTCCGCCCGACCCAGGGCTCGACCCCGCACCCGCCGCGGCGGGTGCGGGCGCTCTTCAGGCTCGAGCAGCGCGACCGGGTCGGCAAGGATCCAGCCGCGGCGGTGGGCGAAGCGGAACACGCTCTGCAGGGTCGAGAGCGCGTTGGCTGTCGTCTTCGCGGAGCGACCGGCGGCGCGCAGTTCGCTGATCAGGTCGGCGACGTCCTCGACCCCGATCGAGGCAACCCGTCGCCGCCCGAGTCGCGGTAGCAGGTCGTGATCGAGGTGGAAGCGGTGGGCCTCATAGGTGCGGGAGTGGCGGTCACCGGCCGCCACCATCGCCTCAAAGCGTTCGCTCCAGCGTAGCGCCACCGTGTCGAGGCAAAGGCGCGGCGAGGCGGGCACCTGGCCCGCCTCCAGCGCCGCGATCAGATCGGCGCGGGCGCGGCGGGCATCGCCGAGGTCGCTTCCTGTCGTGCGGAAGTGAAGCCGCCCGGCGCGCCGGGCGCAGACCGTCAGCTTGCCGTTCGGCTGGCGGTAGATGCCGCGCTCGATGTGCGGGTGCGGCCTCTCGGTCCTTGCATCGGGACGCCTCCGGGTTGACCTACCGTTGACTCTTCAACCCAGCCTGACGGCAGCAGTTCCTCGCGTCAAGGGAAATATGCACCAACGCAGCGGCTTTGCGATGGAGCTAGGCGGATTCGAACCGCCGACCTCCTGGGTGCGATCCAGGCGCTCTGCCAGCTGAGCTATAGCCCCGGGCTTTTGCGGGCTGGGAAGTTGGTCCCACTGCCTCGCAAGCGACAGGATAACCGCATAGTCTTTGGCAGCCTCTCCGACGGGGCGCCAGCATGAGCATCCTCGACGACGCAATCCGAGAGCACCTGGAACTGAAGCGCCAGCACGGCGCCGATGAGGCCGAGGTCAAACGCCTGGAGGACGAGGCGTTCGGTCCCCCTGGGCGGCCGGAGGAGCCCGGCCCGCTGGCCGAGGCGCCGACCGAGTTCCTGGCCGCGCCGGGCGAGGAGCCCGAGGGCGGCCGTCGCATCAACATCGCCGACCTGCAGGAGCCGCCGGCGCCCGCCGCGCCGGCCGAGGATCCGGTCCAGGCCGCGCCTCCCGCCGAGGAGGAGCCGTTCGAGGCCGTCGAGGAGCCTGCGGCTGCCGAGCACGAGCTGATCGTCGAGGTACCGGACGCCGGCCAGTCCACCGACGAGCGCCACGCGATCGCCGAACAGCCGACCGAAATGTTCGACGTCGAGGCGGAGATGGGGACCGACGACGCCCCCGCCACCGAGGCCGCCAGCCCCTCCGACGAGGAGCTCGTCGAGGCCAAGACCTCCGAGCCGCCGCTGGCCCCCGTCGAACCGGCGACCGAGATCTACGCCGCCCGCACCGAGCCCCCCGCGCCCGAGGCCGCCGAGGAGGAGGAAGAGGACGACGAGTTCTGGAGCGAGCAGCGCCTCTCCGACGAGCTCGACCAGGCGCTCGAGGCTCCCTTCGAAGAAGAGGACGAGCCGCAAGGCGGGCTGGAGCCCGCCTCCGAAGAGCACGAGCAGCCCGCGCCTCGCGCCGAGCAGCCCGTCGAGGAGGCCGAGTCGAAGACCGACTACGACCCCGACACCGGCCACGAGGACGTGCTCGAAGACACGCCCGACTTTCTCGAGGACGCCCCGGAGGACGACGAGCTCTGGTTCGAGCAGAAGCCTCCCAAGGACTTCGACTTCGACGACTAGTATCAGTGGAGCCAGCCGGATTCGAACCGGCGGCCTCCTGCTTGCAAAGCAGGCGCTCTGCCAACTGAGCTATGGCCCCGTAGAGCGGATTGTAGGCGCCGCGCGTCTGTGCGCCGCGCGATAGCTCAGGAAGCCAGCAGGCTCTCGGCCCGCTTGCCCTCGGGCAGGTTCTGGTCGGCGTGGTAGCTGGAGCGGACCAGGGGGCCGGCGGCGACGGACTCGAAGCCGAGGTCGTAGGCGGCCTCTTCGAGGGCTTTGAACTCGTCGGGGTGCCAGTAGCGGACGACGGGCAGGTGGTTCTCGGTCGGGCGCAGGTACTGGCCGACGGTGAGGACCTGGACCTGGTGCTCGCGCAGGAGGCCGAAGGTCTCGACCATCTCCTCGTGGGTCTCGCCGAGGCCGACCATCAGGCCCGACTTGGTCACTACTTCGTCGCCGCCCATCTCCTTCGCCATCCGCAGGACCCGCGCCGAGCGCAGGAACTGGGAGCCGCGGCGGGCGATCGGGTAGAGCCGCGGCACCGTCTCGACGTTGTGGTTGAAGACGTCGGGCCGCTCGTGGACGACCTTCGCCAGCGGCATCTCCTGGCCGCGGAAGTCGGGCGTCAGGATCTCGACCTTGCACTCCGGCGCCAGCATCCGGATCGAGCGGATGACGCCGACGAAGGCACTGGCGCCGTAGTCGGGCAGGTCGTCGCGGTCGACCGAGGTGACGACGGCGTGGCGCAGCCCCATCGCCTTCACCTGGTTGGCGACGCGCAGCGGCTCCAGCGGGTCGTTCCAGGTCGGCTTGCCGGTCTGCACGTTGCAGAAGCCGCAGCGGCGGGTGCAGACATCCCCCAAGATCATGAAGGTGGCGGTGCCGCGCTCCCAGCACTCGCCGACGTTCGGGCAGTTGGCCTCCTCGCAGACGGTGTGGAGGTTGTCGGAGCCGATCTTCTCCTTCAGCCGCCGGTAGTTCGGCCCGCCCGGCGCCGGCACCTTCAGCCACGGCGGCTTGCGGGCGCGGCGGAAGGGGACGGTGCCCTCGGCCTCGGCAGCGGTGCCGCCGGGCTTGGCCCGGGAGCGGGTGACGTGGATGCGCTCGGTGGTGGACACCGTCGCCTACGTTAGCTGGACGCGGGCGCCGTCCGGGGCGGGCTCAGCCGGCGATCGGCTTGACGCGCCAGCCGAAGCGGGCGGGGGTGGGGTCGACGTTGCCGAAGCGGTCGATCGCCCGCACCTTGAACAGGTGCCGCCCCGGCTTCACCGAGGGCCGGAACGGATTCGCGCAGTGGTGCCACTTCTTCCCGTCGAGCTTGCACTGGAAGTGCGACTGCCCCTCGCTGGAGGCGAAGCGGAACTTGGCTTTCGTCTTGTAGGTGACCCGCGGCGGCCCACTGACGATGCGAGTGTTGGGGGGAGTGCGATCGGTCGGGGTCTCGGAGACCAGCACGGGTGAGCCCTTGACGGGCGGCACCTGCAGCTCGAAGGCGCCGATGTCGGAACCGTCGCCCCCTTCTTTGTTGCTGACGTCCGCGAAGTCGCTGGGACGCGGTAGCCCCCGCTGGTCGATGCTGCTGCCGAAGGAGCTGCCGCGGTCGATCGCGATGCTGCCGGGGAGCAGCGCTTGGGTCGGGGTCGGACCGCCGTTGTCCCGCAGGACCGGATCGAGCCCGGCGACGACGCCGACCAGGTCGCTGGATTCATCGAACCCGCAGCTGCCGTCTTCGTCGAGGTTGAAGCCGCCGGATTTCAGCGGTGCGCCGCAGCTCGCAGCATCGCCGAGGGGTTCGGCGACGATCGTGTCGCTGACATGCGGGGTGCCCTGAAGTTCGAGGTTGGCGCCGGCCGCGAACCCGTTCGAGGTCAAGGAGTTCGTGCTCACGGTGGAGCTGACGAGGCTCAGTTCGGTTCCCTGCACCCCGCCGCCCCGTGCCTCGTTCGTCAGGCTGGTCCCCGCGACGACCGAGTTGCCGCTGACCGTGCTCAGTTCGACGGAGGCGGGGCCACCGACCAGGAGCAAGCCGCCGCCTCGGGCTCGAGACTGTTTGCCGCCTTCCCCGAAGGCTTCGGCCGCGTTGCCGCTGATCGTGCTGCGCGAGACCAGGACGGGGCCCGCGGCGGCGATCCCACCGCCGAGCGCGGAGTCGAAGGTGCCGCCGCCGACGGCGTTCGCCCGGTTGTCCCGCACCACCGATTCCCTCACCGTCAGCCACCCCGCGCTGAGCACCCCGCCGCCTTCGGCTTCGTCCGTCGGCGCGCCTTCAGCCAGGGCTTCGTTGCCTTCGACGACGACGCGGGTCAAGGTCAGGTTCCCGCTGCCATTGCGGATGCCCGCCCCCCGGGTCGCAAGGCCGCCGGAGACCGTCAGGCCGCTGAGCGAAGCGGTCACCCCGTCGGCGAAGTCGAGGATGCGGAACCCGGTCGCGGCGCTGCGCTCAACCCTCAGGGAATCGGTGCCCGGGCCGGAAATCACAACGTCGCCGGTGATCGGCGGCAGCTCGGTGGCGAGCGGGATCGTGCCCGTGGTTTCGATCGGGATCGCGTCGGGACCGCTATGGAGGTTGCTGTCGAGGATTGCCTGCCGCAGGCTCCCCGGCCCGCCGTCGGCGACGTTTTTCACCGGGTAGGAGAGGGCGAGCGCAGAGCCCGCCGGCAGCAGAACGGCCGCGAGCAGGGCAGCGACGATGAGGAGCGGACGGACGAGGCGCATGAGTCGGGCAGCCTACGCGGCGAGGTCGGCGACGGCAACCGCCTCGCGGTCGAAGACACCCGCGTAGGCGGTGACCACTGCGTCCGCGAAGGCCCCCATGTCCTGCTCGGCGCCGAGCTCGCGGGAGAGCGAGGTCATCGAGACGCCCTCGATCCCGCAGGGCACCACCCACTCGAACGGCTGCAGGTCGTTGTTGACGTTGATCGCCAGCCCGTGCGTCGTCACCCCGCGGCTGACGTGGAGCCCGATCGAGCCGATCTTCCGGGTCCCGACCCAGACGCCGGTCAGGCCCTCGATCAAGCTCGCGCGCACGCCCGCCTCGCCGAGCGCCCTGATCATCGTCTGCTCCAGCCCCCGCACGTACTCGTGGACGTCGCCGCCGTAGCCGCGCAGCTGCACGATCGGGTAGGCGACCAGCTGGCCGGGGCCGTGGTAGGTGACGAGGCCGCCGCGGTCGGTGTCGAGGACTTCGATCCCCTGCGCTTCGTACCACTCGGCCCCCATCGGCAGCTCCTCGGGCTGCGAGCGGCGGCCGCGGGTGTAGACGGGCGGGTGCTCGAGCAGCAGCAGGACGTCGCCGATCTCGTCCCGCCGGCGCCGCTCCGCCAAGTGCCGCTGCAGCTCCCAGGCCTCCGTGTAGGGGACGGTTCCGCGGCGGTGGACAAGGATCTCGCCGGACATTTCACAGATCGTTGCAGGAGGCGCCCTTATCCTGTGGGGGCCGCCCATGGTCCAGTCCAAGCCGCTTCGACCCGATTGGCTCCCGGCCGTGGCGCTCAGCTTCGCGCTGGCGCTGGCGATGCTGCTCTGGAGCCCACCCGTAGGAGACCTCGCCGCGCAGGTCTTCCGCACCGAGCTATTCCACGAAGCCGGGCTCGCGATCTGGAACGGCAGCTGGTACGGCGGCCACTACACCCTCACCTACAGCGTCCTCTTCCCGCCGCTGGCGGCGCTGCTGGGGCCGCGGGTGGTCGGCCTGCTCGCGGTCGTCGCTTCCTCCTACCTCTTCGACCGCCTGGTCCGCGACCGCTGGGGGGTGGAGGCGCGCTGGGCGACGCTCTGGTTTGGCGCCGGCGTCGTCACCCTGCTCGCCGACGGTCAGCTCACCTTCGCCCTCGGAGTCGCCTTCGGGCTCGCCGCCCTGCGCTGCCTGCAGACCGGCCGGGCCCCGCTGGCGATCGCCGCCGCCGCGGCCTGCCCGCTCGCCAGCCCCGTCGCCGGTGCCTTCCTCGCCGGCGTGCTCCTCGCCGGGGCGCTGGAACCGGGCTGGCGCGCCAACCGCCTCGCGATCGCCGTCGCCGCCCTCTCGCTCACCCTCGTCCTGGCGCCGAACCTCGCCTTCCCCGAGGCCGGCCATTTCCCCTTCGTCTTTTCCTCCTACGTCGCGATCCCGCTCTGGTGCGCCGGCGCCCTCGTCCTCACCCAGGGCGTCCGCGACGAGGAGCGGCAGCTGCGTCGGGTCCTCGTCGCCTACGTCCTCGCCTCGACCCTGATCTGGCTGATGCCGAACGCGATGGGCGGCAACGCGGTCCGGCTCGGGGCGCTCTTCGGCGGTCCGGTCCTCGCCGCGGTCCTGCTCTCGCAGCGCCCCCGCCCGACCGTCCCGACCTGGTTCTACGCGCCGCTCCTGGTCCTGGCGATCGCCGGCAGCCTCTACTGGCAGCTGACCGCGAGCGTCACCCAGATCGCCCGCTCGGTCGGCGACCCCTCGACGACCAAGGCCTACTTCCACCCGGTCGCCCACTGGCTGCGGGTCCACGGCGGCGACGGGGCCCGGATCGAGGTGCCGCCGACGGCAAACCACTGGGAGTCGGCCTACCTGGCGACGAAGTTCGAGCTCGCCCGCGGCTGGCTGCGCCAGCTCGACACCACCCGCGACGACCTTTTCTACGACGAAAAGGAGCTCAACGTCGCCAGCTACGGCGCCTGGCTGCGCGCCAACGCGATCTCCTATGTGGCGCTGCCCGACGCGCCGCTCGACTACTCCTCGGTCGCCGAGCGCCGCCTCGTCCTCAGCCAACCGTCCTACCTCGACCTGCGCTTCCGCTCCACGCACTGGCGCATCTACGAGGTCCGCGACCCGAAGCCGCTGGTCGCCCCGCTCGGCACCGCGGCGGCAGCCGTCAAGTGGTTCGGCCGCCAGGGCTTCGCCCTCGACGTCACCCGCCCCGGCGAGTTCCTCGTCCGCGTCAACTTCACCCCGTACTGGTCGATCGCCCGCGGCAACGGCTGCATCCTCCGCCACGGTGACTGGACCGTCGCCCGCGCCTCCCGCCCCGGCATCTTCCGCGTCGCCGCCGACTTCTCGGTCGGCCGAGCGTGGAACGCGGTGACCGGCGCAAAGAAGACCTGCTGAGCCCGATCCTACGGTTGCCCCGGCGGCAGACCTTCCTGCCGCATCCTCAGCGCGAAGCCGAGGAATTCTTCCTGCCAGTCGAGCAGGTGCTGTTTCTGGCCGGCGCCGCCGTCGGTCTCGGGCGATGGCTTGCCGGCGCGCGCTCGGCGCCGTTGCCGTGCCTGCGTCCGCCAGTCGGTCAGCTGCTCGCGGACGGTGTCGATCTGCGCCTGCAGCTGCTCGCGGTCGAGCGCCTCCGGGCGCGGCTGCTCTGCGAGCAGGGTGCCGAGGTGGGGGGCGCCGTGGACGCGCTGCGGCATGTTCGCGATCGCTCGCTCCGGGTCGTCGGCGAAGCGCCGCAGGATCGTCGCGATCAGCGAGGTGTGCTCGAAGACCTCGTGGCAGACCCCGGTCTGCACCCGCGGACCGATCACCATCGCCGGCACCCTCACGCCCAGCGTTTTGTACTTGCCGGGATCTCCGGCCGGGACGGCCGGGGGGACGACGTGGTCGTAGAAGCCGCCGTGCTCGTCGTAGGTGACGATCAGGACCGTGTCCTCCCAGTTGGGGCTGTTGACCAGCGCCTCGTAGGTCTCCAGCACCAGCGCCTGCCCCGCTCGCACGTCGGAGGGCGGGTGGTCGTCGTTGGAGTTCGGGTCGAGCACTTTGAGGTCGACGAAGTTCGGGTCGATCCAGGAGACCTCGCGCAGCTCCCCTTTGGCGGCGTCGTCGAGGAAGCTGTCGTGGAGGTCGACGATCCCCGCCTCGCTGACCTCGGTCAAGAGGCTGACCCGCTTGCGGTCGAAGTAGGTGAAGTTTTCCCGGTGGGAGGCCCCGAAGTTGCGGTAGGCGCCGTCGACCCCGCGCAGGGTCCCCGGGTCATGCGAGTACCAGCGCCACTGCTTCTCGCGCAGCTGCTGCGTGAAGGCGGGGAGGTCGTAGATCGGCGCGCTTGCGAGCCCTCCCAGGCCCGGCAACCCGCGCACCCGTCTCACCAGCTTTCCCCAGAGGCCGGGCCCCTTGCTGATCGGATCCCCCTCCTGGCCGGCGATCGAGTAGAGCCGGTTCGGCCAGGTGTCGCCCGGGATCGAGGAGTGCCAGGCGTCGCAGACGGCGTAGCCGCGGGCGAGCAGGTCGTAGACCGGCAGGTGGCGCTCGCTGTAGTAGCCCATCGGCAGGCCGCGGTACTCGGCCGGAACCTTGATCGGCCTGCCTTCCTTCCTGCGACCGAGGAAGTTCTTCACGTAACCGCCGGGGGTCTGGCCGTGGAAGCTTTCGAGCTGCTCGGCGACGCAGCCGGGCCCGTGGCAGGGATCGAGGATCTTGCCGCTGCGGTCCTGGGGTGGATGGAAGCTCGTCTCCTCGTCGCCCCATTCGAAGGACGGATAGGCGTTGCCCTCGGCGTCGTAGTTGACCTCGTCTCCTTTGAGGCCGCGCAATCCCTTCAAGCCGCCCTCCTTGCCGAGGAAGCCGAGCATCTGGTCGAACGAGCGGTTCTCCATCATCAGCACGACGATGTGCTTGACCCCCTGCAGGCGGCGTATCGCCTCCTCGGGGGTGGGGGGAGGAGTCACTTCCCCCCTCCCCCTTGGGGAGGGTCCGTCGATTGATTCCCGCCTCCCGAGGAGTCCGGCGTCAGCTTGTCGACCATTTTCGCCGCCGCCGCGGTCGCCTTGTCCGAGGTGTTGGCGGTCGCCTTGATCCCGAGGTAGGCGGTGACGAAGGTCGAGATGATCCCGAGGGCCGAGGTCGTGATGGCGACGGTCGACTCCCTGTTGTCGCCGGCGCCGAGGAGGGTGGCGGTGACGATGGCGATCGCGGAGACCGCGACGATGCCGGCGACCACGGCGACGAGGCCGGTGATCGTCCGCGTGCTCTCGACATCGAGAGGCTCCCCCTTTTCGGAACCCACCGAGCTGATCGCCGCCCCCGCCGCCAGCACGAGGGCGACGGCGAGGAGGACGAGGCCCAGCGCTCGCAGCTCGAGCCCTGCGGCGGTTGCGTTCTCGTCTTCGAGAGCAAAGGCGAGAACTCCGCCGAGGATGCCGGCCACGGCGGCAACGCCCAGCAGCTGCTTCGCGAATCGACTCATGCGAGCAGACTCTCTCAGAGAATCTCTGACTACACAGAAGTTCTCAATAAAATTTAGGTTTTCTGAAAGAGGGCTACTGAAAAGCCGCGAGCGCGATCGTCAGATCGAGCCCTCGAGCGTCGCCAGGGCGGCCTTGACGACGTGCTCCTCGTGGGGGATCGCCGCCTGCTCCAGCCGTTTGGAGTACGGCATGTGGACGTCGGCGCCGGTCACCCGCTGGACCGGGGCGTCGAGGTAGTCGAAGGCCTGCTCGGTGATCAGGGTCGCGAGGTTGGCGCCGACGCCGCCGTGCGGCCAGCCCTCCTCGACGATCACCGCGCGGTTGGTCTTGCGGACGCTTTCCAAGATCGTGTCGAGGTCGAGCGGGCGCAGCGTCCGCGGGTCGATCACCTCGGCCTCGACCCCGTTCTCGTGGGAAAGCTGGCTCGCCGCCCCCTCGGCGACGTGGGCCATCTTCAGCACCCCGACGATCGTCACGTCTGAGCCCTCTCGCCGCACCGCCGCTTCGCCGAAGCGCAGCGGCTCGGCCCCGTTCCCGCCCTCGGGCACCTCGCCGCGCGTCCCATATAAGGACTCGTGCTCGATGAAGACGACCGGGTTGTCGTCGCGGATCGCCGCTTTCAGCAGCGCCTTGCCGTCGGCCGGGGTGGAGGGGCAGGCGACGAGCAGGCCCGGCACCTGCAGGTAGAGCGCCTCGAAGCTGTGGGAGTGGGTCGGGCCGAGCTGATGGCCGCCGCCGCCAGGCATCCGGATCACCATCGGCACCTTCGCCTGGCCGTTGAACATGTAGCGGATCGCGGCGGCGTGGTTGACGATCTGGTCGAGCGCCAGGAGGCTGAAGTTGACCGTCATCAGCTCGACGATCGGCCGCAGCCCGTTCATCGCCGCGCCGACGCCGGTGCCGACGATCGTGTTCTCGGAGATCGGGGTGTCGCGGACGCGCCGCTCGCCGAACTCCTCCAGCAACCCCTCGGTCACCTTGAAGGCGCCTTCGAAGACGCCGACGTCCTCGCCCATCACGAAGACCGCCTCGTCGGCGCGCATCTCCTCGGCCATCGCGTCGCGCAGCGCCTCCCGCATCCGCAGCGTCGCCATCAGTCCTCGTCCCCCGCGGCATCTTCGGGCGCGTCGCCGACCTCGCGCTCGGACGAGACCCGGGGCTCGACCCCCTCCTGGGCGTCGCCGTGGGTCGCCGGGTTCGGCCGCGGCCCTTCCGGCTGCCCGGCATAGGCGGCGCCGGCCTCGGCCAGCTCTCGCGCCGCGTCGGGCATCTCGGCCTCGTCCTCGCCGCGGTGCGGCTCCGGGCTGCGCTCGTCGACGGCGTACCAGCCGCCCGGCTCGGTCTGGGCGTAGAGGTTTTCGTACATCGTGTCGAGGGCCGGCTCGGGCGAGGCTTCGGCGAACTCGACCGCGGCTTCGACCGCCGCGTCAGCGGCCTCGCGCGCCTGCGCCACCTCGCGCTCGCCGAGCACATCGGCCGCGCGGCAGCGCCGCGCGAACTGCTCGATCGGGTCTTTCTCCTGCCACTCCTCGACCTCCTCGCGCTTCCGGTAGACCTCGGGGTCGGCGGCGGAGTGGCCTTTGTAGCGGTAGGTGAAGGCCTCGAGCAGGGTCGGCCGCTGCTCCTCGCGCGCCAGCCGGATCCCCTCGGCGACGCCCTCGCGGACCGCGACCACGTCCATCCCGTCGATCCGCTCGCCGGAGATGCCGTAGCCCTCGGCCTTCTTCGAGAGGTCGGTCTGGGCGGAGTGGCGCTCGACCGAGGTCCCCATCCCGTAGAGGTTGTTCTCGACCAGGAAGAGGACCGGCAACTTCCACAGCGCCGCCAGGTTCATCGTCTCGCCGAAGTTGCCGGTGTTGGAGGCGCCGTCGCCGAACATGCAGACGGTGGCCGCGTCTTCGCCCTTGTACTGGGAGGCGAGGGCGATGCCGGCGGCGATCGGGAGGTTGCCGCCGACGATCCCGTAGCCGCCCATGAACCGCTTCTCGGCGTCGAAGATGTGCATGCTGCCGCCGCGGCCCCCGCTGGTCCCGTCGACGCGGCCGAAGAGCTCCGCCATCACCCGCTTGGGGTCGGTGCCGCGGGCGATCGCGTGGCCGTGCGTGCGGTAGGTGCCGATCAGGAAGTCTTCGGGCCGCATCACCGAGGTGGTGCCGACGATCGTCGCCTCCTCGCCGATCCCCAGGTGCAGGAAGCCGCCGGCCCGCGCCCGCTGGTACTGGCGCCCCGCCTCCTCCTCGAAGCGGCGGATCAGCGCCATCCGCGCGAGCAGCTCGTAACAGGTGGCGGCGTCAGGCAGATCTGCCATCGGGTTCACCTTAGATGACTACCCGCAGCGGCCCGACGAGTCGACTTAGTGGCCTATAAGGCAACTAAGTCGACAGGGTCAACTGTCCGCTGCCGCCACCGCTTCCTCGAGGCGGTCGTCGCCCCAGAAGACCTCGCCGCCGACGACGACACTGGGGACGCCTTCGACGCCGAGGTCGCCGGCGCGGTCGGTCGCCTCCCGCAGCGCGTCCTTGACGACCCTCGTTTCGACCGCTTTCAGCAGCGCCCGCGGGTGCATCTCGCAGGCCGCCCCGGCGATCATCACGTTGTCGACGTCGGTGAGGTCGCGCCCGGCGGCGAAGGCCTGGCGGAAGCCGGCGAGGGAGAAGGCCACGGTGCGCCCGGTCTGCTTGGCGAAGGTCGCCGCCCGCATCGCCACCAGGGTATTTGCCGGCCATGGCACCGGCCAGGCGATCGGCGGCAGCCCGTACTCGGCCGCCCGCCGCTCGATCTCCGCCATCCCCTCGGCCCGCGCCGGCGTTTCCGACCACGACCCCCGGTTGAAGCGCGCGAACAGCCCGCCGAGCAGAACCGGCTGCCACTCCGGCTGCTCCAGATCCGCCTCGGCGAAGAGCCCGCTGATCCGCTCGGCGGAGAGGTACGCGTAGGGCGATCCGAGGTCGTAGTAGAAGGTGGCGCGGCTCACGCGACTAGGCGTGAATTGCCCAGCCGTCGACGGCGCGCGCGGCGTCCAGGACGGCCTCGGAGACCGTCGGGTGCGGATGGACGATCCGGCTCAGCTCCTGGTAGCCGCCCTCCAGCGCCTGGGTCGCGACCAGCTCGGCGATCATGTCGCAGGCGCGGTTGCCGACGATGTGGGCGCCGAGGACCTCGCCGTACCTGGCGTCGACGACGAGCTTGACGAGGCCGTCTTTGTCGTCGTAGACAATGCCCGCGCCCTCGCCGGCGATTTTCTGCTTTCCGACTTTGACCTCGTGGCCCGCCTCTTCGGCCTGCGCCTGCGTCATCCCGACGCTGGCGACCTGCGGCGCGCAGAAGGTGGCGCCGACGATCAGGTTCTGGTCGACCGGGTGGGTCTCGACCCCGGCTGCGGCCTCGGCGGCGATCACGCCCTCCTCGGAGGCCTTGTGGGCGAGCGCCTTCTGGTTGACGAGGTCGCCGATCGCGAAGACCTTCTGGTTGGTGGTCCGCTGGAGCTCGTCGACCTTGATTTTGCGGCCGTTCTCCTCGAGCTGGACGCCGGCCTCCTCGAGACCGAGCCCGTCGACGTCGGGGGCGCGGCCGCCGGCGACGCAGAGGTAGTCGACCTCGGCCGAGTTGTCGCCGTAGGTGAACTTGACCGAGGACTCACCCGCTTCGACGTTCTCGACGGGAGCGCCGGTGGAAATCTCGATGCCCTGTTTCTTGAAGACGCGTTCGACGACTTTGGCGATGTCCTTGTCCTCGGCCGGGAGGATCTGGTCGAGCATCTCGATCAGCAGCACCTCGGTGCCGAAGCGCGCGTAGGCGGAGGCGAGCTCGGCGCCCGAAGCGCCGGCGCCGACCACCGCGATCCGGTTCGGCCGCTCGGGTAGCGACCAGGCACCCCAGGTTTCGAGGACGCGGCCGCCGAACTCGACGCCGGGGATCGGCAGCGCCACAGAGCCCGTCGCCAGCGTCACCGCCTTCGCCTCGTAGACCTCCTCGCCGACCTTGACGTCGCCCTCGGCGGTCAGCGAGCCGTCGCCGTGAATGAACTCGATCTTGTTTTTCTTCCACAGCCCTTCGACGCCGCCGGACAGAGTCGCCGAGACGTCCTCGCGCCTCTTGTGAAGAGCGCCCCAGTCGAGCTGGACGTCGTTGCCGACGACCCCGAGCTCGGCGGAGGACTGCGCCTCATGGAAGATCTCGGCCGTCCGCAGCACCGTCTTCGCCGGGATGCAGGCGTAGTTGAGGCAGCGGCCGCCGGCTTTGTCGCGCTCGACGACGGCGGTCTTCTGGCCCAGCTGGGCGGCGCGGATCGCGGCGACGTAGCCGCCGGGGCCCCCGCCGATGACGATCTGGTCGAAGGAATCGGCCATCTACTTTGAGCCTATAGAAGGAGAGCGGTGGGCAGGCGCGGCGGCTACGGCTTCTTCTGGCCAGGGACGCGGCCGGCGAGGCGGCCGAGCGGGCCGACCGCGCCATGCAGCGTCTCGACGCTCGAGTTGAGCCCGTCGATGCCGACCAGGATCCGCTCCATCAGCTCGCTCAGCTGGTCGATTCCGCTGTCGAGCCGGTCAATGCCGCCTTCCAGGCGATCGAGGATCTCCGGCAGCTCTCCCACCCGTTTGATGTCCTCGCGCATCGTCGGCAGGGCGCTGGTGTCGGCGGCAACCCGGTCGAGCGCCTCCACGACCCGCTCCAGCGCCGCCGTGTGTTCCTTCATCGCCCGCGTGTTCTCGGCGATCTCGGGCAGCCGCCGCAACGCCGCCACCGCGTCGGCCGGAATTCCGGCGACGCTGCCGAGGGAGGGAAGGTTCGGGGGCGCCACGCTTACCGCCTCGGCTCCCTGGTCGGCATCTGGATCCGCGCCATCGCCTTGACCATGAAGTAGAAGAAGATCCCGGCGCCCGCGAGGACGGCGAGCGTGCCGAGGATCTGGCCGACGCTGGAGGCGCCGACGACGAGGCCGAAGAAGGCGCTGAAGAGGACGACGACGAGGATCAGCTGGAAGCCGAGCACCGCCCAGTAGCGGGCGTGCCACATCCCCCAGGCCATCATCCCCATGATCACCGCGGGGGCCACCACCTGCGGCAGTTTCGGCTGTTCGCCGTTGACCTCGACACCGGTCGCGTAGCCGATCACGATCGAGACGACGATCAGGGCGGCGACGACGGCGCCGACCGTGACCACCGTCGGCCGCTCCCCCTCGGCCAGCGGCTCGAGCGCTTCACGGGCTTCCTGGTTTCGCTGCTCGGCCTTGGCGTAGCCGCGGGTCATCGGGTTCGGCTTCGCGGCCCCGCCCGCGCCGCGCTGCTTGCGCTTGACCTTCTCGTCAGGCACTGCACACCTCAGACACCGCACACCTCAGCCACCGGGCGCCACTCCCCGCTCCGCCTCGGCGAAGGCCTGGCGCAGCTCGGTCGCGGCGGCGGCCGGGTCGGCGGCGTCGCGGATCGCCCGCACCGCGCAGAGCCGCTCGGCTCCAGCGCGGACGACCTCGGCGGCGTTGCCGCCGTCGATGCCGCCGATCGCGAAGAAGGGATGGGGGGCGTTCGCGGCGGCGTGGGAGATCAGGTCGAGCCCGACCGCGGGGCGCCCCTCCTTCGTCGGCGTCTCCCAGATCGGGCCCACCGATATGTAGTCGACGGGGCGCTCGGCGCTGGCGGCGATCTGCTCCTCGGAGTGGGTCGAGAGGCCGACGATCGCGTCCGGCCCCATCAGCTCCCGCGCCCGCTCGGCGCTGACGTCGTCCTGGCCGACGTGGACCCCGTCGGCGTCGCAGATACGCGCCAGCTCCGGGTCGTCGTTGAGGACGAAGAGGGCGCTGAAGGTGTCGGCGACGCGGCGGAAGGTGCCGGCGGCGCGCTCGATCTCGGCCCGTCCCAGCTCCTTCTCGCGCAGTTGGACGATGTCGGCGCCGCCGGTCAGCGCCGCCCGCAGCAGCGCTTCCAGGTCGGTCTCGGGGCGGGCGTCGCAGACGAAGTAGAGGCGGGCGGTCCGCAGGCGCTCGCGCCGCAGCGGGCCGTCGCCCTCGGGCAGGGACAGGCTCATGCCCCGATTATGGCGAGGCAGGGGTCCGGGACCGTCCCCCGGGCGCGCCCGGGGGGTAGCATCGGGAGAGCACGGGAGCCCGCGAGGGCTGAGAGGGTGGCATCGAGGCCACCGACCGTTTCGACCTGATCCGGGTAATGCCGGCGGAGGCAAAGGCTTTGAGCGAGAAGCGCGGTTTCGATCTTGTGGTTGTCGGTGGCGGGGTGATCGGCCTCAGCTGCGCCTGGGGCGCTGCCCAGCGCGGGGCGGAGGTTGCGGTGCTGGAGCGCGGGGTGCCGGGGCAGGGAGCGACCCGGGTCGCGGCCGGGATGCTGGCGCCGGTGGGGGAGCTGACCTTCGGCGAGCCGGAGCTGCTGGAGCTGACCCTGGTGGCGGCGAAGCTGTACCCGGAGTTCGTCGCGGAGCTGGAGGCGGCGACCGGTGAGAGCACTGGGTACGACCGGCTGGGCGCTCTGCACGTCGCCCTCGACCGCGACGAGGCGGCGCAGCTGCGCCGGGTCCACGACCTGCAGCGGTCGCTCGAGCTCCAGGCCGAGTGGCTGCCGCCGCGCCGCTGCCGCGAGCTGGAGCCGGGGCTGACGCCCTCGTTCCACGGCGGGGTGCTGGCTGCCGGCGAGGCGGCGGTCGACCCACGGCAGCTGACCCGGGTGCTGCTGAAGGCGTGTGAGGGAGAGGGTGTCGAGATCCGGACCGGCACCGAGGTCGTCGGCGGGATCTTCGACGGAGAGCGCCTCGCCGGCCTCCGAACGACTCCGGGGTCCGCCGGACCTTTGTATCGCGATGCGGAACAAAGGACCGGCACACCTACCGAGGAGGTCCGCGCCGACGCGGTTCTCCTCGCCGCCGGCGCCTGGTCCGGCGCGGTCGAGTGGCTGCCCGAAGACGCTCGGCCGCCGGTGCGGCCGGTGAAAGGTCAGGTGGTCGAGCTGCGCAGCCGCAGCTCTGAGCCGCCTGCCCGCCACATCCTCGCCTCCGAGCGCGTCTACCTGGTGCCGCGCGCCGACGGCCGCCTCGTAATCGGCGCCACGGTCGAAGAAATGGGGTTCGACACCGCCGTCACCGCGGGCGGCGTCCACGAGCTCCTGCGCGAGGCCTACCGCCTCCTCCCCGACGTCGCCGAGATGGAGTGGGTAGGCGCCACCGCCGGCCTGCGGCCGGGAACGCCGAGCAACCTTCCCATCGTCGGCCCCGGGGCGATCGACGGGCTCATCCTCGCCACCGGCCACTACCGCAACGGCATCCTCCTGGCGCCGCTGGCGGCCGAGACCGTTGCGGAGCACCTTTCAAGGCGGCGTTCGTCCTTTGTCGGCTCTAGGGCGACAAAGGACGAACGCGCTGTTACGGGAGTGGGACGAAACTCATGAGGATCGAGCTGAACGGTGCTTCGCACGAGCTGCCCGAGGATGCGACGCTCGATGCCGCCGTCCGAGCCTCCGGCGCCGGGGAGGGGGGACGCGGGGTCGCGGTCGCCCTCGACGGCGAGGTCGTCCCGCGGGGCGAGTGGGAGACGACGCCGCTGCGCGAAGGGCAGGCGGTCGAGGTGCTGGCGGCGATCCAGGGCGGCGCCGAGACCTGGGAGCTCGGCGGCCGCGAGTGGGGCTCGCGGCTGATCGCCGGCACCGGCGGCTTCCGCTCGCTGGAGCAGATGGAAGCGGCGCTGCAGGCCTCCGGGACCGAGATCGTCACCGTCGCCCTGCGCCGCATCGACCCCGCGGCCGAGGGCTCGGTCCTCGACGTGATCGACCGCCTCGGCCTCTTCGTCCTCCCCAACACCGCCGGCTGCTACACGGCCCGCGACGCCGTCCGCACCGCCAAGCTCGCCCGCGAGGCCTTCGCGACCGACTGGATCAAGCTCGAGGTGATCGGCGACGACCGCACGCTGTACCCGGACGCGGTCGAGCTCGTCGACGCCGCCGAACAGCTGGTCGCCGACGGCTTCACCGTCCTCCCCTACACCAACGACGACCCTGTCCTCGCCCGCCGCCTCGAAGAGGCCGGCTGCGCCGCGGTGATGCCGCTCGGCTCGCCGATCGGCTCCGGCGCCGGCATCCGCAACCCGTACAACATCGCGATCATCACCGAGCGCGCCGAGGTCCCGGTCCTCCTCGACGCCGGCATCGGCACCGCCTCCGACGCTGCTCAGGCCCTGGAGCTCGGCTGCGACGCGATTTTCGCCGCCAGCGCCATCTTCGGCGCCGAGGACCCTGCCGCTATGGCAACCGCCCTGCGCCGCGGCGTCGAAGCCGGTGACCTCGCCCGCCGCGCCGGCCGCATCCCCCGCCGCACCCACGCCGTGGCCTCGACCGCCTACGAGGGCCTGCCGGACCTCTCCTAAACCTCCCGGCACGCCACCCAACCGCCCTCTACCATGAGCCCTTCGCCCCTGTAGCTCAGCTGGTTAGAGCGGCGGCCTTTTAAGCCGCGCGGCGCGGGTTCGAGTCCCGCCGGGGGCATCAACCATCGGCGGTCGCCTTCACCGCGGTGGAAGATTAGTCGAGAAATTCCGTTAAGAAAGGTGAACGGCAACTGAACGGGGGGGGAGGGTCATGGTCGACGACCCCCGAGATCGCAAGACGTACAACATCGGGATCACCTTTTTGGGGCTGGCCGCAGTGGTGGCCATCGCCGGCATCAGCTGGGTCTGCGCCGAACACTGGTGCGTCAAGAACGTCCCCAACGAGCTTTGGTTCGGGGGAGCGGCGATCTTCGGTGCCTTCGTCGGCGCCCTTATCGCGGTGCCGCTTCCGAAGCGTAAGAAGGAAGAGGAGGATCAGACAGCTCTCCTCTTCGTCATCGTGACTATCGGAGGGGCGTTGATTTTCGGCATCGTCGCTGCGGTGCTCGCCGAAAGTGATTCCTTCCCATGGGTCGCGCTCCTGGTCACCTTCGGGGGTCTGCTGCTGGGACTTCCGATTCCCTCACCGGGGCGCAGAGACGGGTAGGTCGTGTGTCGCTCCATGGCCTGATCCAGCACTCGTTTGCCCTGCAACTTCCCAAGGAACGGCGCCCGTTAGCCGGTTCTGATGCCGACGGCAGAATCCGCGAGCGCTTCGAGTTCTCCGGAGACGGAGGCGCGAGCTTCGCCGTGAGGTCGGCGGCTGAACCCGAGATCCTCGGCACCCCCGATCCGACCCGTCTCGCCATAGCCACAGGAGCGCACAGCCCGCTGGTCGCACGCCCCGGGCTCACGAGCGTGACGCCGCTGCCGATCGACTTTTCGGGGGCCGATGGCACAGCGACGGACCCGGTTCTGCCGCCCGCGTTCGCCTGGGCGGGTCGGGGAACGAGCGAAGACCCCCTTCAATGCGGACCCACGTTCGTCTTCGCCCAAGGAGACGGTGGGACCGAAGAGGCGGGAAGCAACGAGTACCTCGTGGAACCGGTAGGCGCCGACCTCGACTCGGACGCGCGGACGATCTCCCTGGCCCTGCTCGGGATCCTCGCCCACAAGCGCTCGCGGCTGTTCAGCCTCCCCCTCGCCAACCGGATCGTCAGCGTGCTGCTCCCGCATCTCGTCCTTACTCCCAGCCACGGACCTTCCTCGCGGCGCTGGTTCGTGCAGCCGCTCGTCTCCTTTGTCCGAGAGGGTCGGATGAAGAGTGATTTTCGCGACAGCTACGGGTTGACGCTGATGCTCGTCCCCGTCACTGCTCGTTATGGGGAGCGGAAGATGACCCACGAGGAGATCGACGCAACCGTCAATGCCGGTTGGGGTCTCGCCGCCTTTCCCACCCGAGAGAGCCCGCCTCGGTTCATGGCGCGGGGGCCGCTGCTCGAGTACTTACCTCGGCTCTGTTCCCCCTTGGACTCGGCAAATTTGCTGCCGACCACCGGAGGCCGAACAGAGTTCATGCTGCGCCAGGGAGCCGAGGTTCTCGCCTTCGCCCTCGGGCTGCGGCTGGCCCAAGGGCGGAGTGGTCGTGTGACCAGGGAGACGATGCGCCGCATCGGCGATGACGTCGTCACCTCCCTTGGGAGCGCCCGAGTGTCGTCGGTCCTGGTCGTGGACAACATCACTGCAGACGAAATTCGCACCGATACTCCGCCCGAGAAGCACAGCGACCTGATGGCCAAGATCGCTCGTGAAACCCGACCCCCTATCAACCTCGACGGCTATCGCAGGTTCAGGCTGGATCAGGCCTTCGTCGACGACAAGACCTACGTCATCGGGGTGGTGCCGACGAAGCGGTGCCTGGTCACCACCTGCGCCGCCGAGGCCCAGCGGGGTTGGTACCAATCAGGCTTGATGCAGGCGGGCAGCCTCGCCCATATGACCGTCGGGGCCGCGACCGCGATCGGGACCTTGCGGGCGATCGACCGGGATCTCGAAGAGCTTAAGCGGGCGGACCCGAGCAAGATCGCCGATATAGACGACGACATTGCCATCGATCTGCGTGAGGTCTACGACCTGGACATCACCAGTGAGGAATACCGGCGCCTGTACCGTCGCCTCCGCAATCGCCTCGGCATCACCAGCGACTACCAGGCATTACAGGACAAGATGGCGACGCTGTACCGGTCGATGTCGACCCAGCATGGCGTCAAGTCGCAAATGCAGTTGAACCTGCTCACCGCGGCGATCGTCGTCCTCAGCGTTCTGATCCTCATCGCCGGCATCGTGGCTGCCTCCAAATGATGGGACCGGGTTGGAGTCGGCCCGTGTCAGCAGCGTCGTGTGTTGTACTTGAGCCATGGGCGGGGACGGAGCCAACAGCGACGGGATCCGGCACGACCAGCGCCTGCTCCGCGTCCCGGTCGATACGGAGAGCGACGACAAGCGCCGCCTCGACCGCATCCAGAAGGAGATCGGAGGCGCCTTCACCGCCCTGCGCGACATCGACGAAGGGGTCTCGATCTTCGGCTCGGCCCGGGTTGAGGAGGGCCACCGCTGGTACGACCTCGCCCGCGAGACCGCGGCCTGCCTCACCCACCACGGCTTCACGGTGATCACCGGCGGCGGCCCCGGCCTGATGGAGGCTGCCAACCGCGGTGCCGCCGAGTCCGGCGGCCTCTCGGTCGGCCTCAACATCGAACTGCCGCACGAGCAGGCGGTCAACCCCTACGTCAACCGCCAGTACGAATTTCACTACTTCTTCGCCCGCAAGCTGATGTTCGTCCGCTTCGCCCGCGCCTTCGTGATCATGCCGGGCGGCTTCGGCACCCTCGACGAGATGTTCGAGTCCCTGACCCTGATCCAGACCCACCGCATCCACGCCTTCCCGACGATCCTCGTCGACTCCAAATTCTGGGACCCGCTCCTCGAGTGGATCGACCGCGGCCTCGAGGACCACGGCCTGATCGGCCCGGGCGACAAAGAGATGCTGGTCGTTACCGATGACCCGCACGAGGTCTGCAAGCACGTGATGCGGGCGAGCGAGCTGCAGCGGGCTGTCGCGAGCTAGTGCCGGAAGTGCCTGTGCTTCGTGAAGACCATCGCGACGCCGGCCTGCTCGCAGGCCTCGATCACCTCGGCGTCGCGTTTGGAGCCGCCGGGTTGGATGACGGCGGTGGTGCCGGCCTGGATCGCCAGCTCGGGGCCGTCGGCGAAGGGGAAGAAGGCGTCGGAGGCTAGTGCGGAGCCGGCGAGGAGGGTGTCGGCCTCGGCGCCGCGGGCCTCGCGGCACTTCTCCACGGCTAGGCGGACGGAGTCGACGCGGCTCATCTGGCCGGCGCCGATGCCGAGGGTCGCGCCGCCCTTGGCGATCACGATCGCGTTGGAGCGGACCCGGCGGCTGACGGTCCAGGCGAAGAGCATGTCCTGCCACTGCTCGTCGGTGGGCTGGTTGCCGGTGACCGCCTCCATGATCTCTTTGGGCTCGGGGTCGCCGTCGCGGTCCTGGATCAGCAGGCCACCCTGCACCCGCTTGACGTCGCGTTCGCTCGGGTCGGCCTGGCGGCGCTCCTCCTCGCAGAGGATGCGGATCGCTTCCTTCTGGGTGAGGACGTCAAGCGCCCCCTCCTCGTAGCCCGGCGCGCTCAGCACCTCGACGAAGTTCTTGTGCAGCTCCTCGGCGAGCTCGCGGCCGATCGGGCGGTTGAGCGCGATGACGCCGCCGTAGGCGGAGACCGGGTCGCAGGCGAGCGCCTTCAGGTAGGCGTCGAGCGCGTCGGCACCGATCGCCACCCCGCAGGGGTTGTTGTGCTTGACGATCACGCAGGCCGGCTCCTCGAAGTCGCTCGCCAGGCTGCGGGCCGAGTCGAGGTCGAAGACGTTGTTAAAGGAGAGCGCCCGCCCGTGCAGCTTCGAGGTCCGCGAGAGGATGTGGCTGCGCAGCCCCTGCTCCGCGTAGAGCGCCGCTCGCTGGTGCGGGTTCTCGCCGTAGGAGAGGTCGAGCACCTTCTCGTAAGCGACCGCGAGGTGTTCGGGGAAGTCCTCGTACTCCATCGAGAACCAGCGGCTGATCGCGGCGTCGTAGCGCGCGGTCTGGGCGAAGGCCTCGTTGGCGAGCCAGTGGCGGGTCGCGGCGGAGATCTCGCCGCCGCTCTCTTCTAGCTCGGCGCAGACGGCGTCGTAGGACTCCGGTTTGACGATCACGGCGACGCTCTCGTGGTTCTTCGCCGCCGCCCGGATCATCGTCGGGCCGCCGATGTCGATGTTCTCGATCGCCAGGTCGTGCTCGACCTCGTTGCCGGCGACGGTCTGCTCGAAGGGGTAGAGGTTGACGCAGACGACGTCGATCGGCTCAATCCCCTCGCGCTCCAGCGTCGCCATGTGCTCGGGGTCGCCGCGCCGCGCCAGCAGCGCCGCGTGCAGCCGCGGGTGCAGCGTCTTCACCCGGCCGTCGAGGATCTCTTCCTGGCCGGTGAACTCGGAGACGTCGGTCACCTCGAGCCCGGCCTCGCGCAACGCCGTCGCGGTCCCGCCGGTGGAGAGGATCTCGACCCCGAGCGCCGCCAGCCCCTTGGCGAAGTCGGCGACGCCGGTCTTGTCGGAGACCGAGATCAGAGCGCGGCGGACGCGGACCTGGCCGTTCTCGGCGCTCGTCGTCTGGGTGTCGGTGGCGGGGTCAGTCATCGATCGCGACCTTGCGCGGGTCGCTGGGGTCGATCCTAACCCTGCCCTCCGCGATCATGCGGATCGCCTCCGGGTAGAGCTCGTGCTCGAGGTTGTGGACGGCGGCTTCGAGCACGCCGCGTTCGCGGCCGACCGGCACCGGCACCCGCCGTTGCAGGATCACCGGCCCGGTGTCGACTCCCTCGTCGACGAAGTGGACGGTGACGCCGGTCTCCTGTACGCCTGCCTCCAGCGCCTGCCCGATCGCGTCGAGGCCGGGGAATTCCGGTAGCCAGGCGGGGTGGATGTTGACGATCCGCCTCGCGAAGCGGGCGACGAACGGTTCGGTCAGCAACTGCATGTAGCCGGCGAGCACGACCAGGCCGGGGCGGTGGGCTTCGACCCAGTCGCCCATCGCCGCGTCGCGACCGATCCGGTCGGGATAGGCATCGGCCGGGAAGACCGCGGTGTCGATGCCGGCGCCCGCCGCCCGTCCCAACGCCCCCGCGCCCGCCTTGTCGGAGCCAACTGCCACCACCTCGACCAGCCCGCGCCCGTGCAGCTTGTCGAGGATCGCCTGCAGGTTGGTGCCGCTGCCCGAGGCGAGGACGACGATCCGGAAGGCGCTCACGCGCGCATTATCGTGGTCCCCTCGATGAGCGGCTCTTGGCAAGCGGTCCTCTATCTCCACCTGCTGGCGATGGCCTTCTTCGTCGGCGGCCAGATCGTCTTCGGCATCGCCATCGTCCCGATCCTCCGCGACGATCCCGACCGCGAGCGGATGCGGGCGGTCGCCCGCCGTTTCGGCTACGGCTCGCTGATCGCCCTCGGCGTCCTCATCGTCACCGGCTGGGCGATGGCCTCCCACTACGACCTCTGGGACAGCTCCACCCTGCAGTGGAAGCTCGGCTTCGTCGCCGCCGTCATCGGTTTGACGATTGTCCACCTGAGGCGGCCGAAACTTCACATCCTGCAAGCAGCGATCCTGCTCGCCTCGCTGGCAATCGTCTGGCTGGGTCTCGAGCTCGTCGTCAGCTGATCAGCGCGCAGCGGCGATCGTCTCGAGGGCGAATTTGCCATCCGCCTCGTCCGGGTCGCCCAAGGGGTATTCGCCGCTGAAGCAGGCGTCGCAGTGTTCGGCCGGGTCGCCGCCGATCGCCTCGTAGACGCCGGCCATCGAGAGGTAGGCGAGGCTGTCGGCCTCGAGCTCGTCGGCGATCCCGTCGATCGAGCGGTTGTGGGCGATCATCTCCTCGCGGGTCGACATGTCGACGCCGTAGTGGCAGGGGTTGCGGATCGGCGGCGCCGAGATCCGCAGGTGGACCTCGCGGGCGCCGGCATCGCGCAGCATGCCGACGATCTGGCGGGTGGTGTTGCCGCGGACGATCGAGTCGTCGACGACGACGAGGCGCTGGCCGGCGACGATCTCCGGCAGCGGGTTGAACTTCAGCCGCAGGCCGTGCTTGCGCAGCTCCTGGCCGGGCTGGATGAAGGTCCGCGCGACGTAGCGGTTCTTGATCAGGCCGTCGTCGCGGGGGATGCCGGAGGCGCGGGCGAACCCGGCCGCCGCCGGGTTGCCGGAGTCCGGCACCGCGATCACCAGGTCGGCCTCTACCGGAGCCTCGCGCCAGAGGATCTCGCCCATCCGCCCGCGCGACTGCTGCAGGACCTTGCCCTCGAGGCGGCTGTCGGGGCGGGAGAAGTAGATGTGCTCGAAGACGCAGGTCGCCCGCCGCTCGGCCTTCACCACCTGGCGGGTCTCCAGCCCCCGCTCGGTCAGGCTGACCAGCTCGCCGGGGTGGACCTCGCGCATCAGCTCGGCGCCGATGATGTCGAAGGCGCAGCTCTCGGAGGCGACGACGAAGCGGTCGTCGAGGCGGCCGAGGCTGAGCGGCCGGATCCCGTGCGGGTCGCGGAAGGCGACGATCGCCCGCTTGGTCATCACCACGGTCGAGTAGGCGCCCTGCAGCCGCGGCATCACGTCGGCGACGGCGTCCTCGATCATCTTGCCGTCGTGGGAGGAGAGCAGCGCCGCCATGATCTCCGAGTCGGAGGTGCCGCGGAAGTGCAGACCCTTCTCCTTCAACTCGCCCCAGAGCTCGACCGCGTTGGTGAGGTTGCCGTTATGGGCGAGGGCGACCTCGCGGCCGTCGTCACGCCAGATCGGCTGCGCGTTCTCCCAGGAGCCGCCGCCGGTGGTCGAGTAGCGGACGTGGCCGATCGCCATGTCCCCCTGCAGGGCCCGCAGTTTCTCCTCGTCGAAGACCTGGGAGACCAACCCCTGCTCGCGCATCGTCGTCAGCATCCCGCCCTCGCAGGTGGCGATCCCGGCCGACTCCTGGCCCCGATGCTGCAGCGCGTAGAGGCCGAAGTAAGCCAGGCGGGAGACGTCGTGCCCAGGTGCGTATACGCCGAAGACGCCGCATTCATCTCGCGGCCCCTCGCGGTCGAAGCTGAACCCCTGGTCGGGAGTCAAAGCGCGTGTTCCTCGCTGCTCGTTGGCAATAAGAAGACGGACGCGCAGGCAGACAGGCTGCCTACCCGCGGAGAGTAGCAGCGCCTGGCGGCGTCGGACGCGGCGCGGGGCGGTGTCCTCGCGCCGCTTGGTCCGACGCCGCCAGGACACCTCTCACGCCAGCTGCAGCGGCTTCGCGACCGGTTCGCCGACCACCAGGTCGAAGCGCTCGATCAGCTCCGGGATCGACTCCGGTTTCATCAGGTGCCCGTAGCGGCCGGCGAGCTCGGCCAGCTGCTCGGGCTCGGCTTTGAGTGCGCCGCCCATTGCGTCGAGCTCACGGAAGAAGTGCTCGAAGCCGGCGGGGGCGATGATCTCGAGGATCCGGCAGGGCTCGTCGCCGGCGTTCCAGAAGGTGTGCCACTGGTTGCGAGGCTTGAAGACGAGGTCGCCAGGGCCGGCTTCCACTACCTCGTCACCGAGCAGCGCCCCCATCCGCCCCTCGAGCACGAAGCTGTACTCGTCCTCGCGTTCGTGCAGATGCAGGGGTGCCGCCAGCGCCCGCGGGGACATCGGGTGTTCGACCAGCGAGAAGTCGCCGCCGGCGTCCTCGCCGTCGATCATGAACCGCACGCCGATGCTGCCGAGGAAGCCCAGCTTGCCGCCCTCGGGACCGATAACCGTTGCCATCTCTTTCTCCTTTTCAATTTCACCGAACATAAGTGTTGCGCGAAAAAGTAGCGACGGTTGACGGATCTGTCAAGATTGGTCGTACACCCATGTCCGACGGAAAGCGAAAGTACGAGAAGAAGCGCCGCGCCGAAGCCGAGGCGCAGACCCGGCTGCGGATCACCGAAAGCGCGGTCGAGCTGCATGGCACCCTCGGCCCGTCCCGCACCTCGATGAGCGCCGTCGCCGAGCACGCCGGCGTCCGCCGCTCGACCCTCTACCGCCACTTTCCCGACGAGGCGGCCCTCTTCGGCGCCTGCTCGGAGCACTGGGCGATGGAGAACCCGCCGCCGGACATCAGCCGCTGGGAGCAGGTCGAGGATCCGGCCGAGCGCCTAGCCGTGGCGCTGGCGGAGATGTACGCCTACTACCGCCGGGCGGGGGGGATGATCGACAAGCTCCTCCGCGACGAGCAGACGGTGCCGGTAGTCGCCGAGAAATTCGCCGCCTACCACCAGTTCCTGGCAATCGCCGCCGAAATCCTCATCAAGGGCCGAGGCCTCCGCGGCAACGCCGCCAAACGAACCCGCGCCGCGATCGGCCACGCCCTCGCTTTCCGCACCTGGCAGGACCTCACCGAGGCGCAGGACCTCGACGACCAGGGGGCAGCCGAGTTGATGTCGGGCTTGGTCGCCTCAGCCTGAGCCCATTCGTCTGTTCCTTTTCGTTGCCGGAGGCGGAAAAGGAACAGACGAATCTAGGACCCACCCAGGCTGTCGCCGCTCTCGGGGTCGAACAGGTGGAGCTTCGAGGTGTCGGCCCAGAGCTGGGCGGTTTCGCGGCGCTTGACCTTGCTGGTCGGGTCGAGGCGGGCAACTATTTGCTCGTGGCCTTCGCGGATTTCGCCGGCGCCGGTTTCCTCGAGGCTCTCTTCGACGATGTCGGCGAGCTGGTCGGACTGGACGCCCTCGGACTCGATGTGGAAGTAGGCGAAGAGGTCGGAGCCGAGCGACTCGACGAGGTCGATCTCGGCCTCGAAGGTGACGCCGCGCTCCTCCTTGAGGTCGCCGATCACCTCGACGTCCTCGAAGTTCTCCGGCCGCAGCCCGGCGATCACCTGGCCGTCGCGGCCCTCGACGCCGAGGTCGCCGGCGTCGACCTCGCCGATCGGCAGTTTGAGCTTGCCGCCGTTGAGCTGGGCCGGCATGAAGTTCATCGCCGGTGAGCCGATGAAGCCGGCGACGAAGAGGTTCTTCGGGTTGTCGTAGAGATCGGCCGGCGTCCCCACCTGCTGCAGGACCCCCGCCCGCATCACCGCGACCCGGTCGCCGAGGGTCATCGCCTCGGTCTGGTCGTGGGTGACGTAGACGGTGGTCGTCTCCAGTTTCGACTGCAGCCGCGCCACCTCGGTCCGCATCTGCACCCGCAGCTTCGCGTCGAGGTTGGAGAGCGGCTCGTCCATCAGGAAGGCCTTCGGGTCGCGGACGATCGCCCGGCCCATCGCCACCCGCTGGCGCTGGCCGCCGGAGAGGTTGGCCGGCCGCCGGTCGAGGTGCTGCTCGAGGTCGAGCGTCTTCGCCGCCTCCTCGACCTTCTTGTCGATCTCCCCCTTGTCGGTCCCGGCCAGCTTCAGCGCGAAGCCCATGTTCTCGCGCACGGTCATGTGCGGGTAGAGCGCGTAGTTCTGGAAGACCATGGCGATGTCGCGGTCCTTCGGCGAGCGGTCGTTGACGGTCTCGCCGTCGATCTTCAGCTCGCCGCTGGAGATGTCCTCGAGCCCGGCGATCATCCGCAGCGCCGTCGACTTGCCGCAGCCCGAGGGGCCGACGAGGATCATGAACTCGCCATCTGAAATGTCCAGATCAAGGTCTTTGACGGCTTCGAAACCGTCGGCGAAGGTCTTGGTGATTCCGTCGAGGACTATCTCTGACATCGGTTGGCTCCTTTATCCCTTGACGGCGCCGGCGGTGAGACCGGCGACGATTCGGCGCTGGAAGATGAGGACGAAGACGATGATCGGCACCGTCACCACGACCGCCGCGGCGGCGATGCTGCCGGTCGGCGCGGTGAAGGACGATTCGCCGGTGAAGAAGGCGAGGGCGGCGGGAACGGTCCGGCTCGCGTCCGAGCTGGTCAGCGAGATCGCGAAGAGGAAGTCGTTCCAGCAGAAGATGAAGACGAGGATCGCGGCGGTGAAGACGCCCGGCGCCGCCAGCGGCACGATCACCTTGGTGAAGGCCTGGAACGGGGTCGCGCCGTCGACCTGGGCGGCCTGCTCGAGGTCCCAGGGGATCTCGCGGAAGAAGGCGACGAGGACGTAGATCGCCAGCGGCAGCGAGAAGGTGAGGTAGGGGATGATCAGCCCCAGCCAGGTGTCGTAGAGGTGCAGCGCCCGCCACATGTCGAACAGCGGCCCGACCGTGGAGATCGGCGGGAACATCGCGATCGCCAGGGCGCCGGCGAGGATCAGCCGCTTGCCGGGGAATTCGAGCCGGGCGATCGCGTAGGCGCAGAAGGAGGCGAGGACGATCGAGATCGCCGTCGTGATCAGGGCGATCCCGATCGAGTTGATCAGCGGCTTGATGAAGGGGCTGTCGCTGATGCCGCCTTCGAAGAGGCTCTTGTAGTTGTCGAAGGAGACGCTCTGGGGGAGGAAGTGCTGGTCGGCCAGTTCCGCCGGCGGCTTCAGCGAGATCGAGATCAGCCAGACCACCGGGATCAGCGCGAAGACCACCACGAGGACGATGGCGATGCTCCAGAGGGCGTAGTCGCGGCCGCTGCGGTCGGTCATCTCAGCCCCCCGGTCGGCCTTCGTCGAGTTTGGTCCCGAAGCCGCGCACGAAGACGAAGGCGATCAGGAAGACGCAGAGGAAGATCAGCACCGAGACCGCCGAGCCGAGGCCGAGGTTGAGGCGGCTGATCAGCTGGTTGTAGCCGAGGATCGAGACCGATTCGGTTTCCAGCGCCCCCCGGGTCATGATGAAGATCGTGTCGAAGACGCGGAAGGCGTCGAGGGTGCGGAAGAGCAGGGCGACGAGGATCGCCGGTTTCATCAGCGGCAGGGTGATCCGCGTGAACCGCTGCCAGGCGGTGGCGCCGTCGACCCGCGCCGCCTCGTAGAGCTGGTCGTCGATCGTCACCAGCCCGGCCAGCAGCAGCAGCGCCATGAACGGCGTCGTCTTCCAGACCTCGGCCATGATGATCACCGCGAAGGAGCTGAAGCGGCCGCCGAACCAGTCCATTTCGTTGGAGATCAGCGGCAGGTTGTTGACGAAGCCGGTTTCCGGCGCGAAGGCGAACTGCCAGGCGAAGGCGGCGACTACGGTGATGATCCCGTAGGGGATCAGGACCGAGGTGCGGACGACGCCGCGGCCGAAGATCGCCCGGTGCATGACCAGCGCGATCGCCATCCCCAGGACGAGCTCGATCGCGACCGTGGTGACCATGATGAAGACGGTGTTGAAGACGTCCGTCCACCAGAGGCTCGAGGTAAGGACGGTGGCGTAGTTGGAGAGCCCGGCGAAGCTGTTTTCGTCGGGGAAGCGGAGGTCGACGTTCTGCAGCGAGAGGACGACGGCGTAGGCGATCGGGTAGGCGGTGACGAGCAGCATCGCCAGCACCGCCGGCGCGCAGAGCATCCAGGCGAGTTTGCGCTCCGAGCGGGTGCGCTCTGACTTCATCAGAGCAGCCCTTCCCGCTTGACCGCGTCTTCGACGTTCGACTTCAGTTCGTCGTAGATGGATTCCGTGTCTTCGGGGTCGATCTTGTCCGGCGGGTGGAGCGCGCGCTGCACCGCCAGGGTGACGTCCTGGTAGGCGGGGCTGGTCGGCCGCGGTCCCGCGGCTTCAATCGATTCTTTGACCAGCGGGGCGAAGCCGGGGTAAGCCTTGGTCACCGCTTTGTCGGTGTAGAGGTCAGAGCGCGACGGCGGCAGACCGTCGAGTTCGACCGCAGTTTTCTGGCTCTTGTCGTCGGCGAGACAGGCGGCCGCTTCGAAGGCGACGTCCTTGTTCTTCGAGTAGGAGCTGACCGCGAGGTTGAAGCCGCCGAGCGGCGGCTTGCTGGGCTTGCTCGCGTCGACCCGCGGGAAGCGGGCGAAGCCCATCTCCTTGCCGATTTCCGGCGCTTCTTCCTGGGCGCTGGCGTAGGCGAAGGTGTAGTTCGTCATGAAGGCCGATTCGCCGGCCTCGAAGGCAAGCCGGGCGCTGTCCTCGTCGGAGGTCGAGAGGCTCGGCGGGGCGGCGCCGCCGTTGGCCAGCTTGCCGATCACCTGCAGCGCCTTTTCGGTCGGCCCCTGTTCGAGGTCGACTTCTTCGGGGCCGGAGAGGATTTCCGTCCCGGCGCTCTCGATCAGCGCATTGACGAAGACCATGTAGCCCTCGTAGCGGTTGGCCTGGACCTGGATCGAGCCGGCTTCCTTCAGCCCTTCGGCGACTTCGATCATTTCGTCCCAGGTTTTCGGCGGCTGCTTGACCAGGTCTTTGCGGTACCAGAGCAGCTGCGTGTTGGTGTTGAACGGCGCCGCGTAGAGCTTCTTTTCGAACGAGGCCGTCTCGATCACGTTGGGGAAGACCTTTTCCGTGACCTGCTTTTTCAGCGGCCCGGTCCACGGTTCGACCCAGCCGGCGTTGGCGAACTCGCCGGTCCAGATCACGTCCATGCCGACGATGTCGATCGAGGAGTCTTCGGCGCCGAGCCGCCGTACCAGCTGTTCGCGTTGCTGGCTGGCGTCGGTGGGGAGGAATTCCGGCGTGATCGTGTACTTGCCGTTCGATTCTTCCGAGCACCGTTTCGAGACTTCTTCGATCGTCCCGCCCGGTTGGATCGCGACGAAGAAGGTGAGGTCGGGAGGGCCGGATTCGTCGGAGCTGCCGCAGGCGGCGAACGCGCCGGCCGTCAGCGCCAGGGCGCCGAGGCAGATCAGGGCACGCATCATCCGACCGGTTCTCACCGCTTCTCCTCCTTGTCGACCCCCACCCAAGACGGGGGTGCAGTGAAGAAGCTGCCCGCGAGGGCCTTTGTCTAAACGCCGCCTTCGTCTGTTCCTTGTCGTTGCTGGAGGCAGAAAAGGAACAGACGAACTGCTAGACGTCGGCGAGCAGCGCCGCCAGCGCCCCCTGCAGCCCGGCGACCGCGGAGGCGAGCGGGGCGTCGTCGCCGGCGGCGCGGGCCCGGATCAGCGCCCCCTCGACCGTCGAGACGACGAGGCCCGCGAAGTTCTCCGCCTCGCGTTTGGCGACGCCTTCGTCGCGCAGGGCGGCGGCGATCGGCGCTTCCCAGCTTTCGAAAGCGGCGGTTGCCGCGGCGGCGAGGGCGGGATCCTCGGGCCGGGCGAGGGCGGCGGCGGCGACCGGGCAGCCGAGCCGCTCGGGCTTGTCCTTGACCCGGCGGCGGAACATCTCGCCGAAGGTGGCGAGGGTCTCGGCGAGGCCGAGCTCGCCCAGCGAGCTTTCGATCGCGGCTCGGATCTCCCGGCCCTCGAGCTCGGCTGCTTCGACCGCGAGCTGCGTCTTGCCGCCGGGGAAGTGGTGGTAGATCGAGCCGCGGGGGGCATTGCCGCGCTCGGCGACGTCGCGCAGCTCCATCCCCGCGTAGCCCTTCTCGGCGAGCAGCCTGCGGGCGCCGTTGAGGAGCCGGTCGCGGCCGTCGCGCCGCGTCGGCTCGACGGCTTTCGCATCGGCGAGTCGCGTTATGCCCACGGTCATAGTATAGTCGCGGCCACGATGTATGACCGCGGGCATAGAGCGAGCGTCATCATTGCCTGCACCGGCGCCTTCCTCGTCTTCCTCGACACGACGATCGTCAACATCGCCTTCCCGGACATCTCCGCCTCCTTCCCGGAGGCGAGCCGCGGCCTCCTCTCCTGGGTCCTCGACGGCTACTTCGTCGTCATCGCGGCGCTGCTGGTCCCGGCCGGCGGGCTAGCCGACCGCTTCGGGCACAAGCGCGTCTTCCTCGGCGGCCTCGCCCTCTTCACCCTGGCAAGCCTGCTCTGCGCGGCGGCCCCCTCGCTCGAGGCGCTGATCGCATTCCGGGTCCTGCAGGGAGTGGGGGCGGCGGCGATCGCGCCGACCTCGCTGGCGATCGTCCTCGACAGCTTCCCGCCGGAGAAGCGGGCGACCGGGGTCGGCCTCTGGGGCGCCGCCGCCGCGGCCGCGGCGGCGACCGGCCCGACCCTCGGCGCCGCCCTGGTCGAACTCGACAGCTGGCGCCTCGTCTTCCTCGTCAACCTGCCGCTCGGCGCCGCCCTGCTGCTCGCCGGCCGCCGGCTGCTCGCCCACCAGGAGCTCCGCGACAGCCGCCTCCCCGATCTCCCGGGGGCGCTGATGCTGGCGCTCGGGCTGGCGGCGGTGACGCTGGGGATCGTCGAGGGCAACGACTGGGGCTGGACGGGGGCCGGGACGCTCGCCGCCTTCGGTGCCGCGGCGCTCCTCCTCGGCGCCGTCGTCGCCCGCAGTCTCCGGCACCCGCGGCCGATCGTCGAGCCGGCGCTCTTCACCCATCGCTCGTTCTCGCTCGGCAATCTCGGGACGCTGCTCTTCGCCGCCGCCTTCTTCTCGCTGATCCTCGGCAACGTCCTTTTCCTGACCACGGTCTGGGGCTACAGCATCCTCAGCGCCGGCCTCGCCGCCCTGCCTGGGCCGGCGATGACGACCGTCGTCTCCGGTCCGGCCGGCCGCCTCGCCGACCGCTTCGGGCACCGCGCCGTGGTCGTGCCGGGGACGATCGTCTTCGCCGCCGGCGCCCTCGTCCTCCGCTCGGCCGGCGCCGAGCCCGACTACCTCGGCACCTGGCTGCCGGGCGCGATCCTCACCGGGATCGGCATCGGCCTCGCCTTCCCGACCCTCGGTTCGGCCGCGGTCCGCGACATCGCCGACGACCGCTTCGCCACCGCCAGCGCCGTAAATGCCGCCTTCCGTCAGGTCGGCGCCGTCCTCGGCACCGCGATCCTGATCGCGATCGTCGGCGAACCGGCCGGCCTCGCCGAAGCGCTCGACGTCTCCGACGGCGCCTACCTCTTCGCCGTCATCGCCTCGCTGGCCTCAGGCGCCGTCGCCCTCGGCCTGTGCCGCCAGCGAGCCCCACGGCTGCTTGCCGCAGGTGAGGTCGCGGTCGTAAACAGCGACTCCTGACGACCTTCAATATCTGAAAGTACCCGGAATGGACAGGTTCGTTTAGATTGCGGCGTCTGTGACGCGACTGGGGAGAAGAAGTTGGGGGAAAGCTCTGGCTCGAGGGGCGTTGGCGGGAGTTCTTGCTCTCTTTGTATTTGGCGTGGCCACCGCTGCCGCACAAGACCCCGCCAGCGGTCTGGCTGAAGCTGAACAGGACGCGGTCCACTTCGAAGCTGAAGTCGAATCTCTCAAGAGCAAGGTGTCCGCCAGGGAAGGGCACTACCGCGCCACCGCTGAGCACGCCGCTCCTTCATTGAGCGCCTTGCACAAGAGTCAGACCCAACTGCGGAGGCTCCGCCACGAACTCGGTGTGCACGGCAAAGAGGCAGAGGCTCGGATCGCCCAACTCGAAGAACAGCACCGGCAGGAAGTCGAGGACCATGACAAAGAAGTCCGCAACGGCGTCGGCTTTGGTCTGGCCGCGCTTGTCGCAGCTTTGATCGCGCTCGCCTGGGGATGGTTCAGGGCCAGCGCACCGGTAGCCGCCCTCGCCGAGATAGATCTCGCCCGCGCTGTCGGAATCTGTGTCGGCGGGGGGCTGCTGACGGTCATCGTCGGAGCAGCGCTCGGCAGCGCGACCGGTGCCATCGGGGCCCTCGGCTCCTTCATCTTCTGCCTCGGCCTGATTCTCCCCACGGCTTTGCTGCTCGGCCGCCATTCGGCCGAAGTCCAGAGGGGGCGCGCGAAGCCGTTGCTGCGCCGCGAGCGACTCCCGACCTGGGTCCCGATGGCAGTCGCGGGGCTGATGCTCGTGCTGTTCATGGCCGGCGCCGGGTCGGCGATCTTCGCCGGCGGCGCTTCCTCGCAGCCCCTTTCGACCGAGTTGCAGGAAGCAGCCGAAGGCGCTTCGGCGAGCCAGGCCGGCGAAGAACTCGAAGCTGCCCGGGAAGAGGTCGCGGAAGCCGGGAGGCAGGCAGCGGTACCGCTGGCCCGTCGGAACGCAGCGCGGGAACAGTTCGCGAGCGCGCGCAGGTCCTTGGGCAACGTCGAGCAGCAACTCGTGAGCGCCAAGTCTCGGGTTCACGGCTTCACTCGGCGACTCGTCGCACTCGAAGCGCAGGAACAGCGGGAGCTCGAAAAGGAAGAAGCGCGGGCGCTCCGGGAACTTGAAGAACAGGAATCAGAAGCTGGCGAAGCAGAAGAAGAATCGGTAGCGGGGTGCGATTACAACCCCTGCCTCGCGCCGGCGTCCGACTATGACTGCGAAGGCGGCAGCGGCGACGGTCCCGCCTATACCGGCACCGTCGAAGTAATCGGCACCGACATCTACGGCCTCGACGAGGATGGCGACGGGATCGGGTGTGAGTAGCCGGTGGGCATGAGCTTCAAGGTGGCGCCGGGAGTACGTGTTCGCGCCTCGAGCCGTGGCCTCAGCGCCGGCTTTGGACCGCGTGCAGCGCGAGTGCACGTCGGGACGCGAGGCGTCGGTGTCTCCAGCGGCGTCGGTCCGATCTCTGCCTATCAACGCATCGGCGGTAGCTCCCGCTCGAGTGCGCGGAGCGGTGGGGGCTCGCGTGCGACCGGGAGACCGACCAAAGCTTCGATCGCCGCTCACGAACGCCAGCTGAAAGCCGCCCAGCGCGAAGCCGACATCGAGAAGGTCTCGGCTCTGGAAAGAGCGCTGATCAGCGTGCACCGCGAGTCCTTTCCGAAAGCCGAGCGTGAAGTGCTGCCATTGCCCGAGCCGGTGGACGCAGAGCCGATTCGCGCGGCTCTGGAAGCCGAGGCTGGGATCCCGGAGCTTGTCAGCACCCTGGGAAGCGGGGAATCTCCCCCCGTCGCGCAATCACCGGAACCGGTGGATCGCTACCAGTTGATGCGGGCATTTCGCAAGCGAGCCCGTCAGGGAATCGCTTTCTGGCGGATACGGGACCAGATCGAGGCTGCTCGCCAGGCGGATGAGGAGGTTGAGGCCTCTGCGATGGTCGAGGAGCGCGAGCGCCAGGCCGCACAGGAAGCGGAGCAGAAACGGCTTGACGATCTCTGGGCGCAGCTGCAGAAGGCCCGGGCCGGTGTCGCGGCAACCCTGCCAGGGAAAGTCGCCGAGGAGAAGCAGCGACGCGACGCCGCTCGTGCAGCCGAGCAGCAAGAGCTGGATGCGGCCTGGACGCGGTTGCTGGAAAACGACCCCGCGGTTACCCTGCCGGCTTTGGAGGCCGCCTTCGCCGACAACGAGTCTCCCGCTGCTGCAATCGATTGCGATGGGAAGCGGACCACCGTCGTGATGCAGTTCGCTTCACCGGAGGCGATCGTTCCGGAGCGCAAACCCTCCCGCACCCCGACCGGGAAACGGACGCTGAAGAAACGCACGAAAACCGAGATCAACGCCCTCTATCTCGAAGCCCTCGGCAGCAACGTCCTGGCTACCGTGAAAGAGGCGCTTGCGGTTGCTCCGGGTACCGAGATAGTGCAGCTTCTCGTCATCCGTCGGGAGACGGAGACGAAGAACGCCGGGCGTCTTGCCGCCGTCTATGCCGGCGAGTTCAACCGGGCCGGCTACGAGTCGGCGAACCCGCACGATCCCGGCAGGTCACTCGCCCTCGCGCCGGAGTCGATGCTGAACCTGAAGGGAAAAACCGAGCAGATGGCGCCGCTCGACCTGAAAGAGCGCCCGGACCTCGAGGCTCTGCTCGAGGAAATCGACGCGGGGCTCACGGCCCCTGCCTGAGTCGATCAGTCGATTCGCCGCTCGAGCGAGTTCCAGGCCCGCTCGGCCTCGCCGAGGCTGAGGGAGATCGCGCGGTCGCCGGCGCCGATCTCGATCGTCTCGCCCCCGACCTCGCCGAGCAGGGTCGCGCCTAGCTCCTCCAGCGTCGCCCGGTCGCCGCTGACGACGAAGCCGCCGGGGCCCTCGCCGAAGAGCGCCTCCTCGGGCTGGGCGCCGCGCTCGCGGAGGTGGTTGAGGTTGACCTCGCAGCCGATGCCGCCGGCGATCGCCGACTCGGCGAGGGCGCAGGCGAGGCCGCCGTCGGAGATGTCGTGGACGGAGGAGAGCCTGCCGGCGCGGACGGCGTCGCGGACGATCTCGCAGGCACGGGCGACCGGGGCGACGTCGGCCCGCGGCAGGCCCATCTCCAGCTCGCCGCGCTGCTTCGCCAGCTCGGAGCCGGCGAGGTTCGGTTCGAAGGGACCGATCAGTCCGATCGCGTCGCCCTCGCGGGCGAAGGCGCTGCCGGCTACCTGCTCGGGGTCGGGGAGCTCGCCGACCATCGCCACCACCGGGGTCGGGTAGATCGGGCCGTCGGGCCCCTCGTTGTAGAGGGAGACGTTGCCGCCGACGACGGGGACGCCGAGCGCGTTGCAGGCGTTGGCGAGGCCGCTGACCGCGCGGTCGAGCTGCCAGGCGCCGGCCGGCTTCTCGGGGTTGCCGAAGTTGAGGCAGTTGGTGAGGCCGAGCGGCTCGGCGCCGACGCAGGCGAGGTTCTGCGCGCACTCGAGCACCGCGTCGATCGTCCCCAGGTAGGGCTCGCAGGCGACCCGGCGGCCGTTGCCGTCGATCGAGACGGCGATCGCGTTGCCGGCCTCCGGAAGCTGCAGGACAGCTGCGTCGGCCTGCTCGGGCCGGCGCACGGTGCGGCTGCCGACCAGGTAGTCGTACTGCTCGAAGGCCCAGCGCTTGGAGGCGATGTTCGGCGAAGAGAGCAGGGCCAGCAGCTCCTCCTCGGCGCTCGCGCCGACCTCCAGCGTCGCCCGGTTGCCGTAGATCCAGCCGTCGGGCTCGGCCGGATCGAGGTCGTACAGCGGGCAGCCGTCGACCAGCGCCTCGACCGGCATCTCGCCGACGGTCTCGCCGTCGCGGAGGATGCGGATCGTCTCGCCCTCGGTGACCGTGCCGATCACCGCCGAGCCGGTCTGCCACTTCTCGCAAATCGCCCGCACCTCATCGACCCGCGCCGGCTCGACCACCGCCAACATCCGCTCCTGGCTCTCGGAGACCATGATCTCGAAGGGCTCCATGTCGGCCTCGCGCAGCGGCACCTCGGCGACGTCGATGTCGATGCCGACTCCGCCGGCGCTCGCCATCTCCCCGGCCGAGGAGGTGAGGCCGGCGGCGCCGAGGTCCTGCAGCGAGACCAGCAGCCCCTTCTCCAGCAGCTCGAGGCAGCACTCCAGCAGCTTCGACTCCTCGAAGGGATCGCCGATCTGCACCGTCGGCCGCTTCGCCTCGTCGCCCTCGCCGAGCTCGGCGGAGGCGAGCACCGAGGCGCCGCCGATCCCGTCGCGCCCGGTCGAGGCGCCCATCAGGACGATCGAGTTGCCAGGCCCGGCGGCCGCGGCCCGGACCATGTCGTCGATCTTGGCGAAGCCGATGCACATCGCGTTGACCAGGCAGTTGTGCTCGTAGGGCTCCTCGAAGTAGATCTCGCCGCCGACCGTCGCCACCCCTATCGAGTTGCCGTAGTTGCCGATCCCGCGGACGGCCCCGTCGAGCAGGTGGCGCGAGCGGACCGAGTCGAGCTCGCCGAAGCGGAGGCTGTCGAGGAGCGCGATCGGCCGCGCCCCGATCGCGAAGACGTCGCGCATGATCCCGCCGACGCCGGTGGCTGCGCCCTGGAACGGTTCCACCGCGCTCGGGTGGTTGTGGGACTCGACCTTGAAGGCGACCGCGTAGCCGGAGCCGACGTCGACCGCGCCGGCGTTCTCGCCCGGTCCCATCACCACCCGCTCCCCCTCGGTCGGCAGCTTCCCCAGCAGCTTGCGCGAGTGCTTGTAGGCGCAGTGCTCGGACCAGAGCAGGCTGAACATCGCCAGCTCGACGTCGTTCGGCTCCCGCCCCAGCTTCTCGACGATCAGCTCGTACTCGGAGTCGGTGAGGCCGAGCTCGCGGTATTTGGGCGTGTCGACGGTCATCGAGGCGACTTGGTGTCCTCTTGGTTCACCAAAACGCCTTGACTCAGGCGATCGAAGACCCTGAGGCCGTCGGTGCTCCCGGTCAGCGGGTCGACCGCGTGCTCGGGGTGGGGCATCAGGCCGAGGACGTTGCCGCGCTCGTTGGTGACCCCGGCGATGTCGCGGACCGAGCCGTTCGAGTTGTGCCCCTCGGCATAGCGGTAGGCGACCTGGCCGTTCACCTCCAGCTGGTCGAGCATCTCCTCGGGCGCGTAGTAGCGGCCTTCGCCGTGCTTGGCCGGGATCGAGAGCCGCTCGCCGCTCCCCTCCTCGACCAGCTCGACCTGGTGGCAGCGAAAGCGCAGCTCGACGTTTCGCAGCAACGCTCCCGGCAGCAACCCCGCCTCGCAGAGGACCTGGAAGCCATTGCAGATGCCGAGCACCGGCATCCCTCCAGCCGCCGCCTCGGCGACCGCCTCCATCGCCGGGGAAAAACGCGCGATCGCCCCCGCCCGCAGGTAGTCGCCGTAGGAGAAGCCGCCGGGGACGACGACGGCGTCGACGCCGTCGAGGTCGCGGCTCTCGTGCCAGACGAGCCGGGCGCCGTCGCCGTGCACCTCGCAGGCGTGCAGGGCGTCACGCTCGTCGCACGATCCGGGGAACTGGAGGACGCCCCAGATCACAGGGTCTGGATCTCGTAGTCCTCGATCAGGGTGTTGGCGAGGAGCTTCTCGCAGAGCTCGGCGAGCCGCTCGGGATCCTCGGCCTCGAGCTCGACCATGCGGCCAACGTGAACCTGCCCGATCCCCTCGAAGCCGAGCGCCGGCAGCGCCCGCTCCACCGCCTTGCCCTGAGGGTCGAGGATTCCCTCCTTGGGGCGGATCAGCACCCGAGCCTTCAGAACGTCTCTCCGGTGACCCGCTCGTAGGCCTCGACGTATTTGGCGCGGGTCTGCTCGACCACGTCGGGCGGCAGCTCCGGCGCCGGCGGCTTTTTGTTCCAGCCGGTCTCCGAGGCCCAGTCGCGGACGTACTGCTTGTCGAAGGAGGGGGGCGTGGCGCCCGGCTGGTAGCTGGCGGCGGGCCAGAAGCGAGACGAGTCCGGGGTCAGGACCTCGTCGCCGAGGACGATCTCGGCGCCGGCGTGGCGGCCGAACTCGAACTTGGTGTCGGCGAGGATGATCCCGCGCTGGGCGGCGTGCTGGGAGCCGCGCTTGTAGACCTCGATCGAGATCCGCCGCAGCTCTTCCAGGAGCGCCCGGTCGCCGACGATCTCGGCGGCGCGGTCGAAGTCGACGTTCTCGTCGTGGTCGCCGATCTCGGCCTTGGTCGAGGGGGTGAAGATCGGCTCCGGCAGCTGGTCGGACTCGACCAGGCCGGAGGGCAGCTCGATCCCGCAGACGGCGCCCTCTTCCTTGTATTCCTTCCAGCCCGAGCCGGAGAGGTAGCCGCGGACGACGCACTCGACCGGGTACATCTCGAGCCTGCGGACCCGCATCGCCCGTTCGGCGACCTCCTCGGGGACGTCCTCGGAGATGAAGTGGTTGGGGACGATGTCCTCGGTCAGCCCGAACCAGAAGACCGACATCCGGTTCAGCACCTTGCCCTTGTCCGGGATCGGCGTCGGCATCACCACGTCGTAGGTGGAGATGCGGTCCGAGGCGACCATCAGCAGGTCGTCCTCCCACTCGTAGATCTCTCGAACCTTCCCCGAGGAGAGGAGGTTCAGATCGGCGACGGTCGGCATGAGGCCGATGCTAACCATCTCGCAGGGCGGACCGGTCTGTGCCCTGTCTGCGACTTCGGTCACACCGAAGAAGAACAAGCTCTGCGATGCTCCCCCCGTGGCGCTGCCACCCGAACCCGGCATTCCCCCGCTGGTCCAGACGCTGCGCTGGGGCTTCCGCCCGATCGCCTTCCTGCAGGACTGCCGGCGCCGCTTCGGTGACTCCTTCAGCGTCCGCTTCGCCGGTTTCGAGCGGCCGATGGTGCTGATCTCCGACCCGGAGGCGATCAAGGCGCTCTACCGTGAGCCGACCCACGGCCTGCCGCCGGGGCGCAACATCGTCCTCGAGCCGATCCTCGGCTCGAAATCGCTGCTGATCCAGCAGGGCGCCGAACACCTGAGCCGGCGCCGGCTGATGCTTCCGTCCTTCCACGGCGAGCGGATGCGCTCCTACGAGGAGGCGATGAACGAGATCGTCGAGGCCGAGATCGACTCCTGGCCGCTGCACGAGGAGTTCCCGATCCACTCGCGGATGCAGGCGGTGACGCTGGAGGTGATCCTGCGCGTCGTCTTCGGCGTCTCCAGCGGACCGCGGCTCGACCGCCTGCGGGGGACGCTCTCCTCGGTCCTCGACGAGACCGCCTCCTCGACCGGGCGGCAGGTGCTCGGCCTGGCGCTGGCCCGCTTCGGCGGCCCCGGCCCCTTCGCCCGCTTCGACGCGCAGTTGCGCGAAGTCGACGAGCTGCTCTTCGCCGAGATCGCCGAGCACCGCGAGCGCCCCGACCTGGCCGAGCGCGAGGACATGCTCTCGATGCTGATGCAGGCCGAGTTCGAGGACGGCACCCGGATGGAGGATCAGGAGCTGCGCGACCAGCTGATGACGCTGCTGCTGGCCGGTCACGAGACGACCGCGACGGCGCTCGCCTGGACCTTCGATCTGCTGCTGCGCCACCCGGACGTGCTGGGGCGGCTGCGCGATTCGCTGGCGGCGGGGGAAGAGGACTACCTGCGGGCGACGATCTCCGAGTCGCTGCGCCTGCGCCCGGTGATCCCGCTGGCCGGCCGCCGGCTCTCGAAGCCGCTCGTCGCCGACGGCCTGGAGCTGCCCGAGGGCACTGACGTGACGCCGGCGATCTGGCTCACCCACACCCGTGAGGACATCTATCCCGACCCCTTCGCCTTCAAGCCCGAGCGCTTCCTCGAGGACGGGCCGGACACCTACTCCTGGATCCCCTTCGGCGGCAGCGTCCGCCGCTGCATCGGCGCCACCTTCGCCGAGTTCGAGATGCGCGTCGTCCTCCGCGAGGTCCTCACCCGCTGCGAGCTGCACAAGGCCAGCCCCGAGCCCGAGCGCCCCGGCCGCCGCAACATCACCTTCTCGCCGAAGGCGGGAACCCCGGTCGTCGTCACCTCACGTGAGCCGGCCCGCGAGCGCGGCGCCGAGCCCGCCGCAGTCTGACAACACATTTCGCAACGTTTCGTCTACACTTCTCCCATGGAGGCACTTCTGGAGAAGGGGGCGGACGTGGAGAGCTGGAACGACGAGCGGATGGACGAACTGAGCAGGCGGGTCGATGCGGGGTTCGAGAAGGCGACCACCAAAGATGAAATGAAGCTCCGTTTTGGAGAGGTCGATAAGCGCTTCGACAAGGTCGACCACGAACTAGGTCGAGTGAACGATCGCCTCGACAAGCTCTTCTACATCCAAATCGCTTTTATGGGCTCCCTGGCCATCGGGTTGCTTACCCTGATGGTGGGTCTACTCACGGACAGGATCTGAAGGCTGTGTTCAGCCGCCGGACTTCGCCGGCGAATGGGGATGCTCCTTCGCCCACTTGGCGATCGTGCCGGAGCCGGAGATCACCTCGCCGTCGTCGAGGACGAGGATCGGGACCTCGTTGGTGCCGCTGAGGCGCTTGACCTCCGCCCGGTCCTCGCCGCGGCTGCCCCAGGTCAGCGGCATGGCGCGGTACCCCTTCACCGTCTTCAGCTCGTACTCGTAGCCGGCGTTGTCCAACGCCTTGCCGGCTTTGGCGCAGGGATGGGCAAAGCCCGGCCCGCTCGTCTTCTGGCCACAGGTGTAGAGGATCACGAGCAGCAGCCTATAGCCGAAGCTGTTGCTACATTCGTAGCATGAGTGTAGAAGTTGCTTCTAGAGAACTGCGGAATCACACGGCAGGACTCCTGCGGCGTGTCGAGGGCGGCGAGACGATCACGATCACGATCAGGGGGAAGCCGGTAGCCGATCTCGTGCCCCACCGGGAGCCGAAGCAACCTCGGTGGCTGGGACCTGACGAGGTCATAGAGATAGTTACGAAGTTCGCTGCTGATCCTGGCCTCAGAGACGATCTGGAGCGGCTCGCAGGTGACACCACCGATGACCTTGGACCGCTCGCATGAATAACAGACCTGCACGGGGCCTTCTCGACACCTCGGTTTTCATCGCCGCCGAGAGCGGCCGACCGCTGAGCTCCGAGTCGATGCCCACGGCCAGCGCGATCTCGAGCATTACGAGGGCCGAGCTGCGAGTGGGAGTTTTCGCTGCGGATACCGTCGCCCTTCGAGACCGTCGCATCGCCACGCTGGAGGCCTCAGCGCGTTTTCCGGTCATACCCGTCGATGACGAAGTGGCCCGGGCATGGGCCCAGATGCGCGTCTATCTGGCTGCAGCCGAGCGCCGGATCAACGTCAACGACATCTGGATCGCGGCGACTGCTGCGGCCTATGAAATACCAGTGCTGACGCAGGACGATGACTTCGCGGTGCTCAACGGCGTCGCCGGCTTGACCGTGATTCCGGTCTGATCAGGACCGCAGCGCTTCGAGCCGTTCGAAGATCTCGGGCACGTGGGTGAGGTAGGCGCTGTAGTCGAAGACCGCGTCGAGGTCGAGGTCGGGCGCCGCCTCGCCGATCAGGTCGCGAAACTCGGTGCGGGTGTCCCAGGCTCGCTGGGCGTTCTCTTGGACGACGCGGTAGGCGTCGTCGCGGGTCATCCCGCCCTCGACCAGCGCCGTCAGCGCCCGCTGGCTGAAGAGGGCGCCGTGGGTGAGGCCGAGGTTCTCGCGCATCCGCTCCTCGTTCACCTTCATCCCGCCGACGACCTTGGCCGCCAAGTCCTGCATGTAGTCGAGGGCGATCGTCGCGTCGGGCAGGATCACCCGCTCGGCGCCGGAGTGGGAGATGTCGCGCTCGTGCCAGAGGGCGATGTTCTCGATCGCCGCCTGCGAGTAGCCGCGGAGGACGCGGGCGAGGCCGGTGATCCGCTCGGTGCGGATCGGGTTGCGCTTGTGGGGCATCGCCGAGGAGCCCTTCTGGCCGGCGGCGAAGGGCTCTTCGACCTCGCGCACCTCGGTTTTCTGCAGGTTGCGGACCTCGGTGGCGAAGCGCTCGAGACCGGCACCGGCGATCGCGATCGCGCTCAGCAGCTCCGCGTGGCGGTCGCGCGGAATCACCTGGGTGGCGACGTCCTCACGGCCGAGGCCGAGCTTCTGCATCACTCGCGCCTCGACCGCCGGCGGTACCGAGGCGTAGGTACCGACGGCGCCGGAGAGCTTGCCGACCGCCAACTGAGCGAAGGCCTCCTCGAGCCGGTCGAGGTTGCGGTCGGCCTCGAAGGCGAAGCCCGCCAGCCGCAGCCCGAAAGTGGTCGGCTCGGCGTGGACGCCGTGGGTGCGGCCGACGCAGAGGGTGTCGCGGTGCTCCAGTGCCCGCCTCACCAGCGCGTCGCGGTAGGCGCAGGCGCTCGCAAGGACGACTTCGCCGGCCCGCCGCAGCTGCAGCGCCAGCGCCGTGTCGAGCACGTCGGAGGAGGTGAGGCCGTAATGGATCCAGCGGCCGTGCTCGCCCACCGAGGCGGAGACGACGTCGACGAAGGCGGCGACGTCGTGGTCGGTCACCTTCTCGCGCTCGTCGACCTCCTCGACCGTGAAGGCGGCCCGCTCCCGCGCCTCCCGCGCCGCCTCGGCGGGGACGACTCCCTCCGCCGCCCAGGCCTCGGTCGCCGCCAGCTCGACCTCGAGCCAGCTCTCGAGCTTCGCCTGCTGGGTCCAGACCGCCCCGATCTCGGGGCGGGTGTAGCGGGGGATCACGCGTTGATTATCCGCGCCGCCAGCACGCCGGCGTTTTTGGCGCCGTCGATCGCGACGCAGGCGACCGGGATCCCCGGCGGCATCTGCACCGCCGAGAGCAGGGCGTCGAGACCGCCGAGGCTCTTGCCGAGGATCGGCACGCCGATCACCGGCAGGTCGGTATGGGCCGCCGCCACTCCCGGCAGCGCCGCCGACATCCCGGCCCCGGCGATGATCACCTTGAGGCCGCGCATCCGCGCGTTCTGGCAGTACTCGCGCACCATCTCGGGGTCGCGGTGGGCGCTCATCACCCGCACCTCGTAGCGGATCCCCGCTTCCTCGAGGGCTTTGCCGGCCGGTTCCATCTTCGGCTTGTCGTTCTTCGAGCCCATGATGATCCCGACGTGGGGCTCGTCGACGTCGATTTCGGTGAAGGCTTCCTCGACGGTGGCCATCGTCGCCGTCTCGGTCGGGTCGGCGGGTCCGCCCCCGGCGGGCGTCGCGGTCCCGGTCGGCTGGGGCTCCTCTGAGATCTCGCTCATCTCGCTCCTTCGGATTCTGTTGGTGAGGTTCTGTTGGTGAACTGGGCTAGCTGGGGACCCGCTCGACGGCGCGGGCGGCGATGTCGGTGCGGATCTGCATTCCGTCGAAGGAGACCCGGCCGGCAGCATCGTACGCACGATCGCGTGCCTCGGCGGGACTGGTTCCCAATCCGGTCACGTTCAACACCCGACCCCCCGCGGTGACGATCTCGCCATCGCGCTGCGCCGTACCCGCGTGGGTCACCTCGGCAACCTCGGCCGCCTCGGCGAGGCCGCGGATCACGTCGCCCTTCGAGGAGGACTCCGGGTAGCCGGCCGAGGCGAGGACGACGGTGACCGCCCAGTTGTCTGCGAACTCGGCGCTCATCCCGGCGAGACCGCCGGGCTCGCGGGCGGCAAGGAAGAGCTCGGCCAGATCAGAGCGCAGCCGCGGCAGCACCGCCTGCGTCTCGGGGTCGCCGAAGCGGGCGTTGAACTCGAGCACCTTCGGCCCCTCGGCACCGATCATCAGACCGGCGTAGAGGACGCCGTGGAAGGGGACACCGCGGGCGGCCATCGCCGCGACCACCGGCCGGTGGACACGCTCGACGATCTCCTCGACCGCGTCGGCGCCGAAGCCGGGGACCGGCGAATAGCTGCCCATGCCGCCGGTGTTGGGGCCGCGGTCGCCGTCGAAGATCCGCTTGTAGTCCTGGGCGGGGGCGAGGGGAACGACGTTCTCGCCGTCGCAGATCGCCAGCAGCGAGAGCTCCTCGCCCTCGAGGAACTCCTCGGCGACGACAGCGGTGGAGCCGAAGCGCTGCTCGGTGAAGAAGAGCTCCGCCGCCGCCCGTGCATCGCTCTCGCCCTCGCAGATGATCACGCCCTTGCCCGCGGCGAGGCCGTCGGCCTTGAGCACCGTCGGGTAGCTGGTCGAAGCGAGATGCTCCAGCGCTTCCTCACGGCTATGCAGCAGCACATGGGAGGCGGTCGGCACCCCGGCCTCCTCCATCAGCTCCTTGGCGAAGGCCTTCGAGCCCTCGAGCTCAGCCGCCGCTTTCGTCGGCCCGAAGGCGGGGATGCCGGCCTCCTCGAGTGCATCGACGGCACCGGCGACCAGCCCCGCCTCGGGCCCGATCACCGCGAGGTCGACGCCGCGCCCCCGCGCCGCCGCGACGATCGCCGCCGCGTCGTCGGCGGCGACGTCCGGCAGGCACTCGGCATCGGCCGCGATCCCGGCGTTGCCGGGGGCGCAGAGGACGTCCGTGACCTGCGGCGAGCGCCGCAGCGCCCGCACGATCGCGTGCTCGCGACCGCCTCCGCCTACGACCAGGACCTTCAAGCGGCTAGAGCGCGTCGGAAAGATCCTCGGCCGGCATCGCCGCGAGGGTCTGGCTGGTCATCGTCCCCCGCGAGCCGAGCTCGACGGAGACTTTCGCCATCGTCTTCTCGTCGGGAGCTTCGACCACGGTGACGAAGTCGTATTGCCCCAGCGTCGCGTACTGGGCCACCACCTTCGCCCCGATCTGTTCGACCTCCCGGTTCACCTCAGCAACCCGCCCCGGGTTGTTCTTGAGGGTCCGAACTCCCTCGGCAGTCAAATTCGTGAGCATCAGATAAGTCGGCATCGTGCCCCCTTCAAGCTGTAGATCTAGCCTCCGCTTCAACCGTACTGCTTTGGGGGTTGTGGGGGAGAGGGCGGGGATACCCCTTCTGGACGCAGCTTGGCGGAGATCGTTCTGCCGGCTTCGCCCCGGTCGCCTATAGCTCGCCTCGTGCTAAGTGTCCAGAAGGGGCACCCCCGCCCTCTCCGCGACGTGAAGCGCTGAGGGTTCACAAGCTTGAGGCGAAAGGCCTCGCGGTCCCCGCTTCCGAGGTCCAAGGCGCTTTTGTCAACCATAGGTTCACTAAGTCGCCTAGCGGTCGACCGTCTGCCAGAGCTCTGTGGGAGGAGGTGACGGTGGGGGGTCCCTGGGTACTTGGCATGGAGCCGCGCCGACGACGCTTGCGGCGACAGCCATCCCCGATTCACGCGGCGGAGGTGCTCCCAGGGACCCCCCACCGTCACCTCCCTAACCGGAAGCGCTCGTCTTAGTAGGCGTAGAACCCTGCGTGGATGTGGTCGCAGTGGTCCGGGAGGGCGAAGGCTGGGCCGGGGCCGTCTAGGTCGAAGCAGTAGATGAGCTCGGTGGGGTGGAGGGGGTCGGGGAGTTTGGCGAGGGCGTAGCCGAGCTGGGCGCAGGGGGCGCTGGGGGAGGTGTCGGTGCAGGAGACGCCGTCGACCGAGGCGATGTCCATCGCGCGGCCGTAGAAGTGGTTGGAGACGTTCCCCGAGGCGGTCATTTCGGAGTGGTCGGAGCGCAGGGCGGAGATCGTCACCTGGTGGTCCTGGGTGATCAGGGCGAGGAGGCCGGTGATCCGTTCGTCGAGCATGCCGGCCTGGATGTCGCGCAGCTCGAGGTCGTTGGAAAGGGTGAGGTTCTGCCAGTTGATCTGGGCGGCGACGCTGCCCGGCAGCATGATCGTCCAGTCTTCGGTGCTGACCGCGCACTTGCCGGCCAGCTGGTCGGCCTCGTGGGCGACCGCGTCGACATACCAGGCGGCCTGGTTGTGGGTGAAGACGCCGGCCTCGATGCTGCCGCGCGACCACATCAGTCGCGCCAGGGTCGCGGCGGAGTCTTCGATGCTGTCGTGGCGGATGCGGCCGTCGCCGTCGCCGTCGACCGCGTAGTTGCGCCACTCGGTTTTGTCGAGGCCGAGCGGGCCGAAGGTCCGCAGCTGCTGTTTGCTCATCCCGCGGCCGAAGTTCGACTCGAGGCGGGCGATCGCCGCAAGCGTCCAGACGCCGCGCTTGCCGAGTTCGTAGCGGCCGGCGGCGGACTCGAAGGCGGCCAGGTACTCCTCCGGGATCTGTTTCTTCCAGTTCTCGCTCGGCGTACATTCGAAGGTCTGGATCTTCGGCGCCAGGGTCAGCGTCGCGTAGCTGCCGCCGACTTCGTTCGCGTAGCAGCCGGCGTTTTCGAGCACCTCTTCGACGTACCAGTCGGCGTGGTTGTAGGCGAAGATCGCGCCCCAGACGTCGGCTGGCATCCCGGCGGCGGCGAGGTAGCTGGCGGCGGCGAAGATCGCGTCTTCGGGGTCGTTCGGGTCCTTGACCCCGTCGCCGTTGGCGTCGACCCCGTACATCGCCCAGGTTTCCGGCATGAACTGCATCCAGCCCTCGGCGCCCGCGTAGGAGGGACCGAGGTTCTGGCCGAAGCCGGTCTCGATCGCGTTGATTCCGGCGAGGACGGCGGGGCCCTGCGGACCGAGCCCGTACTGTTCGGAAGCGCGCTGGTAGATCGGAATCAGGACCGGCGGCACGCCGCTGATGGCGCAGCTGGAGGCGGGCAGCGAGGGGATCGAGAAGACGCCGCCGCCGGGCGCGCCGGTGGCGCTGGTGCCCGGGGTCGCTTCGGTGGTTTCGGTTTCTTCGGTTTCGGGGGCGTCCGGTTGGGCGTTGACCCCGCCGGAGGGCGGCGGCGTCTTCGTCGCCGGCGCGGGCGGCGGCACCAGGGCGTCGCCTTCTTCGACCGGGGGCCTCCTTTGACCACCATCGGTGCTGGAAGAGGGAGCTTCGATGCTCGACCCGGGAACGAGCCCTGGGGCCGACTGCGCGGCTTCGGCGCGGGCGACCGCGACCGGGACCGCCAGCGCCGCGGTCGCCGCCGCGGTCGCCATCACGGTTCTGAGCTTGCGCGCGCCGTCCATCAGCCGAGGACGTTGACGACTCGCCAGTTTTTGTTCTTCAGCTGTTCCATCTCCAACCGCAGCTCGCTGGTAACGCCGACCCGCAGCAGCGAGACGCTGACCGGGTAGATCTTGTCGTGCGAGGGGGCGGGAACGACGTTGAGGACTTTCGCCTTCGGCACCTCGACCCCTGCGGGCTGGCGCGGCGGCCGCTGCATCAGCGCCTTCGTCAGCCCCGGCGTCGCCGTCGCCTTGAAGGCACGGCGTACTTCGGACTCGCCGCCGCCGGTCTCGTAGACGACGAAGGCGTCGGCGAACTTGCGGGCGACGGCAATCGCGGCCGGGCCGGCCGGCGGCCCGTCGACGCTCTCGGTCGCGGTCGAGGCGCGGGCGGCGGTGGTGGCGCCGGGGTGGGAGGAGATCGTGTCGGTGGCGGCGTTGCCGGTGTTGTCGGCGGAGGCGACGACGGTCGTTTCCTCGGCCTGGCCTTCGCCGCCGCCGGAGTCCTTGCCCTGCGGTGCCTTGAAGACCGGGGCGGCCCCCTGCAGGGTCGGCTCGGGCTGCGGCTGCGGCTTCGACTCGACCGGCGCCGGCTTCGGGGCAGGAGCGGTCTTCACCGCGACCGGCGTGGCGACCGTCGGTTCCTCGCCGCCGCCACCGGAGGAGACGAGCGAGTAGCCGCCGAACCCGATCGCCAAGGCCAGGACGACGGCGCCGCCGGCAACCGCCGCCCGCGCCTTGTCGTCAAGCCCGAGGAAGCGGTCGCCGAGCGGCCAGAGGACGCGGTCGCGCAGGGCCAGCGAGAGGTCCTCGAGGGCCTCCGGCGGGCGCCGCTTCGGGCGCGCGTTGATCGGGGTCTGGTCGTTCTCCATCAGGTCCGCTGCTGCTCTCCCAAGCCTAGAGTGGCCACACAAATTAAAGAGCACCTTTGCGTTGCTCTTGTTTCGGCAGAAATCGTGGGGAAAATGAGCCCCGAAACGGAGTAGGCAGCGCTTGTTCAGGCGGCTGCCGGCGCAGCCGCCCCTGCCCGCTCGAAGACGACCTCGCCGTCGCGGGCGTCGACCTTGACCACGTCGCCCTCGCGGAACTCCCCCTCGAGGATCTTCAGCGCCAGCTTGTCGACCAGTTGCTTCTGGATCACCCGCTTCAGCGGCCGCGCCCCGTAGGTCGGGTCGTAGCCGAGGTTGCCGAGCAGGGTGCGGGCGTCGTCGGTCAGCTCGATTTCGATCCCGCGCTCTCGCACGCGGCCGACCAGCTGGTCCACCTGCAGCTCGACGATGCGGCCGATGTCGGCCTTGGAGAGGCGGTGGAAGATCACCGTATCGTCGATCCGGTTGAGGAACTCCGGCTTGAAGGTCGCCGCCAGCACCTCTTCGATCCCCTCGCGGATCTTCTCGTCGACCTGCTCGCCGACGATCCGGTCCGAGCCGACGTTCGAGGTCATGATCAGGACCGTGTTGGTGAAGCTGACGGTGCGGCCCTGGCCGTCGGTCAGGCGGCCGTCGTCCATGATCTGCAGCAGGGTGTTGAAGACGTCGGGGTGGGCCTTCTCGATCTCGTCCAGCAGCACCACCGCGTAGGGCCGCCGCCGCACCGCCTCGGTCAGCTGGCCGCCCTCCTCGTAGCCGACGTAGCCGGGGGGTGCGCCGATCAGCCGCGCCACCGTGTGCTTCTCCATGTACTCGGACATGTCGAGGCGGACGATCGCCTGCTCGGAGTCGAACATGAACTCGGCCAGCGCCTTCGCCAGCTCGGTCTTGCCGACCCCGGTCGGGCCGAGGAAGAGGAAGCTGCCGATCGGCCGATTCGGGTCCGAGAGCCCGGCGCGCGAGCGGCGCAGCGCGTTGGAGACGGCGGAGATCGCCTCGTCCTGGCCGATCACCCGGTCATGCAGCCGCTCCTCCATCTGGATTAGCTTCTGCACCTCGCCCTCCATCAGCCGGCTGACCGGTATCCCGGTCCATTTGGCGACGACCTCGGCGACGTCCTCTTCGGTCACTTCGTCGGCCAGCAGGACCTCGCCGCCGGCGTGGACCTCCTCCAGCCGCTCTTCGGACTCCTTCACCTTCGCCTCGAGCTCGGGGATGTCGCCGTAGCGCAGCTTCGCCGCCCGCTCGAGGTCGGTCTCGCGCTCGGCCCGTTCGGCCTCCAGCCGCGCCTCCTCCAGCTGTTCCTTGGCGGCCTTGATCGCCTCGATCGGCTCTTTCTCGTTCTGCCAGCGGGTTCGCAACTCCGCCGCCTCCTCGCGCAGGTTGGCGAGGTCCTCTTCCAGCGCCCCGAGCCGCGCCTTCGAGGCGTCGTCGGTCTCTTTCTTCAGCGCCTCGCGCTCGATCTCCAGCTGCTGGATCCGCCGCTCTACCTCGTCGATCTCGGTCGGCACCGAGTCGATCTCGATCTTCAGCCGCGAGGCCGCCTCGTCGATCAGGTCGATCGCCTTGTCGGGGAGGAAGCGGTCGGCGATGTAGCGCTCCGAGAGGGTTGCCGCGGCGACGATCGCCGAGTCGGCGATCCGCACCCCGTGGTGCTGTTCGTAGCGCGGTTTCAGCCCGCGCAGGATCGCGATCGTGTCGTTCATGTCGGGCTCGCCGACGAGGACCGGCTGGAAGCGCCGCTCCAGCGCCGCGTCTTTCTCGATGTGCTTGCGGTACTCGTCGAGGGTGGTGGCGCCAACCGCGCGCAGCTCGCCGCGGGCCAGCATCGGCTTCAGCAGGTTGGCGGCGTCGACCGCGCCCTCGGCGGCGCCGGCGCCGACGATCGTGTGGAGCTCGTCGAGGAAGAGGACGATCTGGCCCTGGGCGTCCTGGACCTCCTGCAGCACCGCTTTCAGCCGTTCCTCGAACTCGCCGCGGTATTTGGAGCCGGCCAGCAGCGAGCCGATGTCGAGGGCGATCACGCGCCGGTCGCGCAGGCTCTCGGGGACGTCGCCCTGGACGATCCGCTGCGCCAGCCCCTCGACGATCGCCGTCTTGCCGACGCCGGGGTCGCCGATCAGGACCGGATTGTTCTTGGTCCGGCGGGAGAGGACCTGGATCACGCGGCGGATCTCCTCGTCGCGCCCGATCACCGGGTCGAGCTTCCCCGCCTCGGCCTCTTTGGTCAGGTCGCGGCCGAATTTCTCCAGCGCCTGCGCCGTCGACTCGGGGGTGGGGGAGGTGACTTTCTGTGGCCGCACCTCGCTGATCGCCGCTTCCAGGGAGTCGCGGTCGGGGAGGAGGTCGCGGACGCTGGCACTCTCGGTCAGGGCCAGCAGCAGGTGGTCGGTCGAGATGTACTCGTCGCCATTCGCCGCCATCTCTTTCTCGGCGGCGCGGATCGTCTGCGCCAGCGCCGAGGAGAAGCGCGGCTCCTCGCTCTCGCCGCTCAGTTTCGGCAGCGCCGCGACCGCCTCGTTGGCGCGGGCGGCGATCGTCGCCGTGTCGGCGCCGACCTTCTGCAGGATCGGGACGACCAGCCCATCGGGCTGCTCGAGCAGGGCGACGAGCAGGTGAGGGGGAGCGACCTCGGGGTTGCGCCGGCTGGCGGCCAGCTGTTGCGCCGCCGCCACCGCTTCTTGGGATTTGACCGTGAACCTGTCCGCCTGCATCAGCCCTCATCTCCGTTCTTCTTGGCTTCGAGTTCTTCCAGCCGCTTGCGCAGCCGCTCGTTGTCGGCGCGCAGCTTGTGGACCTGCGCTTCTAGCGCCAGCACCGTTTCCACCCCGGCCAGGTTCAGCCCCTCGGCCGTCATCTGCTGGATCCGCCGCAGCCGTTCGACGTCGCGCTGGGAGTAGAGGCGGGTGTTCTTCGGCGAGCGCTTCGGCGCGATCAGCCCTCGCTGCTCGTAGATCCGCAGCGTCTGCGGGTGCATCTCGGCCAGTTCGGCAGCGACCGAGATCATGAACACGCCCTGCTCCTCGTCGAAGCTCGCCTTGACGCGGCGGCGATAGGTGGCCATCAGCGTCCCGCCCTCCGCAGCAGCTCGGCCCGCGGGTCGCCGCCGTTCAAGGTCTCGGCCAGCTCGTCGACCGCCTTGCGCTGCTCCTCGCTGAGGTCTTTCGGGACGGCGATCTCGAGCCGGTAGCGGATGTCGCCGCGGCCGCCCTTGCGCTTCGGCGGGCCCTCGCCGCGCAGCCGCTGGACCGTGCCGTGCCTGGTCCCGGGCGCGACCTTGATCTTCTTCGTCCCGTTCAGGGTCGGCACCTCGATCGTGCCGCCGCGCAGCGCCTCCGGGATCGAGATCGGGACGGCGACCTCGAGGTTGCCGTCGTCGAGTCGCTTGAAGACGGGGGAGGAGGCGACGCGGGTGGTCACGTAGAGGTCGCCGGGGGGTCCGCCGCGCGGCCCGTCCTCACCCTTGCCGGCGAGGCGGATCCGGGTCCCGTCTTTGACCCCGGCCGGGACGTTGACTTTGTAGCGCTTGTTCTGCTGGGTGAGGCCGGAGCCGCCGCAGGTCGGGCAAGGGTCCTCGATGATCTGGCCGGCGCCGCCGCATTGCGGGCAGGGCTGGCTGATCGAGAAGAGGCCCTGGCCCTGGTTCTCTACCCCGCGCCCTTCGCAGCGCGGACAGGTGGTGGGGGAGGTGCCGGGTTTGGCGCCGCTGCCGTGGCAGGTGGCGCAGCGGCTCGCCTTCGGCACGGTGACGCTGATCTGAGCCCCGTTGATCGCTTGGTCGAAAGTGAGCGCGACCTCGGTCTCGAGGTCACGCCCCCGCACCTGCTGCGCCTGGGCGCGGCCGCCACCGCGGTTGAAGACGGAGCCGAGGATGTCACCGAAGTCGAAGCCGCCGAAGCCGCCGGGACCGGTCCCGAACGGCGCCTGTCCGCCCTGGCCGAAGCCGGCGAAGACGCCGCCCTCGTCGTACTCCTTGCGCTTCTCGGGATCGGAGAGGACGTCGTAGGCGGCGGAGATCTCCTTGAACTTGTCCTCCGCCGCGGCGTCCCCTGGGTTGCGGTCAGGGTGGTACTGCCGGGCCAGCTTCCGGTACGCCTTCTTGATCTCCTCGCCGGTCGCCTTCTTCGAGACGCCGAGCGTCTTGTAGAGCTCGTCAGCCAACTCTCTCCTTTACGCGCTCACCACGACACGGGCCGGCCGGATCAGCTGCTCGCCCATCCGGTAGCCCTTCTGCATCACCTCGACCACGGTCCCGCCCTCGGTCCCCTCGACCGGCCTCGTCGAGAGCGCCTCGTGCTGGTTGGGGTCGAACTTCTCACCGCTGGGATCGACGACCTCGATCCCATTTCGATCCAGCGTCTCGCGGAGTCCTTTGAGCACCATCTCGACACCGGCCCGGAGGCCATCGCCATCCTCGGCCTCCGCCTCCAGCGCTCGCTCGAGGTTGTCGACCGCGTCAATCACTTCCCGGGCCACCTCGGCCTTCCCGCGAGCCTGTGCCGCCTGCACATCAGCAGCGACCCGCTTGCGGTAGTTCTCGAAGTCAGCTTTGGTCCGTCGGGCGAGGTCGAGGTACTCGTCCCGCTCCCGCTGGGCGTCAGCTAGAAGCGCATCGAAGTCCTCTTCAACCTCGCGAGCCCCGGACTCATCGGTCTCTCCCGTGGGTGGCGTGGTAGGGGGGACCCCCTGCTGCTCTGCAGTTGGGGGTGGGTCCCCTGCCGCGACAGGACCCGCGGGCCGAGCGCCCTCGTCCCTGATCTCGTCCTGGGAGGACGTCATTTGCCCTCCTCGTCAACAACCTCAGCATCAACGACCTCCTCCTCGTCGGCAGCCGACCCGTTCTCGGTCGCTCCCTCAGAGGCGGACTCGGCCGAGGCTGCCGCGTAGATCTGCTCGGAGGCTTTGGTCATCGCCGCGGTCAGCGCCTCGACCTTGGCGTCGAGCTCCTCTTTGGAGCCGGTCTCGAGCGCGTCGCGCACCTCTTTGACCGCCGCCCGCACGTCTTCCTTGGTGGCGTCGTCGACTTTGTCGCCGGCCTCGTCGAGCGCTTTCTCCGCTCCGTAGGCCGCGTTCTCGGCGACGTTCCTGGTCTCCGCCAGCTCGCGCTGTGCGCGGTCCTCGTCGGCGTGCGACTCGGCGTCGGAAACCATCTGCTGGATTTCCTCGTCGGAGAGGCCGGAGCCGGATTTGATCTCGATCTTCTGTTCTTTGCCGGTGCCTTTGTCGGTCGCGCTGACGTTGATGATGCCGTTGGCGTCGATGTCGAAGGTGACCTCGATCTGCGGCATCCCGCGCGGCGCCGGGGGGATCCCGGTGAGCTGGAATTTGCCCAGGCTCTTGTTGCCGCTCGCCATCTCGCGCTCGCCCTGCAGGACGTGGATCTCGACCGAGGGCTGGTTGTCATCGGCGGTCGAAAAGACCTCCGACTTCTTCGTCGGGATCGTCGTGTTGCGCTCGATCAGCCGCGTCATCACGCCGCCTTTGGTCTCGATTCCGAGGGTCAGCGGGGTGACGTCGAGCAGCAGCACGTCCTTGACGTCGCCGGCCAGCACGCCGGCCTGGATCGCGGCGCCGACGGCGACGACCTCGTCCGGGTTGACGCCCTGGTGGGGCTCCTTGCCGGTCAGCTCTTTGACCTTCTCGCGGACCGCCGGCATCCGGGTCATACCGCCGACGAGGACCACGTGGTCGACCTCGGTGTCGGCGTCTTTCAGCGCCTGCTTGACCGGCCCGACCACGCGGTCGAGCAGGTCCCCGGTCAGCTCGTTCAGTTTCGAGCGGCTGAGCTTCAGGTCGAGGTGCTTGGGCTGCCCCTCCACGGCGGTGATGAAGGGCAGGTTGATCTGCGTCTCCTGGGTCGAGGAGAGCTCGATCTTTGCCTTCTCCGCCGCCTCGTAGAGGCGTTGCAGCGAGTTTTTGTCCTGGGAGAGATCGACGCCCTGGTCGCGTTTGAACTCCGCCACCAACCACTCGACGATCGCTTTGTCCCAGTTGTCGCCGCCGAGGTGGTTGTCGCCGGCGGTCGCTTTCACCTCGAAGACGCCGTCGCCGATTTCCAAAACCGAGACGTCGAAGGTGCCGCCGCCGAGGTCGAAGACGAGGATCGCGTGGTCGGTCTCCTCTTTGTCGAGCCCGTAGGCGAGCGAGGCGGCGGTCGGCTCGTTGATGATCCGCTTGACCTCGAGGCCGGCGATTTTGCCGGCGTCCTTGGTCGCCTGCCGCTGGTCGTCGTTGAAGTAGGCGGGGACGGTGATAACGGCGCTGTCGACGGCTTCGCCGAGCTTCGCTTCGGCGTCCGCTTTCAGCTTCTGCAGGATCATCGCGCTGATCTCCGGCGGGCTGTACTGCTTGCCGCGCGCGTCGACCCGGACGTCGCCGTTGGGGCCGGCCTCGACCTTGTACGGGACGATCGTCTCCTCCTCTTTGACTTCGGCCTCCTTGCGGCCCATGAAGCGCTTGATCGAGAAGATCGTGTTCTCCGGGTTCATCACTGCCTGGCGTTTGGCGACGGTGCCGACGAGGCGCTCCCCGCTCTCGGTGAACGCGACCACGGACGGGGTGGTGCGCCCGCCCTCGGCGTTCTCCAGAACGGTGGGCTCGCCGCCCTCCATCACCGCCACGCACGAGTTGGTCGTGCCGAGGTCGATACCGATCGTCTTTGCCACTTTTGCGCCTACCTCCAGGTGGGTTGGGTTATTCAAGCTCTTAAAATCTAAGTGGCAGTATGGCAGATCCTCAGGAAGTTTCAAGGGAACTTTTTCGGCCAAACGCTTCATCTGGGCCCCAGACGGGTTAGGAATAGGACAGGCAGTGGGAGGCCGGAACCCGATCGAGGAGGAAATCTTGAACCGCATCATTGGAAGCGCCCGCCGGCTCGCACTGCTGCTGGCGGCGGCCCTGTTGCTGACGGGGCTGCTTGCGGGCAGCGCCGAGGCCAAGCTCGGCAAAGGCCACCAGGTCAACGTGATGACCCGCAACCTCTACCTGGGGGCTGACCTGGCGCCGGCGATCGCCGCCAAAAACACCAACGAATTCGTCGAGGCAAACGGGAAAATCCTCCGCGACGTCACCGCCAACAACTTCCCGGTCCGGGCCAAGGGCCTGGCAAAGGAGATCCTGAAGAAGAAGCCCGATCTCGTCGGCCTGCAGGAGGTGGCGCTGTGGCGGACCGGGCCGCCGAGCCTGGAACCGCTGCTCGGCACCGCCGGCCCGACCGCGACGACGGTCCGCTACGACTACCTGGCCGAACTGCTGGCGCAGCTGAACAAGGGCAAGAAGCTCTACCGCCCCGCCGTCGTCCAGCAGGAGTTCGACTTCGAGGCCCCGGCCGACGAAAACGGGGTCGCCGGCGACGGGCCGAACGGGTTCATCAAGGACGCCGAGATCAACGGCCGGCTGACGATGCGCGACGTGATCCTGGTCCGGCTCGGAGCAGGCGTCGTCACCAGCCACCCGCGCAAGGGCAACTTCGCGGCGATGCTGACTGTGCACCTCTCCGGGGTCGAAGTGAAGGTGCTGCGCGGCTGGACGGCGCTCGACGCCAAGGTCCGCGGCAGCGGCAAGTTCCGCTTCGTCAACACCCACCTGGAGGCCTTCGACGACTCCAACGAAGTGCCGAGCATCCGCGCCCAGCAGGCGGCCGAGCTGGTCGCCAAAGGCGGCCCGGCGACTACCGGCCTGCCGGTGATCCTGGTCGGCGATCTCAACTCCGACGACAACACCGTCGAAGGCGGCGATCGCCAGGCCTACCAGACCCTGGTCAAAGCGGGGATGCGCGAGCGCAGCACCGACAACCCGCTCGGCTGCTGCCTGAAGTCGAGCCTGCTGGCGGTCGGCGCCGGCGGCAGCGTCGCCGACTTCGACCACCAGGTCGACCACGTGATGACCCGCGACCCGAAGCAGGTGAAGCTGCTCAGCTCGGCGGTCACCGGGCGCCAGCCGGTCAACGGCTACTGGGACTCAGACCACGCGGGCCTGTTCAGCTCCCTCTTGCTCTTGCGGTAGGGGCCAGTCAGCGCGAGGGGCGGGCGCCGGCCCGTCCCTCGTTTCTCAGCCGCCGGCGGTGCGGGCGACGAATTCGGAGACCTGCTGCGCCTGTTCTTCGTTGAGGATGCCGGCCGGCATCCGCCCCGGGGTGGTCGAGCTGTTGACCCCGTTTTCGACCGCGTTGAGGACGCGGCCTTCGGTCGCCTTCCAGGTTTCTTCGATCTTTTCCTGCGTGCCTTCCGGCGGGCCGGAGGGGGCGAGCAGTTCGTCGAGGTTCGGCGCGTAGTTGCCGTCGGTGCCGGCGCTGGCCAGGGTGTGGCAGGTGCCGCAGTTGACGACGAAGAGCGACTGTCCTTCCTTCAGGTTCGCGGGAACCTCGGTCTCGCCGCTTTCGCCGTCGCCCTTGGCGCGGAAAGCCGCGAAGGGGATGACGACTGCGAGGACGAGGACCAGGACCCCGAACCAGATGAAGGTGCGTTTGCTCATACGGCGGCGCGCATACTACTGGCGCTCGGGGCCGGGCGGCGGCGCCGGCAGGGTTCTGCGGTTCTCCCGGTACCAGGGGCACATCCGCCGCAGGCCGCACTCGCCGCAGCGGGGTTTCGGGCGGCAGACGGCGCGCCCGTGCCTGATCAGGTTGACGTGGAGCTCGTGGGCGTCCTCCGGCGGCACGATCGCCAGCATCTCGTCGTGGGCCTTCTCGAAGGAGGCCTTGGCGGGGAAGAGGCCGAGGCGGCCGCCGACCCGGTGGACGTGGACGTCGACCGGGATCTCCGGGATGCCCCAGGTGAAGATGAGGACGCAGGCGGCGGTTTTGCGGCCGACGCCCGGCAGCGAGAGGAGGTACTCGAGCGACTCCTCGCGCGGTGCGCTCTCGGTCCAGTCGAGGTCAGGCGGGTCGCCCAGCTGCTCGAGGATCGCCTGGATCCGCGGCGCCTTCTGCTTGGCCAGGCCGCCGGGGCGGATCGCCTCCTCGAGCTCGCCGACCGGCGCGTCGCGGACCTCCTCCCAGGTCGGATAGCGCTCGCGCAGGCGGGCGAAGGCGACGTCGCGGTTGCGGTCGTTGGTGTGCTGGGAGAGCACCGTCTTGACCAGCTCGGCGACCGGTTCGCCGTGCGGCTCCTCGGCCGGGACCCCGTACATCTCCCGCAGCCGGTCGCGGATCGCCCGCACGCGTCGCTTCTCCGGCCGCTTCCACGCCACGGGGCGCACCCTATTGGGCCGTTAACGCGCGGGCTACAATCGTTGGTTCGTGTCCCGTGCCTTTGCTGCCATATCCGCCCGCCTGCCCAAAGGCTGGGGAGACCTCGGACGCCAGGTGGCGATCCTCGTCTCCGTCGACCTCGCCTACACCTTCGTCCGCGGCATCGCCGACGGCGAGAAGGAGATCGCGTTGCACCACGGGCAGCAGGTGATCGACCTCGAGCGCTCCACCCACACCTTCTTCGAGCCCAGCCTGCAGGCGTTCTTCCTGCCCGCGCAGGCGGTCGTCGACGTCGCCAACCAGATCTACCTCAACGCCCAGTTCTCGATCGCGCTCGGGTTCCTGGTCTGGCTCTACCTCTTCCGCAACGAGTCCTATTACTTCGTCCGCAACATGTTCGTCGTCTCGATGGGGCTGGCGCTGGTCGGCTACTCGCTGTTCCCTACGGCGCCGCCGCGGATGTACCCCCAGTACGGCTTCGTCGACACCCTCAACGCCTTCGCCGGGGTCAACCACGACTCGGCCCTCGCCAAGAGCTTCATCAACCCCTACGCCGCGGTGCCGAGCATGCACTGCGCCTTCGCGATGATGATCGGCGTCAGCGGCGTCCGGGTCTGCCACAACTGGTGGTCGAAATCGTGGTGGGCGTTCTGGCCGCTGCTCGTCTCCTGGGTCACGATCGTCACCGCCAACCACTACTGGGTGGACGCGGCGCTGGGCTGGATGGTCGCCGCCTGCGCCGCCCTCGTCGCCCAGCGGCTCGCCCAGGCCCGCCCGGAAGCGTGGGCCTTCCGGGCTCCGGGCCGCACTCCGGCCCCGCAAGAGGCCGAGGCGTAATAGCCTCACGCCCCAATGGGACCCTCGGCGCCGCCCCGGCGCAGCCGTTCTAGCGCCCGCAACGGGCAGGAGCTGCGCTCCTACGCGCGCGACCGTCTGATCGAGTCGCGGCTGACCCCGAACGCGATCTCGCTGATGGGCCTGGTCGGCAACCTCGTCGCCGCCGTCCTCGTCACCCAGGAACTCTTCTTCCTCGCCGGCGTCGCCTTCGTGCTCGGCTCGGTGATGGACACGCTCGACGGCCGCTACTCGCGGATGTCGGGCAAGGGGACGCTCTTCGGCGCCTTCCTCGACTCGACCCTCGACCGGATCGAGGAGGGGATCGTCCTCACCGCCGTCGCCGGCTATTTCGCCGCCCGCGGAGAAGACTTCGCGGCGGCGATGTGCGTGGCCGCCGTGCTCTTCTCGCTGATGGTCTCCTACACCCGCGCCCGGGCCGAGGCGCTCGGGGTCGAATGCAAGGTCGGTTTGGCCACTCGACCGGTCCGCGTGGTGATACTTTCGATTGGCCTGATCTTCGCCAAGGGCGCCGGAATCGGCGATTTCGAACTGCTGGCGCCGGCGGTCTACGCGATCGCCGCCTTGACGATATTGACGACGTTCCAGCGGGTATGGCATGTGAGAAACGAGCTTTCCGGCGAGGCCTCCGGCGTCAAGAGCGACGGCGGTGGCGATGCTGGGGACGTGTAACCAGCGAAGCCACCCGGTGTCTTCAGCCACCCAGCGCAATCCAGGAGGACTTCCGAATTCATGAGTGAGAGCAACGGAGCCAACGGGCACACGAACGGCGTCGGCCGCGCGGACGAGAAGGTCCGGGTCGCGATCGTCGGCGTCGGCAACTGTGCCAACAGCTTCATCCAGGGCGTTCAGTACTACAAGGACGCCGACCCGGGCGACGAAGTGCCGGGCCTGATGCACGTCGACCTCGGCGGCTACCACGTCCGCGACGTCGAGTTCGTCGCCGCCTTCGACATCGACTCCGAGAAGGTTGGCAAAGACCTCGGCGAGGCGATCTGGTCGGGCCAGAACGACACGATCAAGTTTGCCGACGTCCCCAACCTCGGGGTCGAGGTCCAGCGCGGCATGACGCTCGACGGCCTCGGCAAGTACCTGAAAGAGAAGATCACCAAAGCGCCGGGCGAAACCGCCGACGTCGCCGGGATCCTCAAAGAGACCAAGGCCGACGTTCTCGTCTGTTACCTGCCGGTCGGCTCCGAGGACGCGACCAAGTGGTATGTCGAGCAGGCGCTCGCGGCCGGGGTCGGCTTCGTCAACTGCCTGCCCGTATTCATCGCCCGTGAGGACTACTGGGACAAGCGCTTCCAGGAGGCCGGGCTGCCGATCATCGGCGACGACATCAAGAGCCAGGTCGGGGCGACGATCGTCCATCGCTCGCTCGCCCGGCTGTTCCACGACCGCGGCGTGCGGCTGGAGCGGACCTCGCAGCTCAACGTCGGCGGCAACATGGACTTTTACAACATGCTCGAGCGCGAGCGGCTGGACTCGAAGAAGATCTCCAAGACCAACGCCGTCACCTCGATCATGGGGCACGACCTGCCGCCCGAGAACGTCCATGTCGGCCCCTCCGACTACGTGCCGTGGCTGACCGACCGCAAGTGGGCGCACATCCGGCTCGAGGGCAAAGCCTTCGGCGACGTGCCGCTGACCGCCGAGCTGAAGCTCGAGGTCTGGGACTCGCCGAACTCCGCCGGCGTCGTCATCGACGCGGTGCGGCTGATCAAGCTGGCGCTCAACAACGGCATCGCCGGTCAGCTCGACGGGCCCTCCAGCTACCTGATGAAGAGCCCGCACACCCAGCGGCCAGACGACGAGGCGCGCGAACAGACCGAGGAGTTCATCGCCGCCAACAAGCGCGGTGGCTCGCTGCCGGGCCAGGCGGCCGAGACGTCCAGCACCGCCTCGGCATAGCGCCGAGCGACCAGCGTTTTTCGCTGAGACCGCAAACGAAGCCGGATATCGGCCTCGTTTGCGGTCTCGTGCTTTCTCGACTCTTATCCTGACCCCGTGAGCGCCGAGCCACTCTCGATCGCCCAGGTCTTCCCGGTCCGTCGCAGCGGGGCAAATCCGGCCGCGAACTTCGCTCGGTCGATCTCCGAGGAGCTCGAGCGCCGCGGCCATGAGGTCTTGCGGATCTCGACCGGGGACCCGGTCAAACGGCTACTGAAATCGCGGCCCCTGGACATCGTCCACGTCCACGACCCGTTCGCGCCGAGCGCGCCCTCGGCGGCGCTGCGCCACTCCTTCAACCTCAACGTCGCCACCTTCCACGATCCGCGCGAACGGGTCCTGGCGACCCAGGTGGCGCGGCCGCTGGTCGAGATCTTCTTCGGCCGGATCGACGCGCGGACGGTGACCCGGCCGCAGACGGCCGAGCTGCTGGAGCGCTTCTTTCCCGCCGGCTACCAGCAGCTCGACGGCGTCGGCGCGGGCGGCGAGACGGACTGGGGGCGGGTCGCCGACGAGCTGGAGGCGATCTACCGGCAGCTGCTGGCGCGGCGGCACGAGCCCGGCGGTGATCCGGAGGTGCGGGCGCGGATCGCCGAGCGGCCGCTGATCGAGGTCGATCTGCACATGCACACCGACCACTCCGGCGACTGCGCGACCCCGGTCGACGTCCTCATCAACACCGCGCGGGACCGCAACCTCGGGGCGATCGCGATCACCGACCACAACGAGGTCTCGGGGGCGATCGAGGCGCGCAAGCTGGCCGAAGAGCTGGGCGACATCAAGGTGATCGTCGCCGAGGAGGTGAAGACCGCCGAGCAGGGCGAGGTGATCGGCCTCTTCCTCGAGGAGAAGATCCCCAAGGGATTGACGATGGGGGAGACGATCCGCGAGATCCGGGCGCAGGGGGGGCTGGTCTACGTCCCGCACCCGTTCGACCGCTTCCACTCGGTCCCCGACTACGAGCACCTGCTGGACATCGTCGAGGAGATCGATCTGCTCGAGGTCTTCAACCCGCGGGTGGCGGTGACGGCGTTCAACGAGGAGGCGGTGCGGTTCGCCGCCAAGTACCGGATCGTCCCGGCCGCCGGCTCCGACAGCCACGTCGCCCAGGGGTTGGGCAGCGTGCGGCAGCGGATTCACGACTTCGACGGCCCGGCTGAGTTCCTCGAGGCGATGCGGGACGCCGACATCACCCGCAAGCACAAGAACCTCGTCTACGTGCAGACGCTGAAGTTCCTGCAGACGACGGGGCGGCCGAAGGCGCCGAAACGTCGGGTGCCGAACGCGAAGCCGGTGCGCGGGGGGCGGCCGCGGCGGCGCAAAGAAGGCCGGCGGGCGAGCAAGTCCTGATGCAGACGGACCGTCGCAAAGGAGCCGCGGCGGTGCCGTCAAAGAACGCTCCGATGCGGAGCCTCGACGACGAGATACGCGAGAAGTACCTGGAGCGGGCGATCCGCGAGCTCAACCAGATCAGCCGCGAGATCCAGGATTGTCAGCACTGCCCGCGCGGCAAGCTGATGCCGGTGCTCGGCTCCGGCCACCCGCAGGCAGACATCTTCATGCTCAAGCAGGCGCCGATGGCCTCGGAGATCGAGGAGGGGGTGGCCTTCTACGGCCGCGCCGGCAACGCGCTGATGAAAAGCTTCAAACGCCTCGGGATCGACCCGCTCGTCGTTTACGGCACCCTCTGCGTCAAGTGCCCGATCCCCGAGCCCGACCTCGCCGCCGGGGAGTGCGTCGCCCGCCTGGTCGAGGAGATGGCGGTCGTGCAGCCGAAGATCGTCGTCGTCATGGGCGAGCCGGCGCTCCGCATCCTCAACGGCCTCAGCGTCCCCCTCTCCCGCCCGATCGAGGCCCGCGAGGGCGAGATCCAGGCCTTCACCCCGACGATCGACGCCCTCTACGTCCCCGACATCGACGAGAGCCTCGACGAAGAGAACGCCAAGCAGCGCTTCTGGCGAGCCTTCAAGACGTTGGGCGCTTGGTACGACGACCTGCCGCCGTACTAGCTAGCGCAAAACTCCGCGATTGGTGAATTTGGGGGGCTATGGCCCCCACAACTCACCTAGCGGCGATCAGTCGGAGGGGGCGGCGGCTTCGGCCAGAGCCGTCATCGGCTCTACCTTGGCCGAGGCGAGGCCGCGGACGACGATCGTGTCCAGGGCGCTGTAGGCGCTGAGGGCCTCTTGGGCCGACTCGCTGTCGGGGGCGGCGACGCCGACGGTGCCCTCCGGCTCGCCGAGACGGTCGAAATGGTCGCGGTAGCCCTTGTGGAGGTCGCGGTAGAAGGACTCCTCCTTGGCGAGGCGCTCTGCCGCGTCGGGGCCGACGGCGGTGCGGACGTAGCCGAAGACCGGAGGCGTCTCGCGGCCGGCCTCGGCGGCTCCCTGCTCGACCTTCTCGCGGGCGCCGGCGGCGAAGCCCGGGGTCATCCAGTTGAAGAAGACGCCGTCGTAGGCGCTGCCGCCCAGGGCGCACATCTTCGGGCCCATCGCGGCGAGGACCAGTTTCACTCCCGGCAGCAGCTCGCGCAGCCGCGGCTCGGCCTCGCGCATCGCCGTCAGCGGTTTCTTGTTGAAGCCGGCGCCGACCCCGAGCCAGAGCTTCGAGCGGTCGATCCCGAACTCCTCGATGTCGGCGGCGATCTGCTCGGGCGGGGTGCGGTCGAGGGCGATCACGGCGACCCCCAGCTCGGTCTGCGGCGCGGCGGCGGCGAACTCGGCCAGCGTCGCCAGCCCCTTCGCGCCCGGGTGGTCGTTCGACCACATCGAGTCGTAGCCGAGCTCGGCGCAGCGGGCCGCCAGTGGCCGCGCCACCTCCGGGTCCAGCCCTGCCGCGACTCCGAAACCTCGCGCCATGATCAGTCGTCGCCTCCTCCGCTGTCGCGTCCGGGGGCGGCTACCCGGCCGGCCTGGCGCTCGAAAAGCGCGACGCACTCGATGTGCGGGGTCTGGGGAAACATGTCGACCGGCCTCACCCGGGCGAGCTTATAACCGGCCTCTCCCAACTGGGCCGCGTTGGGCGCCAGCGTCGTCGGGTTGCAAGAGACGTAGACGATCCTCTGCGCCTCGCACTCGATCACCCGGCGGACGATTTTCTGCGAGAGGCCGGCCCGCGGCGGGTCGACGACGACGACGTCGGGCTTGCCCGCCTTCTCCAGCAGCGGCCGCACCCCGGTGCGCGCGTTGGCGGCCATGAAGTGGGCGTTCTCGATCTTGTTGCGGCGCGCGTTGCGCTCGGCGTCGGCGATCGCCTCCTCGACGATCTCCAGGCCCCAGACCTCGCCCGCCTGCGGCGCCATCGACATCCCGATCGTGCCGATCCCGCAGAAGAGGTCGAAGACGCGCTCGGAGCCGGTCAGCCCCGCGAACTCGGCGGCGACCGCGTAAAGCTGCTCGGCCATCTCGGTGTTGGTCTGGAAGAAGGCGCCGTGGGACATCTCCAGCTTCAGCCCGCAGAGCTCCTCGCGCAGCCGCTCCTCGCCCAGCACGCCGGTTGGGCCGTCGGTGCCGCCGGCGTCGCCCTCGACGATCGTGTGGAGGTCGACCGGGGGCCGCGGGAAGCGCGCTTTGGCGGTGACGAGCCGGGTCTGGATCTGGCCGGTCCGCCGCCCCTCGCGCACCGCGAGATTGCGGAGGACGCCGCGGCGGCTGCGGGCGTCGTAGGCGGGAATCGACTCGACCCGGGCCCAGTCCCGGACGGCGTTCCGCGCCTCGTTCCCGGCCTCGCTCGCCAGGTGGCAGTCCTCGACCCCGACGATCAGGTCCCAGCGGCCGCGGGCGTGGAAGCCGAGCGTCGGCTCGCCGCCGTCGTCTTCGCCGAAGGAGTATTCGAGCTTGTTGCGGTAGCGCCACTGCTCCGCCGCGGGGACGATCTGCTCGAGCTCATAGCCCTCGAGGTTGCCGATCCGGTTGAGCGCGTCGGCGACCTGTTCCTGCTTGTAGGCGAGCTGGCGCTCGTAGGGCAGCCCCTGCCAGGGGGCTCCCGGGCAGGGCTCGCCGCCGTGGACGCAGACGTCCGGAAGGCGGTCGGCCGAGGCGCGGACCACCTCGATGGTCCGCGCCTCGGCGAAACGCTTCTTGGGCTTCGTCACCTCGGCGCGGACCAGGTCTCCCGGCAGCGCCCCGGCGACGAAGACGACGAACCCCTCGGCGCGGGCAACTCCTCGCCCACCGAAGGCGAGCGAGTCGATTTCCAGCTCGAGTTGTTCGCCCTTCTTTATGGCAGTGCTTTGCGCGCCTGTTTGACGAGGCGTTCGAGCTCTTTGATCAGCGAGTCACGCTGTTTTTTGCCTTTTTTCACCAGTTCGGTGAGAAGTTTCTCGGCGTCGCCGCGGGTCATCCGGCCCCGTTTGACGGCGTCGTCGACGACGTCCTGGATGCGATCGCGGCTCAGGGTCACGCTCTGCTCGAGGCTCTCGCGGAACTGCGCGACGCTCTTGTCGAGACCGCTGGTCGCTTTGCTGGAAGCTTTTTTGGCGCTGGTTTTGGTGCGGGCTTTGGCGCTGCTTTTCGCCCTGGCTTTGGAGCTGCGTTTTTTCGCGCTTTTTTTGGCGGTGCTTTTCCGCGAAGTCGCTTTCGCTTTCGAGGCTGCTTTTTTTGCGGCTTTCGGAGCGGCTTTTTTGGCTTTCGCTTTCGCCGGTTTTTTGGCTTTCGAAGCTTTCGCTTTTTTGCCGCTTGCTTTGTTGTCCGCCATCTAGGTTTGCCTCCGTGTAGGTCGGTTGTCCCGGTGCTGGCCCCGACTATCTCAGTTCCGCAGGGCGTCAAGCGCGGTCGCACGGAAACGTGCCTGAACCGGCGCGTGGTCGGAAAGTCTCAACGCCCGTCCCTCGAACGGCAGCTCGCGCTGCTCCGGCGGCCACTGCGCCGGCGGCTCGACCACATCGAGGCCGCGGCAGAGGATGTGGTCGATCGCCGACGGGGCGGTCGGGGGCGCCAGCCCGAACTCCTCCGCCAGGCGCTCGAAGATCCGCGGCTGCTTGCCCGGCCGCAGGTTGAGGTCGCCGCCGAAGACGAGGGGCGCGCCGGCCGACCACCGGAGTGCCGCCCGAGCCGCCTTGACGACGTCCTCTTCGGCGAGCTTCGGCCGGTCATTGGTCGCGTGCAGGTTAGCGACGCAGATGCCGGAGGCGGTGCGGACGAAGCCCATCGCCCGGCGCTCGGGCTCGCCTTCGTGGATCGCCATCTCCCGCCGCTCGGAGATCCCGCCGAGCTTGCCGGGGACGCGGACGAGGATGAGGTTGGAGCCGCCCTCGCCGGAGGCCATCAGGTCCGGGTTCTGCCGCGCCAGTAGCCCCCGCAGCGCCCCGAGGGCGTTGCGCGAGGTCAGCGTCCGGTGCCACTCGGCCCCGCAGGCCCGCGCCAGCGGCTCGGCGAAGCGCGGCGGGCACTCCTGGAGCATCGCCACGTCCCACTCGGCCCCCGCGAGGACGGTCGCGAACTCCTCGGTCAGGTCGCGGTTGACCTGGATGTGGGTCTCGTTGCGCTGCTCGAAGCGGAGGAGCCGCGAGCGCCAGGTCCGCAGCGCCGGGTCGGGCGGGAAATCGCGGCCGTGGAAGAGGTTCCAGCTGAGAACGGTCAGCTCCATGCTCGTAGTATCAGCAGCTTGTTGATCGCAAAGCGAAGCGGAGCGCACCCATGAACTTCCTCACCGGCGAAGAGCTCGGCGCCTTCGAGCTCGGCAGGCTGCTCGACCGGGCGGCCGAGCTGAAAGCGGGCCGCCGCGAGGGCGTCGGACGCGACGCGCTCGCCGGCCGCAGCATCGCCCTGGTCTTCGAAAAGCCCTCGACGCGGACGCGGATCAGCTTCGACGTCGGCGTCGCCGAGCTCGGCGCCCACGGAGTGATGCTGCGCGGCGACGAACTGCAGCTCGCCCGCGGCGAGTCGACCGGCGACACCGCCCGCGTCCTCTCCCGCTACGTCGACGCGATCGTCATCCGCTCCGGCTCCCACGAGACGGTCGCGGCGCTGGCCGAGGCGGCCGAGGTGCCGGTCGTCAACGGGCTGACGCCGCTGCACCACCCGTGCCAGGCGCTTGCCGACCTGCTGACGATGCGCGAGCGCTTCGGCGACCTGCAGGGGCTGCGGCTCGCCTACGTCGGCGACGGCAACAACGTCGCCCGCTCGCTGGCGATCGTCGGCGAGCGGGCCGGGGTGGAAGTCGTCGTCGCCGCGCCCGCCGGCTACCAGCTGGAGGAGGGCCACGGGGCGAAGCTAACCGACGACCCGCGCGCCGCCGCGACCGAGGCCGACGCCCTCTACACCGACGTCTGGGTCAGCATGGGCGACGAGGAGGAGGCGCAGCGCCGCCGCTCCGACCTCGCTCCCTACCAGCTCGACGCCGACCTCCTCGCGGTCGCCAAAGAGCGGGCGATCGTCCTCCACTGCCTGCCCGCCCACCCCGGCGAAGAGATCACCGCCGGGGTCCTTTACGGAGAGCGCTCGGCCGTCTGGGACCAGGCCGAGAACCGTCTGCACGCGCAGAAGGCGCTGCTGGAGATGCTGCTCGCGGACTAGCCCGTTGACGCTCCTCCTCTACGACAACCCCTTCTCCGGCAACTGCTACAAGGTGCGGGCGCTGCTCGCCCTGCTCGGGGTGGAGTACGAGCGGCGGGAAATGTCGGTGACCGACTACTCGGAGCGGATCGAGGTCCTCGGCGGCCTCAACCCGTCGCTGACCCTGCCGACGGTGGTGCTGGACGACGGGAGGCCGCTGGGCGAGTCGAACGCGATCCTCTCTTACTTCGCCGAGGGGACCGAGTACCTGCCCGAGGACCCCTACGAGCGCGCCCAGGTCATGCAGTGGCTGTTCTTCGAGCAGTACAAACACGAGCCGGCGATCGCCGTCACCCGCTTCTGGGTCGCGATGTCCCCGGACCCGCCGCCGGCCGAGGAGATCGAGAAGCGCCGGGGCGAGGGCATCGTCGCCTTGAAGATCCTCGAGCGGCACCTGCGCGAGCGTTCCTACCTGGTCGGCGAGCGCCTGACGATCGCCGACGTCGCCCTTTACGCCTACACCCACGTGGCGCCCGAGGCCGGCTTCGACCTCGAGCCGCTGCCGGCGGTCCGCGAGTGGCTGGGGCGGGTTGCCTCGCAGCCGGGCTGGATCGCGATCGAGGACTGAGCGTGTATCCCGAGATCCACCTCGGCCCGTTGACGCTGCAGACCTTCGGGCTGATGTTCGCGCTCGCCTTCCTTGCCGCCGGGGCGCTGATCTGGAAGCGGCTGGAGGAGATCGGCAGGCCGCCCGACTGGGCCTACGAGATGGGGTTCGCGGCGCTTATCGGCGGCGTCGTCGGCTCCCGCCTCTACTTCATCGTCGACCGCTGGAGCGAGGTCCAGAACGACCTCATCGGCAACCTCTTTTCCGGCTCGGGCCTGGTCTGGTACGGCGGCGCGATCGGCGGCGCCCTCGCTGTCTTCTTCTGGGCCTGGTACCGCGACTTCCTCGGCCTCGCCCTGCTCGACCTCGCCGCGCCGGCGCTGGCGCTCGGCTACGCGATCGGCCGCTGCGGCTGCCAGCTCTCCGGCGACGGCGACTACGGCAAGGCCTGGAACGGGCCCTGGGCGATGTCCTATCCCGACGGCACTGTCCCCACCGACCAGACCGTCCACCCGACGCCGATCTACGAGACGCTGGCGATGGGACTCGGCGCCTGGATTCTCTGGCAGCTGCGCGACCGCGTCCGCGCCGGCGTCCTCTTCGCCCTCTACCTCGTCTATGCCGGGGCCGAGCGGCTGCTGATCGAGTTCCTGCGCCGCAACGAGGACGTCGCCCTCGGGCTGACGCAAGCGCAGCTGGAGAGCCTGGTGATGATCGCCGGTGGGGCGATCTGGATCGCTATCGTGGTTCGCCGCTACGGAGGCATCGGCCGTCCCGCGGCGAACGAAGCGGTTGGCGCTCCCGCCTGAGTGCCGGATTCGCGCATACGATCCGCCGCTCCGCGAAACGTTGCTATCTTGCGCAAAATCTTTGGAGCGGTCGATTTAGGAAGGATGTAGGGGCAATGTCGGCAATCGATGTACAGAGCGAGGGGCCTTCGGCGCGCACCGTCGGCGCGATTCTCGACGACGCGGCCGAGCGGATCGCCGCCGCCGGGGTCGAAGACGCCCGCACCGACGCCGAAACGCTGGTCGCCGACGCGCTCGGCGTCAAGCCCGGCGAGCTGACGGTGGAGAGCGCCGGTGAGGTCTCCGACGAGGTCGCGGTCGCGATCGAGCGCAACGTCCAGCGCCGGGTCGAACGCGAGCCCGTCGCCTACATCCTCGGCCGAGCCCCGTTCCGCAACCTAGAGATCTACGTCGACGAGCGCGTGCTCTGGCCGCGCCGCGAGACCGAGCTCCTGGTCGAGGTCGGCACGCAGCTGCACGAGGGGGCGCGCGTACACGAGATCGGCACCGGCTCCGGGGCGATCGCGCTGGCGCTGCTGTCGGAGCGCCCGGACCTCAAGGTCACCGCCTCTGACCTCTCGCCGGAAGCGGCCGAAGCGGCGCGCGAGAACGCCGAGCGGCTCGGCCTCGGCCTCGAGGTCACCGTCTGCAAGGGCCTGCCGGAGTCGGTCGAAGGCGAAGACGTCGACCTCGTGATCGCCAACATGCCCTACGTCACGGACGAGACGATCTTCGAGCGCTCGCCGGAGATCCAGAAGGAGCCGCGGGTCGCGGTCACCGGCGATTGCGGCGAGGACGGCCTCGGCGTGATCCGCGGCGTGATCGCCGAAACGCCCTCCGGCTGGAAGCTGGCGATGGAGCACGACACCCATCACGGGCCGGCGATGCGCGAGCTGCTTCGCGACGCGACTACCCTTCAGGACTATGAAGGGGATGACCGAGTCACCGTCGGCCTCGCGCCCTGAGGGTTCCGGCGACCGTTCGGTCGCCGTCTCCACCGAGGAGCAGCGCCGCGCCAAGCTCGAGCGCCTGCGCGAGAGCGGGATCGATCCCTACCCGCACTCGTTCGAGGACCGTACCCACGTCGAGGAGATCGAGGCCGCCCACGACCCGGCCGAGCTGGGGGAGGGGGAGCACGACCAGTTCACCTACCGGGTGATGGGCCGGATAACCGGCAAGCGCGGCCATGGCAAGACCGCCTTCCTCGACGTCCGCGACATCACCGGCACGATCCAGGTCTACGCGCGCCGCGACGTCCTCGGCGAGGAGGCGTTCGCGCGGGTCGAGGAACTTGACATCGGCGACCTGGTCGGGATCGAGGGGCCGCTGCACGTGACCAAGCGTGGCCAGCTGGCGATCGGCGTCCGCGAGTGCACGCTGCTGGCGAAGGCGCTGAAGGACCCGCCCGACCTCTTCCACGGCATCTCCGACCCGGACACGCGCTACCGCCAGCGCGAACTCGACCTGATGGCGAATGCCGATTCGCGGGAGATCTTCAAGAAGCGCGACGACCTGGTGTTCGCGATCCGCACCCACATGCACGAGCACGGCTGGGTCGAGCTGGAAACCCCGGTCCTGCAGCGGATGACCGGCGGGGCGGCGGCGCGGCCGTTCGTCACCCACCACAACGCCCTGGACCGCGAGCTCTTCCTGCGGACGGCGACCGAGCTCTACCTGAAGCGGGCGATCGTCGGCGGCTTCGAGGACGTCTACGAGTTCGGCAAGTTCTTCCGCAACGAGGGGATGTCGCCCCAGCACAACCCCGAGTTCACGATGCTGGAGATGTTCGTCGGCGGCGCCGACTACGAAGGCGTGATGCGGTTCATCGAGGTGCTGGTCGCGACCGTGGTCGAGAAGGTGATGGGGACGACGGTGGTCGAGCGCGACGGCGTCGAGATCGACTTTGCGGCGCCCTGGCCGCGGGTGCGGCTGCGCGACGAGCTGCTGCGCGAGACCGGGCTCGACATCTACGAGGCGAGCCGCGACGAGCTGGCCGAGGCGGCGGGCGACGCGGTCGGCCCCGACGATGACTGGGCCGGCGTCGTCGACACCCTGCAGGGCAAGTTCGTCGAGCCGAAGCTGGTCCAACCCACCTACATCATCGACCTGCCGATCGACATCTGGCCGCTGGTCAAGGTCCATGAGGAGAGCGACCGCGTCTGCGAGGCCTTCGACGGCATCGTCGCCGGGATGGAGATCGTCGGCGGCGGCACCGACCTCAACGACCCGATCGAGCAGCGCGAGCGCTTCATCAAGCAGCGCGAGCGACAGGAGAAGGGCGCGGAGCCCGACCCCCACCCGCACGACGAAGAGTTCGTGCGCGCCCTCGAATACGGAATGCCGCCGGCGAGCGGCTGCGGTTTAGGGATCGATCGCCTGCTGATGATCATGACCGGGGCGAAAACCCTGCGCGACGTGATCATCTACCCGGCGATGCGCGAGCTGTCGGAGTGATGCGGTGGCCGCCCGGTTGGTAAGCGGCTAGGCTGCTGCGATGATCGCCAAACCAGTCAGCGGGCTCCTCGCCGCTGTGGCGTTCCTGCTGGCGCTCGTGGCGCCCGCGAGCGCTGCCACCATCACCGAGTTTCCGCTGCCAGAAGGGCCGCTGGGCGAAAAACCGCGGCCGATCTTCATCACCGGGACTCCCAACGGAACCCTCTGGTACACCGATTTCGGCCGGCCCTCGAACAATGCGGGACAGGGTGGCGTCGTCGGAGCCGTCAATACCAGCGGCGAGCCGATCGCGACGATCCCTGACGTCCAGGCCACGGGTGACATCACCTCCGATTCGCAGGGGGTCGTCTACTGGGGGTCGCTCTTCGACGGCGAATCCCAGGTGACCCGGCGGCTGACCAGCGGCACCGTAACCGGCCATATTTTCGATGGGGTGGGCATTCCTTACGCGGTCGGGCTGACCGCGAGCGGGGCGGAACGGCTCAGCGGCACGGACCCCATCTCCGCAGAAAAATATTCGATCTGCACCCCTGCCCCCGAAAACGCCTGCCTCGCAGGGTTCGACTCGGAAATCACCGATCTCACTCTCGGGCCCGGCGGCGTCCTCTGGGCGATGCAGGCCTACTCCGACGAAGTGCTGCGGCTGACCTCGTCGGGGATCGATATCGATCTCACCGTGAACCTCCCGGAAGGCTCGCGGCCCAACCGCGGCGTGCTGGGCCCCGACGGCAACCTCTGGATTGCCGGGTCCGGAACCGAACAGACGCAGAACCGCATCTTCCGGATCACGCCCGACGGCCAGCAGACCTCGTTCCCGGTTCCGGCCGGGCGCCTGCCGTGGGACATCACCGTGGGCGCGGACGGAGCCCTCTGGTTCACCGAGTTCCTCTCCAACAGCATCGGCCGCATGACTACCTCGGGCGAATACAGCTCCTGCCCGCTGCCGAGCGCCGCCTCCAACCCGCACCCCTACGGGATCACCACCGGCTCGGACGGGAACATCTGGTTCACCGAGCGCGAGGGCCGCAAAATCGGCCGGCTCTCGGGCAACTGTGTGCCGAGCTCGGTATCGCCGTCCGGGGACGGGACCGAGGCGGCAAAGCCGCGGGTGAGCGGCCTGAAGGTCAAGCCGGCGGCATTCAAGGCGGCCGGCTCGGGCGCCTCGATCGCGAAGCGCAAAGGCGGCGCAGGGTCGACCGTCTCCTTCCGCCTCGACCAGAGCGCCCGCGTCACCTTCACTGTGAAGCGGAAGGGGCACGGAAGAAAGGTGGGGGGCAAGTGCAAGCGGCAGACGAGCGCCAACAAGGGCAAACCCGCCTGCGCGCTGCTTCTGCCGGCGAAAGGCAGTTTCTCCGTCGCCGGTGCCGCCGGGCCAAACTCGGTCGGGTTCAGCGGTCGTTTGCGTGGCAAAGCGCTGAAGCCGGGTGCCTACCGCCTGTTCGCCACCGCGAAGGGCGCGAGCGGCGCCAAGTCTTCGCCTGTCTCAGCGGGCTTCACGATCCTCGCCGCCGGAGGCGGGTGAGCGCATGACTGTGAAACTCCACCGCTGCCCGGTGATTTTCGCGAAGTTCGAGGGCCACCCCTGCTGGAAGGTGCAGAAGGCGCTCGAGGACGAGGGGATCGAGTTCGAGGTCGTCAAGGGGCCGCTGCGTCCCGGCAGGCGCGACCAGCTCGAGGAGCTCTCGGGACAACGCAAGTACCCGGCGATCGAGTTCGAGGACGGCCGCGTCTACCGCGACGAGTCGAAGGCGATGGCCGAGAAGATCCGCGCGGGCGAGTTGTTCTCCTAGACGCTGCCGTGCTTAGGCCGCGGTACCGATGACGAGCGTCAGCTGCAGCCACTTGAAGTGGCAGTCGGCGTCGGCGAAGCCGGCGGCGCGCAGCCAGTCGAGCTGATCGCCGAGCGGGGCGAGCCGGTCGGCGGGGTCGTCCTCGGGTCGGCCGATCTCGCGGCGGAAATGCTCGTGCAGCTCGCGGGTCGGGGCAGTGACGAGGTCGAGGTTGGCGAAGACGCCGCAGGGGGCGAGGAGGCCGTGGGCTTCTTCGAAGAGCTCGCGCTTGCGGTCGTTCTCGAGATGATGGATGGCGAGGCCGGAGACGACGGCGTCGAAGGGCGCGGCCTGGGGGAGCGGCTCGCGCAGGTCGTGGAGGTGGAGTTCGAGGGCGTCGTCGCCGGCGAAGCGGTGGCGGGCCTGCGCGAGCATCGGCTCGGAGGAATCGAGGCCGAGCGCGGCAGCGCCGGGATGCGCCTCGCGCACGAGGGAGATCATGCGGCCGTCGCCGCTCCCGAGGTCGAGGACGCGGTCGACCCGCTCCGGCAGGGCCTGCAGGAGCATCTCCTCGGCGAGACGGCGGTGCGGGATCTCCCGCGATAGGTACTCGGTGACGCGCTCGGGGTCGGTCCAGGTCATCGCTAGACCGACCGCAACAAGCCGCCGTCGATCGGGATGACGGTGCCGGTGACGTAGGCGGCGCGCTCAGAGCAGAGGAAGGCGACGAGGTCGCCGTACTCCTCGACCGTGCCGAGCCGGCCGGCCGGCACTTCCTCCCGCGCCGCTGCTTCGACCTGCTCCATGGAGCCGCCGAGCTCGGCCATGCGGTCGGTTGCGAAGCGGCCGGTGGCGACGGTGTTGACGGTGACCCCGTCGCCGGCGACCTCGCGCGCGAGCGTCTTCAGGAAGCCGACGGTGGCGAGCCGGTGGGCGTTGGAGAGGCCGAGGGCGGGGTTGATCTCGATCGTCGTCGTCGAGCCGACGTTGACGATCCGCCCCCAGCCTTCGGCCTTCATGCCGGGGACGACGGCGCCGGCGAGGATCCGCGGCGCCAGGACCAGGGAGCGGTAGGCCTCCTCCCATTCCTCGAAGCCGTGGTCGAGGGCGCCGCCCGGGGGAGGGCCGCCGGTGTTGGTGACGAGGATGTCGAGGCGCCCGAGCTCCTCGGCGACCTCCAGCGGCAGCCGCGCCAGGCGATCGAGGTCGGTCGCGTCGGCGACGAAGGGAGTGGCGCGGGCGCCGATCTCCGACGCGGCCTCGGCCAAGCGCACCGCCGAGCGGCTGGCGATCGCGACCTGCGCGCCCTCCCGGGCCAGCGCCGCGGCAACGCCCCGCCCGATCCCCTTACTAGCGCCCATCACCAGGGCGACTTTTCCTTCCAGGCCCAAGTCCATCCCAGAACCCTAGCCCGGTCGAGGATGCTCAGAACTCGTTGCGCGGGTATCGTTCCAGGCGAGCGCCCGTAGCTCAGTGGTCAACGGGTCCTTTCGGGGGCCCAAAGAGCGTCGGTCTTTCAAGCCGAAGGTCGCGGGTTCGACTCCCGTCGGGCGCATTCCTTGATGTTCCGCTCTGTACCTCGTATTGCCAGCTGTAGAGCCAAATCTGCGGTCGAGCGCTGATTTGCCGTTCCGCCGGCGTCCGGACGATTCCGCGACGTTCCGGCGCGTCTGTGTCACATCCTGGTCACATTGTTGGGCGGGCAATAGGGTCTCCTCGATGCCGCAGGAGAAGACCGAAGCTCGGAAGATCGTTCGGGCCGCGCAGAAGCAGTTCGAGCGTGAATCTAGCGCGGCCAATAAGGCACGGCGCAAAGCCTTTGCCCAGGCTCAGAAGGAAGGCCTCTCGCTTCGGGAGATTGGCGACGAGGTCGGCTTGACCCACTCGCGGGTCGCACAAATCATCAATGGGGAATAGCCGTTGCTGTCAAGTTTTTCTTGACAGTAGATGCTAGCCTGAAAGGCACAAGACAAAAGCGCCCCCGCGCTGCGCGAACAGCCGGGGGCATGGCACAGGAGGCGAAGCTCCCATGCACTACAAGCCTAAAGGCGCGGGCGAAGATGAATGCGCCACGACCGCCGCCCTGGATGCCCGCGACCAGGCGGCCGTCCTGAGACAGGTCCTATCCCTCCATCCCCAGGCCCTGACGCTTGACGAGCTGGTTCGGGAGATGACCACAGCAGCGCCCGAGTTCTCGGAGCGAGACAGGATCGAGCGGGCTGTCAATGACCTGGTTGCTGGTGGGCTCATGCATCGCAACGGCGCCTTTGTCCTCCCGACGCGCGCAGCGATCCTCTACTTCGAACTGGAGGAGGTCTGATGCGCGAGGAGGCCGCCAGGCAGATCGGCCGCAACCTCTTCATGGCCGTCGTCGTGCCGGCCACTCGCAGGAAGGGCTGGCGGTGCTCTGCTCGCTGCACCGCACCGAGATCGGTCTGATCGAGAACGGCCATCGTCTGCCTCGCGTGGACACGCTGATGAAGCTCGCCGGTGCTCTCGGCGTGCGCGCGGAAAGCCTGCTGGACGGGATCGTCTGGATTTCCCCGGGTCCAGTCGCCGAAGGCAGCTTCGTCGTCAGGAGGTTCGGATGAGCACCAAGGTGACGACCATGCGCCTGCCCACGACCCAGGCCGCAGAACTCGCCGTGGTTGCCCGGGTCGACGGCGTCCCGGTCTCAGAGATCGTTCGCGCGGCCATCTACGAGTACATCGCCGCCCGTCGCATCCATCCGGAATTCAAAGAGCGTCTCCGCAAGTGCATGGAAAAAGACCGCGAGGCCCTGGAGCGCCTCGCCGAGGACGAAGGCGAATGACCCCCTCACGCACTATCACCCCGGCCGCCACGGACCTCCAACTGGAGGACCGACACATTATGAACCCGGACAGGTGTTCGCTTTTCGTGCCTGAGACGGCGATCTGCAGCGACGCCCTAATTCTGACCTTCGGTCGGCCTCCCCACCGCCGATTGTGGCGCGGCTGCGCCGCGCATCTGGCGGGTGGGGAGGCGCTCCCTAGGGGTGGTCGGAGAGGAACAGCGAGGAATTGCCCGGGGCGTTTGCGGCGCTGGCGGCATCTCAGAGGCATGGATCGGAAAGCGTCCTCTACCACTTTCTTCACCGAGCGCACCCTGGCGGAGTTCCTCTCGGTCTCCGACCGCACCGTCCGCAACTGGATTAGGCGAGGGGAACTGCCCAGCTACAAGCTCGGGGCGGCCCGCCGGATCGACCCGGCCGACGTGGAGACTTTCCTCGCGCGCCACAGGGACGAGGCAGCATGAGGCGCGAGGCTCCGATCAAGCGCCGCAACCCCTCCGGCGAGATCGTGTGGATGGCCCGCTACACCGGGCGCGATGGCAAGCGGCACATTGCGAAGCCGACCTGGAACCGCGGCAAAGGCACCTTTAAGAGGAAAGGCGAAGCGCAGAAAGCCATTGATGAGGCCTACGGCCTTTCGGATCGGCCGGACACCCTCGGCGACTACGCTGCCACCTGGACCGAGCGCCACCCACGCTCCGAACGCACCAACGCGACGAACGACCACCGCATCAGCCGCGTAGCCGATGTGAAGGTCGAGGGCATCCCCCTGAAGGACTGGCCGCTCCGCGAGCTGCGCCGTCGTCACACGCTCGCCCTGGTCGACCACATGCTGAGGACCGAAGGTCGAGCGACCACCGGGGCCGTCGGCATCCTCCGCGCCTTGTCAGCGATGGCCGAGGACGCGATCACCGACGAAGTCTGCGACCTCAACCCCTTCAAGGGCATCCGGATCAGAGCCAACGATCCACGAGCGAAGAAGAAGCCAAGGCCGATCCGCGTCTTCACCTTCGAGGAGATGCACCGCTTCGCGAAGGCGGCGGGTCGGTACGAGGCAATGGTCCGTGTCTTCACCGATTGCGGCCTAAGACTGGGGGAGGTGCTGCCTCTGCGCCGCGAAGACTTCGACGGCGAAACGCTCCAAGTCCGCCGCACCGCCCACGAGGGCCAGATCCTCGAGGGCACGAAGACCGACCACGGCGAGCCCGACGCCGGCCGCATCGTGCCCGTGCCGGCCACTCTCGCCTGGATGCTCGAAGCCCAGATCAACCTCAACGGCTCCGACTGCCGGCTCCTCTTCCCAACGCCCCGAGGCCGCCTCTGGCGCGAGCGCACCTTCTACCGCGACCTCTGGAAGCCCGCCCAAGAAGCCTCTGGCCTAGACATCCGCCCCCACGAGTGCCGCCACAGCTACGTCACCTATCTCCGTGCGGCTGGCGTCAACGACGCAGACTTGGCCCAGATCGCGGGCCATCGGATTGAGACGATGCTGGCGCGCTATACGCACCCGATGACCAAAAGCGACTCCGCAGTTCGCGCGGCTATTGATCGGAAATAGGACAGGCGCCTTGAGGCTTACGCCGAATTGCGGCTGACGCATAGGCTGCTCTTAGTCAGAGTTCGTATCGGCTGGCCCCATGGCTTTGGTACAGAGGGCATCTCAGAGAGAGAAAGATGGATTCAGGCGAATTGAAACAGAGCCTTCTTCGGTCCCTCCGAGCTCAGGGATTCTCGGTTGGGGATGACGGTCGCATCGAATCTGTATCGCAAACCGACAAGGATTCGATACGTCAACTACATGTTGCAGCACGGTCGGCTTCTATCGATAAAGCGCAGCCTGGACTGGAGCGTTATGAGCCGCGTCTCATCGAACGATTTGCGGATGGGACTGATATCGATCCGAACAAGATTGATCCCGTTCTTGTTGAGGTTGAGGCCGGCACTGAAGAGGAGCTCCTGTTTCGGTACGCACGGCTACATTGGAGCATCCCGATTTCAGCGGGCTATGGCCGTCGGCTCAGGTTCGCCGTGTTCGACCGAAGCAATGCAAAATTGATGGGGATTATTGGGCTGGGTGATCCGGTCTTCTCAATCAGGCCAAGGGATCAATGGATTGGTTGGGACATTTCTTCAAAGCGGGAGCGCCTTCGGCATGTCATGGATGCATTCGTTCTTGGAGCGGTTCCTCCCTATTCCGGGCTTTTGTGCGGAAAGTTCATTGCGTCTCTAGTCACCAGTATCGAGGTTCGCAAGTCCTTTCAACGCAAGTATCGCGATAGGGACAGCTTGATCAGCGGCCGGTCCTTTGACGGAAGGCTCGCCTTGGTAACCACCACCTCTGCCCTTGGGAAGTCTTCCGTATATAACCGACTTAAGCAGGGGCAGCGTACGTTGCTTCAGCCGATTGGATTCACTGCAGGGTCAGGGGAGTTTCATTTTTCGAATGGCGTCTACAAAGATATTTTGGAATTCGCCAACGCACACCTTAAGCCCAGCGCCAAGCATGAGCGCTGGGGCTCTGGCTGGCGAAGTCGACGGGAGGTCGTACGTCGGACCCTCCGCGAGCTCGGACTGGAGCCTGACATGGTCTACCACGGAGTACGCCGCGAGATCTATGCGGCGCCCTTAGCGGAGAATACGCGCGAGTTCCTGCGAGGGGAGCACAGCCGACTTCGCTGGCACAGTCTTTCTCTAGAAGGCATATTCGAACACTTCCAACATCGCTGGCTGTTGCCGCGAGCTCAGCGAGACCTGCGATATCGCGATTTTCGGGCACAATCTCTTCAACTCTGGCACTAACAGCCGAGTTCCTCTAGCACCTTCTATTGGTGGACGTTTTCAATCCGGGCCATTTGGCACGCTGCTGCGGTGTCGTCAAGCACCTCCAGCGAAAGAATCGTTCTAGCGGCTCACGTCAAAGCGGCACTATCAGACGAAAGCCAGCTCCCCGAGACCCTCAAGCTCGGTGGGAGAACCTATTGGCCACAAGCTGTAGCGGGTACGGGATTTAAGGGCGTCGTGTGGAAGGTCAAGAACGAAAATACGCGACTCCGAGCTGTGAAGTTCGCTATGTACGATGATTACCTTGACCGCTCGTTCAAGAGCGAGGTAGAACGAGCCGCCGAGCTTGAGGATTTCCCTGAGCTGTTTCCAAAGCTTGAGGATGCGGGTATTGAGTCGATTCCGATAGCGGAGGACGACCCATTTAAGTGCGTGTACTTCATCGAGGAGTGGGTCGACGGAGATACCTTAGACCACTTCATTGAGAACTCTGCCGAAGAGATCAATCCTGCATTCTTCCTTCAGTATGTCAAAGGCATTACGCAGGCCTTGGCTGCGCTAGAGGCACACGGTCTTGCTCATGACGACCTCCATACTGGAAACGTCATGCTGGCGAAGCCACCGCTTGGATCATTCGCGACGGGTAGGACCGTTCGAATAGTGGACCTGGGAAGTCTGAAGCCAGCGAAGGAGTCGATCAAGCCAAAGGCTGACTTGGATCACGTGATCGACCACTTGGTGTCTCTTTACAACGCAATTGAGTATGGAGGGCGGACCGACCGCTGGGGTCGGCGATTTCTTCGGGAGGCAGAAGGGCAGCTTAGGCAGATGGTGGAGGTTGATCCAGATCGGCGCCTTAGAGATCCAAAAGCCATTCAGGAAGCCTTCTTGGCTGCAGAGCGCCGAGCGGAACATCCAACGCCATCTGAGAAGCGCGTCCCTCCAACGCCGTTTGAGTTCATTTCTAGCGAGCACATTGCTGACGATCGAACGTTCGCTCGATTGTTCGCTAGGGCTCCGTGGATAGAGCAAGTAACTAACAGAGATACCTGCCTACTGACGGGTCCCCGTGGGTGTGGGAAGTCGACCTTGTTTCGGTGGCTAAGTCTAAAGACCCAACTTGCAGCTTCCGAGGTCGACCTTGCGAGAACTCGGATGACTGGAATCTACGTGTCTTGCTCCACCGAGCTAGAGGGCCGGTTTAGCTGGATATCAACTCCAGAGCTCGCTGAGCGGCATGCCGACGATTTGGTTCACTATTTCAATCTCGTACTTCTCAGAGAGACGGTGGACACGCTGCTCGCGATGAAACGGTTCGAAGAGGCTACCCGTACTGAACCAGTGCCGTGGAGTATCACCGAGGGAGTCGAGGAAGAGGTACTTAGCTTTCTGATTGAGGCACTCGACGCCGACGTAGTGACTTTGAGAGGCGTGAGCCCCCTGCGGCAAGCCCTCGACCTACTCAACCGCGAACGATGGCGTAGCCAAATTGAGATCAGGAGAGGAAAAGGTTGCGCCGATCCGCTACCAGAGGCCCTGATTGGGGATTTCAGCGCCCTCCTCGTGGGCCTCATCCCTTATCTGTCTCAGCATCGACTGACCTTTCTGATTGATGATTTCACCGAGCGTCGCCTGAATAGGAATGTCCAGCTGGTGCTTAATCGATTCTTTGTGCTTCGACGGGACTCACTTTTGTTCAAGATCTCAAGTGAGAAGCGGGGTATGCGGCTAACCGATGCATCAGGCCAGCAGATAGAGCTGGCGCGCGAGATGGTCGAAGTCGACATTGGCCGTGAGTGCATTAGCTTGGCGCAGGGACAGCAGCGACAGGAGCTGAGGGAGTTTGCAGCAGAACTTCTGGACAATCGGCTGGAGGAGGCGAGGTGGGAGGGGCGCATTGACGGCCTACTAGGGCCGACGGATTACGGCGATCACAAAACCCTTGCGCGTGCGTTGCGTGACGGTAAATCGCGGAGTGCCTACCACGGCGTCGAGTGCATTGCAGATCTCTGCTCGGGAGATGTCTCGACCTTACTTTTGGTGTATCGAAGAATTTTCGAGCGGGCGAACGTCGAAGCATCCTCTACGAAACGTATTCCGAAGGGACTTCAGCATGAAACGATTCGCCGAGTATCAGCTGCTCAGTTGGAAGTAGTGAGAACCCATGTGCCGGCGGGTCCCGAGATGTATCGGGTGGTAGAGAAATTCGGTGATCTCGTGGGTAACGTGCTTCGTGACGGTGCCGAAATTCGACAGGACGCCAACCGCACTGAGCCCCCTGCCTGTCCACGGATTGAGGTTGATGGAATGGCAAAAGCGGTGGAGACTCTTGAAGGCAACCTTGCAGTCTTGTTCGATGAGTTGGTGCGACGTGCAGTGTTTATCGAGATGGAGCCGGGTCTCGGACGGCATGGGAACGTGCAGACCCTTCGGTGGCAACTCCGCCGCGTCTATCTCCCGGCCTTCCGCGCAGCACTGAACAAGAACATGCCGATTTCAATGGACCCGAGCGAGTTCAAGCAGTTCCTAGACCGCCCGGATGAGGGCTATCGCCGAGCGTATGGTCGAATCCGAAAGCGTCCCGACCTCGACTCACCCGACGAGCCCGGACAGGGAAGTCTTCTAGATAGATGACCCCTGTACCTCGCCGCCTACATAAACGCGAACTTGCAGAGGTGGTTGCACGAATGCCTGAGGTTGCCGCCTTCGAGCCAGGGCCGGTAGATGGAGGGGACATATTGATGGTGGCGCTGGGCTTCGAGGATCGAGCACTGGCTGTCCTTGACGCACTTCTCGGTGCCGGGTGTTCCGTCGGCACGGTGGCAGTCATCAAATATGCCACCAACCAAGACGACAACAACCTGAACTGGTCGCAAATGAGTGATCGGCTTGAGAAGCTCTGCCCTCGCGACCCCATGATTCTGCAGGCTGGTCAAGGGTTGGCTCATGATTTACGTGGCTTGCTCTCGCTGAGTGGGTCTCGGACCCGCGTCATCTTTGACATTAGTGTCGCCTCGAATGACGTGATTATTGAAGCGCTCGGAGCTCTGCTTGATTGCGACGTTCGGCTCATGCTCGTATATTCGGAGGCGGCCATTTATCGGCCGACCGAGGAGGAGTTCGAGCAGGAGCGCGACCGGTTTCTCGCTAGTGGTGAAATGGGTCTCGATGATGGTGTTCTAGATGTGACCGTTGCGGGAGAGAACACCGGCACGCCGTCCCCAAATTTGCCGCATTCTCTAATTATCTTCCCCGGATTCAGCCGTGATCGGGTTCGCGCAATTGTTTCTCAGCTCGACAGTGATTGGATCATTGCGCCGGAGTTCGCTGCCCTTACCTGGATGGTGGGTCTGCCGCCACATAAAGATCTTGTGTGGCGGCGTGAAGCCATATATGAAATCCATGATGTAAAGGGTACTTCGGGTAATGCTCACGATGTGAGCACGTTCGATTACCGCGAGACTCTCCGCGCTCTTGACGACGCTTATACGTCCCCGGAGTATGAAGCGAATATTGCTATAGCTGCGCTGGGGTCGAAGATGCAAGCAGTCGGAATTTCACTGTTCTGTCGCGCGCGCCCGGATGTTTCGGTATATCTTGCGCGACCTCGCGCATACAATGCTGGCTCTTATACCCAAGGTGTGCGCAGCATGTGGCAGCTGGACTTGGATGCCACTGAAGCGCTGAGCGATGACCTTCGTAAGGTCGGTACCCTGGAGTTACCCAATATCGACGACGCCGATCCTCTTGCCTGAGTTTGCCGCACTAGCTAGCGAGCCTGACGGGCGCTTGAATTGAGGAATAAGAACGTGGCCCGATGGAAACCCGCAGGTAGATTCCCTGGCGACTCACTGCTTTTGCCAGAGAAGCCACGAGCGCACTCATATTGGTGTTCGAAGCGTTGCTGGGAGGCAACAATCGCTGATGCGCCTCCGAAGAGAATCTCTGCATCTGCAGTAGCCAATGCGGTGGGCCCAGTACTGTTCGGTCACGTGTGGGAGGCCACGGCGCGCTCGCTACTATCGGCCGCTCAACAAGCGACGCAAGCAGCTGCGGGCGCACTAGAAAGTAATCGGCAGGTAGATCTAGCCGACTTTGAGACTGTCCAATGCTTCGCAGCTGACATGCGGGATCTGTGTGCCATGCAGGTAGAGTCCGAAACCGAAATCTAGGCATTCGTATTCAGTCCCTCTTCACCGCCCTCCTCCTCCTTTCAATTTGAAGGAGACCCGCCTTCTAGAGCGGCAGGCGCAAGATCTCCAGGCTCAGCGCGGCCCCTCGGCGACTCATTCCGCCGCCGTCTTGTCGCTGGACTGTGTCTTGATGGGCCGAGGTAGAAAGCGAGGGCCTCGGCCGGGGCGGACCTGGCCTTGGCGAACATCTTCACGAGGTGCTCCGAGGTTGAATGGGCTTGGGCTTGGGCGGTCATAGTCGCTCCATTTTTTGCGGGCGGCGCCTTGTTCGTAGCGCAATCTGAGATCCCGACTACGATTTCTGTCATGCAGGTCATCGATGAGACTCTCATTGCCGAGGCCGGGCGCCGCCTGGCTGATGCTGCTCCTGACGCGCAGGTCATCCTTTTTGGTTCCCATGCTCGCGGAGAGGCCAGTCCTCGCAGCGATGTCGACTTTCTCGTTGTTGAGCCGGAGGTCAGCAACGAGGCTGAGGAGTCGATCCGTCTTCATCGCACCCTGCGTGATCTGCGTGTGCCGGCCGATGTCATTGTTGTCAGTCGCGAGTACGCCGATCGTTGGCGTGAGGTGCGCGGAGGTCTCATTCATGCGGCGTTCTCGCAGGGTCGGGTTCTGGCCGGATGAGTTCCACGCCGGATTTGCCCGGCGATCTCCTTGCTCTTGCACGTGAGGATCTTGCTGCTGCAGAGGCACTGGACAGAGCGGAGCGAGTGTCAGATGCGCCCGTGGGATTTCACGCGCAGCAGGCGGTTGAGAAGGCGCTCAAGGCGGCAATCGCGAGTCGCGATCAGGACTTTCCCTTCACCCATGACATCGGACTGCTAGCGCAGCTTTGCCAAGACGCGGGGCTTGAGCTGCCTGCTGATCTCGCCGACGCCGATCGCCTCACCCCTTATGCGGCAGCTGTTCGGTACGGCCTTGGCGACCCGGGTGCAGTCGCTACCGCCGATGCTCTGCGCTGGGCCGCGATCGCCATCGAGTGGGCTGACACTCGGCTCCGCTCAGATTCCTAGTCACATTCTGGGCGCATCACCACGGCAAACCCGCTCCTCACGCCAAGGACCTTCCTCCTTTCAAGCCGAAGGTCGCGGGTTCGACTCCCGTCGGGCGCATTCCTTGATGTTCCGAGCCGTGTCGCGCATTGCGCGGTGTGGAGCCAAGTCTTCGGTCCGTGCGGATGTGTGTTCCGGCGTCCGGCCAACAAGGCACGGCGCAAAGCCTTCGCTCAGGCTCAGGTAGTCGCGCGACGGCCAGTCTCGCCCGGCTCGGATGAGCACGGCCGCGGCGTTTCTCGCGATCAACTCGGGACGTTCTAAAGGTTGGTCGTAGCTGGCGGTGGTCATCGTGCGGCTCGGCACCATGATGCGAAGCAGAAGGGCAGGTGGCAGCCTCTCAATTCCTTATGGTCGGATGCGACTTGCGCCTAGCGGTTTTCCGACCCGAATTTTGGCGCTGAGAGCGTGTTCAAGGGATGCTCGACACCCTCCTTCGCGAAGGTCTGCGCTCCAGAGGCCGGATCTCGTCGGTGCCTTCCGGCAAGATGAGCCCGGTGCGTGAGTCAAGACGATGGGCAACAGGTTGAAAGCGATACAGGCGGGCTCCGTGGGCGGCGACGCGGACGTGAGGCGGACGGTCGCTGAAGAGCGGATCGTGAAGTCCAGGCTCCGGGTCAAAGTTCACGGCGAGGTCTTCACGCCGCGCCACATGGTCGACCAGATGCTCGATCTGGTCAGCGACGAACTGGAGGCTGGCCCCGACTTCGTCGACAAGACCTTCCTCGAGCCCGCCGCCGGCGACGGCAACTTCCTGGTGGCCATCCTGCGTCGCAAGCTGAAAGCGATCGAGGCCCGTCGCCCGCCTGCGGAGTGGCCCCGCGAATCGCTGTTCGCCCTGGCCTCGATCTACGGCATCGAGCTGCTGGCGGACAACCACGAGGATGCGAAGGCGATCATGCTCGCCGGGTTCCTCGGCTTCCACCAGGCCCATGGCATCGACTGTGGCTCGGAGACCGACCTGCATCAGGCGGCGAAGTTCCTCATCGACGCGAACATCATCCGGGGCAACACCCTGACCTGCCTGACCCCCGCAGGAAAGGACATCCAGTTCTCCTGGTGGCACCGGATCGACGGAAAGCCCGGCATGGTGCGGCGGGAGCCGTTTACGCTCGCCTCACTTCGTACGAACAGTGGCTTCGACTTCACCGTCTACGAGAACTGCAAGATCTGCCGGATCGACAACGTCCACGAGGCAGTGGGGGCGGATGCCTAGTCCGAAGCTCAGCACGTTCCGTGAGATCACCCCGCTGGTCTACTCCTGGAACACCCCAGACATTCCCAAGTACGAGGGCTGGGAGAAGATCGGCTACACCGAGCAGGGGAGCGCCGAGGCCCGGATCGCGCAGCAGGCGTCGCAGTTGTCGGTGGAGAAACACAAAGTCTGGTCCCGGAGGGCCGTGTTCACCTCGGAGGCCGGTGGGCGCTTCACCGACAAGGACTTCCACGCCTACCTCTCTCAGCGGGGCGTCGCGCGCGAGACCCAGCCCCGGCGTACCGAGTGGTTCCACTTCGCCCCTGCGCCGAAAACGTCGCTGGAGTATTTCAACGAGTTCGCCGGCCAGGAATTTCCCGTGCCGGCTACCCGAGAGGAGGACTACGTCCTGCGCCCAGAGCAGCAGGCGGCCGTCGATCAGGCCGTGGCGGCCTTCAAGGACGACAAGGACGAGGTTCTCTGGAACGCCAAGCCGCGCTTCGGCAAGACGCTGACGACGTACGACCTGATGCGGACGCTGGACGTTCGCAAAGCGCTGATCGTCACCAACCGGCCCGCAATCGCGAACTCATGGTTCGATGACTTCGGCCGCTTCATCGGGCACCAGACGACGTTCCGGTTCGTCTCGGAGTCTCCCTCGCTGGCCGGTCGCGCCCCAATGACTCGCGAGCAGTGGCGCGCCTACTCGTCCGATCACCAGGACGAGGACGCGCGGATAATCGAGTTTCTCTCGCTACAGGACCTCAAGGGATCGCAGTATTTCGGCGGTTCCTACGACAAGCTCCAGCACGTCGCCCAGCTCGACTGGGACCTGTTGGTGATCGACGAGGCGCATGAGGGCATCGATACTACGAAGACCGACGTTGCCTTCGATCAGATCCGGCGCAAGTGGACGCTGCACCTCTCGGGTACGCCATTCAAGGCGTTGGCGTCGGGAAGATTCGATCAGGGCCAGATCTTCAACTGGACCTATGAGGACGAGCAGACGGCTCGTCAAGACTGGGTCGACGACGGCCGGGACAACCCGTACGCGGCGTTGCCGAAGCTGAATCTGCTGACCTACCAGCTCTCGCGAATGATCACCGAGCGTCTGGCCGAGGGGGTCGCAATCGCCGAGGACGAGGCGAACATCGATTACGCATTCGACCTCAACGAGTTCTTCGCAGTCAAGGACAACGGCTTCTTCGAGCACGAGGCCGACGTTCTCAAGTTCCTCGATTGCATGGCGACCAACGAGAAGTACCCGTTCTCCACGCCCGAGCTCCGCGACGAGATTCGCCATTCGTTCTGGCTGCTGAACCGCGTCGCCTCCGCCAAGGCCTTGGAGAGGCTCCTGAAGAAACATGAGGTCTTCAAGGACTACAAGGTCATTCTGGCCGCGGGTGACGGGAGAAGTGAAGACGATGCCGATGCGGTGGCTGTCGGCAAGTCACTTAAAAAGGTGCGCACCGCGATCGCGGCGGCCGAGTCGGTGGGCGGCAAGACCATCACGCTCTCGGTCGGGCAGCTCACCACCGGCGTCACGGTTCCCGAGTGGACTGCGGTCATCATGCTTTCGAACATGTCCTCACCCGCTCAGTACATGCAGGCCGCGTTCCGCGCGCAGAACCCCTGCACCTTCGAGCGCGCCGGAAACGTGTACCAGAAGGAGAACTCATACATCTTCGACTTCGCCCCCGAGCGCACGCTCACCATCTTCGACGCCTTCGCCAACAACCTCCATTCGAGCCCCGCGAGCGATCAGGACGCGAGGCAAGAGAACATCCGCGTCCTCCTGAACTTCTTCCCGGTCCTGGGCGAGGACGCCGAGGGCCGGATGATCGAACTCGATGCCTCGCAGGTCCTCAGCTTCCCGCAGGTGTTCAAGGCCCGCGAGGTCGTGCGCCGCGGCTTCCTCTCGAACCTTCTGTTCGCCAACGTCGCCGGGATCTTCCGGTACTCAGAGCACGTGATGGACATCCTCGACAAGCTGCCGACGGCGAAGCAGGGCAAGCTCAAGAAAGGCGAGCCCATCGATGTCCCCCAGCCCCCGCCCGTCACCGATTCGGATGGCAACGTGGAGGTCGACCTGGAGACCGTCATCAACCCGAAGGTCTCCGAGCTCGGCAAGCCGCAGTACAGCGTCGAAGACATCCCGACGCCGGACCCCGATGGGTCGCCGTCGACGACGGCGACCCAGATCGCTAGGGCGGTGACCGAGAAGACCCGCGAGACGCGCCAGAAGCTCAAGGACGAGTATGGGCTCACCGACAGGCAGATCGAGCGGGACGAGAGGCGCACCGAACAGGCCCTCAAGGCCCAGGTCGAGCGGGCCTACGGCGACCACGCGATCGCTGGCAAGCATCTCGAGGACGAGCTGCGGAAAGCGGGCACCGAGGCAGAAGCGGAGGCCGTGCAGCGCAGGCAGGCCGAGCAGGACGAGGCGTTCAGGGCGAACATCCTGTCCATCGTCGACCAGACGATGGAGGAGATCGTGCCCGAGGTCGTCGTCCGGGAGGAGACCAAGAAGGAGCAGTCGCGCGCCGACCGGACGATGGAAGAAGCCCGCTCGCACCTGCGCGGCTTCGCCCGCACGATTCCCATGTTCCTGATGGCCTACGGGGACCCCGACATCACGCTCTCGAACTTCGACGACTACACCCCCGATGACGTCTTCGAGGAAATCACGGGGATCAGCGAGGCCGAGTTTCGGCTCCTGCGCGATGGTCAGGAGGTCCTCGGGGAGGATGGCACCGTCATCGAGATCCCGGGCTTGTTCGACGAGGTCGTCTTCGACCAGGCGATCCAGGAGTTCCTGGCCAAGAAAGATGCGCTCGCCGACTACTTCGACGATGCGCAGGAAGAGAACATCTTCGCTTACATCCCGCAGCAGAAGACCTCGTTGGTCTTCACTCCGCAGCCGGTGGTGAAGATGATGATCGACACGCTCGAGGAGAAGAACCCGGGCATCTTCAACGACCCGACGAAAACCTTTGCCGATCCGTTCTCCACCGCGGGACTGTTCCTGATGGAACTAGTGCGCCGCCTCGACATCGGCCTTAGCGAGGCCCTCCCCGACCAGGAGGAGCGGCTGCGGCACATCCTGACTTCACAGGTCTTCGAGATGAGCCATAACGAGATCCTGCATCGGATCACCATCGAGGCCGTCTCCGGGGGAGTCCCCGAGCGGCGGACCTGGATTCAGGAGTCAGGCCACTTCAAGGTCGCAGATCTCACGCGGATGGATCCGGAGGAGCGGCAGAAGATGGTTGACGACATGTTGGAAGGAAGGCACGGATCATGAGCAAGAAGTTCGACGTGGTGATCGGCAATCCGCCCTATCAGGAGGAGGCGCAGGGCGAGGGAACCCGGGACACCCCCGTCTACCATCTGTTCATGGATGCGGCCTATGAGGTGGGCAGGAAGGCGGTGCTCGTCACCCCGGCACGCTTTCTCTTCAAAGCGGGCTTCACGCCCAAGGCGTGGAATGAAAAGATGCTCGCGAGCACCCACCTCAGCGTCTCGGACTACGTCCCGAACAGCGACGAACTTTTTCCCGGTACGGACATCAAGGGTGGGATCGCGGTCACCTACTGGGACGAGGACCGCGAGTTCGAGCCTATCGGCACCTTCGCAAGCTACCCCGAGCTCGAAACGATCCTGCAGAAGGTCCTGGCGAAACACGAGCCCTCAATCGAGAGCACTGTCTCAAGCGGCCGTGACTACGCTTACACCCAGGCTATGCATGACGATTACCCCGAAGCCTCAGGGAAGATGTCGAGCGATGCCCAGTTTCGTGTAAGTACCAACGCCTTCGATCAACTCCCGTTTCTCTACCACGCCGAGAAGCCGGTAGGAAGCCACAAATTTGTCCGCATCTACGGACTCGGGGGCCGCGCACGTGTGTACCGCTGGATACGCAGTGAGTACGTCAAGGGACCGGAGAGCTTTGGAGCGTACAAGGTGGTCATCCCGGCCGCGAACGGCTCCGGAACTTTTGGCGAGGCGCTGTCGAACCCGGTCGTCGTCGGCCCGGGGGTGGGGGTGACGCAGACCTTCATCACCATTGGAAGCTTCGACGACGAGGTCACCGCCGACGGGTGCCTCAAATACGTGCGGTCCAAATTCGCCCGCGCGCTGCTCGGCGTTCTCAAGATCACTCAGCACAACCCGGCGAAAGTCTGGAAATTCGTACCGCTTCAGGACTTTTCTGCCAGCTCGGACATCGACTGGACCAAGTCGATTCCGGAGGTCGATCAGCAGTTGTATGCCAAGTACGCGCTCGATGCCGACGAGATCTCCTTCATTGAGGCCAAGGTCAAACTGATGGACTAGCTTCTGGGCGGGGCCTGGAGGTTGAATTAGGTGTCCCGTGCCCGCTGGGACCCCCGCCACGCATCGTCGAAGTCCCATGAGCGGAAGGGGGAAAGCTGGCGCTCGCCTGGCCGCTGTGGTCACAAAGTCCCGCGCGCTTGCCGTGCCCGGCGCGGTCGATTAACTTCGATGGATGGCGACGGGAGAAGCCGGCGAACTGGTCACCTACGCCCGCACCGAGCTGGAACCGAGGCTGAATCAGCGATCGGCGGCAGGCGTCCTATGCGGTTGGTGACCTGATCATCCTCTACCTCAGTGCCAAAGACGCCGGTCCCGCGCTTTGCCCGGCGGTGGTAAGAGGCACCGAGCAGTCCGAGTTCGCCCCCGAGTGGATCGCCGAACATGGCGATCCGGAGGCAGCTCAGCAGTGGCCCTCCCGGACGATGACCGAGGTGGTCGGTGAAGTGCCGATCGAGGCAGGTGCCAAGCTCGAGGAGTTCGGGCTGAGTGGCCAGAGTCTGCAGGGCGGCTACTGCAGCATCACGCGGCAGCAGCTCGAGGAAGCGCTGCGAGCGATGGGAGTCTGAGAGCCACCTCCATGTCGATTCCGGCGTCGTTCTCCGGCGTCGTTCGTTCGTCGCCTGGGTGCGACTGTCCCAGGACGAGGAGGCGCCGCTGACCCCGATCCCTAACCCGCCGCCAGCGCCGCTTCCAGTTCGTCCAGCGCCGCGTTCCAGCCGCCTTCGTGCGAGGTGACGTGTTCGGCGTTGCGCAGCCCGTGGTGGGTCATCGTCACCTTGGTGGCGCCGTCGCTCTCCTCGAAGTCGAGCTCGATCAGGGTCTCGCGGTCGGCGTCGTCGTCCCAGACCCAGGTGAAGGCGAGACGGTTGGGGCGGTCGATCTCGGTGTAATGGCCCTCGCCTCCGTACTCGGTTCCTTTGCCAGGGTCGCGCATGACCACGCGGACCTTGCCGCCGAGCCGGAGGTCGACCTCGGCGTGGGGGTCTCCCAGCCGTGGTTGCCGTGGAACCAGCGACGCATCACCTCCTCGCTGGTCCAGGCGTCGAAGACGGCCTCGGCCGGCGCCTGGAAGGTGCGCTCGATCTTCATCGTCATCCCGGTGGTCATCGGCCCTCCCGGTGACGGTCGCGGCGGAGCTGGAGGTTGAGCCAGGCCCGGGCCGCAAGGAGGCCGGCTCCCGGCCCCGCCAGCGTCGGCAACAGCTCCTCGAGCGGCATCCCGGCGACGTGCGCGAGGAGGATCATGCGGCCGCCTGCTCGTATTCGTCGTGGCGCTTCCACCAGCCGTAGGGCGGCGTCTGCGGATACCCCTCCGGCGAGTCCTCCCACTCCTCCTGCCGCCCCAGCGGGGTGATGTCGAGGTAGTTCCAGGTGCTCCCCATCTGCTCGTCGCCGCGCGAATCGACGAAGTAGGTGCGGAAGATGCGGTCCTCGTCGTCTTTGTAGAAGACGTTGGTCCCATGCCATTCGGCGACGTCGAAGTCGGCGTCGAAGGAGTCGGTGAGGGTGAACCAGGGGATCTCCCAGCCCATCCGCTCCTTCAGCCGCGCGATCTCCTCCTGCGGCGCCCGGGAGACAAAGACCAGCGTCGTTTCGCGGGCGTTGAGGTGGGCGAGGTGGGCGACCTGGTCGGCGACGAAAGAGCAGCCGGGGCAGCCCTTCTCGGGGTACCCCTTGACGTCGGGGTCGAAGAAGAAGCGGTAGACGATCAGCTGGCGCCGCCCGGCAAAGAGGTCGGCCAGGCTCACCGGCCCGTCCGGTCCATCGAAGCGGTACTCCTCCTCGACGGCCAGCCGCGGCATCCGCCGCCGTTCGGCGGCAAGGGCGTCGCGCGCCCGGGTCAGCTCCTTCTCCTTGACCAGCATCTCCTCGCGCGCGGCCTTCCACTCCCCGGCCGAGACGACAGGTGGCAAGTTCATTCCCGTTCCTCCTTCAAGTACTCGTCGACGACGTCGAACATGCGCTCCCAGAGGGCGCGCTGGCGATCCATCCACTCGGCGGCGTCGCCGAGAACCTCCGGCTTCAACGCGATCCGGTGCGTGCGGCCCTCGACCACCCGCGTGATCACCCCGGTCTCCTCGAGCACCTTCAGGTGCTTGGAGATCGCGGGCTTGGAGACCCCGAAGCCGCGGCTGATTTCGCCGACGCTCGCCGGTCCCCCGGCGAGCCGTTCGACGATCCCGCGGCGGATCGGGTGGGAGAGGGCCCGGAACGGATCATTAACCATGTGGTTAACAGTAGCAACTGCTGCGACCGGCGCATCGCCGCCGCTTCCCACCTTGGTCAGGGCGGATCGAAAACTGGCCCAAAAAGGGAAGGTCTTTACCACCGCCTCGGGGCGAGGATCGAACCGGATCTAAGCGAGAAAGGTGGTGGGGGAGATGAAGAGGTATCTCTTGGCTGCGGGAGTAGTCGCAGTGGGGATGGCACTGCTGGTGACGGCAACCGCCTCGGGCAAATGGGAGATAGCGCGGGCGGGAAACATCGTCTTCGGCGACAACGGCGGGATCTCGCCGACGAAGCTGCCGAAGCACGGGTTCGCGCCGGCGACGGCGCGGATCATCGGCAAAATCGACACCGTCGACGGCACCCATCCACCGGCCCTGCAGGAGGTCGAAGCCGACATCGACAAGACGATCCGGCTCGACGCGGTCGGGTTGCCGACCTGCCGGCTCGGCCAGCTGCAGGCGCGCAGCACGAAGGATGCGAAGCGGGCCTGCAGCGAGGCAATCGTCGGCTCGGGCTCAGCTTCGGTGGAGGTTGCCTTCCCCGAACAGACGCCGTTCTCCTCGACCGGCCCGCTGGTCCTCTTCAACGGCGGCGTCCACGGCAAGACGACCACCGTCTTCCTCCATGCCTACGTCGATGTCCCGGCGCCGACCGCGATCGTCGTCCCGGCGACCGTCACCCAGATCAACAAAGGACGCTTTGGCCTGCACCTCGAGGCGAGCATCCCGCGGATCGCCGGCGGCGCCGGCTCCGCCACCCACTTCGAAATGAAGATCGGCCGCCGCTACACCTACAAGGGCGAGAAGAAGAGCTTCCTCTCGGCGGGCTGCCCGACCGGCAGCTGGATGACCAAGGGTCACGTCAAGTTCTCCGACGGGACCGAGGCCGGCCTCACCCACATTTTTGCCTGCACCCCGAAAGGGGGGTGAAGCGGTAGCCGCGCCATTGCCTCCTCTTGACTTACGGACTATCATGCAAATCAGGTATGGAGCTGCTGGTCCTCACGTTAGCCACCCTGCTCGGGACCCTCTTCGCGCTGGAAGCGAAGGCGTGGCTGCCGCGCGTCAGCCGTCGCTTGATCGCAAGCGCCGTCGCCCGCTTCCCCGCCGAGCTCGACGCGGCCGCTCGCGATCGCTGGAGCCGGGAGATCGAGGCCGACCTCGGGGCCTTCGACGATCGGCCACTCGGGGGCTTCGTCTTCGCGCTGCGCGTCCGCTCCAAAGGAGGCAGAGATCTCGCCGGCGAGCTGGCGCTGGCGGAGAAGCTGGCCGTCCCCGAGGAGCAGCCGGAGGCAGAGCCGCAATCAGAGGCGGCGGACCAATCGCTCTCCTACGGCTTCGTGGCAGGCAGGGTGTATCTGCGGAGAAGTTCCCTCCGGTTCGGCGGTCTCCCCACCGCCGGATTCGGGGAATGGGTTCGAGTGCGGAAGGACGCGGAATGAGCGAACCGCGGATGAGCGCCGAGACCCTGCGCGTCCTCGGGGCGATGTTGGAGGACCCGTTGGCCTGGCACTACGGCCTCGGGCTCTCCGAGGAGGCGAAGATCTCCAGCGGCACGATCTACCCGATCCTGGCGCGGCTCGAAAAAGCCGACTGGTTGGAGAGCAGGTGGGAGGAGAACGGCCCAGCAGAATCGGAGGGTCGGCCGAAGCGCCGGCTCTACCGGTTGACGGGGGAGGGAGAACGACGGGCGATGACCGAGCTTGAGGAGATCGCCCGGGTCGCGCGCCGGGTCAAGAGCAAGCGCGCGCGTCGCGGCCGCCCCGAGGAGGGAATTGCACGGCCCTGAGGGCCGGCGGCCGCGTCCCGCCAGGGATTGATCAGCCGCGGAGCTCGTCGGCGCGCGTCGTCATCGTGCCGACGCTCGTCTTCAGCGCCGCGGCGAGGCGCAGCAGCGTCGTGTAGCTGGGGTTCCTGACCCCGCGCTCGATGCCGCCGACCTGGGTCAGGTCGGTTCCCGCCCCTTCGGCCAGCTGCTCCTGGCTCAACCCCGCCTCGAGGCGGAGCGTCCGCACCGCCTCGCCGAGGGCAGCGTGCTCGGGTGAGCGTGGTTTGCTGCGGCGGGGCGGCGGCATCGCGCCCCGGAGCCTCTCTATTAATAGACCCGGTTGTTAGAGTATTTATGCACTAACATTTTGAGCGCCGGAATCGGCTCCAGCACTGAACCCCCAGCGTTCTCAATGCCACCCACCGCGTCCAAGCTGATCAGCGCCGTCAACCACCCGCTCCGTCGGCGGATCCTGCTCGCCTATCTCGACGGCTCGTTCGTCTGCGCCTCCGCCCAGGAAGTGGCGGCGGCCCTCGACCAGCGGGTCGGGCCTGTCGCCTACCACCTGAAGACGCTGGCGAAGGGCGAAGTGCTGCAGGCGGTCCCGAACCAGGGCTGGACGCTCGACGTCGAGCCCGACTGGCTGCGGGTCGTGCTCGAAGTCTGGGCCGAGGCCGAGGTCGCCGGCTAGCCGGCCTCGCCGCGACCGGCGACGAGGTCGCGGAGGCTGCGGAAGTCCTCGGCGCAGGCCGGGCAGCCGTCGAGGTGCGCGTGCATCCCGGGCACGCGGCCGTCGGCGTCCTCGCCGGCGACGACCAGCTCGACGTAGCGGTCGAGCTCGGCAAAGCACTGCTCGCAGGTCAGCTCCGGCTCGCCCGGCCCCAGCACCCGGCCCAGGAGATCGTTCCGTTTCATCGTCCCTCCTCTCGGTCGGTCCCGATCGCGAAGCCGCGGGCGGCGAGACCCTCCCGCAGCTTGCGGCGCGCGTCGTGCAGGTTCTTGTAGACGGCGCCGCGGTTGGAGTCGAGGCGCTCGGCGAGGACGTCGATCGGCACCCCGTTGAGGGCGACGGCGACGAGGACCTCGCGTTGGCGCGCGGTCAGGCCCTCCTCGATCTCCTGCCGCAGGGCCGCCAGCAGCTCGGCGTCTTCGGCGGGGCCCGCCGCCGAGCCCGCCGCGGCGAGCCGCGACCAGGCCTCGTCCTCGAGCGGGATCTCGCGCCCTTGCCAGGCGCGCCGGCGCACCTTCACCGCCGCCTCCAGCAGGGCGAACTTATAGGCCCAGGTGGTGAAGCGGCTTTCGCCGCGGAAGTCGTCGAGCTTGCGCAGTACCGCCATCAGCGCGTCGTCGGCCGCCTGCTGGGCGAGGTCCTCGAGGTCGCCGCCGCGCAGGTGGGGCAGCTCCGCCGCCCGCCGCTCGACCTCGAACCGTGCCGCCTTCGCCAGCAGTTCGTGGAGCTCGGCGACGGCGGCCTCGCGGGCGGCGCCGTCGGCGCGGAGGCGGTCGAGCCAGGGGATCTCGGTCGGGGTCGGCATCAGCGCGCTCGCCATGAATTGTTAGCGACGGCGGGCGCCGGTTTCTTACCGCGGTAAGACCGGGGCGGTCGGCGACGCAAAGGGAGGGCGGACACACCCAACAGGACCAACAGCACAAACAACACAACCAACGAGGAGGTCCCATGACCACCACCGCAACCATCGATCCCCGCGAAGCGCGGGTCGCCCCCGGCTTCGGCGAACGGCTCCGCACCGATCCGGCCTACCAGGCCTTCGTTCTCCTGCGGGTCGTCTTCGCCGTCGCCCCGATCCTCTTCGGGCTCGACAAGTTCTTCGACGTGCTGGTCGACTGGCCGAAGTACCTGGCGCCCTGGATCAACGACATCGTTCCCGGCAGCGCCTCGACCGCGATGCACCTGGTCGGGATCGTCGAGATCCTCGCCGGCGTCCTCGTCGCGCTCAAGCCCCGCTACGCCGCCTACGCCGTCGCCGCCTGGCTGGCCGGGATCATCATCGACCTGCTCACCTACTCGGGCTACTACGACATCGCCCTGCGGGACTTCGGCCTTCTGGTCGGCGCCCTCGCCCTGGCGCGGTTGGCGCAGGCCTACGACCCGCCGGGGCTCGAGGTGAGGCTGTAGGGCCAGGCCGAACCTAGACTGGGAGGGATGCCGCCGCTGCTCGAGCGCCTGGGGGTGGAGCTTCCCGTCGTCCAAGCCGGGATGGGCGGCGGGATCTCCCGGCATGAGCTGGCGGCGGCGGTCTCGGAGGCCGGCGGGCTGGGGACGATCGCCGTCAACGGGGCGGCGGCGATCCGGCGCGAGCTGGCGGCGGCGCGGGCGCTGACCGGCAAGCCGGTTGCGGTCAACGTGCTGCTGCCGTTCGCGCGGCGCGACTGGTTCGAGGCGGCGGCGGAGGCCGACGTCGTCGTCACCTTCTGGGGGCGTCCGCGGCGGCGGACCGGCGGCGCCTGGCTGCACCAGTGCGGCTCGGTCGCCGAGGCCCGGGCCGCGCAGACGGCCGGTGCCGACGCGGTGATCGTCCAGGGCGTCGAGGCCGGCGGCCACGTCCGCGGCACCACCCCGGCGCTGCAGCTGCTCGAAGAAACGCGGGCGGCGCTGCCCTCCGGCTACCCGCTTCTCCTCGCCGGCGGCGTCGCCGAGGGGGCCGACGTGCGAACCGCGCTGGAGGCGGGAGCGAGCGCCGCCGTCGCCGGTACCCGCTTCCTCCTCTCCGAGGAGAGCCGCGCCCACGCTCTATATAAGGAGCGACTTCTGGCGGCGGACGAAACGCTCCTCACCGACCTCTTCGGCGCCGGCTGGCCCGCCCCCCACCGCGTCGCCCCCAACGCCGCGACCGCCCGGTACTTCGGTCGGCGTTCGTCCTTTCCCCACCTATCCCGGGGAAAGGACGAACGCCGGACGGTTTTGCGCGCTCCTTCCGCGAATCGCGCCCTGAACCGCGTGATGGCTCCCGGGGTCCGCTACGCGCCGCCGTCGCTGCAGCTGCGGATGATGCGGGCGCAGCGGCCGGGCAGCCGCCTGCTCTCGCCGGCCGGGCCTACCGACGACGGGCCGGAGACGCTTGTCGACGCCGGCGCGCTTTACGCGGGCGAGACCGTGGAGCGGATCGGCGACGTCCGTCCCGCGGGTGACCTCCTCCGCGAGCTCGCCGGTTGATGTTCAACCTCCCGAGATAGGGGTAGCCACAGGGCGGTTTGCCCGGGACGAACGGCAAGAGGGTTCGTTCGGCGGCCGCGGTCGTGTTCGCGGCCCTTGTCCTCGGCACCTCCGGATGCGGAGACCTCAGCAACGACGAGCTCAACCGCGGCGTCGAATCGCTCTCCGCGCTCGCCGCCCAGGGCCAGCTCGTCGCCTCCGGCGTCGCCCGCGACGCGACCAAAACCACCTACGCCCGGGTGATGGCGAAGACGCTCGGCGAAGAGGCCGACCACGAGGCCGAAAAGCTCGCCGACGCGACCCTCGAAGAACCGGAGACCGCCGACCAGCGCCATGCGGCGGTCGCCGTCGCCGAGGAAATCTCCGGCCTGCTCGGGGAGCTGCAGACCTACCCCGGCGACGAGCACCACGGCGCCCTCGTCCAGAAGCACCTCGAAGAAGCGCAGGAAAAGGCCGACGCGATCGTCGCCCAGCTGAGCGGGGACGCGCCGTGAAGTCGATCCTCAAGATCGCCCTCGGGATCATCGCCGCGATCGGCGGCTTCCTCGACATCGGCGACCTCGTCTTCACCACCCAGGCGGGGGCGCTCTTCCGCTACGACCTGCTCTGGGCGGTCGTCCTCGGCGTCGTCGGGATCACCGTCTACGCCGAGATGAGCGGCCGCGTCGCCGCGGTCAGCGGCCGCCCGGTCTTCGACGTGATCCGGATGCGGATGGGGTTCGGGATCGGCCTCCTCGCCCTCGTCGCCAGCACCGCGATCAACCTGCTCACGGTCGCCGCCGAGCTGGGCGGGATCGCGATCGTCCTCGAGCTCCTCTTCGACGCCCCCTACAGCATGTTCGTCTTCGCCGCCGCGGTCGCCCTGGTCGCGATCGCCGCCCTGTTGCCGTTTGGCGGCATCGAGCGCGTCTTCGGCTACGGCGGCCTGCTGCTCTTCGTCGTCGTCGCCACCGTCTTCCACCAGAACCCCGACTGGGGCGACGTCGGCCGCGGCTTCATCCCCTCGCTCGACTCCTCGACGCTCTATCTCTACTTCGTCGTCGGCATCTTCGCCGCGGCGCTGATGCCCTACGAGGTCCACTTCTATTCCTCCGGCGCGATCGAGGAGGGCTGGACCGAGAAGAATCTGAAAGAGAACCGGCTCAACGCGATCCTCGGCTACGGCATCGGCTGCGTCCTTGCGATCGCGCTGGTCATCGTCTCCGGCTACCTCTTCCACCCGGTCGGGGTCGAACCGAACGACCTCGGTACGGTGGCGCTGCCGATGCAGGGCGCCTTCGGCGAGACCGGCCTGCTGCTGGCGCTCGCCGGCATCCTCTTCTGCGTCGGCGGCGCCGCGATCGACTCCAGCTTCGCCGCCTCCTACAACCTCGCCCAGTTCCTCGGCTGGGAGTGGGGCCGCTACAAAGGCCCGCGGAAAGCCCCCCGTTTCACCGCCTCCTGGCTCGTCTTCCTGCTGATCGGGATCGCGATCGCCGAGAGCGGCATCAACCCGGTCGAGATCACCGAGTACAGCGTCGTCCTCTCGGTCGTGGCGCTGCCGCTGACCTACCTGCCGGTGCTGCTGATCGCCGGCGACCGCTCGTTCATGTCCGACTACGCGAACGGGCGGATCGCGAGCATCCTCGGCTGGATCTACTTCGTCGTCATCATCGTCCTGGCGCTGGCGGCGGTGCCGCTGCTGCTGGCGACGAACGGAGGGGGAGGATGAAAGGCGAAGGGGAGATCTACATCGTCCACCGTCTGCTCGACGAGCAGATCTGCGACTCCGACGGCCGCCGCGTCGGCCGGGTCGACGACGTCGAGCTGAGCGGCGACCCGCCGCGGGTGACGGCGCTGCTGGTCGGCGAGGGGCTCTACCCGCGGCGACTGCCGGGGAGCCTGGCGCGGCTGGTGCGGAGGATCGTCGGGCCGGAGCGCTGGGGCGCCAATGCGCTGCGGATTCCCTGGGAGGAGGTCGACGAGCTGGCCTCGACCGTGAAGCTGCGCAAGAAGGCCGAAGAGCTGGGACTGGGGATGGGCGACGACCCGAAGCGCTGGATCGTCAGGAGGCTGCCGTGGAACTGAGCGGGCGCGGCGCCCTCAGCGAGCTGCTGGGCCGCAAGGTCGTCGACCAGTCGGGCCGGCGGCTGGGCCGGGTCCGCGAGGCGCGGGGCCACTGGGAGGGCGAAGCGGTCCTGATCGACGAGCTGATCCTCGGCCGCGGCGGGCTGCGGCGGCGGCTGCGCGGTCCCGGCGGCCCCGAGGAGGAGGCGATCCCCTGGGCGCAGGTGGTGGAGCTCGTGGACGAAACGGTCGTCGTCCGTCGCTAGTCGGTCAGGCGACTTGGGACAATCCAGCGATGGCGGGGGGACAGATCCTGCAGATCGCCGAGCGCGATCTCGGCCGCAAGCGCTGCGAGCTGCAGCTCGAGGGCGAGCTCGACCTCTGGAGCGTCGAGCGCCTGCAGGCGGTGCTGCAGCGAGTGGCGCGCAACTACGACGCCGTCCTCATTGGCCTCGAGCAGTGCGAGTTCATCGACTCGACCGGGATCGCCCTCTTCCTCCAGGCGCGGCGCCAGCTGGACGACGAAGGCGGCCGCCTCGTCCTCTACGGCTGCTCGGACCAGGTCCTCCGCGTCTTCACCGTCGCCGGCCTGACCGAGGCAGGCATCGTCTTCAACAGCCGCGAGGAAGCATTCGCCGAGCTGGCGATGGTCGACTGACGCCTCAGAAGCCGCGGCTGAGCTGCTCGCGCAGCCAGGCGCACCAGAGCGCGAAGAGGACGATCGCCACCAGCGCCCCCAGCCAGTGGAGGCCGACGAGGACGGCGACGATGCTCGGCAGGCCGGCGAGCGCAGCCCCGATGAGGACGAGGTGGACCGGCAGGCGGACGAACCAGGAGCTGATCGCGGCGCAGAGCATCCAGGAGGCGGGGCCGGCGATCCAGCCCCACGTCTCGAAGAAGCTCTTCGGCAGGGCGGCGCCAAGGGCGCCCGCCAGCAGGAGGACGGCGAGGAACTGAATCCAGGCCGCGCGCCAGAAGGTGGGGAGGTTCATCCCCACCGAGGCTATTCGACGACGATCTTCCCCTTCATGAAGGGGTGGATTTCGCAGTGGTAGGCGAAGGTGCCGCGCTTGTTGAAGCGGACCGACTTCGAGGTGCCCGGGGCGATGTGCTTCGTGTTGAAGCTGGCCGAGGTCGCGGTGTGGGTCGTGTTGGCGGTGTTGGTGAAGGTGACGCGGGCGCCCCGCTTCACCTTCAGCGTCCCCGGCTTGAAGGCGAAGTTGACGATCGAGACCCCCTTGCCGGAGCTGGCGTGCGCGGTCGGCTCGGCGGCGCTACCACGGCCGGCGGAGAACAGGCCCGCTACGAGAAGGCCGGCGAGGCCGAGGAGGATGAGGAGTCGGGGGCGCTGCAGAGAAGTCGTCATGGCCCGAGATACGAAGCGCAGCGGACGTGGGTTCAATCATCCGCGTCGGCTGAGCAATAATGGATCCCCGGGCGGTTAGCTCAGTTGGGAGAGCACTTCCCTTACAAGGAAGGGGTCACTGGTTCGAGCCCAGTACCGCCCACTCACCCGAAGGCGCGGACGGCCAACACCGCCGCCACGCCCAGCCCGGCGATCGCGATCGATATCCGCAGAGGATCCGGAGGGATGCGGCGCGCGTAGTGGGCGCCGACGCGGCCGCCGATCAGCGAGGAGACCATCAGCACGGCGACGTAGCTCCACTTGACCGGGGCGAGAAAGGCGTAGGCGCAGGCGGCGAGGAGGTTGGCGCAGCCGACGAGGATGATCTTCAGCCCGTTCAGGTGCTGGAGGCTGTCGGCGACGAAGAGGGCGAGGATCGCGAAGAGGAGGATGCTGACGGCGGAGCCGAAGTAGGCGCCGTAGGCACCGCAGAAGAGGATGCCGGCGGTGAGGAAGGGCGAATGCTCGTTGCCGGCGTGGGAGATTCGCGGGGTGAGGCGGGGCTGGAAGAGGAGCAGCAGGCAGGAGGCCGCGATGAGGACGGGGACGATCGCTTCGAAGGCGGCGTCCGAGGTGAGCAGGAGGGCGACGGTGCCGGCGACGGCGCCGATCAACATCGGCACCAGCAGGCGGGTGAAGCGCTCGCGCTGCTCGCGCAGGAGGTCGGCGTAGCCGAGCGAGCCGCCGATCGCGCCGGGGACGATGCCGACGGTGTTGGTGACGTTGGCCGAGAGCGGCGGCAGCCCCAGCGCGACCATGGTCGGGAAGGTGATCAGCGAGCCGGCGCCGGCGATCGCGTTCGAAGCTCCCGCCGCGGCCCCGGCCGCCGCGACGGCGAGCAGCTCGAGCACCGGCTCAGCCTAGGGTCAGGCGGCGATCTGGGGCGTGCGGGTGCCGCCGCGGCTCTTCTCGGCCGCGGTGACGGCGTCGAAGAAGTAGTCGTTGCGACCGCGCCGCAGCCGCCGCGGCATCGCCCGGTGGGCCTGGCGGTGGGCCGCCGTCGCCGCGCGGAAGAGGGCCTCGTGGGTGGGCGTCCAGCGGATCCCGAAGATCTCGCGGACGCGGGGAGGAAGCGTCCCCTTGACGATCAGGTTCTGGGTCTCCAGGTTCAGCCGAGCCGCCAGCGGGACCGGCTGGCGGAAGGCGACCAGGGGCGCCATCTCGAGCGCGTGCTCGGTCGCGTGCAGGTCGGGGGAGGCGAGCTTGCACAGCCACCAGTCGCTGAACTCGCGGTGGCTGCCGGGAACCTCGCTGCGGGGGAGGCCGAAGAGCTCGCCGAAGCGGACGTAGTCCTGCCAGAGCGCCTCGCGCTCGGGCCCGCTCAGCTCCCTCACCATCGCTTCGAACATCGCCCGCCCGGAGTCGGCAATCACCGCCAGCGTCCACAGCATCAGCTCCGGGTCGAAGGCCGAGTAGGGGGTTCCGGCCGGATGCGTCCCGGCGTCTGTGGTCAGCTCGCCCTTGATCCGCTCGTGCAGGCGGTGGACGGCGGCGAGTGCCTTGTCGGCTTCGGCCTTGGTCCCGAGGAAGACCGTCTCCTGGATCTTCGCGGTGCGCGCGAGGCGGGTGAAGGGGTGGTCCCCGGCCGCGCTGGAGAGCATCGTGCCGGTGTAGGTGAGCGGTTCGAGCGCCCCGATCAGGAGCGCCCGCTGCCCATAGAGCAGGCCGACCGATCGCTCACCGTGGACGCGGCGGGCCATCGATCGGCCTGGGGCGAAGTAGTACTCATGGTCACTCACTGGCCGTCTGGCCAGCGAGTCTAACCAAAATCCGGCCTAAATAGCCAAATTGTCCAGACCATTTGCCAAGCTCAATTTTCGCGGCTGAGGGCGACCAGAGCCGCACCCGTCCCGGAGCCCTCGACCAAGCCGCGCAGCTCGTGAGCGGCGAAGATTTCGTCGAGCTCCTCGCGGGTCAGGGTCTCCCGCTCGAGGGCGAGGACCGCGAGGTGATCGAGCACCTCGAGGTTGGCGGAGAGCAGCGCCCGGGCGCGGCGGTAAGCCTCGCGTGCGAGCGTCATCGCCGCCTGATCGACGTCGCGCCGGGTCTGGTCGGAGACCGCGTAGTCCCCGGTCGGGAGGGCGATCGGCGCCGGACCGTCATGGTCGAGGGCGACCCCCATCCCGAATTCCGAGACCATCTGCTTGCAGACCAGGTGGACCCGGTTGAGGTCGTCGGAGGCGCCCGAGTAGGCGGCCCCGAGGACGATTTCCTCGGCGGCCCGTCCACCGAGCAGGGTGACGACCTCGTCCAGCAGTTCCTCCCGCGACTTCAGATAGCTGTCCTCCTGCGGAGAGTGGGCGACGAAGCCGAGGGCCGGGCCGCGGGGGACGATGCTGAGGATCTCCGGCGGGTCGAGCCCGAGCAGGCGGCGGCAGAGCGCGTGGCCGGCCTCGTGGTAGGCGACGATCCGCCGCTCCTTGCTGCTGAGGCGGCGCGCCTGCTGCGAGCCGACGGCCTGGCGCAGCAGCGCCTCGTCGAGGTCCTCGCGGGTCATGCAGAAGCGGCCCGCGCGGCCGGCGATGATCGCCCCCTCGTTGAGCGAGTTGGCGAGCTGAGCGCCGGTCATCCCGGTGGTCTTGCGGGCGACGTCGCCGAGGTCGAGGTCGGGCGCGAGCGGCTTGCCGCGCGCGTGGCTGCGGAGGATCGCCTCGCGGCCGGCGCGGTCGGGCGGGGTGACGAGGACCAGGCGGTCGAAGCGACCCGGCCGCAGCAGCGCCTTGTCGAGCTTGTCGACGTAGTTGGAGGCGGCGATCACGATCACCATCCCCGGGTCCTTCTCGAAGCCGTCGAGCTCGACCAGCAGCTGGTTCAGCGCCTGCTCACGCTCGCTGGTGCCGCCGTCGCCGCCGCCGGAGCTGCGCGAGCCGCCGATCGCGTCGAGCTCGTCGATGAAGATCACCGCCCGCCCGGACTTGCGCGCCTCCTTGAAGAGGCGGCGGATGCGGGCGGCGCCGCGGCCGACGAACATCTCGACGAAGCTCGAACCCGAGGCGGCGTAGAAGTCGACCCCCGCTTGGGCAGCGACGGCGCGGGCGAGCATCGTCTTACCGGTCCCGGGCGGGCCGTGGAGGAGGACGCCGCGCGGAGCTTTGGCGCCGAGGGCGGCGAAGCGGTCGGGTTCGCGGAGCCAGGCGGCCACGTCCATCAGCTCCTCCTTGGCGGCGTCGACGCCCTGCACCTGCTCCCAGAGGACCGGCTCGGTGCTCGACGCCTTCACCGTCTCCGGCTTCGTCGTCCCCATCATCCCCCGCATCATTTTGAGGAAGACGAAGCAGAGGATCGACATGAAGACGACCCCGAAGACGGGATACCAGTTGAAGAAGAATTCCTGAATGTGCGTGGCCATCGTTGAAGTGTGGAGACAAAGATGCGATTCCCCCATCGCACATTCGTCCAGATCTGCACAAAGGGCTAAAGGTGGGCGTGATTAGATCGGCGGGATGGAGCGGATGAGCGTCAGCGCGCCGGAGCTGAAGGCGCAGATCGAGGCCGAACGGGCGGGGCGGCCCTTCCTCGTCTACCGCGACGGCGGCGACGAGCAGATGATCCTGCCGATCAAGGCGAACGCCGAGCTCTGGGTCGGCCGCGCCGGCTCCGCCGACGTGCGGCTGGACTGGGACGAGGAGGTCTCGGCCCTGCACGCGCAGATCGAGGTGGTGCGGGACGAGTGCACGCTGGTCGACGACGGCCTCTCCCGCAACGGCTCCTTCGTCAACGAGGAGCGGGTGCACGGCCGGCGCCACCTCCGCGACGGCGACTCGCTGCGCTTCGGCCGCACGCTGCTCACCTACCGCCGGCCCGGCGAGGACGCGCCGGAGGCAACTGTGGCCGCGGGTCAGATACCCGCCGCCGCGACGGTCTCACCAGCCCAGCGCAAGGTCCTCCTCGCCCTCTGCCGCCCATATAAGGAGGGCGACTCGTTCGCCACCCCGGCGACGAACCAGCAGATCGGCGAAGAGCTCCACCTGAGCGTGGATGCCGTAAAGACCCACATGCGAGCGCTCTTCGAGAAGCTCGGAGTAGGCGACCTGCCGCAAAACCAAAAGCGCGTCGCCCTGGTCGAACGAGCCCTGCAGAGCGGGATCGTCAACCGCCGTCAGCTGTAGGAGGGGTGAGGAGGTTCACCCCTGGGGTGCCTGGGAGCGGGCGCCGATCCGGGCGAACCTGGGTCCACGACATCAAGTCGACCAACCCGGTCGACCAACCAAGACTCAGGAGGAACCAAAATGAAGAAGCTCGTTCTCACCGCAATCGCCGCCCTCGCCCTGACGATCGCTCCCGCCACTGCCCTCGCCGCCCCGGCCAAGTTCGGCTCGAAGCTGAATCCGACGGTGCAGCCCTCGAACTCGCTGCCCGGCCTCGACTGCGGCGAAGTCGCCGGCCCCTGCACCTTCGTCCAGCAGGAAGCCTACGGTCGCCCCGACGGCGGCGAGCTCGCCCCGAAGACCGGCACGATCAAGAAGATCCGCCTCATCGCCGGCGGTCCCGGCAGCTTCAAGCTGCAGATCGCCAAGGTGAAGCGCTCGACCCTGTTCGGAACCAACGAAGCGAAGGTCGTCGCCAGCGGCCCCCGGATCAGCTACCAGGGCCAGACCGAAGCCAACTTCGAAGACGACAGCTACCGGGTCGAGACCTTCGACGTCGACGTGCCGGTGAAGAAGGGCCAGCAGCTGGCGCTGAAGGGCAACATCACCTCGATGGTCCGCTGCTCCTCGGGTGGCGACAACACCCTGATCTACACGCCGCCGCTGGGCAGCTCCTTCCGTCCGGCCACCGACACCGACGGCTGCTGGATCCTGATGGAAGCGGTGATCCGCTAGCTGCGAACGACCTGCGAGCCCCCGACTATGGCGTCTTCGCCGGAGTCGCCGAAGACGACCCAGGCCTTGTTGCCGCCGTCGTAGTCGGGGGCCCAAAGCTTCAGGGTGGCGGGACGGTCCCAGACCGTCACCGCCTCCTCGCCGGTCGCGTCGAGGCCGCGCCAGATCCGCACGAAGGGGTTGCCTTCCCACTCGGCGGCGATCGTCGTCGGCTCGCGGTGGCCGGGGTGGACGGTGGTGTTCGGCGGCAGCTCGAGCAGCCGCATCACCGAGCCCTGGAGGTCGGCGAAGCCGCTGGCACCGGGGGCCATCGTCCCGCCCACCGTCCCCTTGAAAAGGACATCGGCGGTGAAGACGTCGGAGCCGTTGACGAGGAAGGCGAGGTGCCCGGCGGCGTGGCCGGGGGTGAAGATCGCTTCGATCTCGAGCCCGCCGGCGTCGAGCTTCTCCCCGTCGCCGAGGACGATCTCGACCTCGTCGTCGAGCTCGGCGGCGCAGTCGGCGTGGGCGACCAGCGGCGGGTTGCCGAGCCGGGCCCGCGCCTCGGCGAGGCCGGCGACGTGGTCGCCGTGGGGGTGGGTGACGAGGACGTGGGTGATCTCGATCCCGTCGCGCTCGGCCCGCTCCAGCAGCGGCGTCAGCTCGTCGTTGCCGTCGATGAGGACGCCGGTGCCGCGGTCGGGGTCGGCGACCAGGTAGGCGTTCGACAGCCACATCGGGTTCTCGGTCCTCTCGATGATCACTGCTCCTCCTCGGGTTAGCGCTTCAGGGGGTGTCTGAGCTTAAGGGGCATATGGCCCCCTTCTCCTCAGACACGTCCGTGACTGGGAGGCGCCGCCGCGGTGGCGCTGCCGTCGAGCAGGGTCTTCGCGACCAGCTCGGGGTCGTCCCAGGTGGGGGTGTGGCCGACCTCGGGGAGGACGAGGAAGCGCGCGCCCGCCGGGCGGCGGTGGGGCTTCGGCGGGCCGAGCAGGCGGTCCTTCTCGCACCAGGCGATCGTCACCGGCACGTCCTCCGGGTAGCCGGCCGGGTCGAAAACGTGGTTGCGCATCGCCCGGTTGGCGGCGTCGTAGCCCTCGCCGTCGAGCCAGCCGAGCGCGAGGGCCCGGGCCGCGTCGGGCGGGATCCGCTCGGGGTGGGCGGCGATCGACCGGAAGGCGGCCTGGCGGGTCTGCGGGAACTGCAGGGCGAGGCCGAGGAAGGGACGCGCCGCCTTCAACCAGGGCGAGCCGCGGAGCAGCATCCGGGCGCCGCCGCCGGCCGGTTCGCCGAGCGGGCGCTGCCAGAGGCCGGCGGGGGAGAGCGTCGTCACCGAGGCCGCCCAGCCGAAGCGGCCCATTTCCAGCGCCACCCAGCCTCCGAGCGAGTTACCGGCGACGTGCGGGCGCTCGACTCCGTTGCGGGCGCAGTGATCATGAACAGCCCGTGCCAGGTTGGAAGCGCTCGCCTCTTCGCCCTCCGGCAGCGGCGGCGTCTGCCCGAACCCGGGCATGTCGACGGCGTGCACCTCGCGCTCGCCTTCGAGCAGGGGGATCACCGGCTCCCAGATCGTCCGGGTGCCGCCGAGGCCGTGGATCAGCAGCAGCTGGTCGCTCACCGCGCGCCCGGTTTCGCGAAGAGCGCCTGCACGTCGCCGATCCGCCGCTCGCGGAAGCCCGCCTCCGAGGAGCTCAGGTAGAAGTCCCAAAGGCGGCGGAAGCGCTCGTCGTAGCCGCGCTCACGGAGCCGCTCCCAGCCGGCGAAGAAGCGCTCGCGCCAGGCGGCCAGGGTCGGCGGATAGTGGGCGGTGATGTCGTCGACCCAGACCTGCTTCATCGAGGTGACCCGCTCCAGACAGCCGCTGATCAGGCCCTGCGAGGGCAGGCAGCCGCCGGGGAAGACGTGCGTATTGGCGAAACTCTTGGCGCCCTTTTCGATCTCGTAGATGCGGTCGTCGATCGTGATCGCCTGCAGCAGCATCAGCCCGTCGTCGGTCAGCAGCTGGTCGCAGGTGCGGAAGTAGTCGTCGAAGTACTGCCAGCCGACCGCCTCGATCATCTCGACCGAGACGAGCCGGTCGTAGCGCCCCTTGAGGTCGCGGTAGTCCTCGAGCAGGACGGTCACCTGGCCCTCCAGCCCGGCGTCGCGAACCCGCTGCCGCGCCAGCTCGAACTGCTCGCGGGAAATCGTCGTCGTCGTCACCCGGCAGCCGCTGCGGCGCGCGGCGTGGATAGCCATTCCGCCCCAGCCGGTGCCGATCTCCAGCAGGTGGTTCTCGGGGCCGAGCCGGAGGCGGTCGCAGATCCGGTCGAGCTTTGCCAGCTGCGCTTGCTCGAGGCTCGCCGCCTGGTCGGGGAAGTAGGCGCAGCTGTACATCATCCGCTCGTCGAGGAAGGCGGCGAAGAGGTCGTTGCCGAGGTCGTAGTGGGCGGAGATGTTGCGGCGGGCGCCGGGGCGGGTGTTCTCGGGGACGAGGTGGCGGAGCCGGTGCCAGAGGGCTCGGGGACGGGCGACGGCGCCCCGCAGGCCGTCCATCCCGTGCAGTTCGCGGGCGGCGATCTGGATCAGGGCGACGAGGTCGTCGGTCTCCCAGAGCCCCCCGACGTAGCCCTCGCCGAGGCCGACGCTGCCGCGCAGCGGCCCGCGCCAGGCGGCCGGGTCGTTGATCGTGACGGTGGCGTGGAGCGCGGCGTCGGCGGGGCCGAAGCTGCGTTCGCGGGCGCCTTCGACGACGTCGATGCGGCCGTTGCGGACGCGGCCGAGGACGGTGCCGACACCGGCCCGCGCGAGCGCGTCCCTCATGGGGAGACGAACCCCTTCGGGCGGCTCCCCTCCGGATGCGGGTGGTACTTCGCGCCCTTCAGCTTCAGCCGCAGCGACTGCGCGTAGATCTTCGCCACCACCTGCAGCGACATCGCCGGGTAGCGGGCGAGGAGGCCGGTGAGGGTGCGGCGGCTGAGCTCGCGGCGGCGCAGGTTGAGCGTCGCGTCGAAGGTGGGCATCCGCCGAGTCCGCGAAAAGTCATCTCGAGGCTGCTTTTTCGCGGACTCGCGCGGGCGCGACTCGATGTGGACGGCGATCGTCTCGCCTGGTTCGGAGGCGCGGAAGGAGTAGGTCTGGTCCATGCCCATCAGGGGGGAGACGTGGAAGGTCTTCTCGATCTCTTCGCCGAGGACCGTACCCTGGCGATCGCCGCGTGCCAAGACGTAGGGATGCCGCTCGCCCCAGGGGATGTTCTGCACGTCGGCCACGACCGCATCTACCCGCTCGCCGTCACCTCCGAAGCAGTAATAGAGGGAGACGGGGTTGAAGGCATGGCCGAAGTAGCGGAGGCCGGCGAGGAGGCGGACCGGGCCGTCAGGGTGGGCGCCGGTTGCCTCCTCGACCGCCCCGCGCACGCAATCGGCCAGCGGGCGCCCCGGGTCGCCCATGAAGTCCTCGCGGCGGAAGCGGGCGAGGGCGCGGCGGCGGGCGGAGAAGAACGGGAACGGGTCGAGGACGCCGGGCAGCTCGTCGAGGTCCAGGTACATGAGGAAGAGGGGGTAGCGGAAAGAGTGCTCGATCGGCTCGAAGCGGCGGTGGCGGATCGTGCCCTCGTAGACGGCTGAGGCGGGGCGGGGGGATGACGAGGGTGAGAGGGACGAGGGTGGATGGGACGTAGTTGGGAGGGACGAGGGGTGGGGGTCGGCGGACAACTGCGGGGAGGGTCCGGCGACCCCCACCCCTCGTCCCCCGATCGTGGCGCTCATGCCGCCACCTCTTCCTCGTCGGTCGTTTCCACCCTTTTGGTCCCTATAGGGGCTAAAACTCTGGAAACGACCGGGCTGTTTGTGGCGAGGGAGTCACAGACTTGCAACGCGCTTACTACTCCGTCCTCGTGGAAGCCCCAGCCCCAGTAGGCGCCGCAGTAGTGGGTTCGGAGGTGGGGGCCGGAGATTTCGGGGTGGCGGGATTGGGCGGCTACGCCCTCCTTGGTGTAGACGGGGTGGTCGTAGGAGATGCGGCGGATTACCTTTGCCGGGTCGATCTCCTCGCCGCGGTTGAGGGTGACGAAGTAGTGCTGGCGCGTGCGCAGGCGCTGCAGGTTGTTCATCCAGTAGGTGACGGTCGAGCCCGTCGCCGGCTGCTCGGTGAGGTGGAAGTTCCAGCTCGACCAGGCGGCGCGGCGGCGCGGCATCAGTGAGGCGTCGGTGTGGAGGACGGCTTCGTTCGGCTGGTAGGGGATCGCGCCGAGGACCTCCCGCTCGGCCTCGCTGGGGTCGCCGAGCATTGCCAGCGCCTGGTCGGAGTGCGCCGCGATCACGACCTGGTCGAACTCCTCCGTCTCGCAGCCATCGGCCTCGATCCGCACGCAGTCGGGCAGCCGCTCGATCCGCCGCACCGGCGCCCACAGCCGCACCCGGTCGCGCCAGGGTGCCGTGATCGCCTCGACGTAGCTGCGCGAGCCGCCGCTGACCGTCCGCCACTTCGGCCGGTCCCGCAGGCTGTACATGCCGTGGTTGTCGAAGAACTCGGCCATGAAGCTGGCCGGGAAGCTCCACATCTGCGCCGGGTCGGCCGACCAGACGGCGGCGGCCTGGGGGACGATCAGCCGCTCGATGAAGAGGCGGGAGAAGCCCTGCTGCTCGAGCCAGTGGCCGAGCGAGGGGGCGGTGCCGTTCATCCCGATCAGCGCCTGCGCCTCGCGGTTGAAGCGGCGCCACTCGCGCAGCATCCCGAGGAAGCTCGGGCTGAGCAGGTGGGCCGGGCGGGCGAAGAGGCCCCACGGGGTGCCGGAGTACTCGAAGCGGCCGTCGCCGTCGGCGACCGAGAAGCTCATGTGGGAGGGCTGGCTCGCAACCCCGAGGTCCGCCAGCAGCGCTTCGAAGTTCGGGTAGTTGCGGTCGTTGAAGACGATGAACCCGGTGTCGATCCGGTGGGTCCCGTCCTCGGCCTCGACCGCCACCGTGTTGGTGTGGCCGCCGATCCGCCCGCCCGCCTCGTAGACGACGACTTCGTGCTCGGGGGCCAACTTATGGGCAGCCACCAGCCCCGAGACACCGGTTCCGACGATCGCGATCCTCATCGCTCATCCCTACGGTGCAGCTCGACGATCGGTTGCATCGAATCTCCAAACCAGTTCGGCGTTCGTCCTTTGTACCCCTATAGGCAACAAAGGACGAACGCCGGCTCGGTTAGTGGTAGGGGCGGTAGAGGATGCGGCCGCCGAGCAGGTCGGTGACGGTGGTGAAGCGGTAGCCGCGGCCGCGCAGCGTGTCGATTACCCGCGGCAGCGCCGCCAGGGTCTCGTCCCGCGGCCCGCCGCCGTCGTGCATGAGGATGATCGAACCGGGCTGGGCATGGCCGACGATGCCGGCGTAGATCGCCTCGGTGCCCGGGGTCGACCAGTCGCGCGGGTCGACGTCCCAGGTGACAGTCCGCATCCCGAGGCTGCCGGCCGTGGCGACGACGCCGGCATCGACGCCGCCGCCCGGCGGCCGGAAGAGGCAGGGCTGAAAGTGCGTGTAGGCCCTGATCCGCGCCGCCGCCCCGGCGATCTGCTCGTAGCCCGGGAATTCGACGTGGTCCATCGTGTGGTCGCCGATCTCGCCGCCCTGGGCGAGTATCTGGCGCATCGTCGCTTCCCGCCCCGGCATCACCTGGCCGACCTCGAAGAAGGTCCCGGGCACGTCCTTTTCGCGGAGGACGGCGAGGAAGTCGTCGGTGTAGTCGCTCGGCCCGTCGTCGAAGGTGAGCGCGACGACCTTGCGGTCGCGCGGGCCGTTGGTGACGAGGCCGGCGCTGCCGCCGGTGCAGCCGACCGCGCGGACGGGGCGGAGGCGGAAGGCGCTGGTCCCGGTGGAGGGCAGAGCTTCGCGGCACCCGCCCCCCGGGTCACAACCGGAGCTGCGGATCACCCGCCAGCGATAGCGCTGCGGCGAGAGGGTGGCGTCGCGGGGTTCGAATGCGACGACCAGCTTCTGCGCCTGCGGACGTTTCACCGTCGCCGGCGCCGCCCGCATCGCCGTCGGCCGCCCGGACGGGCTCACCCGCTCGAGGCCGACTCGACGGTGGGCTTTCGGCCCGCCGAGGCAGAGCCGGGTCGTCGGCGCCGAGGGACCCGGGCCGAGCTCCAGGCAGAGATAGCGGGAGACGGCGCGTCTGGAATCGGGATGCGATTCCAGACGCGACAGCGGCACCGGCGCCGCGGTCCGCACGGTGAGGATCAGGTCGCGTCCGGCCTGGGAGAGCCGCGCCCGCACCAGCCGCTGCGGCTGGGCGGAGGCCCCGGCCGGAAGCAGCATCGGCACGAAGCCCGCGAGGAGGGCGGCGCAGAGGATCTTGCGGGAGCGGGCGATGGCGGACGGTGGGGGAGAGGTTGCGCGAGGCTGCGATGTTAAGGCGAGCAGGCGGGCCCGACCCGGCCGCAGCGGTGCCATCTTTACCGTGTTGAGAGCAGTCGTGACCTTCCTCCAGACCCAGAAGCGAGCGTTCCTGGCGCTGTCCCTGACCCTCGTCGTCCTCGCGGCGGCGCTCGGTTCTACGACCGCGCGAGCCGAAACCGGCGGCGCCGGCCAGGTCGAACCCGGCGGCAACGTCAGCAACAGCGCCTTCGATCGCCAGGGGATGTGGGTCTGGTACGTCTCCCACTCGGAGGGCGGCAGCGTCGGCGCGATCATCGCCCGCGCTAAGGCAAACGACGTCGGCACCGTCTACATAAAGGCGGCCGACGGCGGCGGCGCCTGGAGCCAGTTCAGCAAAGGCCTGGTCCAGGCCCTGCACCGCGGCGGCCTCGACGTCTGCGCCTGGCAGTTCGTCTATGGCGACGCCCCGGTGGCCGAGGCGAAAGCCGCAGCGGCGGTGGTGAAGAAGGGCGCCGACTGCTTCGTGATCGACGCCGAGGCCGACTACGAGGGCAAGTACGCGGCGGCTGATCGCTACGTCCGCTCGCTGCGCGCCCGCGTCGGCGCCACCTTCCCGATCGCGCTCGCCGGCTTCCCCTACGTCGACTACCACCCCTCCTTCCCCTATTCGGTCTTCTTCGGGCCGGGCGGCGCCACCTACAACCAGCCGCAGATGTACTGGAAGACGATCGGGACCTCGGTCCGCACGGTCTACGAGCACACCTACCTCTACAACCGCATCTACGGGCACCCGATCTACCCGATCGGCCAGACCTACGAAGCCCCTGGCAGCGCCTCGATCCGCCTCTTCCGCCGCTTCGCCGCCAGCTACGGCGGCCTGCCGCCGAGCTGGTGGTCCTGGCAGGAGACCAACGGCCAGGAGTGGGGGGCGGTCGGCGCCGACAGCGCCCTGCAGCCGGTCGCCGGCTACCGGCTGGAAGTCGTCCACCCGCTGCTGAAGAAGAAAAGCAGCGGCGACATGGTCGTCTGGGCGCAGGAGCACCTGGTTGCCGCCGGGCAGGAAGTGCCGATCACGGGAGTCTTCGGCCGCCAGACCGCCCGCGCCGTCCGCCTCTTCAAGGAAGCCCACGGGCTGCCCGCCAACGGCGTCATCGACACCGACACCTGGAACGCGCTCCTCGCCTACACGCCGGTGCGGGCGCAGTGGGCGGCGCGGCGTGCCCGCCCCGGGGCCGCCGGCCGGGCCGTTCCGGCGAGCAGGCCGCTGTCAGCGGACCTGCCGGCGAAGACCTACGAGATCCCGCCCCGGCCGGGACCAAGGTAGTCCCTTCGCCTGTTCCTTTTCGTTGCTATTCCACGAAAAGGAACAGGCGAATGCTCAGGCGCTGATTCGCGTCACCAGCCGGCCGAGGGTCGGCGACTCGACCACGATCTCGTCGCCGTCGCCGAGCCAGACCCGCGGCTTGCGCCCCATCCCGACCCCCTCCGGGGTGCCGGTGGAGACGATGTCGCCGGGCTCGAGCGTCATCAGCTTTGAGAGCTGCGCCAGCAGCTGCGGAACGCTGAAGATGAGGTCGTCGGTGCCGCCGTTCTGCATCTCCTCGCCGTTGAGGGTGAGGCGGATCGCGATCTGGTCGGGCGCGCCGGCCTCGTCGGGCGTCACCAGGTACGGGCCACAGGGGGCGGACCCGTCGAAGACCTTGCCCGCCATCCACTGCGGGGTCGCCCCCTGCAGGTCGCGTGCCGAGAGGTCGTTGAGGAGGGTGTAGCCGGCGACGTAGTCGAGCGCCTCGGCCTCGGCGACGTCCTTCGCCCGCCGGCCGACGACGAAGGCGACCTCGGCCTCGAAGTCGGTCTTCGGCGTCGGCGCCCGCACGGTCGCCCCGTCGGGGACCAGCGCGTTGCCGTACTTGGCGAAGATCGTCGGGATCTCGGGCAGGGAGTCGACGTCGACTCCGACCTCAGCGGCATGCCGGCGGTAGTTGAGGCCGATGCAGACGATCTTCTCCGGGTCCGGGATCGGGACCAGCAGCCGCACGGCCGAGCGCGGATGGGAGGGCGCGCCGCTGTCGCCAAGCCGCCGCCGCAGCTCCTCGATCCGGCCGGCGGCGATCAGCTCCCGCAGCGACCCCTGGTGCGGCTCCCCCAGTAGCGCCCAGGCGTCGAGGACTCGGTCCTCCTCGAGGACCCCCGCCCGCGGGCCGTCGCCGGCGTCGAAGCTGACCAGTCTCATCGCGGCCAGCCTATTGCGCCTCCTGTTGAAGAAGCGGGCAACTCCTTATAAGGTTTCCTGACTAATGCCTTCGCAGACGAAGAGCCTGCCGATCCACGTCGTTCTCACCGGCTTGCTCAGCCTCACCTTCGACGCGATGATCGCCGAGTTCCGCGAGGAGGTCGAGAAAAGTGAGTTCGAGGACATCCGGCAGGTCCACGCCTGCGTCTTCCGCTACGTCAGAGATTCGGGGCTGCGGCTGACCGACATCGCCGAGCTGACGAACATGACCAAGCAGTCGGTCGGGGAAGTCGTCGACGACCTCGCCGAGCGCGGCTACGTCGAACGCATTCCCGATCCCGACGACGGGCGGGCGAAATTGGTCTGCCTGACGCAGAAGGGGAAGGAAGCCCAGGAATTCGGTTTCGACACCTTTGCCGCGATCGAGGATCGGTGGGCGGAGCGCTTCGGTGCCGAGCGCATCGCCGGCCTCAGGGAGATCCTGGAAGACATAGTCGCGACGGAGGCACCGTACGCGATTCCAGAGATGCAATCAGGGATGATCACCTCACGGGGAGGTTTGGAGGGATGCGAAGTCACCTAAGTCCCTTGGACGCGGTCTTTCTCGAGCTCGAGCAGGCCGACGACGCTCTGCAGATGCATTTCTCCTGGGCCGCCGTCTTCGACCCGCTTCCCGACGGCGAGCGCCCATCACTGGAGAGGCTGCGGGACCAGGTCCGCCACCGCCTGATCGGCAACGCGGCGCTCCGCCGCCGGCTCTCGATTCCGCTGGTCGGGGTCCACGCGACGCCGATCTGGCTGCCCGATCCCGACTACGACATCGGCATGCAGATCCAGCAGGCCGAGCTGCCTCAGCCCGGCGGCGAGGCGGAGCTGATGGCCTGGATCGGCGAGTACATCTCGCAGCGGCTGGACCGCTCCCGCCCGCTCTGGGAGGTGACCCTGCTGGAGGGGCTCGAGGGCGGCTCCTGGGCGCTCGTCGGCAAGGTGCATCAGTGCATGATCGACGGGGTCAGCGGCCCCTACATCGTCGCCTCGCTGCTCGACTTCCAGCCCGATACCGAGATCGACATGGCGGCGCTGGGCGAGATCCTCGCGACCCTCGGCAACGAGGCGGCGAGCGGGGTGCTCTGGCGGGTGCGGGGGGCGGTGGGGGAGGAAGACAGCGGCGGCATCGACGCTAACCTGCAGCCGCGCAAGGTGGCCTCGATCGTCGACCGATCGCGGGAGCGACTGGCGGCGCTCCGGGTGGAGATGCCGGCGGCGCCGGCGACCATCCTCAACGGGCCGACGGGCGTCAAGCGCCGCGTCGCCTCGATTGAGATGCCGCTGGAGAAGGCGAAGGGGGTCAAGCGTGAACTGGGCGGCCGGGTCGAGGACGTCGTCCTCGCCGCCACCGCGGGTGGTTTGCGGCGCCTCTTCGAGCGGCGCGGCGAGAAGGCCGAGAGCGTTCGGGTGGTGATGCCGGTGACGATGCGGCGGGCGCGGGAATCGCTCGCCTTCGGCAATGACGTCGCTCCCTTCTTCGTCGACCTGCCCCTCGCCGAGTCCGACCCGCTGCGGCGCTACCGCCAGATTTCCGCCGGCGCAACCGAGCTGAGGACGACCGGGGGCGGCGAGACCGAGGCGCTGCTGGAGGCGGCCGACGCGGCCGCGCCGCTGGTCCAGTGCGTCTTCGCCCGTCTCGCCTTCACGCCAGGCCTCTTCAACCTCACGGTCGCGACCGTCCCCACCTCGCCATTCCCGCTCTACTCGCTCGGCGCCCGCCTGCGGCGCGGGATCCCGCTGGGTTCGATCTTCACCGGCCACAACCTCGGAGTCGCCGCGATCATCTACGACGAAAGGCTCCATATCGGCCTCGTCGCCGACGGTGACGCCTTCCCCGACCTAGACGTCCTCTGCCAAGCGATCGAGGCCGAGATCAACGAACTCGCGATGGTCACCGCCTAGACCGAATGCGCTAGCGTTCGCCACCCGGGCCGACCCCAAGGCCCGCCGAAGTTCCCTGGGGGCGTAGCTCAGCTGGTTAGAGCGCCGGCCTGTCACGCCGGAGGTCGCGGGTTCGAGTCCCGTCGCTCCCGCTCGGTTCTCTTATTCAAATGGATCGTGAGGCGGGGCCTCTATGCCCTTTTCGATCCAGAACTTACGGGCGCGGAAAAACGCATCCCGTACCTCGTCGGGGATCTCCTCCTTGGTGAACAGATACTGCGCTCTTCCGAGACCTAGAACCGGCGGCGCTTGCAGAACGAAGCAATCGGGGCAGAGAAAAGCCCACGGAGCGTTCGGTCCTGATGAGGACGGCCCGTCATACCGGGCGACCGCGGGCTCTCGGTTCTCCAGGCGACAGAGGTCGCACGCCGGGAGCTCCGAGACCATCGCGACGGTGCCGGGATCATCGGTGATCAACTCCCAGTACGAAGGATCGAAAGGTGCGTTCTCCTCTAGGACGATGTAGTGCCGGACTAGGAAGTCGAGAATGTGACTGGGAGGGGGCGGGGCCAGCTTCCCGGCAGTGATCGCCGGGTAGGGCGCTTCTCCCGATGGCGCCAATCCGTGTTGAGCGAGATTGGTCACTTCAGTCCCCGAATATCTGCCTCGTCAGGCGCCGGCCGTTGACCGGAGGCGCAAGTACATAGGGGGATGCCAGCGCCGACGCTTCGTCGACGTCTCGTAGGAGGGCGACTCCGGACATCGAAATTCCGCCTCGCTGGAAAGCCCCCTTTCCAGTCGCGCTCGTCACCCACCGAGGGTCGATCAGCATAAGCACCCGACGTCCCCCCGCGTCGATGTAGATGTGGGGGTCAATCTCGAAGTCGCCGGTGATCCCGACCTCTGGGTCAGACTTTTGCCAATTGCGGGTTCGCACGAAGCCGTCAAAGACGATCCGGCTGCCGACCTCCTCCGCTTCGACCGCGGCCTCAAGCGGCAGTGCCACTCCGTCCCAGCGCTCAATTGCGGCCTCACACAGCTTTCGCAACTTGAAACTCGCGGGGAAGTCGAGTTCCTCCCAGGATCGAATACCTCGGATTGACTCGTTGACCCAACCATCGAAGAGTTGCAGGACCGACGGGTCAGAGATCAGGCGATCGACGTTGAGGTAATAGGCGTTCTCAAGCGAGCCGGTTATCGCTTTGAGGTCACTCTGAGTCCCGAGCTCGATCGGGCTGGGCTTGCCAGCCAGCTGACAGAGAAGCTCAACGGTGAAGGCCGCGGCGTTGGCCGCTGCGACGGGTTGCCGGCTCTCGTCACTCTCCGCATCCTTGTCATCTATGAGGTCGGAGATCCCGCGTACGACGAGCGCCGGTAACGGGGAGTTGAGGTGGGCACCGACGAAGAGGCCTCGTCCCTCCATCTCGACCGCGACCGTGTCGTTGTAGCTGCGCTTGATGCGCTCGTAGATCTCCGATCCGGTTGAGCTTACGAGGGCCTCCCCCGCCGCGATCGGCCCCAGCACAGCCTTTGGCGGGTCATGGCCGTCGGAATGTAGGCGGCTCTGCCAGTCGCCCGCATTGATGATCTGCCTAGCGTGTTGCTCAATCCGATGGTTCAAGCGGAGCGCCTCCGGGCGGGTCAGAAACTCACCGTCAGCCTTACCAGACTCGTAGCCATAAACCTTAGAAGCGACGACCACGTCGCCGTGACTCACGTCCTTGACGCCTCCAGCCACACCAACGAATACAACGAGGTCGGGGGCGAAGAGGTTCTGTGCGCGCTCGACATGGACACCGGTCTCAACGTTGCCGGCGCCGATCTCCGCGACTGCCACCTGCAGATCTCGGTCGCATCGAAGAACGCCCATGTCATAGACCGTTCCGGACTGCTCGACTTGGCGCTGATCCTCGACGTGAGCCAGTAGAGCCTCGCGCTCAAGCCCGAGCGCGGTCAGGATTACCGCGCTGCAAATTTGCTCGGTCATCGTTGCGTATCTTCTACGAATATCGAGCGTGAGGATCGTCAGTCGCCGCTCGGCTTCAGGTGCTCGATCTCGAACCCGAACCCCTGCTGCAGCCGTTTCGCGATCAGGGAGCGGTGGCAGGCCTCGGGGTCTCGCTCGACGCACAGCAGCGCCGCGCGTTTGGAGCCGATCCAGTTGACGATCGGCGCGAGGTCGACCTGGCCGAGGATCTCTGCTTCGTAGCGCTGCACGTATTCGGGCGCTAGCTCGGTGCGGGAGCGTTTGCCCTCGCCGCGCCGCTCGTCCTCGCGGTACTGGAGCTGGCGCATCTCCGTCGTCGGTGCCAGCTCCGGCAGGTGGCTGTAGGCGATCCCCGCCTCCGCGAGTGCGGCTTCGAGGCGGCGGGCGTTGGCCCAGGCGTACTCGCTGCCGCGCACCCCGCGTCGTTGGCGGACGTCGAGGACCAGGATTACCCCGGCGTCGCTCAGGCTGCGGAGGAAGGACGGGCCGTCGAAGCCGTAGACGCCGATCGTGGCGAGCTCTGCCACGTCGGCGCCCCCCTGCCTCTCAGGGCGTGCCCGCCCTCAGCTCAGTAGCGCGGCGGCGCGTCGCGGTAGGCGGGATCGCGGACTTCGCGCCGTTCTTCCACCGGCGGTGCTTCGCCGGGGGCAAGCGGCCGCGTGCGCCGGGACCAGACGATTTCCTGGAAGAGGCCGATCAGCAGTCCGACTGCGCCGGCGACCATGAGGATCACCCCGATCGTGTCGATGCTGAGGCCCTTGACGTGGATGTTGGTCGCGAACTTGAGGATCGCGCCAACCGCGATTAGGAAGATGCCTGCTCCGATAGTCATGGGGCCCCGATACCCCGGGTTTGGGTAGACAAAACGAACCGGTTATCGGAGAGACGTCCAGAGGCGGCGCTCGGCCTCGAGCACCGCCTCGGCGCCGCCGCCTACCGCGAGCCAAAGCTCCGGCTCGGGCTCGTCGCGCTCGCTGGCCGCTTTGAACGCCTCCGCCAGTTCGGTCCAGCGCGCCGCCGCCTCCGCTGCCAGCGGTGCCTCCTGCCGACCCACCTCGGCGAGGAAGCGCGAGTACATGAGCCGGAAGCAGCCGCCGCCGGTGCCGCGGCGCTCGATCACCTGGTAGGCGAAGCGCGCGCACCACTGCCAGTCGTCGACCGCCTGCGGCCAGGAGCCGGCCTCGGACGCCAGCCGTTCCAGCGCCGGGACGCCGGCGAACTCGCCGAACGGTGGCTCCAGCATCTCGCCCACCGCCCGCTCGATCGCCCGCGGCACCGCCGCCCCCAGCCGTCCGCGGTCGATCTCCTCGGCGACGGTGAACATGTGCCCTTCGAGCGGGTAGGCGGGATGGCCGCTGTGCCGCGCCCGCGCCAGGTTCTCCAGCCGCGTCGTCTGCAGCTCCTCGAAGGCGGTGTCGGAGAGCCGCGCGACCTCCTCGTCGTAGCCGGCGAGGACGACGGCGTGGCCGGGGAAGTGGGCCGAGTTGCCGTAGTGGTCGAGGTAGTAGATGTCGGTCAGCAGCAGCGCCGGGCTACCGCCGTCGACCGTCGCCCGCGCCGCCTCCCAGGCCGCCTCGCCGTCGTCCTCGGCGAAGGTGCGCAGCTCCAGCGCCGCCCCGGTCAGCTCGCGGAAGCTCTCCTCGAGGCGGGCGGTGCGGCCGTTGAACCAGCGGCTCGGCGAGCCGTCCTCCAGCGCCAGGTAGTAGAAGCCGGCCCCGGCGCCGAGCCCGAAGGCCATCTCCTCGCTGATCTCGACCCCGTGGAAGGCGAGCAGGTTGCGCAGCGCGGTCGAGCCGCAGTGGTTGCCGGGGGTGTGGACGTAGCCGGGGACGGTTGCCATCGCCCAATAGTCTCTCGCGCGATGAAGGAACTGGACCTGAAGCTGCTGCGTTGGATGCGGACCCACGGCCATAGCCGCGGGCTCGAGGACGCCGCCATCGCCCTCGGCAAGGCCGGGAACAACGGCCTCGTCTGGGTCGTGCTCGGCGCCGCGCTGGCGATCATCGACAGCTCGCGCTGGGAGCAGTGGCTCGTCTGCGCCCTGCTCGGCCCCCTCGCGATCGGCCTCAACTATGCGATCAAGCTGCTGGTCAAGCGCCCTCGCCCGGTGCTCGAGGGCCTGCCGCCGCTCGGCGGCGCCCCCAGCAGCCTCAGCTTCCCCTCCGCCCACGCCACCTCCTCCTTCGCGGTGGCGACGGCGATGGTCCGCGTCGACCCGGCGATGTCGGCCGCGTTCCTCGTCGCGCTCGCGCTCTCGCTCGGGCGTCCCTACCTAGGGATGCACTACCCCTCCGACGTCCTCGCCGGCGCTGCCTTCGGGATCGCCCTCGGCCTGATCGTGCCGCTGCCCTCATGAAGGTCGGGATCGTCGGGCTGCCGAACGCCGGCAAGTCGACCCTCTTCAACGCCCTCACCAAGGGCGGCGCCCAGATGGGCGACTACCCGTTCACGACGATCGAGCCGAACGTCGCCGTCGCCCAGGTCCCCGACGAGCGGCTGGAGAAGGTCGCTGCGACGGTCGGCGCGTCGGAACTGGTGCCGGCGAAAATCGACTTCCACGACATCGCCGGCCTCGTCAAAGGCGCCTCGGAAGGGGAGGGGCTCGGCAACCAGTTCCTCGCCTCGATCCGCGAGACCGACGCGATCTGCCACGTCGTCCGCTGCCACACCGGCTCCGACGTCCCCCACCCCGACGGCCGCGTCGACCCCCTCGCCGACATCGAGACGATCGAGACCGAGCTGGTGCTCGCCGACTACGAGCAGGTCGAGCGCCGTCTCCCGCGGGTCGCCAAGCAGGCGAAGTCGGGCGACAAAGAAGCGCAGGTCGAGCACGAGTGGCTGCAGGCGGTGCACGAGGCGCTCGCCGCGGGCCGCCCGGCCCGTTCGATCCCGGTCCCCGAAAGCGCCCCCCACGCCGCGCGCAACCTGCAGGGGCTGACGACGAAGCCGATCCTCTACGTCGCCAACGTCGACGAGGGTGACGCCGAGGCCCCTGAAGCGGTCGTCTCCCACGCCAACTCGGTCGGCGCCGGGGTCGTCGCCGTCAGCGCCAGGATCGAGGCCGAGCTGGCCGAGCTCGACGCCGCTGAAGCCGAAGAGATGCGCGAGTCCTACGGCGTCGAGGGTTCCGGCCTCGCCCGTCTCGTCCGCGCCGCCTACGACCTGCTGGAGCTGATCACCTTTTTCACCGCCGGCGAGGGCAAGGAGGCGGTCGCGCGTCCCCTTCACCGCGGAGCGACCGCCCTGGAAGCGGCAGGGACCATTCATACGGAGATCATGGAAGCGTTCATCAAAGCCGAAGTGATCGGCTGGGAGCAGCTGGTCGAGTGCGGCGGCTACGCGGCGGCCCGTGACAAGGGGCAGCTGCGGATCGAGGGACGCGACTACCTCGTCAGCGACGGCGACGTGGTCACGATCAAGGTCTGAGCGGCGCCGGGCGGCGCCCGTCGGATTCGGCGTACTGACTACCGCCCCGCCGATCGGCGAGGCCCGGGGCGGTAGCGCGGGTCAGGCCTCAGCCACCCTTGTGAATGGAGGTAGCGGGATAGGCCTCGCCACATGCCTTGATCTGCATAGGCATCACCTCCTTCCCTCACCGGAGGCGTCCCTCTTCGGTGATGCAGTGCTTCCTATTACTTTGCCTGTCTCCAGTAAAGGGTTCTGCCTAGCCATATTCCCGCTACGTCCGAGCATTTATGCCCTATCGTGATCGCTCCTATGAACTCGATCAATCGAAAGGGCTAAGGGAATGGGGGAAACCGGGGATGAGGCGAAAAAACGGACCGAGACGATCTGCGGTGTGCTCAGGCACCCGCTCAGAGTGCGGATTCTCGAAGTCCTCAACGAAGGCCCCCGCAGCCCCAGCCAGTTCGTCGAGGAAGGGCTGATCCCGAAAGAGCACTTCACCAGCTACCAGCAGGCGCTCTCCCTCGCCTCCTACCACTTCCGCGAGCTGGAGAAAGATGGGCTGCTGGAAATCATCGAATCGATCCCGCGGCGGGGGGCGTTGGAGCACGTCTACCGTGGCCTTGCTCGCATCTTCTTCGACGACGCCGAGTTCGAAGCGACCGCGCCCGAGGACCGGCGTGAGCTCTCGCGGATCTCGCTGCAGGGACTGATCGCCCGTGCCGACCGGGCGATCGGCGAGCGGACCTTCGACTCGCGCCCGAATCGGCACCTCACCTGGATGCCGATGCAGCTCGACGAGCGGGGCTGGGAAGAAGTGATCGCCACCCTCGCCGGCGCCTTCGGCGAACTGACCCAGATCCGGCACGATGCTCGGGACCGGCTTGCTGCTTCGGGAGAGCGGGTGGTGCCGGCTACCGTCGGCATGCTCGGGTTCGAGTCGCCTCCGCCTCCTCCGCTGCATATCGATTAGGTAGGGGAGCCGGCGGGGGACACCCGCCCCAGACACCCCTCGCTATGGCTCGGCGTTGAGGGTCTGGGGAGGGTGTCCCCCGCCGGCTCCCCGGGCCGGGATAAGGTCTTGTTGATGAAGGAACGGGCTCGGTTTCCTGAGGTGGCGGCGAAGGCCGGCCATTATGAGAGCTTCTATGTCAAGGCCTGCCGTCCCGACGGTGGCCTCGGGGTCTGGATTCGCCACACCGTGCACAAGCGGCCGGGGGCTGAGCCCAATGGGTCAATCTGGTTCTGTCTTTTCGATCGTGAGGCGGCGGGGCCGCGGGCTACGAAGGTGACGGTGCCTGTTTCGCAGCTGGAGGCTCCGGCCGGCGAGTGGATCCGGGTTGCCGATACCGTGATCGGGCCTGGGCGCGCTGAGGGCTCGGTCGACACCGACGCCCTCACCGCTTCCTGGTCGTTCACCTTCGAGGGCGACGCCGAGCCCTGCAAGTACCTGCCGGCCGACTGGCTCTACAAGGCGCCGCTGCCGAAGACCAAGTTCCTGGCGCCGTTCCCCGACGCCCGCTTCCAGGGCCGCCTGGTCGTCGACGACGAACCGATCGAGCTGAGCGGCTGGCCGGGGATGATCGGCCACAACTGGGGCAGCGAGCACGCCGAGTGCTGGGTCTGGCTCGAGGGCAGCGGCTTCGCCGATGCGCCCGACACCTACTTCGACGCCGGCGCCGCCCGCGTCCGCCTCGGCTCCCGGGTCAGCCCCTGGATCCCCTCCGGGATGCTCGTCCTCGACGGCGAGCAGCACCGGCTCGGCGGCCTCGGCGCGATCCGCTCGGCCCGGATCGAAGAGCAACCCTCGGTCTGCAGCTTCTTCCTGCCGGGCAAGGGCGTCGTCGTCCACGGCCGCGTCTCGGCGCCGGAGAAGGACTTCGTCGGCTGGGTCTACGCCGACCCTGCGGGCCCCGAGCACCACACGGTCAACTGCTCGGTCGCCGACCTCGAGCTGACGGTCGAACGCCCCGGCCTACCCCCGCGCGAGCTCACCCTTCCCGGCGGCGGCGCCTACGAGCTTGGGATGCGCGAGACGGATCACGGAATCCCGATCCAGCCATACCCCGACGGCTGACGGGGCGCTTTTGTCAACCATGAGGACGCAAAAGCGCCCCGACCTGGCGGGGGCGCGGCGGTATTGGCTGATCTGGGCGCTTGTCGCGCCGGTCGTGATGTGGACGATCGTGCGTGTTTTCGGCCTCGACCGCGGCGTCCCGCTGGTGCCGCTGATGGCGCTGACGCCCTACGTCGCCGTCGCGGCCTTCCTCGTCGCCGGCGTGGCGGTCGCGCTGCGCAACTGGGCGGCGGCTTCGGTCGCCGCCGTGGCGACGCTCTGCCTGGCGCTGGCCGTGCTGCCGCGCGCTATCGGCGACGGGACCGTCGACCCCCGCGGACGGGAGACCTTCAGCGTCCTCTCCGCCAACGTCTACCGCGGCAAGGGCGACCCGCAGGCGCTGGTCGAACTGGTCGACCGCTACGACGTCGACCTGCTCAGCGTCCAGGAGCTGACGCCCCGCTTCGCCCGCGGCCTGCACAAGGCGGGGATCGACCGGCGCCTGCCGGAAGCGGTCGAGGAGACGAAGACGGGAGCAGCTGGCGGCGGCATCTACTCGCGGCTGCCGCTGCGGCCGATCGCGGTCGGGTCACCGAGCTTCTTCCGCCAGCCCCGCGTCGAGGTGCGCCTGCCCGGCGGCCGCCGCCTGCACGTCATCGACATCCATCCGCTGACCCCCGGCCGCACCGGGATCGGCGTCTGGGAAGACTCGCTTGGCGATCTGCCGGCGACGGGGAACGGCGTCCCGTGGGTGCTGATCGGCGATTTCAACGCCACCCTCGATCACTCGCGCCTGCGCGAAGTCCTCGACCGTGGCTACCGCGACGCCGGCAGCGTCGCCGGCATGGGCCTGGAGCCGACCTGGCCCAACCGCGATCACACCCTGCCGCCCTTCATCACCATCGACCACGTCCTCGCCGACGAACGCCTCGGCATCGTCGACTACGGCGTCGAGGACCTACCGGGCTCCGACCATCGCTCGATCCACGCCGAGCTGGCGCTGCCGAAATGAGCGGTTAGCCGCCGCTGACCACCTTTTCGAAGGTCATCCAGGTGTCATGGCCGCCGAGCGCGAGCGATAGCTCCGAGCCGGTGACGGTGGAGGTGCCGGCGGTGCCGATCAGCTTTGCGGTGACGATGCGGGGGGAGACGCCGGTCTTGGTGATCACGACCTGTTTCAGCTTCCCCTCCAGGTAGGCGCCGAGGCGGGAGCTGATTTCGGGGCCGCTGAATTCGAGCGTCCATTTGTGCAGGGGGCAGTAGTAGTCGTAGGGGTCGGGGACGCCGATGAGGTAGGGGACGGCGGTGCCGAAGACGTACTGGACGCTCTCGGTGTGGCCGCCCGAGCAGGCCGAGTAGAGCGTCTGGGCGACTTCGTTGCCGTACATCACCACCTGGCCGCGGGTGTCGGCGACGGCGGCGTTGGTGCTCGCGTACTCGCTTTCCATCCCTTTGTAGACCTGGCTGCGGGTGTCGGCGTAGAGGTCGAAGCCGTTGCCGCCGACGTCGCCGGTGAGGGCGATCGAGCGGACCGCGATCGCATGCGCCCGCAGCTCTTCGGTCGGCCAGGAGGGCGGCACCTCGTTCGGCATCACCCCTTTTGCGTACTGCTCGAGGGCGAGCGCGTTGACGACGTTGAGCGAGCCGGCGGCGCTTTCGGTCGGCACCGTCTCCAGCGCTCCGCGGTAGGTGCCGAGGCCGGCGATCGTGATCCTGCCTTTGCCCGCGGCGCGCAGTTTGCGGCCGCAGTTGGCGAGCGGCCTGCCGCCGGAGCTGCGCAGCTTGACGCTGCGGGAGACGCGGTGGGCCTCGTAGCTGCGCGCCGGGTCGAGCTGCTGCCCGCAGGCGCTGGTGGCGCCGCTGAATTCGACGTCGCCGGGGGAGATGCTGAGCAGCACCCGCACCACCCGCGGCTTTTCGAGCGTCCCGATCGTGGTGCCGGTGTAGTAGTGGCCGAGGATGAAGCGGTAGCTCTTGCCGTGCTCGGCGTAGCCGTAGGCGCCGTAGGCGCTCATCCCGACGCCGTGGCCGAAGCCGCGCCCGTGGACGATCCAGCTGACGCTCGCCTGTGCGGCAAGCGGGTAGACGAGAGTCATCAGCAGGCTGATCAACAATGCGGACGCAGTCGTCCCCGGTATGCGGGGACATCTGCGTCCGGTCTTGTTCACGAACTTGGACATCTCTGAGCCAACATCTTCAACGGATCGGAGTAGCGGCCTGCAAGTGCGGGGGCGTACCCTGGATGTGCAAGGAAATTTCGAGGAGGATCGATGGCGACGCAGACCGTGAAGGCAACCGACCACAAGCTCCTCGCCGCCGGCGAGTGGATCGAGACCGGCGAGTGGGACGAGGTGAAGAGCCCGTACGACGGCAGCGTCGTCGGCCGGGTCGCGCAGGGCGACGAAGCGCTGGTCGAGCGGGCGATCGAGGCCGCGCACGAGGCCTTCGAGCGGACCGAGTTCCCCCAGTACGAGCGCGCCGCGGTCCTCGACCGGGCGGCGGAGCTGGTCGCCGAGCGTCGCGACGAGCTGGCGGCAACGATCGCCGCGGAGGCCGGCAAGCCGATCAAGACGGCGACGGTCGAGGCCGAACGCTGCGTCTCTACGCTCGAGTTCTCCTCGGTCGAGGCGCGCAAGCTGACCGGCGGCACGGTGCCGATGGACGCGGCCCCCGCCGGCGCCGGCAAGCTCGGCGTGATGCTGCGCATCCCCTACGGGGTCGTCGGCGCGATCAGCCCCTTCAACTTCCCCCTCAACCTCGTCGCCCACAAGCTCGGGCCGGCAATCGCCGCCGGCAACGCGATCGTCTTGAAGCCCGCCGGCCAAACGCCGATCTCGGCCCTGAAGCTGGCGGAGATCCTGGTCGAGGCCGGCCTGCCGGAGAACTGGCTCTCGGTCATTCCCGGCCCTGGCTCGAAGGTCGGCAACAAGATCGTCGAGCACCCGTTGACCCGGGCGATCACCTTCACCGGCTCGGCTCCGGTCGGCTGGGACATCCGCTCCAAGGTCCCGCACAAGAAGGTCAACCTCGAGCTCGGCTCGAACGCGCCGCTGATCGTCAACGAGGACGGCGACTGGGAAGCGGCCGCCGACAAAGCCCAGATCCACGCCTTCTCCCACGCCGGCCAGAGCTGCATCTCGATCCAGCGCATCCTCGTCCACGAGGCGGTGGCCGAGCGCTTCACCGAGCGCCTCGTCGCCAACGTCGAGAAGCTGACGGTCGGCGACCCGCTCGACGAGAACACCGACGTCGGGCCGCTGATCACGCCGGACGACCGCGACCGGGTCAAGGAGTGGGTCGAGGAGGCTGTCAAAGGCGGGGCCGAGCTCTTGACCGGCGGCGAGCTGATTGACGAGGGGCGCTGCCTGGCGCCGACCCTGCTGAAGGCGCCGCCCAAAGACGCCAAGGTCTGGTGCGAGGAGATCTTCGGCCCGGTGGCGACGATCGACACCTTCACCGACTTCGACGAGGCCCTGCAAAGCGCCAACGACTCCAAGTTCGGCCTCCAGGCCGGCGTCTTCACCCGCGACATCGGCTGCGGCCTCGCCGCCGGCCGTACCCTCGAGTTCGGCGGCGTCCTGATCAACGAGGTCCCAACCTTCCGCGCCGACCAGCAACCGTACGGCGGCGTCAAGGACTCAGGCAACACCCGCGAGGGTCCGGCCTACGCGGTCTACGAGCTGACCGAGGAGAGGTTTGTGACGCTGCAGGGTTGAGGGTTACCTCAGGGCCCGAGCAGCGCCGCCGGTACGACGCCGATCCCGTCGGAACGACGGTATGCGGCAGTCCCGGTGGTGATGACAAGCGAGTCGAGCAGTTCGTCTCCGATCCGTCCTTCCAGCCACCGCAGCTGACGAACGTCGTCATCGTCAACGGTGGGAGCCAGCTTGACCTCGATCGCCACCACCCGGCCGTCCCCGCGGCGGATGATGAGGTCGACCTCGTGTTCCCCGGAGAAGGTGCGGAGGTGCCCTACGCTCGCCTCGACACCCTGGGCGTAGACGCGCACGCAGAGGGTGACGAGGGACTCGAAGAGGGCGCCCAGCAGCGATCCGTCCCGGGGTATCGGGGGACCGAGGGGCTCGCCGCCGAGCAGGGAGGATGCGTCGGCTCCGAGCAGACGAGCGGCGAGGGCCGGGTCGGCCAGCTGGTGCTTGGGCGCCACCGTCAATTTCGAGAGATGGCGGCGGCTGGGCTGCCAGGCCGGGACCGGGTCGAGGATCCAAAGCCGTTCCAGTGCGTCGCGGTACGGCCTTGCCGCGGTATTGGATGGTTTCTCTCCTTCTCCTCCGGTGGCGGCGTCGCGGATCTTCTCGAAGCTCATCGCCGTCGAAGAGGCGGCAGCGTAGGCGGTCATCCAGCGCCGCAGCCCAGCCGGGTTGCGGATCCGATGCCCGAGCTCAGGAAAATCTTTGTCGACGATGCGGGAGAGGTAGCCGTCGAGTTGGGTTCGAAGTGCCCGGCCACTCAGTCTCCTTATCGCCGGAAACCCGGAGGCGAGGATCTCGTCGACGTAGTCTTTGAGCCCGATCTCGCTCTCGCCTGACAACGACGACCTACCGCCTTCGAGAAGCCTCCCGAGGCTGACCGAGCCGTCGATCCCGAGGCGCTCGACCAGGGACATCGGACGCATCCGGATGCTGGCGATACGGCCGGCGCCCGAGTGGGTCCCGGTTCCGTCCGGGGAGGCAGATCCGGTCAGCAGGTAGCGGCCGGGGTTCGGGTCGGAGTCGACAGCTCGGCGAACCAGGTCCCAGATCTCCGGCAGCCTCTGCCACTCGTCGATCAGGATCGGCGGGTCGCCTTGGAGGAGACGGCGGGGGTCAGCCCTGGCAAGGTCCAGGATCGGGGGGTCGTCGAGCTTCTGCACGGTCGCTGCCCGGCGAGACGCGGTGTCGGTCTTTCCCACCGCTTTCGGGCCCCCGATGGCAAGTGCCGGCAGCGAGGCTTGCAGCTCGTTGAGCTCGTTGTCCAGGATCCGCTTCAGATAGCCCATCAGCGACTCCTAGGATACAATTTCTCCGGTACTTAGAGTAAAGAAACTACGGCTTTAAGAAACAAATTTCTCCAAAGGAATGCCTACTCGTGCGGCCGCGCCATCCTCCGGTGGTCCAGCGCCTCCTCGAGGACCGAGGTCTCGACTCCCTGCTCCAGGGCGACCTCGCGCAGCGAGCGGCCTGACTGCGCCGCCTCCTTGACGATGTCCGCGGCGCGGTCGTAGCCGATGTGGGGGTTGAGGGCGGTGGCCGTCGCCAGGGTCGCCTCGGCGTGGCGCTCGGTCATCTCCTCGTTCGCTTCGACGCCGGCGACGCATTTTTCGTTCAGCAGGCGCGAGGCGCTGGCCAGCAGCTTGATCGAGTCGAGCAGGTTGCGGGCGATCAGGGGGACGCGGACGTTGAGCTCGAACTGGCCCTGGCTGCCGGCGACGGTGATCGCGGTGTCGTTGCCGATCACCTGGGCGGCGACCTGGATCACGACCTCCGGAATCACCGGGTTGACCTTGCCGGGCATGATCGAGGAGCCCTTCTGCAGCTCCGGCAGGCGCAGCTCGGCGAGACCGGCGCGCGGGCCGGAGCCCATCAGCGCCAGGTCGTTGGCGATCTTGTTGAGCGAGACGGCGTAGACCTTGAGCGCGCCCGAGAGCTCGACCAGGGAGTCGCGGTTGCCCTGCGCCTCGAAGGCGTCGAGCGGGCCGGAGATCTCCAGGCCGGTGTCGGCGGCGAGCCGCTCGCGGACCTTGGCGGCGAATTCGGGGTGGGTGTTGAGGCCGGTTCCGGTGGCGGTGCCGCCGAGCGGGATCTGGCCGACCCGCCGCAGCGTCCCCTCAACCCGCTGGACACCGAGCCGCACCTGCGCGGCATAGCCGCCGAACTCCTGCCCGAGGGTGACCGGGACCGCGTCCATCAGGTGGGTGCGGCCGGCCTTGACGACGTCGGCGAACTGCTTCGACTTCTCCGCCAGGGCCGCCTCCAGCGCGCCCATCGCCGGCAGCAGGTCGTGGGTGACCTCGTCAAGCGCCGCCAGGTGGACGGCGGAGGGGAAGACGTCGTTCGAGGACTGGCCCATGTTGACGTGGTCGTTCGGGTGGGCGCCGTCGCCGGCGAGGTTGGCGATCACCTCGTTGGCATTCATGTTCGAGGAGGTGCCTGAGCCGGTCTGGAAGACGTCGACGGGGAACTGGTCGTCGTGCTCGCCTTCGGCGATCGCCTTACCCGCGGCGGCGATCCGCTCGGCGACGTCGCCGTCGAGCTGGCCCAGGGCGCCGTTGGCCTCTGCCGCCGCGCCCTTGATCCGGCCCAGCCAGCGGACCACCGGCACCGGCACCCGCTCGCCGGAAACGGGGAAGTTGTCTACAGCCTTAGTCGTCTCGCCGCCCCACAACTGCTCTGCCATGCGTCTCCTTAAGTTCAGCCGTTGCTCTGACCGGCAGCGTATCCACTCCGATATTCATGCCGGAACGCGGCCGGAAGCGGCTGCTTGCCCGGTGCGTAACGGGCGGCGACGACCAGGCGGCGGAGGAGGTCGGAGTGGATCCCTTCGCTCCCCCCGGCGCCACGCTGGGCGGCTCCGAGCAGGTAGCCGAGCTGCAGCGCGGCGTCGCTTCCGGGTTCCGCCCGCGCTTCGGCGTTGAGCCCGGTCGCGGTTTCGATCAGCGCTTCGCCGACCCGGGTGAGGTCGCCGCTCGACTGATTGCGGGTCAGGCATTCGCTGATCAGCGTTTCGTCGCCGAGCAGGACTTCACCGGGCGCCGCGCCCAGCGCCTGCTGGTAGGCCTCGGCGCCTTCGAGGCAGGCAACCGGCGTCGAATCGTCGGAGCTGCCGCAGCCGGCGACCAGGGCGAGGGCGAGGAGGAAGGCGGTGGCGGCGAGGACGCGCACCGGCGCATCCTATGGACCCGGTGATGCCGGCGGGCGAGGCGCTGCTAGTCGCCGACCGGGCGGGCGGAGACGCCGCCGGTGAGGCTCTGGCCGATGCCGCCGGGCGGTCCGGCCGGGGCGCGCGAGGCCGCTTTCGGCTTCTTCTTCTTCTTCTTGGCGCCCGGCTTGACGGCGGTGAAGTTGACGGCCATCACTTCGACCCATTCGGCGAGCTGGAACATCGGCGCCACGGCGTGATTCCAGGAGAGGTGGAGGTGGTTGCCGCAGCCGTGGCCGGCGTCGCCGTCGTAACCGACCCAGCGGAAGGGCGGCCGCGGTTTGTTCTGTTCGGGCTCGGCGAAGAGGGCGAGGCGGGTGATCCCGGCCCAGTTGGCATCGCATTTGCTGCTCGGATTGGTCGGGACGATGTCGACGGCGAGGCCGTTGTAGTGATCGGAGTTCTTGACGTGGCAACCGTTGCAGCCGACGTGTTCGCCGTTCGGCAGCGGGCCCGAGTAGCCGTCGGTGATGTAGATCGGGTAGCGGGCGGCGATCCAGCGCAGGTTGGGGATGATCCGCTGGTCGACCATGTCGCCTTCGGCGTGCGGGATCGAGACGGGGATCGGGACGATCTTTCCGGCCGCGTAGACGATCCGGGTGGTCGGCACCGCCGCTTCGGCGTAGGCGCAGACCGCGAAGAGCGGCGCCAGGGAGACGGCGAGGATGGCGAGGGCGCGGGTCCAGGGTCTGGCGAGGAGACGGTGGCTCACCCTCGCCTTATCGGCGCTACGACGCCGGACCCTTGAATCCTGCTCGCTGAATCTCCCCGACATGAGGTAGTTCCAACACGGAGGGATAGGGTTCGATTCGTGCCGACCGTTCGCGAAGCCGCCTTCGACCTCTTCCGTGCCCACGGGATGACGACGATGTTCGGCAACCCGGGCTCGACCGAGCTGCCGATGCTCGCCGACTTCCCGTCCGACTTTCGCTATGTGCTCGGTCTACAGGAGGCGGTCGTGGTCGGGATGGCCGACGGCTATGCGCAGGCGTCGGGGAAGACGACGGTCGTCAACCTGCACACGGCGCCGGGGGTCGGCAACGCGATGGGGGCGATCTTCAACGCCCAGGCCAACCACTCGCCGCTGCTCGTCACCGCGGGTCAGCAGGCGCGGGCCCAGATCACCCTGCAGGCGAACCTGACCAACCGCGACGCGACGCGGATGCCGCACCCGCTGGTCAAGTGGAGCTTCGAGCCGCCGCGGGCCGAGGACGTGCCGCTGGCGCTCGCCCACGGCGCCCACCTCGCCGGGCTGGCGCCCCGCGGCCCCGTCTTCCTCTCGTTGCCGATGGACGACTGGTACGCCGAGGTCGACGAGAAGGACGCGGCGGCGGCGATCGCCCGCAAGGTCGACGGCCGTGCCGTCGCCGACCCCGAGGCGGTGCGGACGCTTGCCGCGCGCCTCGACGCGGCCCAGAACCCCGTCTTTGTCGCCGGTCCCGACATCGACACCGCCGGCGCCTGGGATACCGCGGTCGCCCTCGCCGAGCGCCAGCGCCTCCCGGTCTGGGCCTCGCCGGCGACCGGCGGCGTCCGCCTCGGCTTCCCCGAGAACCACCCGAACTTCCGCGGGGTGCTGCCGCCGGCGATCGGCCCGGTCGGGCAGACGCTCGAGGGCCACGACCTGATCCTCGTCGCCGGCAGCTCCGTCTTTCCCTACTACCCGCACATCCCCGGGCCGCTGCTGCCGGAGGGCGCCGAGCTGGTGGCGATCACCAGCGACCACGACGAGGCGGTGCGGGCGCCGATGGGCGAGGCGATCGTCGCCGACGTCGGCCTCACCCTGGCGGCGCTCGTCGAGGCGGTGCCGGAGTCCTCGCGGCCGGTGCCGGAGCCGAACCCGGGCCCGCAGGAAATCCCGGCCGAGGACCCGCTCAACGCCTCGACCGTCCACAGCGCCCTCGCCGAGGTGATGCCCGAGGACGCGATCGTCGTCCTCGAGTCCCCCTCCAGCACCCTGGCACTGCGCAACCAGCTGCGGATCTCGCGGCCGGGCAGCTACTACTTCAGCGCCGGTGGCGGCCTCGGCTTCGGCCTCGCCGCCTCGGTCGGCGTGCAGCTGGCCCAGCCCGACCGACCGGTCGTCTGCGTGCTCGGCGAGGGTTCGGCCCAGTATGCGATCACCGCCTTCTGGAGCGCCGTCGCCTACAACGCCCCGGTCACCTTCCTCGTCCTCCAGAACTCCGAGTACGCGATCCTCAAGTGGTTCGCCGACGTCGAGCAGGTCAACGGCGCCCCCGGCCTCGACCTGCCGAAGCTGAATGTCGCCGACGTCGCCGCGGGCTACGGGGTGAAGTCGCAGCGGGTAAGCGGCCGCGACGAGGTCGCCGCCGCCCTCAGCGCCGCCCTCGCCTCCTCGCAGCCCGAGCTGGTCGAAGTCCCGGTCGCCCCCGGGATGTCCCTCTTCTAGGAGCCGGGATGCTGCTGCCCGGCCAAGCGCGCAAGGTCCCGCCGCCGCCGAGCCAACCGGTCGACGACCGGGCGCCGGACGAGTTGGCCGAGGGCATGGACGTGGCGCTGCGCGAGGAGCTGGAGGCGCTGCTCGGCGCCGACCGCGTCCTCCACCGGGTCAGCGACCTCGTCGCCTACGCCTCCGACGCCAGCCCCTACCGGCTCTTCCCGCGGGCGGTGGTCGAGGCGCGCGACGCCGAGGACGTGGCGAAGGTGCTGCACTTCGGGCGCGAGCGCGATATCCCGGTCACCTTCCGCGCCGGCGGCACCAGCCTCAACGGCCAGGGCCAGAGCGACGGCATCCTCGTCGACGTCCGCAAGCACTGGGGCGGGGTCCGGGTCGAGGACGACGGCGCCCGGGCGCGGGTGAAGCCGGGAACGGTCCTCGGCCACGCCAACCGCGTCCTCGCCCCGCACGGGCGCAAACTCGGCCCCGACCCGGCGAGCACCGACGTCTGCACGGTCGGCGGCGTCGTCGCCAACAACTCCGGCGGCATGCGCTGCGGCGTCTCCAAGGACTCCTACTCGACGGTCCACGAGCTGACCTTCGTCCTCCCCTCGGGGACGGTCGTCGACACCGGCGCGCCGGACGCCGCCGAGCGCTTCGCCGCCGCCGAGCCGGAGCTGGTCGCCGGCCTGGAGGCAATCCGCGACGAGATCCGCGCCGACGCCGAGCTGACCGAGCGTGTCCGCCGCAAGTTCGCGATCAAGAACACGACCGGTTACCGGCTCTGCGCCTTCCTCGACGCCGACGAGCCGCTGGAGATCTTCCGCCGGCTCCTGGTCGGCTCCGAGGGCACGCTCGCCTTCATCGCCGAGGTCGTCTTCGAGACGGTGCCGGTGCCCGCGGCGACGACGACCGCCTGGGTCCACTTCCCCGGCATCGACGAGGCGGTCGCCCCGGTCGGGGACCTGGTCGCCTCCGGCGCGACCGCGGTCGAGCTGATGGTGGCGCCGGCGCTGATCACCGCCGCCTGGAACATGGTCGGGGCACCGCAGGAGTGGAAAGAGCTGCCGCCCGAGTCGGCGGTGCTGCTGGTCGAGTTCGGCGGCGCCGACGAGGGCGACCTCGCCGCGCAGGTGCTCCGCGCCGAAGCGATCCTCGGCTCCCACGAGATCATCCGGCCGCTCGACTTCACCCACGAGCCGGAGGCGATCGAGCTCGCCTGGCGGGTCCGCGAGGGCCTGCACGGGCTGATCGGCCGGGTGCGGCCGGAGGGGACGGCGCTGATCGTCGAGGACGTCTGCGTGCCGCCGGAGCGGATCGCCGAGGGGGCGAAGGACCTGCAGGCGCTGCTCGGCGAACACGGCTTCCTCCCCGGCGTCGCCGGCCACGCCTCAGCCGGGAACCTCCACTTCATGCTCACCCCGGACTTCGCCAAGCAGGAGGACCTCGAGCGTTACGAGGCCTTCATGGGCGGCCTCGTCGAGCTGATCGTCGGCAAGTACGACGGCTCGCTGAAGGCCGAGCACGGGACCGGGGTCAACATGGCCCCTTATGTGGAGCGCGAGTGGGGTGAGAAGGCGACCGGGCTGATGTGGCGGCTGAAGCGCCTCGCCGACCCCGACGGCGTCCTCTCGCCGAACGTCATCCTCAGCCGCGACCCGGGCGTCCACCTGCGCAACCTGAAAACGACGCCGGCGATCGAGGACTGGGGCGGCGCCACCACCTGCGTCGAGTGCGGCTTCTGCGAGCCGGTCTGCCCGAGCCGCAACCTGACGACGACGCCGCGCCAGCGGATCGTCCTGCGCCGCGAGATGGCCCGCCAGCCGGAGGGCTCGCCGGTCCAGCGGGCGCTGCTCGCCGAGTACGACTACGACGCGCTGGAGACCTGCGCCACCGACGGATCCTGCGAGATCGCCTGCCCGCTGGGGATCGATACGGGGCGGATGGTCAAGGAGCTGCGGGTGGCGCGGCACGGGGAGCGGGCTGAAAAGGCTGCGCTGGCGGCGGCCAAGCGGTGGGGAGCGGTCGAGAAGGTTTCGCGTTTGGCCCTCAAAGTCGGTGGGCCGGTTGCGAGGAGGACGAAGCGTGGGAAGGGGCTTCCCGGCCCGGCCCGCAATGAGCTTCTGGGCGCTGGGGGAGGAGAGGTCCGGACAACAGCGGGGAGGGTCCCGAGAGGGTCACCCTCTCCTCCAGGCGGGGCCGCTGCGGTTTACGTCCCCTCCTGTACGAATCGCATCTTTGGCCCTTCATCCGTCGAGTCCGCGAAAAAGCATCCTCAAGATGACTTTTCGCGGATTCGATCTGTCGTTGACGATCTTGTGACGGTTTCGGCGCGGGCTTCGATGCCGGTTTGGGTGCCGGAGGATGTGGCGGGGAGTTGTTGTGGGTTGCCTTGGGGGTCTAAAGGGTTTGCTGCCGCTCAGACGCACAAGGCGAATGAGATGGTGGAGCGGCTCTGGAGCTGGAGCGGGGAGGGGGCGCTTCCCGTCGTGATCGACGCTGCTTCCTGCACGGGCGCTATTGCCGATCCCGCCGATGGTGTGTTGACGGAGGAAAATGCGGAGCGGCATTCGCAGATCGAGATCATCGATTCGGTCGCGTGGGCGCTGAGGCTGCTGCCGAACCTCGAGATCGACGAGAAGGTCCCGGCCGCCACCGTTCACCCGACGTGCGCCACTCGTCGCCTCGCGCTCGCCCATCCGCTCCGCACTCTCGCCAACGCTCTCGCCGACGACGTCTACGTCGCCCCCTCCGCCACCTGCTGCGCCTTCGCCGGCGACCGCGGTATCACCCACCCCGAGCTCACCGCTTCGGCCACGCGCCCCCAAGCCGAAGAGCTCAGTGGCCGCCGGTTCGACGCCTACCTCTCGAGCAACAGGACGTGTGAGATCGCGATGACGCGCGCGACCGGCGCTCCTTACGAATCCGTGGTGTCTCTCCTAGAGCGCCTCACCCGAACTTCCCCAACCTCTACCCAGCCGAAATAGAGGTTGGGGAAGTTCGGGCTGAACCCGCTCGGTCTCAGCCGTCAGTCCGGGCTTTGACCGCGTCGACGCTCTTGGCGTCGATGTCCCGGACCAGCGCCCGGGTTTTCTCGTCCGTCTCCATCCGCTTGTCGAGCAGCGGGTTGACGAGCCCGCGCAGGGCGGAGACGTAGCGCCACCACTTGGGGACGAAGATCCGCGGTGCCCGTTCCTCGATCCCGCGCACCAGCCCGGCGCCCGCCTCTTCGGGAGTGATCCGTTTCAGCAGCCACTCCGGGCTCAGTTCGCGGATCCGCGGTGAGTCCTCCTGGTTGAAGGCGTCCTGGACCAGCTTCGTGTCGACCCAGCCGAAGTAGGCGACGCTGGCGCTGGCGCCGTGAGGCGCGAGCTCAACCCGCAGCGCCCGGCCGAGGCTCTCGACCCCGGCCTTGGCGACGGCGTAGGGGGTGTTGCCCATCCCGTTGGCGAATGCGTAGACGGAGGAGACGACGATCATCTGCCCGCGTCGCTCGACGATCTGCGGCAGCGCCGCCCGCACCGTCCGCCAGACGCCGAGCAGGTCGACCTCGAAGACGCGCTCCCATTCCTCGCCGGAGATACCGCGCACGGTCGCGAACTGCTTCTGGGCGATGCCGGCGTTTGCGACGGCGACGTCGATCCCGCCCAGCTGTTCGACGATCTCGGCGACGGCGTTCATCAGCGCGCTCTGGTCGGTGACGTCGCCGCCGAGCCCGATCGCCCGCGGACCGATCCGCTCCGCCGCCTCGCGCGCCTCGTCGGCGTCGAGGTCGAGGACGGCGACCGAGGCGCCGCGCAGGTGCATCTGCCGCGCGGTCTCGAAACCGATCCCGCGGGCCGCCCCGGTGACCAGCGCGACTTTGCCGTTGAGGTCATAGCGCTCCATCGGCGCTCACCCTAGCGGTCCCGTTTCGCGACCGCTCATAGAATCGTGAGCCCTCGTGCCCGGATTCGAACCCGTAGACCCGAAGCAGTCCTTCCCCGAACTGGAGCAGCGCCTGCTCGCGCGCTGGCGCGAGGAGAAGGTCTTCGAGCGCTCGCTCGCCCAGCGTGAGGGGGCGCCGGTCTGGAGCTTCTATGAGGGTCCGCCGACGGCCAACGGCCGCCCCGGCTCCCACCACGTCCTCGCCCGCGTCTTCAAGGACGTCTACCCCCGCTACAAGACGATGTGCGGGTTCCGGGTCCCGCGCAAGGCGGGATGGGACTGCCACGGGCTGCCGGTCGAGCTCGAGGTCGAAAAGCAGCTCGGGATCTCCTCCAAGCAGGAGATCGAGGAGTTCGGGATCGCCGAGTTCAACCAGCGCTGCCGGGAATCGGTCTTCGAGTACGTCGAGGACTGGAACAAGCTGACCGAGCGGATCGGCTTCTGGATCGACCTCGACGACCCCTACGTCACCCTTGAGGACGATTACATCGAGTCGGTCTGGTGGTCGCTGAAGGAGCTGTGGAAGAAGGACCGTCTCTACGAGGGTCACAAGGTCGTCCCCTACTGCCCCCGCTGCGGCACCGCGCTCTCCTCGCACGAGGTGGCACTGGGCTACGAGGACGTCAACGACTCCTCCATATACGTGCGCTTCCCGCTGTTGGGTGATGACGGGAGCGAGAGCGGCGAGTCGATGCTGGTCTGGACGACGACGCCCTGGACCCTGCCCGGCAACGTCGCCGTCGCGGCGGCGCCGGAGGTGACCTACGTGCGGGCACGCGTCGGGGGCGCGGGTCCCGAGCACGAGACCGTGATCCTCGCCGAGCCGCTGGTCGAGAAGGTGCTGGGCGAGGGGGCGGAGGTGCTCGATCGCTTCCCCGGCTCTGAGCTCGTCGGCCGTCGCTACCGCGGCCCCGTCTTCGCCCTGGAGGACGGCGGTCCCGCCAACGCCTTCCAGGTCCTCGCCGGCGATTTCGTCACCACCGAGGACGGCACCGGCCTCGTCCACATCGCCCCCGCCTTCGGCGAAGACGACTACCGGGTCGCCGCCGCGGCTGGGATCTTCGACCCCACGGACGCCGCCACCCTCTACAACCCGGTCGGCCTCGACGGCAAATTCACCTCGCAGGTCAGCGACTTCGAGGGCAGGTTCGTCAAGGACGCGGAGGTCACCTCCGCCCTGATCGCCGACCTCGAGCAGCGCGGCCTCCTCTTCCGCGAGCAGGTCTACGAGCACGCCTATCCGCACTGCTGGCGCTGCGGCACGCCGCTCCTCTACTACGCGAAGTCGAGCTGGTACGTCGCCACCTCGCAGGCCCGGGACCAGCTGCTCGCCAACAACGAGGAGATCGGCTGGCACCCCGAGCACATCAAGCACGGCCGCTTCGGCAAATGGCTGGAGAACAACGTCGACTGGGCGCTCTCCCGCGACCGCTACTGGGGAACGCCGCTGCCGATCTGGGAGTGCGGCAGCGAGGGCTGCGACGAGCGCTTCTGTGCCGGCTCGGTCGCCGAGCTGCGCGAGCGCGCCCGTGAGCCCGTCCCCGACGACCTCCACCGCCCCTACATCGACGGCGTCAGCCTCGACTGCGAGCGCTGCGGCGGGGTCATGCACCGGGTCGGCTCGGTAATCGACACCTGGTACGACAGCGGCGCGATGCCCTTCGCGCAGTTCCACTACCCCTTTGAGGGCAAAGAGGAGTTCGAGGAGCGCTTCCCCGCCGACTACATCTGCGAGGCCCAAGACCAGACCCGCGGCTGGTTCTACACCCTGCTCGCCGAGTCGACCCTGCTCTTCGACACCTCCAGCTACAAGAACTGCGTCTGCCTCGGGCTGATCCTCGACCCCGAGGGCCAGAAGATGTCGAAGAGCCGCGGCAACGTCGTCGACCCTTGGGACGTCCTCGGCACCCACGGCGCCGACGCCTTCCGCTGGTACTACCTGACCGCCCAGCAGCCCTGGGCCGGCTACCGCTTCAGCGTCGAGACCGTCGGCGAGTCGGTCCGCCAGTTCCTCCTCACCCTCTGGAACACCTACTCCTTCTGGGTCCTCTACGCGAACGCCGAGAACCTGAAGCCGGGCGATTTCGCCTGTTCCTTTTCGTCGGATAGCAACGAAAAGGAACAGGCGAATGAGCTGACTGACCTCGACCGCTGGGCGCTCTCGCGGCTGCAGGCGACGGTGGCGACGGTGCGCGAGCGGATGGACGACTACGACTGCACCGCTGCCGGGCGGGCGATCGCCGAGTACGTCGAGGAGCTCTCGAACTGGTACGTCCGCCTCTCGCGCCGGCGCTTCTGGGACGGCGACCGCGCCGCCTTCGCGACCCTCCACCACTGCCTGCTGGAGACGACCGCGATGCTGGCGCCCTTCGTCCCCTTCCTCGCCGACGAGATCCACTGCAACCTCAGTGGCAGCGCGGAGTCGGTCCACCTGCGCGACTTCCCGGCGGTCGACGAGGCGCTCGCCGACCCGAGCCTGGAGCAGGGGATGGAGGCGGTCCGGCTCACGGTCGAGCTCGGCCGCGCCGCCCGCGCCCAGGCGAAGGCGAAGGTCCGCCAGCCGCTGCGCCGCGCCGTGATCGTCGCCAACGAGGCCGAGCGGGCGGCGATCGAAGCCCGCGCCGGCCTCGTCACCGCCGAGCTCAACGTCAAGGAGCTCGACTTCGTCATCGACGAGTCCGAGCTGGTCAGCTATTCCGCCAAGCCCAATTACCGCGCCCTCGGGCCGCGGTTCGGCAAGAACATGCCGCAGGTCGCCGCCGCGGTCGAGGCGCTCGACGCCGCCCACGTCGCCGCCGTCCTCGCCGAGGGCGGCGAGATCGGCATCGCCATCGACGGCACCGACCACACCCTCGGCCCCGACGACATCACCCTCGCCCTCCAGCCCCTCGAGGGATACGAGGTCGAGGCCGAGGCCGGCCACGCGGTAGCCCTCCAGTTGGAGCTGGACGACGAGCTCCGCCGCGAGGGCCTAGCCCGCGAGATCGTCCACGCCGTCCAGAACGCCCGCAAAGCAGCGGGCCTCGAGATCACCGACCGCATCGACCTCACCCTCGCCGGCGACCCCGACCTCCTCGAGGCCGCCCGAGCTCACCAGGACTACCTCGCGAAAGAGGTCCTAGCCACCTCGGTCTCCTACGACGGCACCGTCATCGGCGCCGAGGCCAAGGTCGACGGCCGCGATCTCAAGATCGCCGTCAGCCGCGCTTAGTAGGAGCGATCGGGCTCGGTTCGCCGCCAAAGGGGAATTTTGATCTGCTCCCCTTTGCAGCTGAACGGTACGGCTTAGATGCGCAGGCCCTGAGGGTCGCCGCGGAAGCAGGGCTGGCAACACCCGATCGGGAGGTCGTGATCTACGTCGGGCGCCGGTTGCCGAACAGCAGCTAATCCTGCGGTTTCTCGCCGATGATGAAGTCGGCTTTCGAGGAGTCGTCGAACTTCACCCAGCAGTGATCCGGGGATACCCCCGCCACCTCGACGAGCGCCGCTTCGATCCGCCTCGCGATTTCCGCCTTCTGCTCGTCGGAGCGGCCCTCGTACCAGTGGACGTGAACGAACGGCATGGGAGGGGCGCCGCCGTTAGGCGAGCGCCGGCTCCAGCTCGGCCTCGAGGCGGCGCTTCGGCATCGCCCCGACGACTTTCTTGGCGATCGCGCCGTCCTTGAAGAGGATCATCGTCGGGATCGAGAGGACTTCGTACTGGGTCGCCGTCTGCTGGTTCTCGTCGACGTTGATCGAGACGATCTTGAGGTCGTCGCGCTCGGCGTCGATCTCCTCGAGGACCGGGTGGACGACACGGCAGGGACCGCACCACGGCGCCCAGAAGTCGACGAGGACGGGGCCCTCGGCGTCGAGCACGTCCGCTTTGAAGTTGGCGTCGGTTACGTCCGTCAATTTCCCAGTCACTGGTATCGCTCTCCCGGTCGTGGTTTCGGCTTCAGCTCAATACTTCATAAAGTATAGCGCCGCAGAAGGGGGAGGCGCCAGACCGCCTCGGCGACGATCTCAAGGTCCATCTTCGAGCTTCCTACCCGGCGCTCGCGGAAAACGATCGGCACCTCGGTGACCTTGAACCCGAGCTGGATCGCCCGGTAGGTCACCTCGACCTGGAAGGCGTAGCCGCGGCTGGTGATCTGGTCGAGGTCGATCGCCTCCAGGACCTCGCGGCGGAAGCACTTGAAGCCGCCGGTGAGGTCGCGGACGTCCACTCCGAGGACGAGCCGCGCGTAGGCGCTGCCGCCGCGGCTGATCGCCCGCCGCAGTGGCCCCCAGTCGCTGACGCCGCCGCCCTCGACGTAGCGCGAACCGAGCACCAGGTCGGCCCGCTTCGCCTCCTCCAGCAGCCGCGGCAGGTAGACGGGGTCGTGGGAGAAATCGGCGTCCATCTCCAGGATCAGACCCGCGCCGCCGGCGAGCGCCTCGCGGAAGCCGGCGATGTAGGCGGGGCCGAGCCCTTCCTTGCGCGGCCGGTGCAGGACGGCAACGTTCTCGTGCTGCGCCGCAAGCCGGTCGGCGATCGCCCCGGTCCCGTCCGGCGAGCCGTCGTCGACGATCAGGACCCGGGCGCTCGGCGGCAGCTTGGCGCGGGCGGCTGCGACCAGCGGCTCCAGGTTCTCGGCCTCGTTGTAGGTCGGCAGGACCAGCCAAGCGGGACCGCCACGGGACTCGGTCATCGCCGCGATGCTATTCGGCGGAAGCGCGAGGCGGGCGCCTAGAGTTCCTCCCGTGACCAACGCCGAGATCGCCGCCGCGCTGGAAGAGCTGGGAGTCCTCTACGAGCTCGACGGCGCCGACAGGTATCGCGTCCTCGCCTACGGCACGGCAGCCAAGGCGATCCGCGAGAGCCCTGTCTCGGTCGCCGAGCTGGCGGCGCAGGGGCGGGCGACCGAGGTGCCGGGAGTCGGCAAGACGCTGGCGGAAAAGATCGACGCCCTGATCGAGACCGGGGAGATCCCCGCCGCGGTGAAGCTGAAGGCGAAGTTTCCGCCGACCCTGATCGAGGTCACCCGCGTCCCCGGGGTCGGCCCGAAAACCGCCCGCCGGCTCTTCGAGGAGCTGGAGATCTCCTCGATGGAGGACCTGAAAGCGGCGGCCGAGGCGGAGAAGATCCGCGACGTCAAAGGGCTCGGAGCGAAGGCCGAGGAGAACATCCTCGCCTCGCTCGAGCGGCTCGGCGAGCCGGGGAAGGGACCGGGACGGCTGCTGCTCTCGAAGGTGAAGCCGATCGCCGAGGAGCTGGCGGCGGCGCTGCGCGAGCACCCGGGTGCGGACAAGGTCGAGGTCGCCGGCTCGGTCCGGCGCTGGGGCGAGACCTGCAAGGACATCGACCTGATCGCCACCGCCGAGGAACCGACGGCGCTCTCCGAGCACCTCGCCGGCCACCCGCTGATCGCCGCCGCCGGCACCCCCGGCCCGAACGGCGTCCGCGCCCAGACCCACAACGGCGTCTCGGTCGACCTGCGGATCGTCCCGCCCGCCGCCTTCGGCAACCTGCTGCAGCACTTCACCGGCTCCAAGGCCCACAACGTGCAGTTGCGCGAAGAGGCGGTCGGCCGTGGCCTCTCGGTCTCCGAGCACGGGATCACCGAGACCGAGAGCGGCGACGTCCAGACCTGCGCGACCGAGCGCGAGGTCTACGAGCGCCTCGGCTACGACTTCATAGAGCCGGAGCTGCGCGAGGGCCGCGGCGAGCTCAAGGCCGCCCGCGAAGGCAAGCTGCCGCGGCTGATCGAGATCGACGACATCAAGGGCGACCTCCACTCCCACACCACCCTCTCCGACGGGCGCAACAGCGTCGCCGAGATGGCCGAAGCGGCACGCGACCGTGGCTACCAGTACCTGGCGATCACCGACCACTCGGCCAGCCACGGCTTCGGCGACCACGTCACCGCCGAGCGGCTCTGGGAGCGGATCGAGGAGATCGAGGCCTGGAACAAAGAGAGCGGGACAAAGGGCTTCCGGCTCCTCTCCGGCTCGGAGATCAACATCGGCCTCGACGGCTCGCTCGACTACCCCGACGACCTCGTCGCCGCCCTCGACTGGGTCGTCGCCTCCGTCCACACCTCCTTCAACGTCTCCGAAAAGCAGATGACCGAGCGCGTCGTCGCCGCGATCGAAAACCCGAACGTCGACTGCATCGGCCACCTCACCGGCCGCCTGATCGGCCGCCGCGAGCCCTACGGCGTCGACGTCGAGAAGGTCGCCGAGGCGGCGTCCCGCACCGGGACGACGATCGAGATCAACGGCAACCCCAACCGCCGCGACCTCTCCGACCTCCACGCCCGCCTCGCCAGCGAGGCCGGCGTCAAGATCGTCCTCAACACCGACGCCCACGGCGTCGACACCCTCGACAACATGGCCTACGCGGTGGCCACCGCCCGCCGGGCCTGGCTGACCGCCGAGGACGTCGCCAACACCCGCAGCTGGGCCGCATTCAAGAAGCTGACGAAGGACTGAACAAGAGTCCGCCGGACTTTTGTTTCGCTATCCGGAACAAAGGTCCGGCGGACTTTCAGATCATGGGCCGGTCGCTGCGGAGGCCCGGCGCCCGGACCAGCTCGACCGGTTTCAGCGGCGAGTTGGGGACGACGTAGAACTTGACGCCGTCGCGCTGCTCGATCCCGAGCACCGCCGCCTCGCGGGTGTGCCAGGCGAGGGAGACGGCGAGGGCGTAGCCGGCGCCGACCGCGGCGACGCCGGGAAAGAAGATGCCGAGGACGCCGGCGAGGATCGCGGTGACGGCGATCGGCCAGAGGCGGGTGACGACGATCCGCGCCGGGGTCACTTCCGGCAGCGAGGTGGCGGTGCGGGCGCGGGCGAGGGCGTCGCGGACGTCGTCGGCGGCGCGCCGCGGCCGGCCGAGGTAGATGCCGATGGCCAGCGCGACCAGCCACCAGGCGGCGCCGATGAGGACGATCGTCGGGTCGCCGTCGCGGTTGGCGGCGACGGCGGTGATCGCGCCGAGCGCGGTTGCCTCGGCGGCAGTGATGAAGACGCTGGCGCGGAGCAGGTCGGTGTAGGGCATCAGGCGCTCGGCGGCCTCATCCCGCCAGCCATTCGAGGATCTCCAGCCAGCCGTCGAGCCCGGCGACGGTGACGTCGGACTCCTCCGCCAGCTCGGCCGGCGCCTCCGCCGAGAGGACGCCGATGCAGACCGCGGGGTTGAGCCGCCCCTCCTCCTCGAGCTCGCGCAGGCGGCGGAAGGCGTCGAGGTCGGTGCGGTCGTCACCGGCATAGGTGGCGCGGTCGACTCCGTCCTCGGCGAGCAGGGAGGCGACGGCGCCGTCCTTGCCGCCACCGCCGACCGGCCGCAGCTCCAGCACCTTGCGGCCCCAGCGCGGTTCCAGTCCCGCTCGTCCAGCCTCACGGGCGATCTCGCGGGCGCGGCTCTCGGCCGCGGCCTCGCTATCGGCGCCGCGCCAGTGCAGCGCCTGGATCGGCCCCTTGTCCTCGCGCCGCAATCCCGCCGGCTCAGGGTCGCGGTCGAGGCCGGCAAGGAAGTCGGAAGCTTCGCTTTCGCGCCCGACCACCGAGGGGTCGGGCCGCGGCGCCTCGTCCCCCGGCATCAGCAGCTCGAGCCCGTGGTTGCCGGCGTAGGCGAGCGAGTCGAGGCCGACAAGCCGCCGCGCCTCCAGCGCCTGCCGGCCCGAGATGCAGCCGACCAGGGCGTAGCGCTCGCTCAGCGCCGCCAGCGCCTCGCGCGCCGCCGCCGGGACCATCGCTTCCTCGGCCCGTTCGACGATCGGCGCCAGGGTGCCGTCGACGTCGGTGAGGATCGCGGCCCGCCCGGGCTCGCGGCGAAGCGGCTCCAGGCGCGCCGCCCAGTCGCCCCCGCTCTCTGGGTCGTGTGGCACGGCTCTAGTATCGCGTGATGCCCGCCGCCGCGACGCCGGACCACGCGATCTGGAAGCTGGCGGCGATCGGCACCCTCGCCGGCATCTTCAGCGGCCTCTTCGGGGTCGGCGGCGGCACGATCATCGTCCCCCTGCTGATCTTCTGGTTCGGCTACGGCGAGCGGCTGGCGACCGGCACCAGCCTCGCCGCGATCATCCTCATCGGCCTGCTCGGGGCGCTCGCCCAGGGCGGCATCTACGGCAACGTCCACGTCGGCACCGCGCTGCTGCTCTCGATCCCGGCGGTGGTCGGGGTCGTCCTCGGAACGGCGATCCAGCAGCGGATCTCCCAGCGCGCCGTCTCCTACCTCTTCGCCGGACTCCTGATCGCGATCGCGGTGGAGCTGATCCTCTCGTGAGGCGGAGCTGATGGACGTCCTGGCGGCGGTCCTGATCTGTCTCTTCGGCGGGCTCACCGGCGGCCTCGTCGGGGTCGGCGGCGGCGTCCTCTTCGTGCCGGCGCTGACGATCTTCATCGGCCTCACCCAGGTCGAGGCGGAGTCGACCTCCTTGCTGATGATCGTGATCGTCGCGATCGTCGGCGCCTACCGCCAGTACGGCTACGGCAACGTCCGCCTCCGCGAGGCGATGATCGTCGGCGCCCTCTCACCGCTCGGGGTGCTGCTCGGCGTCGCCGCCGCCAACCACATTTCCGAACGCGCCCTCCAGCTCAGTTTCGCCGCCCTGGCTCTGTTCATGGCGGTGCAGCTGATCCGCCGCGCGCGCACCGCCTGAACGCCGAGCAAGCGGAGCCGATGGTCTACGCTCGAAAGCGTGGATTCACTCAGCTGGGAAGGCGAACTGCCCCACCTCCGGGCGCCCGTGATGGTCTGCGCGTTTCGTGGCTGGAATGACGCCGCCGCGGCCGCCTCGACCGCACTCGGCTCGGTCGCTACGGCGCTCGACGCGGAGCTGGTCGCGAGCGTCGATCCGGAGGAGTTCTTCGACTTCCAGTCGACCCGGCCGACGATCAGCATGGACGAAGGACAGACCCGCCGCATCGAGTGGCCCGAGAACAATCTATACGCGGTCCAGGTCTCGAGCGCCGACCGCGACCTCGTCCTCCTCGACGGGACCGAGCCGAACCTGCGCTGGCGCACCTTCTCGGAGACGATCGCGACCGTCGCCGACACCCTCGGGGTGGAGATGGTGATCACCCTCGGCGCCCTGATCGCCGAGGTCTCGCACACGCTGCCGGTGCCGATCACCGGCCTCGCCTCCAGCGCCGAGCTGGTCGAGGAGCTCGAACTCGAGCGCTCCAGCTATGAGGGCCCGACCGGGATCGTCGGCGTCGTCCACGACCTCTGCCGCCAGAACGGAATCGACTCCGCCTCGCTCTGGGCGGCGGTGCCCCACTACGTCGCCGCCGTCCCCAACCCGAAGGCCGCGCTGGCCCTCCTGCGTCGCCTCGAGGGCCTGACCGGGATCGCCGTCGAGGCCTCTGAGCTGGAAGAGGAAACGGTCGACTACGAGGAGCAGATCGGCCGCGCCGTCGCCGCCAACCCGGAGATCGAGGAGCTGGTCACCCGTATCGAGGCCGAACAAGCCGACCTCCTCGACGAGGAAGGCGAGCTACCTTCAGCAGACACCCTCGCCCGCGAGTTCCAGCGCTTTCTGCGCCAGCGCGGCCAGGACCAGTCTTAGCTCAGGCTTCGGCCGCCGGGCAGATCAGGCGGTAGTCGCACCAGCTGCAGACGCTGGGGGAGGGGCGGGGCTCGAAGTCCTGGCTGAGGATGCCCTCGCCGACCTGGAGGACGGTGCGCTCGACCCGCTCGGCGTCGTCGGGCTTCGTGGGGGCAACGACCTTGTCGCCGTCGAGGACGTAGTAGTAGCTTCCGGTGCCGGCCTCGATGCCCCAGGCCTCGCGGGCGGCCATCCGGTAGAGCGCCAGCTGCAGGTCGTCGTCGAGGTCGTCGGCGGTTTTGCGCTCGCCGGTCTTGTAGTCGATCAACTCGTAGTCGCCGTCGGGGAGGCGGTCGACGCGGTCGACGCGGCCGCGGACGTGGTGGTCTCCGACCTTGAAGTCGAACTTCTTCTCCAGCCAGACGGGTTCGCCCTCGGACTCGCGCTCGTTTTCCCAGTAGAGGCGAAGCGCCTCGCGGGCGCGGTCGCGGAACTGCAGCTCGTCGTCGCTGGAGCCGAAGCCGGTCCGCCGCCAGCCGGCCTCGAAGAGCCGGTTCAGCACCCGCAGCCCTTCCTCGGGGTCGGCCGGCGGTTCCTTGTGGAAGCGTTCGAGGACGTTGTGGAAGAGGATGCCGAAGCGCTGGTTGATCGTCGGCTCCTGTGGGATCCCGAAGACCCGCGCGAACTTGTACTTGAGCGGGCAGGTGAGGTAGAGCGAGAGGTCCGAGGCCGAGAGGCTGAGCATGCCGTCGCCGCGCCGCGGCAGGAAGGCCGCCAGCGAAGGCTCCTCGCGGGCGGCGACGAGGTCGAGGCGGCGGCCACGCTCGCTCTCGCTGTCGAGCAGGTAGGAATCGAGCGACGAGGCGTCGAGCTCGGCCTGCTGCTCGGGGGTGGCGACCTGCCGCAGCAGCCCGTTGACCGCTTCGATCGCCTCTGCGGTCGGCTCGTCGCCGGGCCGCTGCGCCAGCGCCGCCAGCTTCAGCAGCTCGAGGTAGCGGGCGATCGCGCGGTTGACGTCGATCGCGGTGTCGAGGCGGGGCTCGGAGAGCTCCCGCCCGGCCCGCCAGGAGGCCTCGAGCACCTGCTCTCGCAGCGCCCGGTAGGTCGCGTGCAGGCCCTCGGCGGGGCCGAACAGCTCCTCCTCGTGCAGCTCCTCCTCGCCGCTGGCCGCGGCGAGCGCCCCGTCGTAGAAGCGCGAGGGTCGTGCTGCCTCCCCGCCCGTGCGCTCGAGCCGCGAGAGCACGAGCCCCTCGCGCGCCGGCGAACCGATCCGCTCCCAGTCGCGCTCCTCCTCGAGCCCGAGGACGAAGACGTGGTCGAAGCCGAGCCCCTTGATCGCGTCGGCCGCCATCACGTTGACGGCGCCGGGGGAGCGCTGGTGCTCGGCCTCCTCGGCCTCGGTTCCCGCCTCGGCGACGGCGCTGAGATAGGAGACGAAGCCGCGGGTCGACCCGTGCGGCTCGCGCCGGCTCCAGGCAGTCGCCAGCTCGGCCAGCTGCGAGAGCCCGAGCAGCCGCTCGGCCACCTCGGGCTGGGCGGCGAAGAGGCGCTGGCGCCGCAGCCCGACCTGCTCGATCAGCCGGCGCACGAAGACGTCGGCGCGCCGTTCCTCCATCACCGCTGCGGCGCCGTTATAGAGCTTGAGGAAGGCCCCGATCCGCTCCCGCGCCTCGGGCTGGAACTGGGGGCTGTCGAGGGCGGCCTCGCAGGCGGCGACCATGTCCTGTTTGCGCCGCCGGGCGATCGTCGTCAGCCGCGCCAGGTCGCCCGAGCGCAGCTCGACCGGCGGCCGGGTCAGCGCCCGCGCCGCCGCCGCGGAGTCATCGGGGTCGGCCAGAACCCGCAGCCAGGCGATTGCGTCGCGCACCTCCGGCCGCTGGAAGAGTGCCGTCGGTCCGGAGAGGTGAAAGGGGATGCCGCGCTCTTCCATCGCCGCGGCGACGGCGCCGCCCTGTTTGGCCGGGTCGGCGACGAGGACGCAGATCTGGTCCGGCGCGGTCCCCGCCGCGCCGAGGTGCTCAACCGCCCGCGCCACTGCCTGCGCCTGGGCGCGCTCGTTCGAGCAGCGCCAGAAGTTGAGCTTCGGCTCGCGGAAGCGCCGCTCGAGGAGGATGCGCTCGCCGCCGGGGTGGGTGGCGTCGAACCAGCCCTCCGGGGCGGTGACGCCGTCGCTGCTCTCCAACGCGAAGACCTGGTGCGGGTCCTCGGCGGCGAGCGACTCGGCGATCGCCAGCTGCGCCGGACTTGCCTCCTCGAGCTCGTCGACCATCAGCTGACCGAAGCGCTCGCTGATCCGCCGCCGCACGTCGGGCCGCTCGACCAGGAGGCAGTCGAGGGCGAGGAAGACGTCGCCGCGGTCGAGGCTGCCCGACTCGGCGAGGATGCTGTCGTGGCGGGCGTAGAGCTTGGCGAACTCGAGGTCGCGCCGCGCCGCCTCGCGCCCCGCCTCGTCGGTCGCCGCCTCGGCCCGGGCCAGCGCCGCTTCGGAGAGGCTGGTCGGTCCCGTCCGCTCCGCCTTCAGGCGGTCGATCCGGGCCAGCAGGCGGGCCAGCAACCCGGTCGGGTTGCCGCGAATCTCGTGCCGGCGCAGCGGCAGCTGGTCGAGGCGGTCGAGCAGCATCGCCAGCCGCTCGGCGCGGCCGAGGACGTCGAAGAAGGGGTCGAGCCCGGCCTCCTCGGGATACTCGCGCAGGAGCCGCTCGCCGATCGCGTCCCAGCTGCCGATCCAGAGCTCCTCGAAGGAGCCCTCCAGCAGCGCCTCGCAGCGCTCGCGCAGCCGCGCCGCCGTCGCCTGGCGGGAGGCGATCATCAGGACGCTCTCGGGCCGCGCCCCGGCGGCGACGAGATGGGCGAGGCGGTGGGCCAGCAGCTCGGTCTTGCCGGTGCCGGGCTGCCCGACGATCAGCAGCGGCCCCTCGCTGTGGGCAATCGCCCGATCGCGCTCCGAGCTCGCAGACTGCGCCGTCGAATGGTCCTCTCGCACCGCCCAAAGCTAGCGCTCTCTAGCATCCGCGCGATGGACATCCTCTCCGCCGACTGGCCGGCGATCTGCCGCCGCATCGTCGCCGCCCAGCGACCGATCTTCGAGCAGACCCGGACCAGCGAGGAACGAACCGTCTACGAGGGGGTCGGCGAAGGCGGCGACCGCACCCTGGTGATCGACCGCCGCGCCGAGGACGTGGTCTTCGCCGAGCTCGACCAGCTGGCCGCCGAAGGAGCCTCCTTCGTCGCCGTCTCCGAGGAGCGGGGCGAAGTCAGCTTCGGCGATGGGGGAGAGGCGCGGGTCGTGATCGATCCGATCGACGGCTCGCTGAACGCCCGCCGCACGATCCCCTCTTTCGCCGTCTCGATCGCCGTCGCCTCCGGGCCATCGATGGCCGACGTCGAGTTCGGCTTCGTCCACGACTTCGGCGCCGACGAGGAGTTCATCGCCCGCCGCGGCGAGGGAACCCAGTTGGATGGCGAGTCGGTGCGGGTAAGCGCGAGCGCCAAGCGGCTCGAGGTGGTCGGCATCGAGTCGGCCGAGCCGGAATGGGCGCTGCCTGCCTTCGAGGCGCTGAGCGGCAAGGTCTTCCGGATCCGGGTCGTCGGCGCGATCGCGATCAGCGCCGTCTACGTCGCCGCCGGCCGCTTCGACGCGATGCTGAGCCTGCGCTCCTGCCGCTCGGTCGACGCCGCTGCGGCGCAGCTGATCGCCCGCGAGGCCGGCGGGGCGGTCTCCTTCGGCGAGGGCGATCTCTCCGAGGCGATGCTCGATCTCGAGTCGCGCTACCCGATGGCCGCGGCCAATAGCGAGCAGGCTCTCGCGACCGTCCGTGCCGCGCAGTTGGCGAGAACCGCGTAACCCTTCTTCCCAAGCGGTTTACAAACACCTGTTCCCACGAACTTACGTTCGTTACACTCGGGCACTTCCCCAAGCCCCCAAATCAAACTGAAGAGGTGTTTTCTTCGCATGGCTGAGAGCAGAAGCAACGGCAGCAAATCGAAAACGCAGGCCAGACGGGCCACCACCGAAGCGAAAAAATCGGCGGCCAAAACCGCCAAAGCTTCGAAACGCGCCGCCACCAAGACGGTCGCCGCCGAGAAGAACCAGGTCCAGACCGTCGTCGAGACCGCTGTCGACGTCCCCGTCGGCGCCGTCCTCGCGGTCAGCGACCGGGTCTCCGACCTGGTCGAGCCGTGGACCGACCGCAGCAAGGCCGAGCGGCAGATCAAGAGCTACCGCAGCAGCCTGCGCAAATCGCTGAAACGGACCGAGCGCCGCGGCACCAGCGCCCGTCGCAAGGCGATCACCGAGGCCCGCAAGACCCGCAACCAGGTCGAGCGCGAGGCCCGCAACCGTCGTCGCGAGGTGGAGACGACGATCAAGCGCAACCGTAACGAGGTCGAGTCCCGCGTCCGCAAGGCGATCGAGGAGCAGGCCTCCCGCGCCCAGGGCGTCGTCGACACCGCCACCGGCGTCGTCGGCACGGTTGGCAGCCAGATCACCGCACTGCGGTAAGCAGCACCCTCAGCGTCCTCTGACGCTCACAGGCCGCGAGGTTCCTGGTCCGAAGGGCCAGCCCTCGCGGCCTTTTACGTAGGCGCGAAAGCGAAAGCGAACGCCGCGGCTGTCGTCGTCGCTGAAGCGGTAGGCGAAACGGAAGCGGCCGCGGGCGTCGGCCTCGACGGTCCGGAACTCGCTCCAACCCGCGCCCGGATAGCGGAACTGCAGCTCGACCGGTAGGTGGGAAAGTGCTCCCCCCGCGCCGGGAGCGGCAACCCTGCCGCTGAAGACGATCGGCCGGCCGCCGATCGACGCTGTCGCCGCCGAAGCATGGAGGCGAATTCTCGTCGCGGCGGCGAAGTGGATGGCTGGGCCGGCGGCGCGGCTGAGCAGGCGGGTGCCGCCGAAGCTCACCGTCACCCCGCGACTGGGCCCTGGCTTCAGTCGCAGCGCGAAGCTGCCGTCGGGGGCGGTGCGGACCTCGGTGGTCCGCTGCCCCAGGTCAGAGCCGGCGGCAAAGCTCTCGCCGATCGTCACCGTCTGGCCGGCGGCCGGATCCCCGAGGAGGCGCCGAAGGGAACCACTGAGGCGGAGGCCGGCGAGCTTCGCTCGCAACGTCACCGGCGTCTTCAGCGGGTTGACGAGAACCATCCGGCCGCCGTGGGAGCGGCTCGTCCCGGTCGCCGAGTTGCCGGCCAGGTCGAAGCCGGTGGCGACGAGCTCGTACTTGCCGGGTGGGTAGGAGTCGGAGTCCCAGCGGGCGATCAGGCGACCGGCCTCGATGCGGGTTGGGAGCGGCGCGAATCGCGCCCGGGTTCCTGCCGACCGGATCGCGATCGAGCCACGGTTGAGGCTGGGGCCCGAGAGGGGATCGCTGACCAGCGCCTCGATCTGCTCTGGATCCTCCGGGTCCTGGGCGGCGGCGAACTCGACCCGCGGGGGCGCTTCGTCGATCCGCACCATCGCGGTCTGGGGCGGCGGCGAACCGGGTCCGCCGTCGCCGGCGTTGCCGGCCGCGTCGCGCCCGTAGAAGCGGACCGTGTGCACGCCGCTGCCGCCTACCCAGGTCGAGGTGGTGGCGCCGGGGGCGGTGGTGGGGGAGCCGCCGTCGACGGCGATCGCCGTCCAGGGGCCGGCCGGTCCCGCCGGGTCCATCCCGGAGAGCGGATCGACGGCGCGCGCGGTCAGCTCCACCGGCCCGCTGCTCCAACTCGCCGGAACACCCTGGAGCGAGACGCTCGGAGCGGTGGCGTCGACAGCGAGGGTGACGGGTCGCGCTGCGGAGCGCACGCCGGAACCGGAGACCGCCACCACCTCGCCGTGCTCGATGCCCTCCGGGAGGAAACCGAGGGAGAACGAGTCGCCGCTGGTCTCGAAGCGCAGCCCGCTCTCCGCGAGCGTCAGCTCATAGCCGCGGATCCCGGAGATCGGCAGGGGTCCGACCGGTGGGTCGAGCTCGAGGGCGATTGGCTGGGTCCCCGGCAGCCAGCCTTCCGGAGCCCGAGGTGCTGGGGGCGGGGGGACACCATTGTCGAAGCGAAGCGTCACATTCCCCCGCCGCAGCACCTGGCCAGAAGAATCGACCAGCTCGCTTTCCAGCGTGTAAGCGTCGGGCGCTGGGACTTCGATCTGAGCTTCCGGAACGGCCGGCGTCAGCTCGAACGGTTCGCCGGCCGGGCGACCGGCAGAATCGAAGAGTCGGTAGGTCGCTTTCGATCCGCCTTCGACGAGCCCCGGCACCTGCGCCAACTCGATTTTGAACCGGCGCTGCGCCTGCCAGGAGTCGGAGACCCAGCCGACCGCACCGGCGGCGGCGAGGGCAGAGGCAGCGCACGCCAAGAGCCCCGCGATCACCCCTTTCAGCAGCAACCTCACGGGCCGAACTCTCCCGCCGGATTGCCGCCTCCGGAGGGAGCGGGCGCCGGTTCCGGCGCCGGCGGCGGGGGCGCCGTCGCTTCGACAGGTTCCGCGCTGACCGGGGCCGGTCCGCTTGCGACCGGTTCGCTTTCCGCCGGCGCTTCGGGTTCGGGCACCGGTTCGGCTTCGGGCTTGGGGTCTAGGTTCGGCTTCGGATGTGGCGTCGTTTCCGGTGCGGGCACGGGCGCCGGTTGCGGCTGGGGCATATCGACCAGGCGCCGCTCCTGCCGGTGCGCGCGGTCGTGGGGCCCGTCGGCGGCGAGCGGCGCGGGGAGGACGCCGCCCACCACGCAGGCGCCCGCGGCGCCTGCGGTGGCGAGGCAGACGGCGGCGATCTTGGCGAGGCCGGTGAGTCCGGCTCCACCGGCGCCGCTACCCCCCGCAAGCTGCGCGACCGTCTCGCCGCGACCGCCGAGCCGAGAGGACACCGAGCCGGCGGCTTCCTGAACCCGTTCCCAGAGCGAGTGGTGGAGCGGCAGGACCGGAGCCAGCGCCGCAGCCGCCGCCGGCGCCGCCCGGTAGGCGCGCAGGGTGGCGCGACAGCCGGCGCAGGCGCGCAGGTGCTCGCGCAGCTCCGCCACCTGCGTCGGGCTCGCCTCGCCGTCACAGAAGGCGGAGAGCAGGGGCCGCATCGCCGCGCAACGGCTGCCATCCTCGCTGCTGGTGAGCAGCCTCCGGAACCGCTCCCGTCCCTCGGCGACGCAGCGGTTGACCTTGGTTTGGCTCCAATCATTGATCTCGCCGATCTCGGCGTAGGAGTAGCCCGCCGCGAGCAGGGTCAGCGCCCGCAGCTCCTGTGGCTTCAGCGCCTGCAGAGCCTCACGGCTGCGGCCGATCGCCTCGCGCCGCTCGAGCCGTTCCTGCGGCCCGTCGGAACTCGACGGCAGCAGCGCGATCCAATCTTCGGCGCCGGGCTCCGGTGCCAGGGCTGCCGGGCCGGCGAGGACGCGCTCGCGCTCCCCCCGGACCGCCAGCGCCTCGTGCTTGACCACCTTCTGCATCCACTTGATGAGCTGACGTGGCTCGCTCGTCGGGGCCTTGCGCAGGAGGATCTCCAGCCCCCGCTGCAGGGCTTCGTCGGCGTCGTCGGCGCAGAGCGAGTAGCGGCGGGCGGTGCGCCGCAACGTCGCCTCATGCTGCGCATAGGTTTCAACCGCCGCTCGCTTGCGGGCTGCCTGGACCCCCGTCGCCTCCATTCGCTCGGACACTGCCAGTGAGAGGTACGAAAGCGGCACATCCCTCCCCCCACTTGGACAAATGCCCCAGCCCAAAAACGCGCAAATTGCAACCGCCTTGCGCAAAACGTCCATTCGGGAGGTGGACCGCTAGGATCGCCCCCATGAGCACCTGCGTAGTCACCGGCGGCGCCGGTTTCCTCGGGTCCCACCTCTGCGAGCGGCTGCTCGGGGACGGGCACCGGGTGATCTGTCTCGACAACCTCGAGACCGGGTCGCTGGAGAACATCGAACACATCCGCGACGAGCGCTTCGACTTCCGCCACACGGACATCACGACCTACGTCGACATCCCCGAGGACGTCGACTTCGTCTACCACCTCGCCTCGCCGGCGAGCCCGATCGACTACCTGCGGCTGCCGCTGCACACGCTCAAAGTCGGCTCCCACGGGACCCACCACATGCTCGGGGTCGCGAAGTGGAAGCGCGCCCGCTTCCTCATCGCCTCGACCAGCGAGGTCTACGGCGACCCGGAGGTCCATCCGCAGAAGGAGGACTACTGGGGGCACGTCAACCCGATCGGCCCGCGCGGCGTCTACGACGAGGCGAAGCGCTATGCCGAGGCACTGACGATGGCCTACCACCGCCAGCAGGGCGTCGACACCGCGATTGTCCGCATCTTCAACACCTACGGCCCGCGGATGCGCGCCCACGACGGCCGCGCGATCCCGACCTTCCTCCGCCAGGCGCTGCAGGACCGGCCGCTGACCGTGTTCGGCGACGGCAGCCAGACCCGCAGCTTCTGTTACGTCGACGACCTGATCGACGGCATCGTCCGCCTCGCCGAGTCCGACGTCCACTCGCCGGTCAACATCGGCAACCCGAACGAGTTCACGCTGCTGGAGCTGGCTAAGACGGTGGTCGAGCTGACCGACTCCCGCTCGGAGATCGTCTACGAGGCGCTTCCCACCGACGACCCGAAACAGCGCCGCCCCGACATCGGCCGCGCCCGCGAGCTGCTCGGCTGGGAGCCGAGGATCCAACTCGACGAGGGGCTGCGGCGGACGATCGACCAGAGTGGCGTCGAGCGCCTAGTCGGCGCCACCGCCTAGCCAATCCCGGTCGGCACGAGGCACAAAAAAGGGGCGGCCCGAAGGCCGCCCCCTCTCGCGATGCAGCGAGCTTGTGTGACTACTGGGTCTGGGCGGTGAAGGAGAAGCTGCCCAGCGGGTTGCCGGCGGAGATGTGGTCTTTGGAGACCCGTTCTTCACCTGCTTTCTTGGCTGCTTCTTTAGCGCCTTTTTCTTCGGCTTCTCTTTCCGGCTGAACCGGGGATTCGCAATTGTTCGGCGTTTCCGTCGCACAGATGAAGGCGTACGCGCCCGCTTCGTAGTAGGCCTGGTAGACCTTGACGAAGCCCTCGAGCACTTCAGCCGAGATCGGCTGCAGTACCGCCGAGGAGCTGACGCTGACCTTGCGGTTGGTGGCATCGGTGGTGACGCCGGTGATCGTCAGGTCGGCGATCGAGCTGCGCCCGAGGTTGCCGAGGTTGAGGCTGTCGCTGGCGTTGGATTTGGCGACGACTTCGACGGTCACGGTTTTGGCCGAGAGGTCGAGCCACATGTTGCCGAGCGTGATTTCCGTTTCCAGCGCCGAGGTGGGGCTGGTCGGGAGTTTCTGCGTCAGCAGCAGGCCACCGGCGGTCTGCACCTGGCCGGCCGTCCCGCTCGGGCTGATGGTGCCGCCCGTCAGTGGGAGTTCGTAATCGCCGAAGCCTTTTTCGGTGGTCGGAGCGATCACCGAGGCGTTGGTTTCGACGTCTTTCAGCTTCAGCAGCAGTTCCTGGTCGGCTTTGAAGCTGACGTTGCCGCCGGCGACGATCGCCACCGTGCTGGGCTGGCTTTCAGAACTCGACTTGCCGATCTTCTTGCCGCCGAGGAAAGGCTTCGGCTTGCCCTTGGCGTAGCCCGTCTTCTTGTTCAGCTGCTTGGCGGCGGCGCCGGTCAGCTTCATCGTCTTCAGGTTCACATTGACCCCGAATCCGTTGCGGGCGTAGCTGAGGCCCTTGAGGGTGGCGAACTTCACCTTCTTGCCGGAGACCTTTGCAGTCAGGGAGCTCTTGCCGGTGTTGAGCACGAGCGCCTTCACGGTGGCGCTCTTCTTGCCGGCCTTGAACTTGATGCCGCCGGCGAGGTTGAGCGTCCCGAGCCCGTTGGTCGGGTCCATTTCGCCGCCGCTCACCTTGAAGGTCGCCTTCTTGGCGTTGACCTTGGCGCTGCCGACCTTCTGGATCTTGATTCCGAACGTCTTCAGGTACTTGGTCCACCCCTTGTTCAGGGTGACGACGGTCTTGCCGCTGGCGACCGGATCGGGCGTAGCCTGGGCGAAGGGAGCGAACGCCAGCAGCGCGAACAGCGCTGCCGCAATAGCCGCAAGCGGCAGCTTCGTTCCCCTAGCCATCCGTGGCTGGGTTGCTTCATTCATATGTGAGTCCTCCGTTGCTGCCGCCCCCTGCTGTGCCTATAGGCGACTTACGGCGATTCGTGTTGTCTGCCCAGGTTATTCCCGGGTTGCCCATGTAACAACCCCAAAGACGGGCGGATGTTCCGCTGCAATATCCTCCCGGGCGATGTCTGCCGCTGACGGATCCGGCGCCCAGGAGGCGCATCGCACGATCGCGCCTGTGGTCGGGCCCGACGACGAGCGCGTCTTCACCGACTCCGGGATCGAGATCGAGACGCTCTACGACGCGGGCGACGTCGCGCCCGGGCTCGAGGAGCGGCTCGGCGAGCCGGGGGAGCCGCCGTTCACCCGCGGCATCCACGACGGGATGTACCGGGACCGCCTCTGGACGATGCGCCAGTACGCCGGCTTTGCCTCACCGGAGGACACCAACGAGCGCTACCGCTACCTGATCGAGCACGGCTCGACCGGGCTCTCGATGGCCTTCGACCTGCCGACCCAGCTCGGCCGCGACTCCGACGACCCGCTATGCCACGGCGAGGTCGGCCGCACCGGGGTCCCGATCGACACGATCGAGGACATGCGGATCTGCTTCGACCAGATACCCCTGGACGGGGTCTCCACCTCGATGACTATCAACGCCCCGGCGGCGATTCTGCTGCTGCTCTACGAGCTCGTCGGCGAGGAACAGGGGGTGCCCTCGGAGAAGCTGCGCGGCACCGTCCAGAACGACGTGCTGAAGGAGTACATGGCCCGCGGCAACTACATCTATCCCGCGGAGCCGACGATGCGGCTGACCACCGACATCTTCGAGTAGTGCAGCGAGCACGTGCCGAAATGGAACACGATCTCGATCTCCGGGTACCACATCCGCGAGAAGGGCTGCTCGGCCGTGCAGGAGGTCGCCTTCACCCTCTCCAACGCGATCGCCTACGTCGAAGCGG